>Ga0160467_100401_pt1 | contig 44236 bp, 37 predicted proteins | sample HID1972I_E11MG_FD_108221 | JGI IMG/M metagenome (GOLD analysis project Ga0160467, IMG submission 108221) | Enriched pill bug-associated microbial communities from UW Madison campus, WI, USA - HID1972I_E11 MG | ecosystem: Host-associated > Arthropoda: Insects > Digestive system > Unclassified ... | reverse complement strand
GCTTCCCGCTGCCCACCATTGCCTTCAACATAGTGCATTACTACAGCTAGTTTTAATTCAAGTGAATGCTTCATGAAGCTGCACCTTACTCAGTTGGGTGTCCAACTTTTGGGGTGCAGTTCAGAGCAGAGGCGTTTTAGAGAAGGGATTAACGCAGTCCGAGCTGGAAAATCAGGGTTTCAGCTTCGCAGCAGAACACAAAATCGATATCCAGCTGCACACCACCGTCGACGTCTTTATAGGTCGGGATGATTTTGCACGGATCGGACTCCACACCACGGGCTCTTTCGCTCAATGCAGCCAGCGTTTCGTCAGCTTCAGCGCGGTTCGCAAAAACACGGCTGTAAGACGCGGTGCAATCGGTGTTGTCCATAATGGTACCAACATCCATACAGCAGCAAACCGGGGTTTCATCAGCACTGCATTTACTCATCGTAGATTTCCTCTGTATTCGCACCCAGGGTGCCAGATAAACAATGCCTTTATTTTACGCCCCTGCCCTGACCGTCTCCAGTTGATATTTCTTTCAGCTGCCATAAGTGAGCTAAATCACAATTAAAAATGATCTAAAACAAAAATCACCCTCTCAAGGGAACTTTCATGACCCTAATTTTGCCAGCTGGATCGCGTTTCTTAGATCACAATTGAAAAAACTTATAAACATACTTGCAACATTCCATCTGGTCAGACCTATACTCTCGGCACTGGTCTGATTTCTCTGACGTAACACAGACCCTACACTTCGCGCTTCTGTTACGGCATGTAACAATTTTTGCATAAAAATAACTCGATTGAGGTTATGGTCATGAGCCAAAAAACCCGTTTTACAAAATCTGCTCTCGCAGTTGCAGTGGCACTCGTTTCCTCTCAGGCCTGGTCAGCAGGCTTTCAATTAAATGAATTTTCTGCCTCAGGCTTAGGGCGTGCTTATTCCGGTGAAGGCGCTATTGCCGACGATCCGGGTAACGCCAGCCGTAACCCAGCGTTAATTATGATGTATGACCGCCCACAATTTTCTGCTGGTGCAGTCTATATCGATCCGGATGTGAATATATCCGGTAAATCCCCAACCGGTAAAAGCACCGATGCCGATAATATCGCCCCGGTAGCCTGGGTACCGAATTTACACTTTGTCATGCCTCTTAACGAACAATTTGGTTGGGGCGCTTCTGTGACGTCCAACTACGGCCTGGCAACGGAATTTAATGACAACTACGCGGCGGGTAGTATGGGGGGCAAAACTGACCTCACCACCGTTAACCTGAACCTGAGCGGTGCGTATCGTCTGAACAGCAACTGGAGCTTCGGTGTTGGTTTTGACGCGGTCTACGCGAAAGCGAAAATCGAGCGCTATGCCGGTGACTTAGGTCAGATCATTGCGGGCTCTGGCAAGCTGCCGCCGTCACTGGCAGGTCAGGTCGGGCAAATCCCTGCTGACACTCAAGTTGCCCATTTGAAGGGTGATGAGTGGGGCTTCGGCTGGAACGCCGGTATCCTGTATGAACTGGATAAAAACAACCGTTACGGCTTTACCTACCGTTCTGAAGTCAAAATCGACTTCGACGGCGATTATAAGAGCAACCTGCCGTCAGCCTACAATCAGATACTCGGCAACTTCGGCCTGCCGTTGGGTACCGATGGCAATACAACCAACGGTTCTCTGACGCTGAACCTGCCGGAAATGTGGGAACTGTCGGGCTACAACCGCGTTGCGCCACAGTGGGCTATCCACTATAGCGCCACCTACACCAGCTGGAGCCAGTTCCAGGAGCTGAAAGCAACGGGTAACAGCGGCGAAACCCTGTTCTATAAAGACGAAAGCTTTAAGGATGCATGGCGTCTGGCGCTCGGTACCACCTATTACTACGATGACAACTGGACATTCCGTACCGGTATCGCGTTCGATGATAGCCCGGTTCCTGCCGATCACCGCTCTATCTCCATCCCGGATCAGGACCGTCTGTGGCTGAGCGCAGGGGCAACCTACGCGTTAAATGCGGATACTTCCATCGACGTGGGCGCGTCTTATATGCACGGTCAGAACGTGACTATCGAAGAAGGTCCGTACACCTTCCGCTCTGCAGGTAAAGCGTGGCTGTTCGGTTCGAACTTCAACTACCGCTTCTGATAGTTCGGGTTCAGGCATAAAAAAAGGTGAGCGCGACGCTCACCTTTTTTGTTTTCGACTTCGCTTACTGCGAATCGATATCTTTCAGATCGCCTTCAATTGCTTTGGCGTTCGGATTGTCTTCCGTACTGAGTTTACCGCCATTAGCGATGAAATCATGCTGCTGGAAGTACGCCTCACGCACCGTAATATACGGGTCGGTCGATTGACGCAGCAGGCCGTCGGAGTCCAGCAGTTGCGCACGGGTTTCAACCCCTTCTATCACCCACTTGCCGATTGACATCGGCCAGGTCAGCCATGAAAGCGCCGGATACAAGTCGTCCGCCATATCGCCGACATCATCACGCACGGTAAAACTACCGTAGAACGGTAACTGCAGATACGGACCATAACCCACACCATAATGCCCCATGGTGCTACCGAAACGGTGTGGCTGAACGCGCTGCAGTTTCTGATTCGCCATTCCCGCGACATCAATGAAACCGCCCATCCCTAAAATAGTGTTCAGGAAGAAACGCGTGAAGTGAACCATACCCTGATACGGGTCTCCCTGCAGGAACATGTTCACCATGATCGCAGGCTCTTCAATGTTGCTGGTGAAGTTGCCGATACCGTTACGCGCAGGCTGCGGGACGTAGTCTCGCCATGCGACAGCAACCGGGCGAACCAGATAAGGGTCCAGCACGTTAAAGTTGAAGTCGTACATGGTGCGGTTGAATCCTTCGAACGGATCTGAACGCCCCTGCTGCTGGTCACCGGTACTGGCACAGCCCACCAACAGCGTCGCGCTCAGCGCAAGCGCAGACAGGCGAAAATTCATAAATATCTCCCTGTAAAGAAATCACTGCTCTTACTGATTTTATACATATTTTGAAACAGACGTATCGCTATTCATGGCATAACACCAAAATTAAGAGTCTGGCCCGAGGAGACTGTCAGCAAAACCCGCTACGCTTTACCGAGGTTCCGTTGACGAAGGTAACACCCTATGGACAGTATCGAAAAAGAGAAAATTGACCGCCATACGGAAGAACTGGAAGTCGAAAGCGATGAAAAAAACCGGGGTGAAGAGATAGAAGTCGATGAACAACGGCTTCCTTCGCGGGCAATGGCCATCCACGAGCATATTCGTCAGGACGGTGAAAAAGAACTCGAACGCGATGCCATGGCGCTGCTGTGGTCGGCAATCGCCGCCGGGCTGTCTATGGGTGCATCGCTACTGGCGAAAGGGATTTTTCACGTACAGCTCGAAGGCGTTCCTGGCGGTTTCCTGCTGGAAAACCTGGGTTATACCTTCGGCTTCGTCATCGTCATCATGGCCCGCCAACAGTTGTTTACAGAGAACACCGTTACCGCCGTTTTACCCGTCATGCAAAGCCCAACGATGGGCAATTTTGGCCTGCTGATGCGCCTCTGGGCCGTGGTGTTACTGGGGAATCTCATCGGTACCGGCGTCGCCGCCTGGGCGTTCGAATACATGCCGATTTTTGATGAGCCTACGCGCGATGCCTTCACCAAAATCGGTATGGACGTCATGAAAAACACACCGGGAGAAATGTTCGCCAACGCCATTATTTCAGGCTGGCTTATCGCAACCATGGTGTGGATGTTCCCCTCCGCAGGCGCCGCGAAAATTGTCGTCATTATTCTCATGACCTGGCTGATCGCGCTGGGCGACACTACCCACATCGTGGTCGGCACCGTAGAGATTCTCTATCTGGTTTTCAGCGGAACCCTGCACTGGCATGATTTCTTCTGGCCTTTCGCACTGCCGACTCTCGCCGGGAATATTTGCGGAGGCACCTTTATTTTCGCCTTGATGAGTCACGCGCAAATTCGCAACGACATGAGCAATAAACGGAAAGCTGAGGAGAAAGCGAAAGCCCAGCAGCGCGAAAAATCACAACAGAAATGAAGGACGATGGCGACACTTTGAGCAGTCAGATAGCTATGTGCTTAACGCGCCTGCTAAAAAACGCTATACTCGTGCCGCTTCGTCCCCTTAGTTAAATGGATATAACGAGCCCCTCCTAAGGGCTAGTTGCAGGTTCGATTCCTGCAGGGGACACCATTTACTCCCCCTGTTTCATCTCATCGCCCAATACATCCCTGCTAACACAACCATCAGATTCACTATCACGCTAATGGCAAAGTAGGTTTTGAACGGCTGCTTTTGTGTTTTATGCCGAAAGATTTGCTGCCCCAGAATGGCGCCAAACCACCCACCCACCCACCACGCCAAAAATCAGCAAAGTGAACTCAGGTACACGGTACCCATTCTTTCGCGCTGCTAATTTGTCCGCCCCATACAGCAGCAGAGTGAGCACATTAACGGAAATAATCCACACCAGCAGCGAGTCACGAAAGAATGCACTGATGGTGGCCACCACGGCTAAAATCAGATAACAAAGTCGATTAAATATCATCACTTATCATAACCTTATCGAAGACTTCCTCGCTATGATTTCGTCCGAAAAAATCGCAGATGTGCATTCCACAAAGGGGATTTGTTCGTCAAACCTCATAGACTTTGACTGAATTGTTTAAATTTAATAATTGGCTTCAGTTCAGTAACCGGAATGTCGCTATTACTTTCCTGGTAAATTTTCAAACAGGCACGGGTATAGCAGCATGAAAAATGAATTGTCTTTGCGGTTAGAACATCTTTCCCGAAAAAATAAAAAAGAGAAAGTCGTCCTGTTTTTTGGCCGAGAGACTTTCAGTGACAATACAAAATACCTATATCTCAAGGCGTTAGAAGAACAGAGAGATTATACCTGTATCTGGTGTAGCTGTGAAAAAACACTCATTAACTCTCTTAAAGAGAAAAATCTCCCATGCCATCTGATTGATGCTGATTCGTTTGAAGAAACCATGCGGCTTTTTCTGTCTGCTGCGGTGGCTGTTTTTTCAGTTAACCCCTCACAAAGCCTCAATGGGAGCGAAGAACTGTTCGCCTGTCTGCATGGAGCCCGACACATACAGTTGTGGCATGGTGTCTCAGTCAAGCACCTGCTGCTGATGTTGATGAAGCATTTGTCGCTTGCTGATTACAATTTTCGCCGCCCAGTAGCCTTTGCCTCACGGGCTGACATCGTATTAAGTCCCTCTTCATGCCTCGATAGTTTTTTCAACGAAGCATTTGGATGTAAACGAATTATTCGTGCCGGGTATCCCAGGAATGAAGTGATATTACGCGGTGCAACCGAGCTCGAATCTATCGGTAGCGAACTTCCCAAAGAGATGTTTCAGGCATTACTGAATAACAAACGGAAAAAGATCCTCTTCACACCGACCTGGCAGCGGGGTGCAACGCAGCTATTAACCGGTTCGCCTGAATTTTTGGGTAAGTTAGCGCTGGTATGTCAGAAAAACAATGCCGATCTTTATCTTAAGGCCCATCCCACTCTTCTTCAGGATAAAAGCAGCGGCAAACTTAGCGGAAATGTTTACTACATTAATCCAACAATTGATATTTATCCCTACCTCAATAAATTTGATGCCCTCATCACCGATTATTCATCAATAATGTTTGATTTCCTGTTGACTCAAAAACCTATTTTACGTTTGGACATACAAGAGGGAACACATAAATCTTTTGAACCCGATTTTGGTCTGGTGCCGGATATAGCATTTGCCTATTTATTTACGGATAAAACCCTTCCAGCTGTCCTGTCTCAGGCATTGATTCACGATTGTAAGCAAGATGAAAGGCAGAAAATGGCCGATGCGCTTTTTGAGACCGATCCGTTACAATCGGCCTCTGCCTTGGTTAAGTTTCTGCAAAACGAGGTCGACACATGTGTTGCGAGCAGCCATGAATTTAATGTAGAGCATTATTGATTCAATCTAAATGGGACTGGCATTTCCCTGTAGGATATTTATACCTTTAGAATGAATTGCTTTCGGGCTATAAACGAAGCGCAGATAGATGATTCAGTTGTCTTCTTTATCGCGATTCATGTATGGCCCGCTCTCGTAAATATAAAACTTCAGAATATTTAAATTTATATATCGAGCTCAGCGATAAAATTCAAAATTAAACCAATTTTTAAATCTAAATATGCGAGATCCCAGCCCATCCACTGTACGATCGCGGGCTTTCGCTTATTTTCAGCCCTTTATTTACTTCGGACCATACATGCATAGTAGAACACGTTCATTGTTCCTCTTCACCCTGGGGCTCCTCCCGGCTCTCGCGTTTGCGCAAACCGGTATCGTTAAAACCAACAAAGAAAAATCGGATGATGACCCGACCAGAGTCACCACAAAAGTGGGCGTTGCATGGTCTGATAACTACGATATGAATGACAGCGATGTGCAATTCTCAGGCTCACTTGCACTGGACGAAGCGCGAAAAATTAACGTTAAAATCAATACCGATGCCACTGAGTGGCGTGTCGGGGGGTCATGGCTCTTCCCGATCGGTATTTTCAACTTCAACTTCGGTAAGAATGAATTTCCGAATGGCGCTTCCCAGACCAACTACTCAATCGGGACATTTCTCCCCCTGAGCTATTTTGGTTTTGAACCCGCCGGTTTCCAGTTTTTCCCAATGGCGGGCTACTCCTACAACACAGGTGATACCTTTGGCTGCGATAAAGACAAGCATAAAGCTTGCTCTCAACCCGGTTTTAGCGGCGATCTTTCCGAAGAAAACGGCTTCGGTCTGGTAGACAGTTCAGGTAGCAGCGGGTATTTGGGTGTCTTTATGATCAAGCCTCTGACAGCCAATCTGCGCTTACTCAGCGTTGCTGGCGGCTCGTACGGCTCGAAAAACGATGACGGGGATAACTACAAAGGCTACTTTGCCGGCATGGGTCTGGGCTACTCCTTCGACAAGCACAACTCCGTCAGTGCGTTTACCTACGTTCAGGACAACAATACCTATATTGATGACGCCGAGAAAAAAATCAAAGTCTCGTACAAGTATCAATTCTAAACATCCAGCCTGACCCCCTCAAAAGATGTTGTGTATGACATCACGCTAACCCCGAATTCCTCACATAGTGGCTGCGCTCCGCCGCCACTTGAGGGTTCAACTCGTAAAACCCCTATAATTTCAATGCGGTACTACCCCCTCATTCGACGATGGTTTTGCCGTCGCTGTGCGGGCATTTATTGCGTACTGAAATCATTGTGTCGCCGTTTCACGACACCCGTAAGTAACTAAAAATTAATAAAAAAATCAGGCTTGTCACCCTCCTTTTTTAAGCGTACATTAGCGCCGTCTGGAGCACATGAAGCACAGAATTTTGAGGTGGTGCCGAAGGGTAAAAAGGGACAAATCCCAATTTTTATTCGAGGCGGTGTCAGCTCTCTATACTCAGTCAGGATTGTTTTCATTTGGGCGTATCGAGCTATACGCGGAGTGATGTGACGTGAAATATTTTATTATGGGCATTTCCTTTATGGTCATCGTCTGGGCCGGCACTTTCGCCCTGATGGTTTAAGCCTGAGCATGCAAAAAAACAGGAGCCATTTGGCTCCTGTTTGCATTTCTAAAGAGTGACGACCGAAGAGTTACTCGGTACTTTCCGTCGAGGACTTGCCGGAAACCGGCAGCAGGCCGTCAGCACGGAACATCGCTTTAATCCCACGAACGGCCTGGCGGATTCGGTCCCGGTTTTCAATCAGCGCAAAGCGCACGTGAGTGTCGCCGTAGTCGCCAAAGCCAATCCCCGGTGAAACGCAGACTTTCGCGTCCTGCAGCATCTTTTTCGCAAACTCCAGCGAGCCCATTGCGGCGTACTGTTCCGGAATTTTCGCCCAGACGTACATCGACGCCTTCGGCATCTCGACCATCCATCCGGCCTCATGCAAGCCTTTAACCAGCACGTCACGACGGCGACGGTACTGCTCGGCGATATCCAGCACACACTGCTGATCGCCTTCCAGCGCAGCAATCGCCGCCACCTGCAGCGGCGTGAAGGTACCGTAATCGTGATAGCTTTTGATACGGGCCAGCGCGTTAACCAGCTCTTTGTTGCCGACCATAAAACCGATTCGCCAGCCTGCCATGTTGTAGCTTTTCGACAGCGTGAAGAACTCCACGGCGACATCACGTGCGCCCGGGACTTCCATAATCGATGGCGCTTTCCAGCCGTCGTAAACGATATCGGCGTAGGCTAAATCATGCACCACCAGCACGTTGTAGCGTTTCGCCAGCGCGACCACTTTCTCGAAGAAATCCAGCTCAACGCACTGCGCAGTCGGGTTCGACGGGAAGCCGAGGATCATCATCTTCGGCTTTGGATAGCTTTCGCGAATTGCGCGTTCAAGTTCATTAAAGAAGTCGACACCTTCCACCAGCGGCACGGAACGAACCTGCGCCCCGGCAATAACCGCACCATAAATATGAATCGGATAGCTCGGGTTCGGCACCAGCACGGTATCACCGTGATCCAGCGTCGCCAGCATCAGGTGCGCCAGCCCCTCTTTCGAACCGATGGTGACGATAGCTTCGCTTTCGGGGTCAATGTCAACGTCATAACGGTCTTTATACCAGCGCGAAATCGCCCGGCGCAGACGTGGGATCCCGCGAGACGTGGAGTAGCCATGGGTATCCGGGCGCTGGGCCACGGTACAGAGTTTTTCGACAATATGCGGCGGCGTAGCGCCGTCGGGGTTACCCATGCTGAAGTCGATAATGTCTTCGCCGCGCCGACGCGCAGCCATTTTCAGTTCAGCAGTGATATTGAATACGTAAGGGGGAAGCCTGTCGATACGGGTAAAACGACGTTCAGGACTGGAGTCAGCCATAATTTCCTCGGATAACGTGAGCGCCCGGACCGTCCGAGCGACGCTGCCACCTGTGTGGCATGAATGAACATAACCCGAAGATTTTCCTGCTGTCGAGAGGGTTGGGGAAAAATAATTCATGCAGCCAAAATGAGGAAGTGATATCCGATAAGGGGCAATACGCGCTGCCTGATATCTGCTTTACAGCAAAATACCATTTACACAGTTATATCAATTGGTTTACTTCTTAACGCGCTCTCTCCCCGCATTTCCCCCTGTGCCGAGACTAAAAGAACAATCCCCTTTTAAAAGTGCGTCTTTTCCCCGTTACCTAATCCGCGTGATTGCTGGCTATCCCTCGCCAGGTTTTTTATCATATTACTTTCAGTGATACATACGGCGCACTCATGCACGAAATCTTTACTATGCTGCTGGCGGTCTTTGACAGAGCCGCCCTGATGCTGATTTGCCTGTTTTTCCTTATCCGCATCCGCCTGTTCCGCGAGCTGCTGCATAAATCTGCCCATACGCCGAAGGAGCTGCTCGCCGTCACTGCCATCTTCTCGCTGTTCGCGCTGTTCAGCACCTGGTCTGGCGTGCATGTGGAAGGCTCGCTGGTGAATGTGCGCGTCATTGCGGTGATGTCCGGCGGCATTCTGTTTGGCCCGTGGGTCGGCGCCATTGCCGGCCTTATCGCCGGTACGCACCGCTATCTGATAGACATCGGCGGCGTCACCGCAGTGCCCTGCTTTATCACCAGCATTATCGCCGGGCTGCTCTCCGGCTGGATCCACTGCAAAGTCCCCAAGGCGCAACACTGGCGCGTCGGGATCCTCGCCGGGATGCTGTGCGAAACGCTGACCATGATCCTCGTTATCGTCTGGGCGCCGACGATGCAACTCGGGTTCGATATCGTCTCCAAAATTGGCGTGCCGATGATCCTCGGCAGCGTGTGTATCGGTTTTATCGTACTGCTGGTGCGCAGCGTTGAAGGGGAAAAAGAGGCCATCGCCGCCCGACAGGCTAAGCTTGCCCTGGAGATAGCCAACAAAACGCTTCCGCTGTTTCGTAATGTGAACAGCGAATCCTTACGCCAGGTCTGCGATATCATCCGCCGGGATATTGACGCCGACGCGGTGGCGATTACCGATAACGAGAAAGTATTGGCCTACGTCGGCCTCGGAGAAACCAATTACAAAAAGAATGATTTGGGGATAAGCCCGCGAACCCGCCAGGCGCTGAGCGACGGGAAAATCATTATCCGCAATGACGACGTGGCCTACCGCACACCGGAGATCCATTCAATCATGATTATCCCGCTGTGGGAAAAAGGGGTTGTCACCGGTACGCTAAAAATCTATTACCGCCCCGCGCACCAGATAACGTCCTCGCTACAGGAAATGGCGGTGGGCCTGTCACAGATAATCTCGACTCAGCTCGAAGTATCCCGCACCGAGCAATTGCGTGAAATGGCAAATAAGGCAGAGCTGCGAGCGCTGCAAAGTAAAATTAATCCTCATTTCCTGTTTAACGCGCTGAACGCCATTTCGTCGTCAATTCGCCTTAATCCGGACACCGCCCGGCAGCTGATTTTCAATCTGTCGCGTTATCTGCGCTATAACATTGAGTTAAAGGACGACGAGCAGATCGATATTCGCAAAGAGCTGTACCAAATTAAGGATTACATCGCCATCGAACAGGCGCGCTTTGGTGACAAGCTGACGGTGATTTACGACATCGACGATGAAGTGAACTGCATGATCCCAAGCCTGCTGATTCAGCCGCTAGTCGAAAACGCGATTGTTCACGGTATTCAACCCTGCAAGGGGAAAGGCGTGGTGACCATCAGCATCAGTGAAAGCGGGAACCGCGTGCGAATTGGGGTGCGGGATACGGGTAATGGTATCGACCCGGCGGTGATCGCCCGAGTCAACTCAAACGAAATGCCGGGCAATAAAATTGGCCTGCTCAACGTGCATCACCGCGTGACGCTGCTGTACGGCGAAGGTCTTCATATTCGTCGCCTTGAGCCAGGCACTGAGATTGCGTTCTATGTGCCAAACCAGCGTACGCCATCCCCCTCAACTGTCAGCCTGCTGTCATAAGGACGGACTATGAAAGTCATCATTGTTGAAGATGAAGTGCTTGCCCAGCAGGAGCTGACCTGGCTGATTAAAGAACATAGCCAGATGGAGATTGTCGGCACGTTTGATGATGGGCTGGACGTGCTGAAGTTTTTACAGCACAACAAGGTCGACGCCATTTTTCTCGACATCAATATTCCCTCGCTCGACGGCGTGCTTCTGGCGCAGAACATCAGCCAGTTCGCCCATAAACCCTTCATCGTATTTATCACCGCGTGGAAAGAGCATGCGGTGGAAGCGTTTGAACTAGAAGCTTTCGATTACATTCTCAAGCCGTATCAGGAATCGCGCATCGTCACGATGCTGCAAAAGCTGGAAAACAGCTGGCAGCACCAGTCGGGTAGCAATAGCAGCGCGGCGAACCCTCAACGAGAAAACGACACCATCAACCTGGTCCGCGATGAGAAGATTTTCGTGACCTCAATCCACGATATCTATTACGCCGAAGCGCACGAAAAAATGACCTTCGTGTATACCAGGCGTGAGTCGTGGGTGATGCCAATGAACATTACCGAGTTTTGCAGCAAGCTTCCGGCGGCGCACTTCTTCCGCTGCCACCGCTCGTACTGCGTTAATCTGAATAAAATCCGAGAAATAGAGCCGTGGTTCAACAACACCTACATTCTCAGATTACGCGATCTCGATTTTCAGGTGCCGGTCAGTCGCAGCAAAGTGAAAGAGTTTCGCCAGTTGATGCATTTGTAAAAAAGGCGCCGATGGCGCCTTTTTCATCTCAGGAAAATCCACTCAGAGAATTTGTCCCAGCGACTGGCGCAGGTGCGCCCCGGAGCCAATCAGGCCTGGATTGTCGTGCACAATCAGGAACACTGGAATGTCCTGCACGTAGGATTTGAAACGCCCTTTGTCCTCAAACCCACCGCGGAAACCGGAAGATTTAAAGAATTCGAGGAAGCGCGGCACGATGCCCCCGGCGATGTACACCCCGCCAAAGGTGCCGAGAGTCAACGCCAGGTTGCCGCCGAAACGACCGAGGATCACGCAGAACAGCGAAAGCGCTCGACGGCAGTCGATGCAGGAATCATCCAGCGCGCGTTCGGTGACGTCTTTCGGCTGTAGATTTTCCGGCAAACGACCATCTGATTTAACAATCGCGCGGTAGAGATACACCAGCCCTGGGCCAGACAGTACGCGCTCGGCGGAGACGTGCCCCAGTTCGGCGCGCAGCTCTTCCAGAATGATGCCCTCTTCTTCGCTGTTCGGCGCGTAGTCTACGTGCCCGCCTTCACCCGGCAGGCTCACCCAGCGTTTGTCCACGTGAACCAGGTGCGCAACGCCCAAACCGGTTCCCGCGCCGTACACGGCAATCGGCTTACCTTCCAATGGTTCTTTACCGCCGAACTGAATCAAATGCTCTTTTTTCAGCATCGGAATCGCCATGGAAACAGCAGTAAAGTCGTTGATAATTTCCAGATGCGTAAAGCCCAGATTGTTCTTCATCTCTTCGATGGAGAACGCCCAGGTGTGGTTGGTCATCGCCACCCAGTCACCGGTAATCGGACAGGCTATCGCGATGCAGCCCTCTTTTACGTCAACCTTTTGTTCATCAAGATAAACCCGCACTACCGCCTCAAGGCTTGGATAATCCAGCCCGGAATAGGTTTTCGCTTCAGTAATCTCGCCGTTGGCCAGATTACACAGTGCCAGCCGGGCATTCGTCCCGCCGACATCACCCGTTAACGCAAACTTTGTCATTCTGTTACTGCTCCGCTAAAGTCAGAATAAGTCTTTGGCACACTGTAAATTCATGGCGACATAACAACAACGATCAACACAGGAGTGCCCACGATTTATCGATCCCGGTCACACAATAACTTTACCGTTTCAGCACCAATTGCAATGAAGGTTTCATCATTTGGCGGCAAAGTGTTGCGCGCTCAGAGTTAAAAGGAAATCACTATGCTCCACCCGCGAGCCAGAACCATGCTGCTGTTATCGGTTCCCGCCTTAATAATTGGTATTGCCTCCAGTCTGATTCTGGTGGTTATCATGAAAATTGCAGCCGTATTACAACGGCTGCTGTGGTCCACGCTTCCCGCCAGTTTCGGCGTTAACGTCGATTCCACGAGCTGGATAATTTTCATGCTGACCGCTACCGGTATCGCCGTTGGATTAGTGATTCGCTATAGCCCCGGCCACGCAGGGCCTGACCCGGCGACCGAGCCGTTAATTGGTGCCCCGGTACTACCGTCGGCACTGCCTGGCCTGATTCTCGCGCTGATCCTGGGCCTCGCAGGCGGCGTGAGCCTCGGGCCGGAACACCCGATTATGTCGGTGAACGTCGCGCTCGCCGTCGCACTCGGCGCCCGCTTTTTCCCACGCGTTGGAGCCATGGACTGGACCATTCTGGCCGCCTCCGGCACCGTTGGCGCGCTGTTCGGCACGCCTATCGCTGCGGCACTCATTTTCTCGCAGATGCTGAGCGGCAACGATGAAATCCCGCTGTGGGATCGGTTGTTCGCCCCGCTGATTGCCGCCGCGTCCGGCGCGCTGACCACCAGCCTGTTCTTCCATCCGCAATTTTCCTTACCGGTGGCCCATTACAGCCAGATGCGCCTGGTCGATATTTTCAGTGGCGCAGTCGTCGCGGCCATCGCCATTGCCGTCGGCATGGTAGCGGTCTGGTGCCTGCCACGCCTGCATAGCCTTTTGCATAAACTCAAACATCCGGTGCTGATCCTCGGAATGGGCGGCTTTCTGCTGGGTGTGATTGGTGCCTTTGGCGGGCCGATTACCCTGTTTAAAGGGCTGGATGAAATGCAACAACTGGCCTTTAGTCAGACGCTCACATCGACCGATTTCATGCTGATTGCGGTGATGAAACTGGCGGCGCTTGTCGTCGCTGCCGCCAGTGGTTTCCGTGGTGGCCGTATTTTCCCGGCCGTGTTTGTCGCCGTGGCGCTCGGCCTGATGCTGCACGCGCACGTTGAAGCAGTTCCGGCGGCGATTACCATCTCCTGCGCCATCCTTGGCCTGGTTCTTGTGGTAACTCGCGACGGCTGGCTGAGCCTGTTTATGGCCGCCGTGGTCGTACCGGACACCACCCTGCTGCCGCTGCTGTGCATCGTGATGCTGCCCGCCTGGCTGCTGCTGGCGGGCAAACCCATGATGATAGCCAAACCGCCGCGTTAATCTCCGTCACTGCGTATTGTTGCGGGCCTCCAGCGCCTGGGTCACGGCCCGCAGCAGTCCAGGAATCTCCAGTTTCGGCAGCACCACTTCGATAAACGTCAGCCGCTGGCGGCGAGAAGCCAGCTCCAGCACTTCACGCAGTTGCACCGTCTCCGTCACACGCCAGCTTTGCGCCTGACAATTCAGGCTCAGCGCCTGCGGAAGTTGGGTCCAGTTCCACAGTGCGATATCGTTGTAGCGCTGTTCCGGCCCGTGAATCGCCCGCTCAACCGTGTAGCCCTCGTTGTTCAACAGCAAAATCAGCGGTTTCTGCCCATCACGCAGCATCGATCCGATTTCCTGTACCGTCAGCTGCGCCGCGCCATCACCCACCACCAGCACCACGCGCCGCTCCGGAGCTGCAGTTTGCGCGCCAAACGCCGCAGGCAGCGTGAATCCGATTGAGCCCCAGAGCGGCTGAACAATCAGTGTGGCATCAGCAGGCAACGTGAGTGAGGCCGCGCCAAAGGCTGCCGTGCCCTGATCCGCCAGAATGATGTCCCCTGGCTGCAGCGCATCCTGTAATGCCTGCCAGAAGCTGTTTTGGCTCAGCGTTCCGTTGAATTTTCCCGCCGCAGGTCTCTTCTGCAAAACAGGCAAAGCAGGTGCCGTCCAGCCAGATGCAAGTTCCTCACACAGCGATTGCAGCGCCTGAGCCGCCTGCTCCATCGGCAAATTACTGAACCAACGCGAGCCTACGCGGGCGGAAAACGGCTGAAGCTCGATAGTTTTCGCTGCCGGAAGATGTTGGGTAAATCCGGCAGTGATGGTGTCGGTGAAGCGAGTGCCGATGCACAAAATTGCATCGGCATCTTCAATCGCCGCCCGGGTGTCATCGTCGCTGGCAGCTCCGCTGTAGGTGCCGGCGTAGCCTGCTTGATGCTCGTCAAATAGCCCTTTCCCCATTAGCAGCGTGGCATATGCCAGCGGTTGCGACGCCACCCAGTTTCTGAGCATTGATTGCAGGCCATAACGCTGGGCCAAAAAATCAGCCAGCATCGCAACCCGCTTAGCGGGCGTGAGCATCTGCCGGGCCGCCGTCGTAAACGCCTCGAGCGCGTTGTCATCCGCCTTCACAGGCTTCAGCATGAGAGCGTTTACAGGCGCAGTAGCCGGGGCTTTAGCAACGTCTGCCGGTAACATGAGGTACGCCGGACGGCGTTCGGTGAGCATTTCCCGCAGCACACGGTCGATTTCCTGGCAGGCGTTGCTGGCGGTCAGTTTCGCTCTGGCGACACTCAGCGGAATGCTCATTTCGAAAAAGTGACCGAAATTACCATCGCCGAGGGTGTGATGTAGCAGTTCGCCCTTCTGTTGGCTGCCCGTACCCGGCGCGCCAACGATATGCAAAACAGGCACGTATTCGGCAAAACTCCCGGCAATGCCGTTCAGGGCGCTAAGCTCCCCGACACCGTAGGTTGTGAGCAGCACGCCCGCGCCGTGTATCCGGGAATAACCATCGGCGGCATAGGCCGCGTTCAGCTCATTCGCACAGCCCACCCAGCACAGCTTTGGGTGATCGATGACATGGTCGAGAAACTGCAAATTATAATCGCCCGGCACGCCGAACATATGGTCAATACCGCATCCGGCAAGACGATCCACCAGATAATCCGCGATTGTGTAATTCGATTGCATAGCCATCTTCCTTTCGCCGCATAGATATTCTGAGTATTAGAGATGCGCGAAGTCTGTCCAGAAGGATAAGAATTTGTTAGTGGAAAGTTAAATTTACAGATTTTAAGGGTGTACCTGCGTTGCAACATTGATTAGTGTAAACGTATACACACCCTTTCCTCATTGGAGGTTTTAATGGTTTATCAGGCAAATCCGGCACGCTATCAGGCCATGGAATATCACCGCTGCGGCCGAAGCGGACTGAAGTTACCGGCGATTTCGCTGGGCTTATGGCATAACTTTGGCGATGAAACATTACTGGAAACCAGCCGTCAGCTGCTACGTCATGCGTTCGATCTCGGGATTACCCATTTTGACCTCGCCAATAACTACGGCCCACCACCGGGATCGGCCGAAAGCAATTTCGGCCGCATCCTGCGGGAAGATTTCCTTCCCTGGCGCGATGAGCTGATTATTTCCAGTAAAGCCGGTTACACCATGTGGGATGGCCCGTATGGCGACTGGGGTTCGCGCAAATACCTGATTTCAAGCCTCGACCAGAGCCTGAAGCGCATGGGTCTGGAATACGTCGATATTTTCTATCATCACCGTCCAGACCCGGAAACGCCGCTGGAAGAAACCATGCGCGCACTGGACCACGTGGTGCGCCAGGGTAAAGCACTGTACGTCGGTCTTTCCAATTACCCGGCAGACCGCGCCCGTGATGCGTTTGCAATTTTGCAGGATCTCGGCACGCCGTGTCTTATTCACCAGCCGAAATACTCAATGTTCGAACGCTGGGTGGAAGATGGCCTGACGGATCTGCTTGAAGAACAGGGCGTCGGCTCGATTGCCTTTTCCCCGCTGGCGGGCGGGCAGCTGACGGACCGCTACCTGAACGGCATTCCGGCGGATTCACGCGCCGCCAGCGGGAGCAAATTCCTGAGCGCGGATAGCATTACCGAAGAGAAAGTCGCTAAGGCGCGTAAACTGAACGAAATTGCGCAGCAGCGTGGGCAGAAATTGTCGCAGATGGCGCTGGCCTGGGTGCTGCGTGAGGACAAAATCACGTCGGTGCTGATTGGTGCCAGCAAGACGGCGCAGCTTGATGACGCGGTGGGTATGCTCAGTAACCGCCACTTCTCGGCGATGGAAATCACGGCCATTGACGCCATTTTGAACGGTACAAAATAACGCCATTTTTAGCAAATCGTGCTGTGGCCTGGGATTTAGGAGTTGCTCCAATGCTGTGGGGTTGTAACACCTCGTAAGATTGCGTTAACAGGCCAAATAAGGCCCCGATCGTAAGGAGAGATTCATGTTCAGGTCACTGATTCTGGCTGCAGTATTACTGGCGAGCGCCCCGATAGTGGCGAATGCAGGCGAACTCACCCTGATCCCATCGGTAAAATTACAAATTGGCGATCAGGATAATTACGGTAATCACTGGGACGGGGACCGCTGGCGCGACCGCGACTACTGGCGCCGTAATTACGAGTGGCGTGATGCCCGCTGGCACCGTCACGATAACGGCTGGCATCGCGGCTGGGATAAACGCAAAGCCTATGAGCGCGGTTACCGTGAAGGCTGGCACGACAGGAATGACCATCGTGGCGGCTGGGGTCGCGGCCCGGGCCGTGGCGGTCATGGACACGGTGGGCATCACCATTAAAAAAAGCAGCCTGAAGGCTGCTTTTTTACTGTCTGAATCAACGCTAATTACAGGTCGAGCAGCGTACCGACCAGCAGCCAGCCATTCAACGCTACCACCAGCGCCACAATCACCCAGCCAGTCCGTTTTACCCAGAGCGTGTTGACCAGATCGCCCATCAGTTTCGCATCACTGGTAAATCGCAGCAGCGGCACCAGCGCCAGGGCGATACCGAAGCTCAGCAGCACCTGACTCATCACCAGGATACGCGTTGGGTCCAGCCCCAGAAAGATGACCACAAACGACGGCAGCATAGTGACTGCCCGGCGGAACCACAGCGGAATGTGAAAGCGAATAAAACCCTGCATGACAACCTGCCCGGCCAGCGTGCCAACCACGGTGGATGACAGCCCGGCGGCAATCAAACTCAGACCGAAAATAGTCGCTGCCGCGTGGCTGAGCAGGGGTTCGAGCGTCAGGTACGCCTGATCCAAATCGGTAATGCCGGTGTGGCCGCGGAAGTGAAACGCCGCCGCTGCCGTGGCCATCATCGCCAGATTCACAACCCCGGCAATGGTCATGGCGATCGCCACATCCCATCGCGTCGCGCTATAGCGCTCCTGCCGCGTACCGCCGTGCAAGTGCTGCGTTAGCGATGAGTGCAGGTATATGACGTGCGGCATGATGGTTGCACCCAGCACGCCTGCCGCGAGAAACACTGCTTCGGACGTCGGTAACGATGGGATAATCATCCCTTTCGCCAGCGGTGCCAGCGCGGGCTGCGAGAAAATCAGCTCGACGATATACGCGGCGGCCACAAACAGCAGCAGCCCGCCGATGACTTTTTCCAGCGGTTTCTGGCCACGCCGTTGCAGCATCAAAATCAGGAAGGTCGCAATCCCGGTCAGGACCGCGCCCTGGAATAACGAGATGCCGAGGATCAGCTTGAAACCAATCGCCGCACCAATGAATTCCGCCAGATCGGTTGCCATGGCGATAATTTCAGCCTGCACCCAGTAGAACCACACCAGCGGACGCGGGTAGTGGTCACGAATTTGTTCTGCCAGGTTTTTACCGGTGGCAATCCCGAGTTTGGCCGACAGCACCTGAATCAGCATCGCCATCAGGTTTGCCCACACCACCACCCACAGCAGCTGATAGCCGTAGCTGGCCCCTGCCTGAATGTTGGTGGCGAAGTTCCCCGGATCGATATAGCCAATGGCAGCAATGAACGCAGGCCCCATTAATGCAAACCGCATCTTGCGCGCTGCGCGACTGCTGCTACTCTCAACGCGACTGTTTGTCATTTTCTGCCTCAGAAATATAGCCTTTGCTATGTTTCATGCTATCAAAATGAGAATGATTATCAAGTTCATTTAGCAAGGTGATAATAATTTCTTTGATAGACAGGAACGATAGCCGGGGGAACTTATATCAGCCATGTTATCGGGTAGAGTAACGTCAGGATGATTCAACCGTCAGATTAGTACATTAACTCAACTTTTAATACCTTTACATAACATAACAATTTTGTATGGTTGATCACCTTTTTTGAGTTTGCTCACAGGTTTCACCGATAGTGCGGCCTGGATCTCGTTTTCTTTTATCTTGTTGCATAGAATGTGCACGGAAATTTAACCTGCCTCATATTTGGAGCAAATATGGACCGCGTTCTACACTTTGTCCTCGCGCTTGCTGTGGTTGCGATTTTGGCTTTGCTGGCCAGCACCGATCGTAAAAAGATTCGCATTCGCTATGTTATTCAATTGCTTGTCATTGAAGTTCTGTTGGCCTGGTTCTTCCTGAACTCTGATATCGGCCTGGGATTTGTGAAAGGATTCTCCGAGATGTTCGAAAATCTTCTCGGATTCGCTAATGAAGGGACAAATTTCGTCTTCGGTAAAATGAACGATGAAGGCCTCGCATTCTTCTTCCTGAAGGTGCTTTGCCCGATTGTATTCATTTCCGCACTGATTGGTATTTTGCAGCACATCCGTGTTCTGCCGATTGTGATTCGCGCTATCGGTACCGTGCTGTCTAAAGTCAACGGTATGGGGAAACTGGAGTCATTCAACGCGGTTAGCTCCCTGATCCTCGGTCAGTCCGAAAACTTCATCGCTTATAAAGACATTCTCGGCAAGATGTCGCGCAACCGCATGTACACCATGGCGGCGACCGCAATGTCTACCGTTTCGATGTCCATCGTCGGCGCGTACATGACCATGCTCGACCCGAAATTTGTGGTTGCAGCACTGGTGCTGAACATGTTCAGTACCTTCATCGTTCTGTCGCTTATCAACCCGTATCAGGTCGATAAGAGTGAAGAGAACCTGCAGATGTCTAATCTGCACGAAGGTCAGAGCTTCTTCGAAATGCTGGGCGAGTACATTCTGGCTGGTTTCAAAGTAGCGATCATCGTTTCCGCTATGCTGATTGGCTTTATCGCTCTGATTGCTGCGCTGAATGCACTGTTCTTCACAGTGACCAGCTGGTTTGGCCACGGTATCTCCTTCCAGGGCATTCTGGGCTATATCTTCTGGCCTGTTGCGTGGGTGATGGGCGTTCCTGCTCATGAAGCTCTGCAAGTCGGCAGCATCATGGCAACCAAAATGGTATCTAACGAATTCGTTGCAATGATGGATCTGCAGAAAATTGCCAGCACGCTCTCTCCGCGCGCGGAAGGCATCCTGTCCATCTTCCTGGTTTCCTTCGCCAACTTCTCTTCCATCGGCATCATCGCCGGTGCGATTAAAGGCCTGAACGAAGAACAGGGTAACGTGGTTTCACGCTTCGGCCTGAAACTGGTTTACGGTTCTACGCTGGTGAGCGTGCTGTCCGCATCCATCGCCGCACTGGTTCTGTAAGTCATCAGGTATACGTAAAGGCCGGGAAATACCTAATACAGGTCGCTTAAGGTGACCTGCATTAGAGAAATTCCCGGCTTTTTTATGCCTGCAGTTCCGCAAGAGGACGGGGTTTGCCGATGAAATACCCCTGCAGATAATCCACACCCATTTCATACAACAGCGTTCGCTGTGCCTCGGTTTCAACATATTCCGCCACCAGCGTTAAGTTTTTTACCCGCGCCAGTTCACAGATAGAGTTGACGATTATCGTGTCCACCGGGTCGGTGAGAATGTCACGCACGAAGCAGCCGTCAATCTTAACGATATCCGCCTCCAGTCGCTTCAGACGCTCATAGTTCGCGTAGCCGGTACCAAAGTCATCAATCGCTATCAAACAGCCGTAATCGCGCAGACGCTGAATATTCAGCACGCTGATTTCAGAGCTGGAAAACGCCTGCTGTTCGGTGATTTCAATCGTGACCAATTCCGGGGCAACGTCGTACTGCTTAAACAGGGCGAGAATTTTATTGGCGATCTCCTTTTGCATCAGCGTGAACGGCATCAGGTTGACGGAGAAACGTTCGCCCGGCAGCGACTTCATCGCTTTGAACAGCGTCTCTACCACCAGCAAATCAAAACGCTTGCTGAGGTTGAACTGCGCAATAACCGGGAGGAACTGATCGGGGGTGATGATTTTCCCATTGCAGGTCATTCGCGCCAGAATCTCGTGATAGCGGTCACCGGACTGGCTGACAATCGGCTGTGCGTAAAGCGTTAAACCGCCTTCAGTCAGCGCTTTCTTCACGCGGTTGAGCTGCATCACGCGTTCGGTGGTGTTGTCAGAAACCGTCGCCAGACTGTTATCGAGCGCCAGTACCCGCCGCGCGGCGCAGGCCTGCTCTGATAGCCAGCTCAACTGACCGAGCGTGTGGTGCAGGGCTTCGCCCTCCCCTTCAATCACGCCCCAGGCCGCGCCAAATTCCAGATCCAACGCATCGCCATGCCAGTTAAACGCCTGGCTGTTGAGAAAATCGACGAGATACGCGAGCCTCGCGGCAGTTTCAGCGCCGTGAAGTACCAGCAGCAGTTCACTCCCCGGCAGTTGGAAAAGCTGTTCTTCCCGGCCAAGCAGCGGCTGCAAACCCCGGGTGACCATCCGCTTACAGTGCACACGCATCATCATCCCGTAGTGGCGGCTTAAGAACTCCAGATTATCCATCCGCAGGCAGCACACGCTGGCCTGAGGATGATTCTCCAGATAGCTTTCAAACGCGCGCAGATTTGGCAGACCGGTTAGCGGATCCTGCCACGCCTGGTTGTGCCATTTTCGACGGAGGGCGTTGCTGCGGGCCTGTAATTGCGACATGTAAAGCATGCAAATGGTGAATGAGATAAGCACTGACATCACAAACGACAGCGCATATTCGGTGTTCACGCCCTGCAAGAAGTTGTCGTTGTAAGCCACCAGGAAAAAGGTGCTGATGCCCCACAATAAGCAGATCAGCGGGTAGTTAAAGCGGTTAATGACGAGGAAGAACAGGATGAAAATTACCGGCACCAGATAGCCAGCGATATAGTCCGACTCAAATGGCGCGCAGAGAATCAGCAGAAACGCGGTCAGCGCCACCAGCCAGTTCACCGTAAACAGCCACTGCTGGCGGCTCAGCACAGGCCGGATGTTGCGCAGCCAGAACTTTCGCGCGTACTGAGGGTTGATGAGCATCCGCAGTGGGTAATAAAACAGCATGGTGAAAATGAGCCCGGCGCAAATCAGACTCTGAATATCAACCAGGCTGTAGGTAATCGAGGCGGATACAAAAGAACCGGAAACCGATATCGGGAAGTTCAGCCACAGCCCGGCCAGATACATCGACCCTTTGAGCATCAGCGGCGCAAAGAAACAGGCCCAGAAAATACGTTGCCCCATGTAACGGTTAGGTAGCCCGAAGCGCCAACGCTTGCCTATTAGCATGCGCAAAATGCCGCAGGAAAGTATCGGGGCAAACAGCTGACAGAACACCAGAACCAAGTTTTGCCCAAAGGGCAACGACATAAACCAGGTATTCGTTACGGTAAACGCCAAAATCAGCGGCAGCACCGCGTAGCGACCAAACAGCAGCAGCATCGACAGAATGACGCACAGCGGTAGCCAGGCAAGATAAATGGCGTTGCCATCTATTACGGTTTCCGGCGACAGAAAACGGGCCACTGGAATCGAGAAAATACTTAAGATCAGCGCCAGCAGAAACGTTTTGGCAGAGGCGTTATTTTTCAACATCATATTGGTTTGGGCGGGATTCCGGCTGGGCACATAACTGCAACAGGGAAATATTATGTTTATTAATTGAGCGAAGCAAGTTCCCGACGCAAGAAAAGTCCCATTGTTTATATGGAATTTAACATCAACAGGTCGCTTTCTTGCCATTTCACGGGCGCAGAAAAGCAAAAACCCCCGCCGAGGCGAGGGTTTGAATTTTGGTGGAGCTAAGCGGGATCGAACCGCTGACCTCTTGCATGCCATGCAAGCGCTCTCCCAGCTGAGCTATAGCCCCACAATTTTTACTTCACGTTCCAAATCTGTTGGGTGCAGAATTTGGTGGAGCTAAGCGGGATCGAACCGCTGACCTCTTGCATGCCATGCAAGCGCTCTCCCAGCTGAGCTATAGCCCCGTAACGTAAAGCGTGTCGTGTTGACGGGCGGCATAATATGAATTCCCTTGCCAGGTGTCAACGGCAAAATGTTCACCTCTATTTCAATCGATGAAAAAGCATGCAACTAAATGACATTGCGTACGTTCTCGCAATCAGGAGTTAAACGCGTCACGTTTTCACGTTAAAGGATGCTATAACATGAACCTTTAATTCCCACACAGGCACTCAGGAAATAGCATGCTCAAGGAACGAATGACGCCGGAGGAACTTGCCCATCTAACCGGTTATAGCCGACAAACAATCAATAAATGGGTGCGCAAAGAAGGATGGCAAACGTCACCTCGTCCGGGTGTTCAGGGCGGCAAAGCACGTCTCGTGCACGTCAGTGATGAAGTACGTGAATTTATACGCAGCGCCCAGCGCGCTGCTGATTTCCCGGCCAGAGCACATTATCCCGCAGAAGACAACTTTGATTCCCTTCTGCTGTCGCTCGCAAACGAAATGTCAGACCACGAGCAAAAAGAGCTGACCAGCCTGCTGCTGCGCGAAGGCATCACCGGTCTGCTTCTCCGCCTGGGTATCCGTACGCAAGGACAGTGATGAACATACTTCACAGCAAAATGACTACGCAGGAGCTGACGAACTGTGTGGGTGTGGCCAAACAAACAATCAATCGTTGGATCCGGGAACAAAACTGGATAACGGAGTCGATCCCTGGCGTGAAGGGTGGCAGGGCACGTCTGATTCATATCACGCCAGAAGTCAGAGATTTTCTCGCTACCACGCCAAAACTGCGTCACCTCAAGCTTTCCTTGCAGGCAGCCGAACCCAATTATAGCTACCACACGCAGGACGACGATCCCGTCTGGCGGAAAATTCAGGATGTATTAGTAATGATGGAGCCTGATGAGAAACAGCGTTTGCAGACGCTGCTGGTGCGGGAAGGGTTAAGCGGTTTTCTACGACGACTTAGCATCGCGGACGAAAGCGCATAAAGAAACGGCAGGCCTGAGCCTGCCGTTTCTTATTCCAGCCTGTTACTGCTGGCTTTCACGCTCAGCAATAAACGCCAGCGCTTTATTGATACGCGCTACGCTACGGCTCTTACCAATCGCATGAACGGTGACATCCAGGCCCGGAGACTGACCGGCACCGGTGACGGCTACACGCAGCGGCATCCCGACTTTACCCATGCCCACTTCCAGCTCATCAGCGGTTGCCTGAATCGCGTGATGCACGTTTTCTGCGGTCCACTCAGTGATGGATTCCAGTTTATCGCGCACCACTTCCAGAGGCTGACGAGCCACCGGACGCAGGTGTTTCTTCGCCGCATCGGCATCGAACGCATCAAACTCTTCATAGAAGTAATGGCAGCTTGCCGCCATCTCTTTCAGCGTTTTGCAACGCTCACCCAGCAGGGTCACCAGCTCAGACAGCTGCGGGCCATTGCGGGTATCGATGTTTTCCTGCTCAATGTGCCACTGCAGATGGGTCGCAACATATTCCGGCGCCATCGAATTAATATAGTGGTGGTTCAGCCACTGCAGTTTTTCGGTATTGAATGCACTGGCTGATTTGCTTACTGCACCCAGAGAGAACAGTTTGATCATCTCTTCACGGGTGAAGATTTCCTGATCGCCGCTGGACCAGCCCAAACGCACCAGGTAGTTCAGCAGTGCTTCTGGCAGATAACCGTCATCGCGATACTGCATTACGCTCACCGCGCCGTGACGCTTGGAAAGCTTTTTGCCGTCGTCGCCGTTAATCATCGACACGTGCGCATACACCGGTACCGGCGCGTTCAATGCTTTCAGAATGTTAATCTGACGCGGGGTGTTGTTGATATGGTCTTCGCCACGGATAACGTGGGTGATTTCCATATCCCAGTCATCAACCACAACGCAGAAGTTATAAGTCGGGGAACCGTCGGTACGGCGGATGATCAGATCATCCAGCTCCTGGTTGCTGAATTCGATTGGGCCACGGATTTGGTCGTCAAAAATAACGGAACCGTCTTGCGGGTTAGCAAAACGCACCACGCACGGTTCATCATCAGCATGATGCTCATGACCGTGGCGACAGCGGCCGTCGTAACGTGGCTTCTCGCCGTTGGCCATTTGTTCTTCACGCAGGGCTTCCAGGCGCTCTTTCGAGCAATAGCACTTATATGCAGTGCCCGCGACCAGCATCTCATCAATGGCCGCATTATAGCGATCGAAACGTTTGGTCTGGAAATACGGGCCTTCGTCCCACTCCAGGCTCAGCCAGTTCATGCCATCCATAATTGCTTCGATGGCTTCCGGCGTAGAACGCTCGAGATCGGTGTCTTCAATACGCAGCACGAACTCACCATCGTGGTTGCGAGCAAAAAGCCAGGAGTAAAGAGCAGTACGCGCACCGCCGACGTGCAGATAGCCTGTCGGGCTTGGCGCGAAGCGAGTTTTGATTTTCATGAAATGGCCTTACGTTTAGGACGTTGCCGACAGCCGGCGGATCCTTAATAAAAATATTCGCAATATTCTATCACTCCCACCTGAATCCTCAACGTTCATCCCTGTGAATCGCTGCGCTTAGCTTATTTTGTTTATAAATCATGCACCGCGGAACGATTTGCGATCGTTTTGTTTAATTTTACGACGAACAAACAAAATCTTTGGAAAAGGCGTTGACTCATTTTCAACTCTCCCTATAATGCGACTCCACACAGCGGGGGTGATTAGCTCAGCTGGGAGAGCACCTCCCTTACAAGGAGGGGGTCGGCGGTTCGAACCCGTCATCACCCACCACTACTTTTGTAGTCTCCGCCGTGTGAAGCAGTAAATGTAAGAAATTGAGAAGTGGGTGATTAGCTCAGCTGGGAGAGCACCTCCCTTACAAGGAGGGGGTCGGCGGTTCGATCCCGTCATCACCCACCAATTTCTCGCCAGCGCGTTTCTTACATGAAGTACCGAAGTGGGTGATTAGCTCAGCTGGGAGAGCACCTCCCTTACAAGGAGGGGGTCGGCGGTTCGATCCCGTCATCACCCACCACTTCGGGTCGTTAGCTCAGTTGGTAGAGCAGTTGACTTTTAATCAATTGGTCGCAGGTTCGAATCCTGCACGACCCACCAATGTGGAAAGGCGCCCTAAAGGCGCCTTTTTGCTATGCACGATACTCACTACGCTTGTTTACTTCCCCCTCAAGCTATACATCTGCCTGCCGATAACTCTGTTTTCCGTATTGAAAGGAACGCATGATGGCGGCAATTTCGTTACCCTCTTCTTCTGCACCCGGTCTGCAAACGACAACCGTTACCGCCAGTCCGCAGGGCACTGACGCGTCTTCGCAAATCACTCGTATCACTCAGCAGATAACCAAACTGACCCAGCAGCTGAAAACCATTGCTGACGGCGGCGGTGATGCGGATGAAAAACAGAAGCAGGCGGAGATGATTCAGGAACAAATCACGATGCTTGAAGCGCAACTGGCGCAGATCCAACGCCAGCAGGCCGAAAAAGAGCAGGCGCAAGCGACGCCTTCAACGCCGGCCACCGGGGTAAACAATCCGTCGGATGACCATCAGATTGATATTTATGTCTGATACAGCGGGTCGTGGGCACGGGCGGCGGTCAGCGCCTGGGCCTGTTGTCCGACGACATCCCACAAAGCCTGTGCCGCAGTCGAAAGCGAACGGTTTTTACGTCTCGCCAGCATCAATTGCCGATCAACAACTGGCGTCAGGCGTTTAACCATCAGCTGACTGCCCTGCGGCAACGGCAGCGCCAGTGCGGGTAAAATGCTGATCCCAATTCCGGCTTCGACCATCGGGAAAAGCGTCGCCGGATGCCCAATCTCCTGCACAATATTGGCCTCGATAGCATAATGCGCGAGTGCGGCGTCGATCAGAGGTCGGCTGCCTGACGCATAATCCTGCAACACCATCCTGGTCCCCTGCAACGCCTGCCACTCAACGCTTTGAAGCCTGGAAAAAGGATGATCTCCCCGGCACAACACAAAAAACGGCTCTGAAAGAATCGGCTCACACTGCAAATCCCCCACCGCGCCCGGGTCTATCACAATCCCAAAATCCACCTCCCCCTGACGAATACTCTCCAGAACCCACCGCTGCGGTCGGTCGTGAAGCACAAAATCAATTTCAGGATAACGCTGATTACTGGCCGCGATGCACTGCGGGATCAGATGCGCCGAAATGGTCTGACTCGCCGCCACCCGCACGGTGCCCGCGAGCTGCTGGCCGACGCGCCCGGCTTCACGCAGAGTACTGTTCAGTTCGTCGAGCAAACGCTCAAGCCGAATTGCCAGCTGCTGCCCGGCTTCGGTCAGCACCACTTCTCGCGTGGTGCGGTCGAGCAGCTTCACGCCGGTCTGATGCTCCAGCTCTTTCACACTGTGACTCACCGCCGACTGGCTCAGGCCAATCATCTCCCCTGCCCGGCTAAAGCTTTTGGCCCGGGCAACGGTAATAAATACTTTCAGCTGACGCAGGGAATAATTCATCTGTTTAATTCATCAATGGATGCAATAAATCAATTTTATTTCTCAAAGCAGAGAAAGCACAATAGCGGCATCGACTTTCAGGAGCGTTTATGAAACTTTTCCGCATTCTCGACCCTTTTACATTGACGCTGATTAGCGTCGTTCTGTTGGCTTCCCTGTTTCCCGCTCGCGGCGGATACGTGCCTTTCTTTGAAGGCCTGACCACCGCCGCCATTGCACTGCTGTTCTTTATGCACGGCGCCAAACTCTCTCGCGAAGCGATTATCGCAGGGGGCAGCCATTGGCGACTGCACATCTGGGTAATGTGCAGCACCTTCGTGGTGTTCCCCGTGCTCGGCGTGCTTTTCGCGCTCTGGGCGCCCATAAATGTCGATCCGACCCTGTATAACGGCTTCATCTATCTGTGCATTCTTCCCGCTACCGTGCAGTCTGCTATTGCGTTTACGTCTATGGCGGGCGGCAACGTCGCGGCGGCGGTGTGCTCAGCGTCGGCGTCCAGCCTGCTCGGGATTTTCGTTTCGCCGCTGTTGGTTGGGTTACTGATGAATCTGCACGGTGCGGAAGGAAGTTTTGAACAGGTTGGCAAAATCATGCTGCAGCTTCTGCTCCCGTTCGTGCTTGGCCATCTGTCTCGTCCATGGACCGCCGCCTGGGTGTCGCGCAATAAGAAGTGGATTTCAAAAACCGACCAGACGTCGATTCTGCTGGTCGTTTACTCCGCCTTCAGTGAAGCGGTGGTCAACGGAATCTGGCACAAGGTTGGCGTAGGGTCGCTGCTGTTTATCGTGGTGGTGAGCATCGTGCTGCTGGCGATTGTGATTGCCGTGAACACGTTTGTGGCGCGTAAATGCGGTTTTAACAAAGCCGATGAGATTACGATTGTGTTCTGTGGTTCGAAAAAGAGTCTGGCCAACGGTATCCCGATGGCCAATATTCTCTTCCCGACCGCGATGATCGGAATGATGGTGCTGCCGCTGATGATTTTCCATCAGATCCAACTGATGGTCTGCGCGGGACTGGCGCGTCGCTACAAACGTCAGACTGACGCACTCCAGGCCAAAAACGCCGTTGACGAGGCGAAAGCTTAACGGCTGCGCTTCAGGGGCTGAACCAGATGGGTCAGCCCCTCCGTTTTAATCAGCAGCGTGATGGCCATCAGTTCCCCGAGCCGCCCGGCGGGAAATTCATCCTTACGGGCAAACCACAGCAAATATTCCTCCGGTACATCAATCAGCATTCGGCCTTTGTATTTACCAAATGGCATCTCGGTGTTGGCGATTTCAATCAGCTGCTCTTTTTCCACGTTACACTCCTAACAGGCGCAGCATTTCCGCTTCATCGATGACGTCAATGCCAAGCTCCTGTGCTTTCACAAGCTTCGAGCCTGCGGCCTCACCGGCAATCACCAAATCAGTTTTCTTCGATACGCTGCCCGCCACTTTCGCGCCGAGTTCAACCAGACGCGCTTTGGCATCATCACGTGACATCTGACTCAGGCTACCGGTCAGCACCACGGTTTTCCCGGCAAACGGGCTATCAATCTCTTCGGGATTGATGACCACTGGCGCAGGCCAGTGAACGCCTTCTGCCTGAAGCTGTTGGATAACCTCGCGGTTGCTCTCTTCGGCAAAGAAGTTGAACACATGGGTCGCGACGACAATCCCGACGTCCTGCACCTTTTGCAGTTCCTCGATGGAGGCCGAAATCAGTGCCTCCAGAGTGCCGAAATGCGCCGCCAGACCGGCGGCTGTCGCTTCACCCACCTCACGGATACCGAGCGCATACAGGAAACGCGCGAAAGTCGTTTCTTTCGATTTTTCCAGCGCGCTGACCACGTTCTGCGCCGATTTAGGCCCCATGCGATCGAGTCCGGTTAGCTTGCCTGCGGTCAAACGGAACAGGTCCGCCGGCGTGTGGACGTACTCTTTCTCGACCAGTTGATCGATAATTTTGTCACCCATGCCATCAACATCCAGCGCCCGACGCGAAACAAAGTGCTTCAATGCTTCTTTGCGCTGTGCCCCGCAAATCAAACCACCGGTGCAACGGGTAACGACTTCACCTTCCACACGTTCGACGTCAGACCCGCAAACCGGACAATGTGCAGGAAACTCCACGGCACGCGTATCATCCGGGCGCTCTGACAGCACCACGTTGACCACCTGCGGGATGACATCCCCGGCGCGGCGGATAACCACCTTATCGCCAATACGCAGGCCCAGACGTTCAATTTCGTCGGCGTTATGCAGCGTGGCGTTACTCACCAATACGCCAGCGACCTGCACCGGCTCCAGACGCGCTACGGGCGTGATCGCCCCGGTGCGCCCGACCTGGAATTCCACGTCGCGCACGAAGGTCATTTGTTCCTGCGCGGGGAATTTAAACGCCACTGCCCAGCGCGGGGCACGCGCCACAAAGCCCAGCTGTTCCTGAAGCGCCAGTGAATCAACCTTAATCACCACGCCGTCGATATCAAACCCGAGCGTTGGGCGGTCTTCTTCTACCTTGTGGTAGTAAGCGAGCACTTCCTCAGGAGAACTGCACAGCTTCACGCGGTTGCTGACCGGCAGGCCCCAGGCTTTAAACTGCTGCAAACGGCCAAGATGACTGCCCGGCAGTTCGCCGCCTTCCAGTACTCCTACGCCGTAGCAGAAGAAAGTAAGCGGTCGCTTCGCGGTAACGCGCGGATCAAGCTGACGCAGTGAGCCTGCCGCCGCATTACGCGGGTTAGCAAACAGTTTGCCGCCGGTACGACGCGCGTCTTCGTTGATTTTCTCGAAGCCCGCCTGCGGCAGGAACACTTCGCCGCGCACTTCCAGACGCGCAGGAATATTGTCACCACGCAGCTTCAGCGGAATCGCACGGATAGTGCGCACGTTAGCGGTAATATCTTCGCCGGTGGTACCGTCGCCGCGCGTTGCCGCCTGAATCAGTACGCCGTTTTCATACAGGATACTGACGGCCAGGCCATCAAGCTTCAGTTCACAGCAGTAGGTCAGCGCATCGGTGCTTTTCAGCCGGTCCTGCACGCGCTTGTTAAAGGCGACAAAACTCTCTTCGTCGAAGACGTTATCCAGCGACAGCATTGGCACTTCATGGCGAATCTGGCTGAACGAGGTCAGCGGCGCGGCACCTACGCGCTGCGTTGGCGAATCAGGGGTAATCAGCTCGGGGTGTTGCTGTTCCAGCTCGCGCAGCTCGCGCATCAGGCGGTCGTATTCGGCGTCCGGCACTTCCGGCGCATCCATGACGTGATAGAGGTATTCGTGATGGCGAAGCGTGGTTCGCAGTTCAGTCAGTTGTTGTTCGATTGGTTCCATATCCCACCATCAATGATAAAAAACCCCCGACAGGCGGGGGTTCAGGAAGGGGTGTGATACGCCGGGCGTTTATGCGTTGGCGTCTTTCACTTCGCGGATACGATCCTGATACTCACGCACCTTCTGCGGGGTGATCATTCGGCGCTGATCGTCCAGCACCACACCACCGACTTCATCCGCGATGTACTGCGCAGATTGCAGCATCAACTTGAAGTTTTGCAACTCATCGCCGTAAGACGGCACCTGCATGAAGATAGTCACGCCAGGCGTTTGCATGTCGACCATGTTTTCCGGGTCGAATGTCCCCGGCTTCACCATGTTCGCGAGGCTGAACAGCGCCGGGCCACCGCCGCCAGGATTCAGATGGCGATGGTAAATATTCATGTCGCCGAAGACGAAACCGGTCTGCTCAACGCTGTTACGCAGCAGTTCACCATTGATATGCGACCCTTGATGCGCGGCAACGCTCAAGACAATAACCGTCTCTTTGCGCTCCTGTTTCACCGGCTGCGGTTCTGCAACAGGCTCAGGCTGAGCAATTGGCTGCTGAGCGACAGGCTGCTCTACCGGTGCAGGCTGATGGGCATGCGGCTGCGGTACAGGCTGCTGTGGCGCCTGAGGCTGCTCCGGCTGCTGATACTGAGGCACAACGGGCTGCTGTGGCACAGGTTGCTGCGGGGCAACAGGCTGCTGAACAGGCTGATGCTGTTCCGGGGCCTGATGAACCGGCGGCTGTTGACGCACAGACTGTTGCTGCGGCTGAGGTGGCTGACGTACCGGCTCTTCCTGGCGAACGGGCTGCTGCGGTACCTGACGCTCGTAAGGCGGCTGGTACTGATGCTGCGGCGCCTGACGGTTAGCGTCTTGCTCACCGGCATGTACGTTTTGGGCAGGGTTCACCCGGTGAACACGAACTTCACCTACGCCTTCAACCTCGTCATCGAAGCCGTCGTCATCCGACTCATCGTCGTTACGCGATTTCATGCGTTTCATTGGGCGATCGCGGAACATCGAAGAACGTTCTTTGCGACTGGTCCAGAAACCGTGAACCAGCAATGCAATTATGGCGATCGCGCCAACAATGATTAATATCAGACGCAAATCCTGCATCATTATATTCTCTGTTGTTCTAACACCTTGCCACCACGGCAAACATTTACTCACTAAGAGTATTTGCCCATTACGTCAAGTGCAAGTGCGTACCAGGAATTCGGAGCATAAAGATGAACCAAATCGTGCTTTTTGCTGTTTTTTCGAACATTTCCTAACTGGATATCGTCTGGCAAGCCGATAATATAGGCGCGCAATGACCAGGACTTTTCTAAAAGGAGTATCACCTGACCATGGTTTCAACCTCTGCACCCCGTAGTGGGGTTTACTACTTTTCACAGGGCTGGAAACTGATCACCCTGCCGGGCATTCGCCGTTTCGTGATCCTGCCTTTGCTGGTGAACATCGTGTTGATGGGCGGCGCGTTCTGGTGGCTGTTTAGCGAACTCGGTAACTGGATCCCAGCGTTAATGGGCCACGTTCCAGACTGGCTGCAGTGGCTAAGCTATTTGCTGTGGCCGATTGTGGTGCTTTCCGTTCTGCTGGTTTTTGGCTACTTCTTTTCAACCATCACCAACTGGATTGCCGCCCCGTTCAGTGGCCTGCTGGCTGAACAGCTCGAAGCGCGTCTGACGGGAGCCACTCCGCCCGATACCGGTGTGCTGGGCGTGATGAAAGACGTGCCGCGCATCATGAAGCGCGAATGGCAAAAACTGGCATGGTATTTACCGCGAGCGTTGATTCTGCTGGTGTTGTACTTCATTCCGGGCATTGGCCAGACCGTCGCGCCGGTACTGTGGTTCCTGTTCAGCGCCTGGATGATGGCCATTCAGTACTGCGATTATCCTTTCGATAACCACAAAGTACCGTTCAAAACCATGCGTGAAGCGCTGCGCGCGCGCAAAGTCACTAATATGCAATTTGGTGCGCTGACCAGCCTGTTCACGATGATCCCGGTCCTGAACCTGGTCATTCTGCCCGTCGCCATTTGCGGGGCCACCGCCATGTGGGTGGATTGCTATCGCGATAAGCACGCGGTCTGGAAGTGATTGTCATCTGTATATAAAAGTAAATAAAGGGGTGGCGTATGCCATCCCTTATTCCATACTGATAACCTTTATTTCACATCAGCATATCGATATACGAAAACTTTCCTTCCGCATCATGACCATCCGCGTATGCTGGTGTCGTTCCCAAATTTCATACAGTTAAGGACGGGCTATGAGTAAGATTTTTGAAGATAACTCGCTGACAATCGGTCATACGCCGCTGGTTCGACTGAACCGAATCGGTAATGGACGCATCCTCGCGAAGGTGGAATCACGCAACCCAAGCTTCAGCGTCAAATGCCGAATCGGGGCCAACATGATTTGGGATGCCGAAAAACGCGGCGTACTGAAGCCGGGTATCGAACTGGTTGAACCGACCAGCGGTAACACCGGCATTGCGCTCGCTTACGTTGCCGCTGCACGTGGCTACAAGCTGACGCTGACCATGCCAGAAACCATGAGCGTTGAACGCCGCAAGCTGCTGAAAGCGCTGGGTGCGAATCTGGTTTTGACCGAAGGCGCGAAAGGCATGAAAGGTGCCATTCAGAAAGCTGAAGAAATTGTGGCGGACAATCCTGAAAAATTCCTGTTGCTGCAGCAATTCAGCAACCCGGCCAACCCGGAAATCCACGAGAAAACGACCGGCCCAGAAATCTGGGAAGACACCGACGGTCAGGTCGATGTCTTTATCGCGGGTGTGGGCACCGGCGGCACCCTGACGGGCGTTACGCGTTACATCAAAGGCACCAAAGGCAAAACCGACCTGATTAGCGTCGCGGTTGAACCGACCGATTCACCGGTTATCACCCAGGCGCTGGCGGGCGAAGAGATCAAACCTGGCCCGCACAAAATTCAGGGTATCGGCGCGGGCTTCATTCCGGGCAACCTTGACCTGAAAATTATTGACCGTGTCGTCACCATTACCAACGAAGAAGCCATCTCTACCGCACGTCGTCTGATGGAAGAAGAAGGCATTCTGGCAGGTATCTCTTCAGGTGCAGCAGTCGCTGCAGCGCTGAAGCTGCAAGAAGACGAAACCTTTACCAATAAGAACATAGTGGTTATTCTACCGTCCTCAGGTGAGCGTTATTTAAGTACCGCATTATTTGCAGATCTCTTCACGGAAAAAGAATTGCAACAGTAATGCCAAATGTAAAAATATGACGAAAAAAGCACCCGATAGGGTGCTTTTTTGTGGCACAGGTCATACTTTTGGTCCGCCCGGCATTGCTTCCCCCCGTCGGGTCTGGTATTTAACCATCACAATTATTTTGATGCGCGAAATTATTCAATTCAGGATTTCCGCTTGCTGAATCGATTTTATGATTTGGTTCAAATCTTGCTTTCGCGGCATAATGTTTAATGACGAGCTAAACGTCACCGGCCAGAAGTGCCTGCCAGGATCGCGTCAGACCTTCTGTATCGCTTTCGTATCCGCCGGCGCTAATCTATACAGGCTAAAGTGTAGCCGCCAGGCTAGACTTTAGTTCCACAACACTAAACCTATAAGTTGGGGAAATATAATGTTCCAGCAAGAAGTTACCATTACCGCTCCGAACGGTCTGCACACTCGCCCTGCCGCTCAGTTTGTTAAAGAAGCTAAAGGCTTCGCTTCTGAGATCACCGTGACCTCCAACGGCAAAAGCGCTAGCGCTAAGAGCCTGTTCAAACTGCAGACTTTGGGTCTGACCCAGGGCACCGTAGTGACCCTCTCTGCAGAAGGCGAAGACGAGCAGAAAGCAGTTGAGCATTTAGTTAAGCTGATGGCTGAACTCGAGTAAGTTCACGAGTTCTTTTTAAAATCAGTCACAAGTAAGGTAGGGTTATGATTTCAGGCATTTTAGCATCCCCGGGTATCGCTTTCGGCAAAGCATTGTTGTTGAAAGAAGATGAAATTGTCATCGACCGGAAGAAAATTTCTGCCGATAGCGTCGACCAGGAAGTTGAACGCTTTCTGAGTGGTCGCGCTAAGGCGTCCGCGCAGCTGGAAGCGATTAAAACGAAGGCTGGCGAAACGTTCGGCGAAGAAAAAGAAGCCATCTTCGAAGGCCACATTATGTTGCTGGAAGATGAGGAGCTGGAGCAGGAAATCATAGCCCTGATTAAAGATAAGCACATGACTGCTGATGCAGCAGCGCATGAGATTATCGAAGGTCAGGCGACTGCTCTGGAAGAGCTCGATGATGAATACCTGAAAGAACGTGCGGCAGACGTACGTGACATCGGTAAGCGCCTGATGCGCAACATCCTCGGTCTGGCAATTATCGATTTGAGCGCTATTCAGGACGAAGTTATCCTGGTCGCGAAAGATCTGACGCCTTCTGAAACCGCACAGCTGAACCTGAACAAGGTGCTGGGTTTCATCACCGATATCGGTGGCCGTACTTCCCACACCTCAATCATGGCGCGTTCCCTTGAACTGCCAGCGATCGTGGGCACCGGCAGCGTCACCACTGACGTGAAAACCGGCGACTATCTGATCCTCGATGCGGTTAACAACAAAGTTTACGTTAACCCGACTAACGACGAGATCGAAGCGCTGCGTAAGATTCAGACTCAGGTTGCTGAAGAGAAAGCTGAACTGGCAAAACTGAAAGACCTGCCAGCAATCACTCTCGATGGCCACCAGGTTGAAGTCTGTGCCAACATCGGTACCGTTCGTGATGTCGACGGTGCAGAGCGCAATGGCGCTGAAGGTGTCGGCCTGTACCGTACAGAATTCCTGTTCATGGACCGTGACTCGCTGCCAACTGAAGAAGAACAGTTCGCTGCGTATAAAGCCGTTGCTGAAGCCTGTGGCTCTCAGGCGGTCATCGTCCGTACCATGGACATCGGCGGCGACAAAGAGCTGCCGTACATGAACTTCCCGAAAGAAGAGAACCCGTTCCTGGGCTGGCGTGCAATCCGTATCGCCATGGATCGTAAAGAGATCCTGCGTGACCAGGTTCGTGCAATCCTGCGTGCTTCCGCTTTCGGTAAACTGCGCATCATGTTCCCGATGATCATCTCTGTTGAAGAAGTGCGTGCACTGAAAAAAGAGATCGAAATCTACAAACAGGAACTGCGTGACGAAGGTAAGGCATTTGACGAAACAATCGAAGTTGGCGTGATGGTGGAAACACCTGCGGCCGCGACCATTGCCCGTCATCTGGCCAAAGAAGTTGATTTCTTTAGTATCGGAACCAATGATTTAACGCAGTACACCCTGGCGGTTGACCGTGGTAATGATATGATTTCGCATCTCTACCAGCCAATGTCTCCTTCTGTCCTGACGCTTATCAAGCAAGTTATTGATGCTTCTCATGCTGAAGGCAAGTGGACTGGCATGTGTGGTGAGCTTGCAGGCGATGAACGTGCTACACTTCTGTTGCTGGGTATGGGTCTGGACGAATTCTCTATGAGCGCCATTTCCATCCCGCGCATTAAGAAGATTATCCGTAACACGAACTTCGAAGATGCGAAGGTTTTAGCAGAGCAGGCTCTTGCTCAACCGACAACGGACGAGTTAATGACGCTGGTTAACAAGTTCATTGAAGAAAAAACAATCTGCTAATCCACGAGATGCGGCCCAAATTACTGCTTAGGAGAAGATCATGGGTTTGTTCGATAAACTGAAATCTCTGGTTTCTGATGATAAGAAAGACACCGGAACTATTGAGATTGTTGCCCCGCTCTCTGGCGAGATCGTCAACATCGAAGACGTGCCGGACGTTGTTTTTGCTGAGAAAATCGTGGGCGATGGCATTGCTATCAAACCGACCGGCAACAAAATGGTTGCGCCGGTTGATGGTACTATCGGTAAAATCTTTGAAACCAACCACGCGTTCTCAATCGAGTCCGACAGTGGCATTGAGCTGTTCGTTCACTTCGGTATCGATACCGTTGAGCTGAAAGGCGAAGGTTTCAAACGTATCGCGGAAGAAGGCCAGCGTGTCAAAGTTGGCGATCCGGTTATCGAGTTCGATCTGGCACTGCTGGAAGAGAAAGCCAAGTCTACCCTGACTCCGGTTGTTATCTCCAACATGGATGAGATCAAAGAGCTTATCAAACTGTCCGGTAGCGTGACCGTGGGTGAAACTCCGGTTATCCGCATCAAAAAATAATTGATGCCGCATGGATAGAAAAATGGCGCCTTCGGGCGCCATTTTTGTTTCTGTCATGGAGAATTATCGCGGCGGAAGAATCAGTTCGTCATACCCTTTCTCAAGGGTGTAAGCCATCACCTCAACAACACGACTGCCCGCTAAATGCACCGCCTCCTGCAACGTTTTCCCCTGCACTACCGCGCTGATTAACTCCGAGCAGAACAAATCGCCCGTTCCTTTCAAATCAGTCGCCACGCGGGGCCAGCCGCTGATGTCCACGCTGTCTGCTGTCACCAGCACCACGTGAATGTCATTATCGTCCGCAACCGGTGCGCTGGTAATGGCCACCCATTTCAGCGTCTCTGACAGCAGGCTTTTAGCTGCGGCAATCGCCTCGTCCAGCGTCTCGCACGGTTTGCCACTCAGCACGCCAAGCTCGAACACGTTTGGCGTGATGCCCTGCGCCAGCGGCAGCAAATGTTCGCAGTACGCTGCCGGAATTTCTGGCTTCACGTACACGCCGCTGTCGGTATCGCCGATCACCGGGTCCACCAGAATCATCATTTGTGGATGCTTTTCGCGCATCGCTTTCAGCCACTGGGCCAGAATCGCTATTTGACTGGCGCTGCCCATGTAGCCTGTGGTCACCGCTTTCAGCTCACGCAGCGCATCACGCTCTTCGAGCGCGCGCAAATAACCGCTGAACCACTCATCAGGTATCACGCCACCGTAAAAGGTATCGTAATGCGGCGTATTGCTGAACAGTACCGTTGGCACCGCCAGTACGTTCAGATGGTGCTGTTTGATATTCGGTACCGCTACGCTGTTACCAACACTGCCGTACACGACCTGAGACTGCACGGCCACAATATCGGCCTGCTGCGCCCGGGTTTTATCCCGGAATAGAATCATTTCCATGACCGTTAAATCCCCGCCCCCTGACTGTAACTCTCTTCACCAAACACGCCGGTCGATAAATACCGATCGCCGCGATCGCAGATAATCGCCACCACCACCGCGCCCGGATTGGCTTTCGCCACCCGCAGCGCACCGGCAACCGCGCCACCGGAACTCACACCGCAGAAAATACCTTCCCGCACCGCCAGTTCACGCATGGTATTTTCCGCATCACGCTGATGAATATCCATGACCTCATCCACCAGAGAAGCATTAAAAATGCCCGGCATGTATTCCGCAGGCCAGCGACGAATGCCCGGAATGCTGCTGCCCTCTTCCGGCTGTAGCCCCACAATAGTCACGCTTTTATCCTGCTCGCGCAGAAAACGCGACACCCCGGTAATGGTGCCGGTGGTGCCCATGCTGGACACGAAATGCGTCATCCGCTGTTCAGTTTGCTGCCAGATTTCCGGCCCGGTGGTGGTGTAATGCGCAAACGGGTTATCCGGATTATTAAACTGATCGAGCAATTTGCCTTCGCCACGGGTGGCCATTTCCAGTGCTAAATCGCGTGCGCCTTCCATGCCCTGCTCTTTGCTGACCAGAATCAGTTCAGCCCCATAGGCGCGCATCGCGGCCCGACGCTCCTGGCTCATGTTGTCGGGCATCAGCAGCTTCATGCGATACCCCTTCAGCGCGGCAATCATCGCCAGCGCAATGCCGGTGTTGCCACTGGTGGCTTCAATCAGTACGTCGCCCGGTTTGATTTCACCGCGTTTTTCCGCCTGTACAATCATTGATAGCGCGGCACGGTCTTTCACCGACCCCGCCGGATTGTTGCCTTCCAGTTTGACCCAGATTTCACTGCCGTTATCAGGCGTGAGGCGCTGGAGTTTAACTAATGGTGTGTTGCCGATGGTTTGTTCTAATGTATTCACGTTCCGGTCCAGACTTGCAAAGAAAAAGCGGCCACGCGGGCCGCTTGCTCAGTGTGATGCCGTTAAGCTATCAGTCTGTGTAAGTCAGGTCTACCGATTCATCAGGCAAATACTCCACGCGATATTCTCCCGACCCACAGTGCGTCGACCATTCACCGTTATTGTGAGTAAAATTCAACGAGCCGCCGGTGATAATTTCCCTGGCCGCAGGCAGCTTAACGGTCGCCGTGGTGTTCGCCGGAATGCGGAATGTCAGCACCACACGCCCCTTTTGTGCCTGCCAGTTCACCGCGATATCGCCATAAATCGACTGATAGCGCGCGTCCATCCAGTTCAGGCCGCCACCGGGCAGTGGCGAAATAACGACATGCTTAAACCCTGGAGCCGTTTCATCCGCCTCAATGCCCGCCACGGTGCGATACAGCCATTCGCCCACCGCACCGTAGGCATAGTGGTTGAACGAATTCATGTCCGGGCTCCACATCGAACCATCGGGCTTGATGCCGTCCCAGTGCTCCCAGATGGTAGTGGCCCCGGCTTTTACCTGATACAGCCACGACGGGAAATCGTCCTTCAGCAACAGCGACCAGGCTTCTTTTGGATGTTGATTCTGGCTCAACGCGTGACAGAAATACGGCGTGCCGAGGAAACCGGTGACCAGATGCCCGCCATGCTCGTGCAGCAGCTCCACCAGCCGATCCGCCGTGCGCTCACGTAACGCGTCCGGCACCAGGTTGAAACAGAGCGCAAGAATATGCGCGGTCTGGGTCCGGGCAGTCATGTCCCCATCGGCGGTGAAGAATCGCTGGCGGAAGCGTGCCACAATCCGTGCATGCAAAGCATCGTAATAACGATGATCGTCTGTGCGTTCGAGTACCTTTGCCGTTTTCGCCAATAGCTGGGTGGAATTGGCGTACCAGGCCGTGCAAATCAGGTCTTCCGGCGTGGCGCCGAAATAACTGCCCTCTTGTGCATCCAGCGCCACCCAGTCGCCGAACTGCAATTTGTAGCGCCAGATATCGTTGTCCGCGTGGGCCTGCATAAAATCGACCCAACCTTTCATGCTGGCGTACTGACTTTCCAGCACCCGTTTGTCGCCGTACATCAGATACAGCGTCCACGGGTTGATCACCGCAGCGTCAGCCCAGCCCGTCGCGGAATGCGTGCCCCCTTCCGCGAGAAACTTATCCTGGTCACAGTGTCCGGTGAGAATGTCGGGAATGACGTGCGGCACACCGCCTTCCGGGGTTTGATCGGCTTTCAGATCAACCAGCCACTTGGCAAAGAAGGTCTGGGTTTGCATCAGATAGCTCGCCGTCCGGCAAAATATCTGCGCATCACCCGTCCAGCCCAGGCGTTCATCACGCTGTGGGCAATCGGTCGGCACATCAACAAAGTTACTTTTCAGTCCCCAGAGGATGTTGTGGTGTAGCTGATTTAACTCCGGATTTGAACAGGAAAAATACCCGGTAGCGGCCATATTGGAATGGATAACAATGGCGGTAAACTGGTTCAGGTCCAGCTCGCCCGGAAATTCTTCCACCTTCACATAGCGGAAACCCTGCCAGCTAAAGCGCGGGTGCCAGGTTTCATCCCCTTCGCCTTTCAGAAAATATTCCGTGGTCTGTCTGGCAGTGCGCAGGTTATCGAGGTACACGTTGCCGTTGGCGTCCAGCGTTTCAAAGTGGCGCAGCACCACTTTATCGCCCGCATTGCCACGCACGCAAAACTCCACCCAGCCACTCATGTTCTGACCGAAATCGAGAACCTTATCGCCCTGCGGGGTAATAATCAGCGCCTTCGCCGCCAGCCGTTCCATCTGGCGAACCGTCCCCGCCCCCTGTGCCTTCAGCGTATTATTATCCCACTCGACGACGCTGACCGCCCGCCATGACCCATCGCTAAAACCAGCCTGATTCCAGCCTGCCTGAATTTGACGCGCATCGAACCGCTCACCGTCGTATATCTCAGCAAACTCACGCGCGGAATCGCTGCCTCGCCATGAACGATCGGACCCGACGACCTGCCGCGAACCGTCGTCATACTGAATCACCAATTGGCACAGCAGCGCGGTTTGTTCGCCGTAATAATTACGATGGCGGCTAAAACCCATATCGCCTTTGAACCAACCCGCGCCCAGCTCCGCGCCGATGACGTTCTCACCCTGATTCAACAGGCCGGTGACGTCATAGGTTTGGTACAGCAAATGATGGCGATAGCTGGTCCAGCCCGGCGTCAGTTCATCGTTGCCGACGCGTGCGCCGTTCAGGAACAGCTGATACATTCCCAGCGCCGTAGCGTGCACCCAGGCAGCGGCAATTGTTTTAGGCTGCGTTAACGAAAAGGCTTTACGCAGCAGCGTCGCGTTAGACTTCGCGTTATCGGCAGGCGTTTCTGCCGAAATAAACGCCCCCTGCCACGGTGAGCCTAGCAGTCCGGTGACGAACGTCGCCGACGGGCTCCATTCGCTGCATTCCCCGTGATTGTCAGTAATGCGGACCCGAAGGTGATAGCGGGTTGAGGACAGCAACGCCACATCGCCGAGATCGATGTTACTGGACTGCGCGCTGACCACTTCTCCGCTGTCAAACATCAGCGATGAAAAATCGGCGGTCAGACTGCACTGTAAATACCAGGAGTGCTGCACAACATCGCGCCTGTCGCTGTCAATTTTCCAGCCGATAATGGGCAACCGATCGACACCGCTTAACGATGTTTCACCGTCGAGCGTGATTTGACTGACTGAAAGCATAATCAAAGACTCCTTGCGTAATTGAGATTAATTCGGGGTAGTGGTCTGGGCCGTAGCGGGCAGCGGGCGATGTGTCTCCGGGGAGATAATTTCTGCCTCACTGGAAAATTCATTGCGCGGTTTGCCGTGGAAACACAGCCAGCCGATAAACATGCCCGACGCCACAATAGTGGTCAGCAGGCTGTAGAGAATGACCGGCCCGGCATCGAGCAGAACCGGCGTGACAAACGCCAATACGCCGCAGGTCAGGCGCGCCAGTCCGACAATCGCGCCCTGGCCAGTGGCGCGCAACATGGTAGGAAACGACTCCTGGGACCAAACCTTCATCATCCCTTCAAAGGCCATCCCGCTGCCGACGGCGGTAAACAGCAAGCAACAGAACCAGGACGTTGGAGAGAAATTCAGCAGCACCGGCATAAGGAATCCGCCGGCGAAAAAGCAGGCTCCGATGATAAACACCGGCATTCGATTTTTGGTGTCCACCATCTTCATAAACAGCAGGCCTGAAAGCACGCCCACCGGCATAACCAGCAGGTTCCACAGCGCATTTTTTTCAACGCTGATCCCCACCACGTTCACCGCGACATATGCCCCGAACTGCCCGCCGGTATTGGCCGCCAGATTGGTGAACATGTAAAACAGGCATAGCGCGATAAAGGGCCACAGATATTTGCCGCGAAACAGGTCGGCGTAAGAATTTTTTTGCGCTCGCACGGTGGCCTTTCCGCCCAGGCGTTCTTTATAGGCCACGAGCCACATCGGTGATTCCGGCAGCGACCAGCGTAATATCAGCAGCACTCCGGCCACGAGGCCGACATGCAAATAGAGAATTTGCGCCCCGGTTTTACCCCAGCCACCCGCCAGGGCTGAAATCGCCATGGTGGTGCAAATGCCCGCAAACCACAGCAAATTCGACAGGCCGATAATTTTGCCGCGATTTTTATCCGTCGCAGCCTCTGAAATCGTCGCCAGGGAAACGGGAAGATCGGCCCCTGTTGCTAACCCGACAAAAATCGTGCCGATAAGTAATGCGGGAAAAGACGAACTGAATGCCAAAAGCAATGTGCCAATCACCACCATTGCCATCGTAATAATAAACACCCTGCGCCTGCCGTAATAATCACCAAGGCGACCGCCAAAAAATGCACCCAGTGCAATACACAAAGTCAGCACCCCGGAAAGCACGCCAATTTCTGCGGCAGTTGTTCCGAGCGTTTTTTGATAAATAACCAGCGCAGTGCCATTAGAAACAATCGCGGCCGAATCAATATAAGAAGCCATACCGGAAACCACCCCGACATACCAGGGGTTAGGTTGTTTAATATCAGGCATAACAGACACTCCATTTATGTTATTGGAATAATGCACGGATTCCTGAATTAAAAATATTGGACATCAATTTTTAAAAATAAAAACTCGCCAGCCAGATAGCGTAAAATTGGCTGAATTAAATTCATACAATACAATTACGACAAATAAACCTTTACTCACTCTCCTGTTGAATAGAGGTGCTTCGCTGACGCTCTTGCGAAGGCGTGCGTGAAAAATGACGACGATAGGCTTCAGTTAATCTCGGAGGATTCATAAACCCACAGGTCGTGGCAATTCGACTCACGGGAATATCCGTCGTTCGCAACAACTCCTGCGCTTTGAGCAGACGATATAATTGCTGAAACTTCTCCGGCGTTTTTCCTGTCATCTCATGGAAGAAGCGGTACAGTGTGCGCAGCGCAATGCCCCCCTCTTCGCAAACCCCTTTCCAGTTAATCTCCTGAGCATAATTATGTCGAATATGATCCAACAGATACACTTTGCCTTTCGCTTCTGCGGCTGGCATTTTACTGGCCTGATTTCCCTCACACAAAACCGTCAGGATCTGCAAAAGTGACGACTCGGTACTGGAAAAATAGCAGCTATCAAAAACATCATCCCGCCGACTGCTGATATTTTCAGCCAGTGTAATAATCTTGTTTAACGATGATTCTGACAGTGACTGATAGCGAATAGTGAACGGACGGGTATCATCGCTGATCGTTTGAATCATCCCCTCAATATTCTTAATATAATTAAATGGGCGTTCCCGATGAATTAACACATTAATCAGGGATAGTTCACTGGTGGCTTCGTAATAGTGAATATCATTCGCGGTGACGTAAAAGAAATCACCTCGCCGGATCATTTCCGCGTGATCATTCACGATATGAAAACCGCTACCGCTGCGCACAATCACCAGCTCATCAAATTCATGCCCATGAAGATCGGCCATCGCCTGATTGTTCAGCATAAACACACAAAACGCATGAGCCTCGGAGGGGAAGAAATCTTCACACTGCTTAATATCGACCATACCTACCTCACGAGAATGTGGTTATATCCTTACGTTTAATATGACTTAAATTTCCTGTGCCACATTTCCATTAAACAGCAACAAGGGTGACAAGTCATTACGCTGGAATGGCAGCCACACGTAATTCTCTGTGACCATCCCGTCACTTTTATTCATTACTGCCGCAGGCGATTAAATCAGCAGAAATAAAAAAGGCCTATGTTTTCCATATAATGCCGATCATTTAAGAGTACTTGAACGATCCTGCCAGTAAGAGACAATCCGGGAACAGCCCTCTGCTCCCGGATTTTTTTATGTCTGAACACGATATGGATTTCGTTGTTGATGCCTTC
>Ga0160467_100399_pt1 | contig 44316 bp, 34 predicted proteins | sample HID1972I_E11MG_FD_108221 | JGI IMG/M metagenome (GOLD analysis project Ga0160467, IMG submission 108221) | Enriched pill bug-associated microbial communities from UW Madison campus, WI, USA - HID1972I_E11 MG | ecosystem: Host-associated > Arthropoda: Insects > Digestive system > Unclassified ... | reverse complement strand
GGCACCACCAGATCTGAAAGTAACAGATTCAAAACAAAAACTTGGAAGGTGCCATAGCTCAGTCGGTAGAGCAAAGGACTGAAAATCCTTGTGTCGCTGGTTCGAATCCAGCTGGCACCACCAAAAAAGTCCATCTCAAATGAGATGGACTTTTTTATTTATACCCCTACTTCACTTATCACTACATTACCGGTTACTCCGTCACTCATTACTGGTTACTCCGTCACACTATTAATGAATACTTTGCAACGGAAGTTTGATAATCCTGATATTATCATGGTAAGCAATCCGCGTAAGCCCCGTCTGTGTTCCATAAACACCCCATTTAATATAACCGATATTACCAATAGTTACATTGCCCGCAAAAGTACGGTAGTTTGTTTTCTCATCGACCAAGGTATAATCATTTTGCCCTGGAAGTTTCATATAAGTCCTCATATACCCTGTAGGTCCATCTGCCCATAATACATCTACCCTGAAATGCATCCATTGATTTACATAAGGACGCAGGTCGGAAATAATATTTTTGATAGAAGATGAACCCTCATATCGTAAACGCATCGTATTTCTCGCGGTACGAAACTGGAGTGGAACACCCGATCCTGTCGTACTATTTCCCGATACCTTTAACTGGAAAACATTTGTTTCATAAGTAGGGCCCGAAACCCAGGGCGTCCAATCTTTAAGCAAAACACTAAACTCGTAACGACGCTCATCACCCGGAAAAAAACGCGCATTCTTTATAGCCACAGCATCACTTTCACTTCTGTAAGCATCATCGGAGTAATATCCCTGATCGCCAAATACAATTTTATGAGCAATGGCATTGGTGGAACCATTTTCGGCAAGATTAACCATATACGCGGCATCAGATGCCGTGGCTTTAGTCGACGTTACTCCCGTAATACCCGAATTAAGCAAGCCATTTTCGTATGTTACATTTAAAATCGTATCATTTTCAATAATGGGCTGTGACTGTACCCCCACTGGTCGTAGATCAGTCAGATCTTGGTCGTTTACACCTTTGCTGTTTTTACTACAGGAAGCCACAAACAATGTGGTGGCAATGAATAGATAGTACTGTCGAGAAATCGATTTCTTTTTCATATATGCTTAAAAGAGTGGTTTATTTGATTTTATCATCTTAAAATTTATGTTTTATCAGGAGATGTAGTATTACAGTACAACATCCAAAGCAAAAAATAAAAATTCAACAAAGCGATCCGAAAATTATTTGATATCATACCTTTTCAAGAGCAAAATCCCCTAAAGATTAACGTAATGACAATTTTCCCCTCAGCCTTAAAGCTCAATTTTTTATTTAAAAATGCAAATATAGATAATTATTGAATATCAATAAAATGATGGTATTTCTTTTTGAGAAGCTCTATTTGTTACATAAACAATACGGGGGCCAAATGATCTAATTCCCTCATAACAGAGCTCCAGGCATCATTTCTAGGATTGATATAAAATATTTTTTCCCAACATTAAGAATTTAATACGATCTACTGGTTTTTTCAAAAGAAATATTGTAGCTTTAAGTGTAAGAAAATTAAGTTAAACCAAATTATAGCAGCTATGAACCGAGTATTACTTAAGCTGGAGAGAGCCATACTATATTATGGCATTCCACATTTAAATGAAGAAGAACATGTTAAAGCCGATCAAAACCTTCTTGCTATCATCTTCCAGTTAGAACAAGAATTTGTTCTACGACATGGCAAAAAAGAAATATTATTACTAACACGCAAATCATTCAGGCTGTTCTATAGACAGTTATGCAATTTGTTGGATGAGCTCTACCGTTATAAACATAAACAGGCCGATGAAACAATTCTCAAATACTACCAATTCCTGGTCCATATTGAAACCAGCTATAGCAAGGATATGGACCCACAGGCATCGCTTACACAATTTCACCTTCATGTCTTAAAAACAGAAATGATGGAGCAATTTCCTGCTCTAAAAGCTACTTTAATAGAAAAAGATGTTTCCGAATGCTTTCTAATTGAGATTCAGCACGTATTGGAAGATCAGTTCCGTGCCCCCGGAAGGAACCTCAGCTATGAACAACAATTATTCTTCATCAAACTTCTAAGGGTACTCAGACACATTGCCCACGATACGTGGGACAGGGATTATAACCATTGTTTTATTAAATTTATGATCAGTATAAATTTCAATTACATCGGTTTTCTCAATCAATGTTTCGATTTGCTGGATAAAACATTAGAAGATATAGCCGACATAGATAAACAACGGAACTATCTGAATGATATCCTGTTCAAATTGAAACAGGTGGCACGCTATTCTACGGTACAATTTGACAGCAAAAGTAATAGTTTATCTAAAAAATTGATCCAATATGTCAAAAAAAAGATCAGCAGCACAGGCGAAATACCCGCACCTCGCAATTACGAGAGCGATGAGAACAGGAGTGTTTTTAGTAATTTAACCGCGGGAGGACTTACCGTATACCACCACTATTTTCAAAAAGTGAAATTTTCAAAAGGGGAAACTAAAAAACTGGGGGGTCAAAACTTTGTAAATCCTATTTATACAGCCAATGGGATAAAGATGACCGGAGCACAGCACCCCAAGTTTGACAAAACCAAACTCCATCATGAGATCCGTAATCTCAAAAACAAACTAATCGCTATCATCGATCAGCTGAACAAGGATCTGGACGAATCGGCAACATCATCTAAGAACAAGCCCAAAACCGTTTAGTAGCAGTTAGGCTGAATAGCCTACCTTCATTTAACATCAAAATGAAGGTAGGTTAAATTTCATAAAGGCGTCACTTTTTAGGGAAGTTTTACTTTAAACACACGGTAAGGTAATTCCGTCCGGTCTTTACCATTGCTCCAAGCAGGATCCTGCGGCAACTGCGCACATGAAAAATACAGAAAACCGTCCGTCCCGATGCCGAACGAATCGGGCCATAATAATCTGGAATCCTGCACTAAAGTATGTAATTTACCATCTGGACTTAAATATTTGATGGAATAATCCAGTGATGTAGTCAGAAAGATATTACCTTTTTGATCAGCAATCAACCCGTGGGTTACCCCTACCTCACCCATATCTGTAACTTTCGATGCCAGCTCTTTTTCACTGCGGCCTTCATCAGCAAGATATTTTGTTTCGATGCGGTACAGATGTGTTTGATTGATCGGTTTAAAATAGAAATAGTTAAAATCATGCGTCAACGCAATTCCATTCACATGAGATAGAAATGGTTTGCCCTCTTTATTGCGCATTTCCACACCCCCATATGAAAGTACCAGAGAAGGATCAGCTAAAGTAAAAACTGTCTTTTGCAATACAGTACGCGTTTTTCCCGTTTCCAGATCTAGTACCACTAATGCCGCCTGACCAGGATCTGACAAGTAAGCTTTATTTTTCTCAACATCGACACGCACATCATTTAAACCCGACTTCGCCTTATCCAGATCATCAAATGTATAGATCTGTTCAACCAGATCCGTTTTGGTATTAATCTTTAACAATTTGAAATGCCCTTGCTTTGCATCCCCTTTATCCCCCAAAATAGAACCTGAGGGCGCTGGTTTCGAATCCAGCACCCAAAGAAAATCATGTGCATCTACATAGAGATCCTGAACACTCACAAAATGGTTCTGTTCATCACCATCTTTATTCCATTCATCGTTCGGATAAGGAACACGCTCACCGTTTACAATTTCTGTTAAACCATATTGGTAATCGGTATTTTGCCTTGGAAACGACAGAAACAGGCGATTAGCAGCATTGACACTTACGCCAATGGCACGGTACTTTCCAAAAGAGGCCGCTTCCTGAAGCGCTTCGCTGTGGTAAATCTGGGCAGTAGTATGATCCATATTCACAAATAAACTTGCAATTAAGATGATGTTATTGATCCATTTCATGATTAAACTATTTTTTGAAGCATATTTTTATAGCCCAAAGCATAGGGCATTTCATTATGCTTTACTGACTCTTTAATTTCTTCATAAAATCTAATATGGCGGGACGTAATTCATCAAACAGCGGATTGTTTTTATTTTTCAACATGACTTCAGTAAACAATTTCAGTCCCAAAGCAAATTCAGTCGCAGTCTCCTTATTTTCAAAAATATGTTTCGACTGGATCACTTCAAAAATCTGAAACAGATCATCATGATTATCAAAGTTTAAACTTAAAGATTGTTTACCCGCATCACCGTTCTTGAGACTTATTTCTTTTAAATCCAATTGATAGACATTATTTCTTTTCTCCATATCAAATTAAAAATTAACAACATATTCATTAATAGTATCTATTTCTTCCTGCGACAGATCAATGTTGATTGCCTGTGCATTCTGAACCGCCTGAACCGCATTTCTAGCTCCGGCTAATGCAATTGTAATACCAGCCCTTTCAAGCGTCCAACGCAGTACCAGTTGGCCCAGGGTGGCATGATGCTGACCTGCAATCGGTTTTATTTTCGACAGTAAATCATTGGTTCTTTCAATAAATTCAGGTTGAAAATGCGGTTGGTTGGCACGATGGTCCCCCTCTTGAAAAATATAATTGGTAGTGATTTTACCTGTCAATAAGCCCCGTTGTAATGGGCTATAGGCCAAAATGGATTTGTCGTTGACTACACAATACGGAACAAGTTCCTCCTCAATCACCCGGTTTACCATACTGAAAGGGACCTGATTTGAAACTAATTTTAACGTTTCTTCTGCTTCCACCATCTGTTCCACATTATAATTACAGACTCCTGCATAGCGGACCTTTCCCTGCTCGATCAAACGAGAGACCGCCTCAAAGGTTTCACTTATCGCTGTAGTTGTATCTGGCCAGTGAATTTGGTATAGATCAATATAATCTGTCTTTAGACGGCGCAAACTCTGTTCACATTCATATATAATGCTCTCTCTACCTGCAAATTTATAAATATCGATATCTTGACCAGCATTGTTTTTGCTGTGCATGGCCAGATTACCCTTCGCTAGATCCCAGCGCATGCCAAATTTGGTTAAAATCTGAACCTGATCTCTCGCTATTCCTTTAATCGCATCACCAACGATCTCTTCACTGGTCCCCTGCCCATAGATAGGTGCTGTATCAATCGAAGTCACCCCTACATCGTAAGAAGCTTTAATGGCTTCGATCGCATCGTTTCTATCAGTACTTCCCCACATCCATCCACCAGCAGCCCATGCACCAAATGTAATCGCTGAAAGCGCTAAGTCACTATCGCCTAATTTTCTATATTCCATTTTTGTTGATTTTTTCTAATTTATATATTTTCATTCGCGTATCAATACTTTTCTGAACCGCAATTTCCGCTTTTTTAGTATGATACCGATTATAAAACAAATAAATAAGAGCTGTTGTTTGCCTAAAAAAATCAAACTACACTTTACTACTTCACGACATCGGTCAGTTACTCCTTCACTGTTTTCATCCTGGGCAGCCCAATCTCATGTTCTTGTGGGTAAGGAGCTCTAAAAGTCATGCTGACATCTTCTCTCATACGTTCCTGCGCTTCATACTTCTTTTCCTCATCATGTGAGTAACGTGGATCAGGAATAAAAGGCATCTTTGCCATCTTCGTTATGGTTATGGTCGGAAAATGGAAGTCCACTTCTACCGTTCCTAAGAGTAAATAGCATCCGCCCCCTTGAAAAGGATACCGTTCCAGACAGTCCGGAAAATGAGCCGTATCAAAATAATCACCATTGTTGTCCACCCAGGTTCCGAAATACATGATTCCCCTTTTTGTAGGTACATGCTTCCGTGAGATCAGATAAGCAAGCATTTTGACCTCCTTTTTATGATGTTGGATCAGATCTTTAGCCATCACTGTTCCCCTATACTTTGTCTGCAGCAGATCGAAGGGTGTACATGAGACCGGAAAACTTAAAATTTCTATCTCGTCAAAAGCATCCTCAAAGATGTTGCGTTTCAATTCCGGAAATTTAAAATGCTTAACAGGCTCCTCAAATAAGGTTTCAGCGCGACGTCCAGGCTTAAAATCACCGAGCAGCACCCTAGATTTTAACAATAGCTCATTTTTGGGCACACCGCTGAACCGAAAAGCTCCAATAAAGATCAAAATCTGCAAGGTTTCAATACCGATCGGAATACGTTTAATAAAATCTTCCAAAGAGCGATACTCCCCATTTCTGATCCTTTCTTCAGGAATCAACCGGCCAAGTTTCGCTTCCACTTTCTCCAGATGCATAAATCCCAGATAAACCTCATCACCATAGATGGTAGTCTGCTGCTCACTCCTGTTCACGCATGGATTCAGGATCTTGGCGCCAGACATGCGGGCCTCATGGATGTACACTTCCGTTCTGTAGAAACCGCCCATATTATTGATGACAGATACCATAAATTCAAGAGGATAATAGAGTTTGAGGTATAAGCTCTGGTAACTCTCCACGGCATAAGAAGCAGAATGCGCCTTACAGAATGAATATCCAGCAAAAGATTCAATCTGCCGGTAGATTTCTGTACTCAGTTCTTCCGGATGCCCCTGTTGCCTGCAAGATTCAAAAAAATCATCCTTTACTTTTTGAAGCGCTTTACGCGATCTGCCTTTTCCACTCATGGCCCTACGCAATATATCACCATCAGCAGCAGAAACCCCGCCATAATGGAGTGCAATTTTAATCACGTCTTCCTGATAAACCATAATACCATAGGTATCACCGAGCTGTTCTTCAAATATCGGATGAAAATATTCAAACTGATCTGGATTATTATGCCTAAAAATATATTCCCGCATCATACCACTTTGCGCTACACCGGGACGTATAATCGATGATGCCGCCACCAGCACCTTATAATTATCACATTTCAATCTTCGCAGCAGACCGCGCATCGCAGGACTTTCAATATAAAAACATCCGATCGTTTTACCCCGGCTTAAAAATTCATTACATAGAGCTTCATCCTTGGAAAGCGTCGTATCCCTAATATTTACTTTAATTCCTCGTTTTTCTTCCAATAGTTTCACCGTATCATTGATAGTCCCGAGTCCACGTTGCGACAGAATATCAAATTTATCAAAACCGATATCCTCCGCAACATGCATATCCCACTGCACGATCGGAAAACCTTTGGGAGGCATTTCAAGAACCGTAAAATTGGTAAGCGGTTCCTCAGAGATAATAATCCCACAGGCATGCATGCTGCGCTGATTGGGAAACTTTTCCAATAACTTTCCATACTCCTGCACTTTCTGGACCACCTGATCTTTAAAAACTTTTTCCGGATTTTTGGTCAGTTCATCGAGCTCCTCTTTCGGTAAACCAAATACCTTACCCATCTCACGAATAATGGAACGGTACTTAAATTCGACATTCGTACCACAAAAAGCAACATGGTTTTTTCCATAGCGGTCAAAGATATATTTCAATATCATATCCCGCTCCTGCCAGCTCCAGTCAATATCAAAATCAGGCGGACTTTTTCGGTTTAAATTTAGAAATCGCTCGAAGTAAAGATCCAGTTCCAAAGGACAGATATCCGTTATGCCCAAGCAATATGCAACTATGCTGTTGGCTCCGCTTCCCCTGCCCACATGCATAAAACCCATGCTGTTGCTATAGCGGATGATATCCCAGGTAATGAGAAAATAACCGCTGAAATTTAATTCATCGATCACCTGCAGTTCCTTTTCAACACGCTGTTTCGCTATTGCATGATCCTTTCCATAGCGTCTTTCCAGTCCTGCATAAGCCAGTGCTGTTAATTTATTGATATCTTGCTCCTTTGATCCCTTGTAGTGTCTTTTATTTCTCCGTGTGGTAAACGCAAATTCGAACTGGCATACCGAAAGTATATTTTTGGTATTCGCAATGATTTGCGGATAATGCTGATAAGCCTCCAATAGCGATTGTTCCGACCTCAAGTACTCCGATTTACTGCAAATTTCACTTTTCGGCAATTTCGACAGCAGCATATTGTTGTCAATCGCTCGCAGTATCCGGTGTAGATTAAATTCCTTTTTCGTTGTGAAAGTCACAGGTTGCAGGATCACCATCTTTGCAATCAGCGTCTGATACTCTTTACGGAACAAGCTATTCAGTTCTTCCTCCCGGATGCCGATATATTCATTTTCATGGAGCTGCGCAGGAATATTGCTTAAGGGATAGATCACAAAACAGTTCGGAAAATCAGGCTGTGCCGGCAGGTCAATCCCATCGCAATTATAGGAAGTCAAAACCCGGTTCACCTCTCCGATACCCTGAAACTCTATTGCAATGGTAATATAAAGCAGCTCACTTCCTCTGCGAACTTCAATACCAGCAATCGGTTTGATGTTCTTTTCTTCACATTTCTTTTTGAATTCATAGATGCCCGAAATGGTATTGATATCCGTCAGCACAAGCTCCTTTAACCCCAAGACGGCGGCCTGCTCCACGAGCTCCTCTATGGAAAGTGTTCCATAACGAAGACTATGAAAAGAGTGGCAGTTAAGAAACATAAGACAATTAAGTTGAAAAATTAAAACCTACTGCCCTGCCCACCGCATCACTGCCATAGCGCATTTTGATGGCATCCATTGCCTGATACAGATTGATAAGCTGTGTATTGTCTTCAAATAAATTCATTTGGTAACTTCCGTGCACCAGATCTGTAAACCGAAGTCCCACCAATCGAAGACGCATCCGTCTGGTATAAATTTTATCAAAAAGCTCTAAAGCGATCCTTGTCAGCGTATGATCTGCAGAGGTATAAGTGACACGGCATTGTTTCGTTTCAGTATCAAAATTAGAGTATCTGATCTTGACTACTACGGTGGAAGTCAACCACTTTTCACAGCGCAGCTGGTAAGCCAGCTGTTCGGCCATACCCGAGATGAGGCTTTTCACAACATGAATATCCGTGGTGTCGCTATTAAAAGTTCTTTCCTTGGAAATCGATTTTCTTTCCGAATAAGGCATAACAGGAGTTTCATCAATCCCATTTGCCTTTTTCCATAAATCGACCCCATTTTTCCCGATCATCTGCTGCAGCACCTCAACAGGAATTTCGGACAATGTACCTATTGTACGGATCCCAACTCGTGATAAAAGCTGAAAAGTAGCATTCCCCACCATCGGCATCTTTCTAATGGATAGCGGATTAAGAAAAGAATGAACACCCACTGAAGGTATTTCACGATGACCATGAGGTTTGGATTCGCCTGTGCCGATTTTACTGACCGTTTTATTAACAGATAAAGCATAGCTGATAGGCAAACCTGTTTCCTTTTCAATTTTGGCTCCTAGTTCATTGGTCCACTTATAAGCCCCGAAAAATTTATCCATCCCGGTCAGGTCAAGATAAAACTCATCGATAGAAGCCTTCTCCATTACTGGAGCACTTTCTTCAATCACTTCTGTCACCGTATGGGACATCTTGGAATATAATTCCATATCCCCTTTTACTACCCTGGCCTGAGGACAGAGCCGTAATGCCATCTTCATCGGCATCGCAGACCGCACCCCAAAAGTTCTTGCTTCATAACTACAGGAAGAAACCACTCCCCGATCCCCTCCACCAATAATCAACGGAATATCGTTGAGTTGCGAATTTACCAGCCGCTCACAGGATACAAAAAAGGTATCCAAATCCATATGTACAATCGCTCTATTCATTTCACTAAATTATTTAGTAAAAATGCTAATATTTTTCACATTTATCATTACATTTGATGTGATTAATATTCACAAAATGTCAACACTATCGATTTTGTCTGATAATATCAGGTACCTCAGGATGCAGATACCCGGACTTACACAAGGAAAAATTGCTGCTGAACTAGCTGTTACAAGAGATTCTTATGCGAAATATGAAATCGGGAAAACGGCTCCGCCTCTAGATGTACTCTTAGCACTATCGCGCTACTTTCAGGTCAGCACCGATCAATTACTCACTGTTGATCTCAGGAAATATAAACTGCAAGAAGTATAGCGCTTAGCGACTCGATTATTCACGCTCCGTACAGATAATAAAAACTTACGATTATAATAATATCTGGTTATAAAATGAGCTTACTCAAGACTAATGCGGTTATATATAATCCAAACCATATATAGCATGTGCCTGTAGGCTTCTTAATCGCGCCGTGAAGGGCTTAGGAGTTTTAGATGCGGCGATGCCAAAACCAAACGCAGGCTGCATCATAAACCAAGGAGCAGCAGTAGTCGCAACTCCGACATTTATACAAACTAAAAATGTAGGTTGGTACAACCAGTCCAGCCCGCAGATCAATAAAAGTAAAAGCGCAAATGAAATACCGATGAGGTAATGTGCCATCCAGCCCAAAGCCCTTTCACCAATGATTTTTTCAGCATGCACAATGTTTTTATGAGCGAAGACACCCTGTTTAAAATGACCTATCCAACGCCCTACAAGAGCATAATCCAAAGAGGGAATTTTAAAAGCAGTTTTGATAAATAAAGCGTACAAATCCATAAAAATCGTGGCACCAACGCCGATAAATATGGAATAACTGATGTATTGTGATAGGATGTTCATGTGCTTGTTATTTTATAAAATATATTTCTCTTTAATGATTGGCTGTACCTACTTTTGAGATTATGATTTTCCTGTGCCATCATTTCTAACATTTTAATGATTCAAAGTTAGTATGCTTCAACCGATAATAACTGACACATATCCTTGGGAAAACTGCACAGATCAAAGGAATCGCAACAGAGAACAGCAATAAACATTAACTTTATCAGGTTTAGATAATCACACTATAAATAGGATCGTGTATTAAATTATATCCCATTCAAGTATATTGCCTCTTATCAGGATATTACCCCTCAAGCCTTGAGCAGCATACATAAGCACATTTTTTAACCTGAGTTCAGCGTTTACTGTAAAAAATAACAGATTTTTGTTCTCTAATATATACGAGCATGATTAGAAAAATTAACATAACAGATTATCCCACTCTGATAAAAATATGGGAGAGTGCAGTATCAAATACACACGATTTTCTTAAAGAAGAAGATTTCAATTATTATAAAGAACATATCCCAAGTTATTTTGAACATGTTAAACTATTTGGATATGATGACAATGGGACTTTAATTGGATTTATGGGGATTTCTGGTGAAAATCTTGAAATGCTATTTATTCACCATAATGCTCGTGGCAAGGGAATCGGAAAAAAGCTGGTGACCCACGGTATAGATCATTTCAAGATCTGCAAAGTGGATGTTAATGAACAAAATTTACAAGCCGTTGGATTTTATACGCATATCGGATTTCAGATACTGAACAGATCCGAAATTGATGGACAAGGCAAAGCATATCCGATTTTGCATATGGGATTAAAATCTTGCTTTTAACCCAAACGCCTCATTATTTTAGCGTAGTTTAGCTTGCTATAAGAAAATAAAAAAGAAAATGCGGATATGACCGAAGAAATACAACTCAAAAAAATAGATGAACTGATTCAAAATTTAGATTCTGATACCTTATCCGCTTTAGAAAATATTCGAGAATTAAAAAGATATAAAAAAGGGGAATTTCTCTTACATCAAGATAAACTATGTCGGTATAGTTTCTGGATTGAACAGGGAATTCTACGAAAATTCTATTGGAATGATACGAAGGAAATTACAACCGAGCTTATTTTTGAACATGATATTGCGGTTTCATTTGGTAGCTATGTACTTCAAAAACCCAGTAAAGAATTTATTCAAGCCGTCACAGATGTAACCGTTTACCAGACCGAAGCGCAATCATTTCAGATGCTTAAAGCAAAGTTCCCAAAACTGGTTGAACTTGATCTGATGATGACAGAATATTATGCGATGTGGCTCGAAAAAAGGTTATTTGAATTTCGAACACGCAATGCAACTGAGAGATACTTACAGTTACTCCGGCAACAGCCTCACATTATTCTTGAAGTTCCACTTACCTATATTGCTTCTTATTTAGGCATATCCCTGGAAACGCTGAGCAGAATCAGATCCAAAATTTGATTATTTGACCTAAGTCAAATGGAATGCAGATTCAATCTTAGAAATTTGAATTTCATTTAAACATTCCATATTGTGGGTAACAAAAGTAGAATTATTGGATTTGATTTAGCTAGAGCATATGCCATTTTTGGAATGTATATTGTCAACTTTAATATGGTGTTTGTGAGTTATAACGACACAAGTCCGGTCGGAAAATTTCTATCGCTTTTCAGTGGAAATTCAAGTACTCTATTTGTCATGCTTGCAGGAATGGGAATAGCTTTGATGACCAATAGACCACATTATACGCACGAGGAGAAGAAAAAACTAAGACATACTGTTTTAAAAAGAGCATTGTTCCTATTCGTTTTAGGATTGTTGCTCAGCATATGGTGGCCAGCAGATATCCTGCATTTCTATGGATTATACCTATTCATTGCCACTTTTCTTTTATTTTTACCCACAGGATATTACCTGATCGCTAGTATTCTATCAATCTTAGTTTTCCATGTGTTACTGCTTATTATTCCATTCGAAAAAGGATGGAACTTTGATACGCTTGAATATACCGATCTATGGTCGATAACGGGATTTATACGAAACACATTTTACAATGGCTGGAACAGTGTTTTTCCTTGGATAGCCTATTTTACCACCGGAATGTATCTCGGCAGATTAAATTGGACATTATTGATCACCAAAAAAAGGGTATTTCTATTAGGAGCAGCACTTTTTATACCCGTTACCATATTACAGATCTGCGCTCAAAATATTTTTACCAATAAAGAATTGATAGAGATCATTACTGCAGATTACCTTCCTCCCCTTTTACCATTTTTGTTGAGCACAATAGGTTTTGGACTGATGCTGATCGCAGGTTTCATGTATAGCAGTTCGTTTTTCTTAGAAAATAAATTTATCCAAAATTTAGCAACAACTGGACAAATGACCCTCACCCATTACATCGCGCACTTAACCATCGGAATGATTATTTTTTCACTCCTCTCCGGTAAACCCTATGGAGCAAAGATCAATCAAACAGCTTCTGTACCCCCCTTGTGGATATTGACATTCTCTATAGTATATTCTATCTTCAGTTACTATTTCAGCAAAATATGGAAGACAAAATATAAGAATGGCCCCTTGGAAACGCTGATGAGAAAAATATCAAGTTGATACCTGAATGGCGATAATGATTTAGCCTGTATTACAACCACACGGCCAATCCTCTGCAACATGCATTTTCCAGTTTCCGACTTTCATAATGTGGTTAAATAATGTGGCGTTAAATACAATTTCTCGGCGTAGAATTTCACATTTCGTTCTTGTATGGCATATTTTGTAACTTGTATCCAATAACTCAAAACAAACTAGGCATATAAAAATACACCTATTAAAAAAACAATACGATCATGACAGCATACAAAACAGTAAATATAGAAAAGTGGAACCGGAAGGAACACTTTGATGCTTATCGTGATGCGATAAAATGCGGATTCAGTTTGACCGTTAAATTAGATATTTCAGCGGTTATTCCTTTTGTAAAAGAACAGGGATTTAAATTTTATCCTGTGATGATTTATCTGCTTTCAAAAGCCGTGAACCAACATCCTGAGTTTAAAATGGCAATGAAAGATGGTGACTTGATTATTTGGGATTCTGTAAACCCGGTTTATACCGTCCTTCATCAGGACACAGAAACTTTTTCTGCACTTTCTGTACCCTATACGGACAGCTTCCAGGATTTTATAGCCAGCTATAACGCGGTCCTTCAAAGAAATGAAAACAACAGGAGCTTCCTCCCTGAAAAAGCTCCCAAAAATCATTTTAATATTTCGGCACTTCCGTGGATTCATTTTGAGAGTTTTAACCTCAATATTGCTGATTTTACGGACTATTTTGCCCCCAGTTTTACTTTTGGAAAATACCAGACGGAAGGAAACAAAATCCTTATGCCATTTGCCATACAAGTGCACCATGCCGTTTGCGATGGCCTACATGTTGCCAAATTGATCAACACCTTACAGGAATTTTGCACGACCATTCAGACGCTCAAATAAAGCTAAAAAGATAATGAAATCGATTTTAATTTAGCTCGAAAAACATATGGATATTAGAAAAGCAACACCGGCAGATCTTCCACAGATAAAAATACTTTATTCCCTGCTATTTGAACAGCTGGCAAACTATGAACCTGATTACCTTCAGCCTGCCCTTCAGGATGAAGCTTTTCTTCAGCAAGTAGTTGCCGCAGCAGATAATTTTGTTGCATTCATTTACACTATAGATGGAGAGGCAAAAGGTTTTGCCATTGCAAAATTAGAGGAAAGCCCGCCCTATAATTGTTTTGTTCCGTTAAAATGCATGTATTTAATGGATATTGTGGTTGATCAGAATATGCGCGGAAAAGGAATTGGAAAAGCATTGATTGACCGCATCAAGCAATGGGCAAAAGAGCAGGAAGCAGATTATCTAGAACTAAGTGTACTGGCAAAAAATACCCTAGCAGAGGCATTGTATCTGCGTGAAGGTTTTGAAACCTTTAGTAAATCTATGCGAATGAAAATAAAATAGCAGGTTATTGATTTCAATAAAACGCTATCGTTAAATTAAAATATATGGAACGACTTAAAACCCTTAAGAATTTAATATGATAAGAATTGCTGTACAAGATGACTACAGTCATTTAATTGATATCTGGCTGGAAGCTTCAATAAAAGCACATCATTTTATAGATTCATCCTTCTGGATCAATAGCGCTCAAAAGATGAAAGATATTTATTTACCATCCAGTAAAACATGGATTTTGGAAGATGAATCGAATAGTATTAAAGGTTTTGTATCAGTTGTAGACGATCATATTGCAGCCCTGTTTATAAGTCCTGCTCATCAAGGAGAAGGATACGGTTCTACACTTCTGCAGTTCATAAAGACAAAATGTGATCAGCTTTCGTTAAATGTGTACGCCTTGAATGAACAAGCAATCCATTTTTATCAGAAACACGGTTTTCGGATTATCGAAGAAATGTTGGACGAAAATACCGGCGCAACAGACTGCCGAATGGAATGGATAAAGGCCAAATAATCGGGGAATCCAAATAATCTTAAAACAAATTAAAAGAGGATATGGGAACTTTAAAACAAATCGCACAAAAATATGCCCGTCCCAAGAGATTAAATGATTTCATTGCATATGGTGGTGTTGCTGCAGCTATTGAAACCGTTAGTGGAAATATTTACACCGGAATCAGCATAGATACCGCCTGTTCAATGGGATGCTGCGCCGAACACAGTGCCGTAGCAGAAATGCTGAAAAACGGAGAAAGCCAAATCAGATCTATCGTAGCCGTAGATGAAAATGGAAATGCCTTTCCCCCCTGTGGCAGATGCAGAGAATTGATCAGTCAGTTAGCTAAAGAAAATCTTCAGACTACAATAGAAGTGAAGAATGGGATATTTAAAACCCTGAGAGAATTATTGCCTTACGATTGGAAAGAAGGTTTAGAACGAGAGTGGTAAAAGGAAAATGAAAAAAATAAGAGAAATTAACTTTACAGAATTTAGTACCATATATCAGCAGCATCTTATAGCAGATTTTCCTGAAGAGGAAGTAAAACCGTTATATGTTATCGAAAATGCGTTCGCGGCTAATAAATATGCCGCTTATATATTGGAAGAAGATTCGCAGGTAAAAGCTTATGCGACTTTTATGTGGAAAGACAAAAATTTGCAGTTATTAGACTATTTTGCTGTCACCCGAGATAGCGGAAGAGGTCAGGGAATTGGTTCTTTTTTTCTTCAGGAATTGGCACATACTATAAAAGTAAAAGGCTTCATTATAGAATGTGAAGCTCCGGAAAAAGCCAGAGATAAGGAAGAGCAGGAAATAAGAGAAAAACGAATAGCTTTTTATTTAAGAAATGCCGCGCAGATGACTACAGTAACAGCCAATGTTGTAGGTGTCGACTTACGTCTCTTGTATATGCCTATAGAAGCAGGATTGGAAAGTATTAACATCGAAACTGATTTTCTGAGTATTTATCACAACCTGGAGCCTAAAGAGTTCTACCTGAAATCTGTAAAAATCGTATCCTAATAACAAAATATGTCTAAGGCTTCCGATATCCAAGAAATTAAAAACCCACAGGAATTCAAAAAGTTTTACCTCTAGGATCCTGCTTATTCCTATTGTACGGAATGTAATCAACTAGAATATTCCAATGGAGCAGGTTTTCTTGAAATCATTGCTTTAGAAGACCTACAGAAACTCCATAAGCATATAGGCCATCGCTCCCGTAGTAAGTTTTACAGCATTACACCAATAAGCTTTGGCTTATGATAGCACAAAATTTTAATGTTTTACAAAGATCAAAACAACCCACATACACCTGATAATTAATGCAGTATATAAAAATCACACCTAATTACATAAAACAATGTATACCACGATCGGAAAAAAGATTGACCGAAAAGATGTTATTTAAACACTTAAACTTAACTTAAAAAAGAAAAAATAGCTATATTGTAACAACTAATTGATAGTCTATAAACCGATATATGCAATCCTTTAAGAAACTAGCAACTTTACTTATCATATTCTTTACCTTCTCTACCCTATATGCGCAGAACTATTTAAACTTAGATTTCGAGATCATGAGTGGACATTATCTCAGAAGGTGGACATTATCCAATACTGAAGCGTTATATAGCCGTGACAGTATTGAAAAAGTAAGCGGTAAATACAGTTATAAAGTAACCCGAACAAATCCTGATCCATCTGGAGGTTTTTTTCTTAACACATTGCCACCAGATCTAGTCAAAGGAAAAGAAATTGTTATAAAAGCAAAAGTCAAAACAGAAATTCAAAATAAGGGTGAGGCAAATCTCTTTCTAATTGTTTATAACAAACATGGTAAAGTACTCCTTGAAGATGATATGGAAGGAAAACGAATAAATCGTACAGCAGCATGGAAAGAAATAAACATCACAGGCAAAATTGACTCCAGTGCTGCAGTCATCTTTTTTGGGGGCGCATGGAATGGCGGTGCTATAACGGCATGGTTTGACAATTTTGAGCTCTTTATTGATGGTCAAGAATATACAGCTCCGGCCCCCAGAACAGCTCCGTTAACAAAAAATGAACTGGCCATATTAAAAAAATACTGCTATCCTTTACAGTCGTTTGATCCAGATTTTAATCATGATATAGACTTATCCGTTTTAAAAAAACTCACTAAAGATGCTAAAATCGTTGCTTTGGGGGAGGCATCTCATGGATCGAGAGAAATATTTAAAATGAAGCATCGCATCATAAAATACCTGGCTCAACAGGATAAGGGAACGTTACTCGCTTTTGAAGCAACTATGCCTGAATCGGACCAACTTAATCAGATCATTCTAAAACAGCAACTTGACAAAGTAAACCTGCACGAACAACTGCATTTATGGCCTTGGCATACATCCGAAATTCGGGACCTGTTTAAATGGATGCAAGATTATAATCAAGGTAAACCAAAGATTGAATTTACAGGATTTGACATGCAACACTATAATGGAGCAATAGCAATATTAAAGCAAGTTTTCTCAACCGATAGCTCCATCCAAAAAGACCTTGATGCCTTTGACAAACTGCTATCCTCCATCGAAGCGGCTTACGTTACTAAAAATGGTGTTATGGCTTTAACTCCAGAACAAGCTCAGGATACCCAACGGTATATCGAAGGATTACAAACGGCAATTCAAAAAAGTAATTTAAATAAGACCACCAAAGAAATATTATTCCAAAATACCAGAATCATCTCGCAATATTTGGATAAATCTGATGAAACCAGAGAACGCTATATGGCAGAAAATCTATTATGGCTCTCAATTCAAAACCCTGATTCAAAAGTCATAGCATGGGCACATAACAGTCATGTTGCGAAGACTTACAAAAGAATTGGTCAATACATGCATTACAAAAGAACAGGAGCGTATGTTGCAGATGCTATACAGCAAAAATATGTAGCAATCGGTTTTGCTTTTTACGACGGTTTATTTACGAACACAGGGCCAAAAGGAATAACCAGCTACCCTGCCGAAATTGCATTTCCAGGTACTTATGAATATTTTTTGAATCAAATTGATGAACCTATTTTTATTCTCGATTTAAAGAAAATAAAAATTGACAAACCTGCCGAGCTCAATTGGCTATTATCGACACTTTCATTCAGGGTTGTCGGAGCAGGTCCATTGAATAGTCAATTTGATGATCAAAATATTGCAAATGACTTTGATTATCTTATTTTTATTAAAACATCAACGGGCTCTCATTTTTTAAATTAAACAAATCGTCCATAATGCACGAAATATTAAAACCATAGCCAAAATGGCCAATGAGGATAAAGGCTTTAAATAGACCGGTGCGATCTTATCCCTTATTCTTTATGAACTTCACTATACGCTCACTTGCAGTGTCACAGAAGTCAAGACCTGAATAATCCGGATTCAGCCCGCCAATAAATGGTACAGCCATAATAAATAGATTTTTAGTAGCACTTCCAAAAGCATCAAGTGCCTGAAAATGGTCATTAATACTCAGTCCCTTTACCTGCATATAAAAATTGTTAGTACTGCTTTTCACATGATAACCCTTTTCGTTAAAATACTTCTCCCCTTCAGACTTATTCTTAAAATTCAGGTATCCTGTACTGATCAGACCTTCGTTTTTGATCCCTTCAAACGGCATGTCATTAAATTCCAATGGTTGTTGTCCTGTACCGTCAACATATAATTGATAATGCGTTTTCTTTTGTTTACCCTCAGTGTCCATGTAGCTATAAATGGCACCGAAATCATGATGAGGGTCTACCTGACTTGCTTTATCGACTTGAATATGGTCAATGACACCAGCTTCATATAAAGCAATAATTTCTCTGTAGGATTCCTGAGGCAAAGAAGCAATGATTACGCTGATGAGCGGCATTAAAACCCTCCGCAACCGAAGCATATCTTCTGCAGAGAAGTGTTTAGCAGGATAATTCATGGCATAGCTGAAAGCAGCCAGTTTTTCCTTCCAGGATATCGACTGCCTTCTGTCAATAGATTTTTTTGCTTCGAGATATTCCGCTCTAAAAAGCGTAAAACTATCAAGTTCATTTCGGATGCGCAGCATTTCTTCCACAAACTCCTCAATCGTCATTTCTTTTATCTTTTCATAAAAAGCAGGATCACTTTTCTGCAACGGACATTTGAAATTTCGCTCAAAAACGTAATCAAGATCTACAAAACCGTCATTTTTCTCTTTGTATTCATAAATCTCATCCAGTGTCATGGACCAGGATACCGCATAAGGTTCCTCTTCCGAATGAAAACGCAGTGCAGGTAGATAACCTCCTGTCGAAAATAAATGGATCGAAAAATTGGGCGATTCTTCATGCAGCACATAACTCACCTGATCATTCTCAACGATATAACGGCCATTCAGACGAGATAATGTCTTTACGGCATCGACAGCAGTAAGAGAAGCACCTTTAATAGCGACCGGAAAATTAGTGATTTGATCAAATTTAGTAGGTGGATAGGGCGAATCGTACCACCCTTTTATCTTTCCTTCAAAAGTTTCGGGCCAATAATGCCCGGTACAGATAACAACCATTTCAGCTTCATATTCATCATCAGTGGCCGTAAATACGGAGTAAAATTCATTTGCCCTGTCATACACCAGATCAATCACTTCAGTCTCGGTAAAAACCTCCACCTTTATTTTACGCTTGATGGCCAAGGCAATGTATTGGTGAAATTGATTTTCAAGATAATCCCCTAAAAGAAGCCTTGGTAAAACCTGGTAGGGATTCGATTTACCATGCGCATAGTAATCCGGAAAATCAGTTCCAGCATAACGTGACAGATAAGTCGGGACGTCGTCAATTAATGCTGGAATTTCGTTGGCCGAAACATTGGCCAAGTGTTCCTTACGGGCCCCATATTTACCATAAGGCATTCCAACTCCCAAACGTTCATTTTTTTCGAAAATGGAGATATGTTCAACCGCAAGATTTTGGTTGACAATCTCCTTTAACATAAATAAAGCGGCTGGCCCCCCACCGATCAGCGCAATGGAACTTAATTTTTGATTGTCCATACAATTTAAGGCTATTGATTAATTTTACACGTCAACTTTCTACTGATTTTACTTTCCATCGAATATGCTATCGGCATACTGTGGAAGGTCGATTTTTACATTGTGTCCTACAGGTCACTTTCATTTTCCCATGAGCTAAAATAATATTCTCCTAGTGATCGATCCTGATGATCCAAGTATTATGCTCTCCGAAAATTTTTCCATGAGGAGGCTAAATACTTAAAAAAGGTAGTCTCGCTCTCCTCCTCATTCATGTTGAATAAAGAGCATATGGTCCAAATTTCAGCTCGACTATTGTTTCGCTAAAATTTTAAAAATAGGTCCTTTCCGGAAAATACCTCAATTCTTATAAACACCGCATCGCATATTCGCAATGATAACAACGTATAGCTAGCAAAGTTCTGCTAACGGTAAAATCAAGTATTTGTGTGAAGCCAACAGGCATAAACCACCTATCCCTATAGTTTATACTTATTACAGCATCATTTTCTGCATTCCGATAACTTCGTTCCTAATTTTCACCCCAGCGATCAGATCTGGCAGCTGTGATAGATTGCTGCACTTCGGTATCCAGACCCATTCGGTTCATAACAATGAATTTATACAAAAAAAACATTTAAATTTACTAAAACCCCTAGCCTTGCGACTCTAATTTTGTACTGTAATTTAAAACTATTGAAAAATTAAATCGATATAAATCAAAACAGATATGAAGACAAATAATTCTTTGGTCGCCTATGCTTTACTGCGAGTAGCAATGGGTGTCAATATGCTGGGACACGGCTTAGCGCGTATTCCAAAACTTGATGCTTTTAGTGATAACATGGTGACCAATTTTCAAAAAAGCTGGCTTCCTTCCCTTTCGATCAAAATATTCGGACTGGCTTTGCCTTTCGCAGAATTCCTCATTGGATTACTGCTCATCATTGGCTTATTTACATATCGCACAAGTGTTGCTGGTGCTATCCTTATTATTTTATTACTATTTGGAAGCAGCACCATTGAAAATTGGGAAGCAATGGGTATACAAATGATTTATGCCTTGTTTTTTTACCAATTGATTACCCAAATAAATAATAACAGTTATGCCGCAGACCACTTATTTAAAAACAAAATTAGACAAAATGAAAGCAATAGGATTTAAAAAATCATTACCCATCAACGAAGCAGAAAGCTTCATTGAATTTGAAAAAGAAATAATTCCACCAACAGGACATGATATTTTAGTAAAAATCGAGGCCATCTCCATCAACCCGGTCGATTATAAAATTAGACAGGGTGCCGCAAAAGACAACGTCTTGAACGAACCAAAAATCATTGGTTGGGATGCTGTAGGTACTGTGGAAGAAATTGGAGATAAAGCAACGCTTTTCAAAAAAGGAGATCATGTTTTCTACGCAGGAGACATTACAAAAGACGGTTCCAATCAGGAGTATCAACTGGTGGACGAGCGCATTGTTGGCTTTGCTCCACAAAAGATAAGCGTTGCAGAAGCTGCTGCTATGCCTTTAACGGCGCTTACGGCCTACGAAATTTTGTTTGACCGTTTACGACTGGATCCTGACAAAGACAAAGGTAAGTCCATATTGATTATCGGCGGTGCAGGTGGCGTGGGTTCCGTGGCCATACAATTGGCTAAAAACATCTTAGGATTACAAGTTATTGCAACAGCATCGAGACCAGACACAATTGAATGGTGCAAAAAACTTGGAGCAGACTATGTTGTGAACCACAAAGATTTAGTGAACGAAGTAAGAAATACCGGTTTTGATTCGGTAGATATTATTGTAGATTTTGTAGATGTAAATCAATATTGGGATGCGATGGTGGCACTCATCAAACCACAAGGAAAAATAGGTTCAATCAGCGATCCTACAGAACCGGTAAACCTCCGTCAGCTAAAAGGCAAAAGTGTCAGCTTTCATTGGGAGCTCATGTTTACACGTTCCATGTTTCAAACAGAAGACCTGATAGAACAGCATCATATCCTCAACAAAATTGCCCAACTCTTAGATGCCCGGACTTTACAGTCAACCCTTAATAAGACCATAGAAGGATTTACGGCAGATAACCTAAAAGAGGCGCACCGTCTATTGGAAAGTGGGAAAACAATCGGTAAAGTAGTACTAAAATTTTAACCCGAAATACAGATTACCCCAGCTTTATCACAATAGCATCAATAAAATATTTACAAAACGAAATAAAATGTTTACAAAACTTTTCGAATCCTATATCCTGAAAGGGATAGCATTAAAAAACCGTTTCCTGATGGCTCCTATGACACGCTCAAGGGCATCACAACCCGGCGATATTCCCAATGCTTTAATGGCAACATACTATGCCCAAAGAGCATCTGCAGGACTTATCATCACAGAAGCTACCCAAGTTTCTTTACAAGGAAAGGGCTATGCAAAAACACCTGGAATTTATACCCAAGAACAAATTGAAGGTTGGAAATTAACAACAAAAGCCGTACATCATGCCGGTAGCAAGATCTTTTTACAACTGTGGCATGTTGGAAGAGTTTCATCTTCCAAAGTTAACGGATTACAGCCTATTGCACCATCGGCATTAATAGCAAAAGATACGAATGTTTATATATTTGATGGTGCACCCAATGGAGATGCTACTTTCGTACCTGTCGAAGAACCAAGAGACATGACACAAGAAGATATGGAGGTGGTCATTCAAGAATTTGCACAAGGAGCAAAAAATGCAATAGAAGCTGGTTTCGACGGAGTAGAAATTCACGGGGCTAATGGTTATTTGATTGACCAGTTTTTACGGAGCAACTCCAATCAAAGAATCGATGCGTATGGAGGTACCCAAGAAAACAGGATTCGATTATTAATTCAGATTACCAAAGCTGTAATTATGGCTGTAGGCAAAGAAAGAACAGGCGTTCGCCTTTCTCCGTTCATTACTTTTAAGGATATGGACGATGCCGAAATACTTGATACAATTATGTTAGCCGCTACGGAATTAAATAAATTAGATATTGCCTACATCCATCTCTGTGAAGCAGATTGGGCAGATGCACCCTTAATTCCAGAAATATTCAGATTAGAATTGAGAAAAAAATTCACAAATACCATCATCGCAACAGGAAATAAAACTCCTGAAGAAGGAGAAAAACTATTAGCAGACAATTTGGTTGACTTAATAGGTTTTGGAAGGAAATTTTTAACAAATCCGGATTATCCGCAACGTGTTAAATTGGAAGCTCCCTTAAATGACATATCAGACAATCATACTTTATTTGGAGGAGGCGATGCCCGAGGATATACAGATTATACTTTTATAAACTGATTCATACGAGCTGGATGGAAGGAGAAAAAAGGTTATTGTGATTACAAAAGTGGAAGCATCCCTACTTCCACTTTTGTGCTTTTAGAAAGCTGTAATCAGGCCAAAAGTAACATTGCGCCCCGGATTATAGACACCCAATGAGAGGTCGTGATGATCTAATCTGCCGGGTCTCAGACGGCTCAATGCATCGTAATATTTTTTATCAAGCAAATTATTTCCAGCAACATACGTTTGTATATTTAATCCCCTGATCTTAAACGTCGTTCCTAAAGAGGCATTTAACAAAGTATATCCCGATACACTGGTTTCAAATTCACGGTCTACGCGTCGTTGCGCAAAAAAGTTATCAATACCGACTTTTAAATAACTGGCCGACAGTCCTTTTATTTCCGGGCTATATCTCAGGCTATTTTTGAACTGTCCTGCTGGAATAAAAGGTAAAGGTCTATCCAGGGTTTTATTTTTAGCATACGTGTATGAGAATATATTGTTAAAAGTAAGATAACGTAATAAGGTTATATTAAAATCTCCTTCAAATCCATGCAGCTGTGCATCAACCTGACCGTACCGGTAAATTGCCATCCCATCGGCTGTTTCATCACCAGGCCGTGATGAGATGTAGATATAATCTTTGATCAGGTTAGAATAAAGACTGATACTTCCATTGAATATATCCCGATCGTAGTCTATACTGATATCCGCCTGATAACTTTTTTCGGGCTTCAGAGCCGTATTACCGATTTCATACCGGAACGTTCCCTCATGGACACCATTTGAACTAAGTTCTGCCGGATTGGGAGATCGAAAAGCATTCCCTAAATTGGCTTTTAGATTAATATATGGACTCACTTGATGCGTTAGCCCCGTAGCAAAACTAACGTTCGAAAAATGATTTTTATACTTTTCAAAAGTTTCGCCATCTTTGACATATCCATCACCATCATTGACACGATAATCATAGCGCACACCAGCATTAACAGTCGTGTTATCCCAGTTCTTTTTAAGATACCCAAAAGCCCCCGCACCAAAACTCTGGTAATCGGGAAGCAAAAATTCAGCCCCTTTATTGGAATTTTTAGCATGTTCGGCACTGATCCCAAAAGCTGGCTGCCATCCCTGAAATTCATTGACAGTATACTTCGCATCAAGGGTTAATGTATGTAGATCCAAAAAGAGATTGGGAACGGGATTATCATGTTCTCGACGCTGGTTGTTCTGATAACCAAGATCAAATTTTAATAATCCCTGATCTAAAATAAGCTGATTATTCCAGGAAAGCTTTGTATGTCGGATATCCTGTTTCGGAAACTCCAGGCTTCTATTTTTAAAATCTCGATCCGTAAAACGATTCCCTGCAGCATCGATATAATTACCCTGTCTATCAAAAGCAGGTTCATAAAATCCAATATTATTGCGAAAAAAAGATGCGTTTACATGGGAATAACCCCAAGATTTATTAAGCCCAAACATGGCGCTGAAATTCGTTTCATTAAAACCTGAATTTGGAAAATAACCTGTAGGAGTCTTGAATGAATAAGCATTTTTATAGGTTCCTCTTCCTCTCCAGACAAATCCATTTTGATTACCTGTCAACATAGCAGAACTAGCACTTAATCCGCCGTTGGTCGAATAATTGGATAATACCTCGCCTTTAACTTCCCCACTTTGCGGAACAAGGGGCTCCAAAAAATTGATCACTCCTCCTAGTGCATCGGATCCATACATCAAAGATGCCGCACCCCGCAATACTTCGACACGATCTGCACCATATTGATCAATCTCGATCCCGTGCTCATCGCCCCACTGATTTCCCTGCTGCTTGACCCCGTTGCTGATCGTCACAACCCGGTTGGATGATAGCCCCCGGATTACAGGTTTCGCGATAGATGATCCAGTCGTAATCGCCGCTACCCCCGGCACTAGCCTCGCCAAACCTTCTATTGCATTCGTCGCTGGCTCCAATAATTGCTGTTTGCCCACAACAGCGATTGAAGTGCTATTTTTTTTACTGCTTGAGCTGATCGCCGCACTCGTTACAATCACTTCATCGAGCGTTAAATTGCTTGGACTTAATGGAATTGAAAGTACATCATGACCATTCAAATCAATTTTCAAACTTCGCGTCTGGTAACCGACACCGCTAAATTCCACCAAATGTTGCCCCTTATATTTCGGAGGAATGATAAACCCACCGTTCTGATCCGAAACGAGCTCCAGCTTAAGGTCCGGTACTTTAATAGTAATCCCTGCTATCGGCGCCCCCTTTTTGTCATCCAAAATGCGCCCGGTATGCTTGCTGTCCGTCTGCCCGTAACTATTAAACGTAGCAATAACAGACAAAGCAAAAAATAAAAATTTCTTCATCATATATATTCATTACTTCATCATTATTAGCAATGACAAAGCATTTTAAATCGTAAAAAACCAGAAAATGAAATAGTGCTACCGCACCATAGTAATATAATTGATAAAGATTGGGGGACCGCGCGGGAAGGTCGGAACTATAGACTGGGAAATTTCGTAAAGATCGATTGGAAATTTCCATAAAACACCCCACAGTGTAAAAAATGGATTTAGGTTATGATAAACAGGTCCTTCGGAAAACTCAAAAAGATAATCAGAACTAAAGGTCCGAATTTCATTCTCACTATGATGATCATTCCCCTTATTTGTAATCGGATAAGGATGCTTATGCTGTATAACTTCACCCGATTTTAGAACATGGATATGTAGAAAAAATATACTACAGACAATCCAATAGAGATACAAAAAAACGATAAGATTCGTTTTTAAACTTCTAGATTGGATTTGTTTATGTATCAGCACAAGGCAAATATACTAAAAAGCGTAATAGCAACAAAGTTGCTATTACGCTTTTTAGTATATTTCTTTTTACCTGTACAGCTTTTCGCGAAACACTATAACGGAATAAGGCAATTTAAATTATTTTGAGAATACTTATTATAGTTCCTTTTCCAAAGTACAATCTGGCAAATATGATCCGAAAATTATGCCCTTAATCATAATAATTTACCACATAATCAAAAAGATATTCAAAAAGATCTATTGAAACGATATTATTCTATAAAAAAACAAAATAACACCCCATAATTAACTCAATAACAATAAAAAAAAGCATTACATTTGCACATCCGTAAATTATAATAGTTTCTATGAAATCAATTTTACCAAAACTTAGCATTATTTTCATTTGCTTACTTACATTCTCTTGCTCCAAAGACAAAGAAATTGAACTGCCCAAAATATTGACCAGTATCAGTTTTGCTGAAGAAAGCTTGAGCCTAGAACCTGGCCAGAGCATTGATATTCCATTCACATATGCCCCTGCCGAACTTCCTAAACCAGCAGTGGACTGGAAAAGTAGCAACCCAGAGATTGTCACGATCAAAAATGGGAAAGCAGTTGCTGTCAAAGAGGGGAAGGCCATTATTACGGTAACCGCTCAAAACAGTTCCGTCAGTCAAAAGATTATCGTTAATGTGTCGCCTGTGCAAGTAAGTACGATCGCTTTCGAACCCAATGCGAGTAAGGCCATTATAGGAAGCACTTTGCAACTTAACGTAAAAGTTTATCCTGAAAATGCTGGAAATAAAAACGTAAAGTGGTCGTCCAATAATCACAACATAGCTACTGTAGACAGCAAAGGACTAGTAACCACCTATATCGAAGGTCAGGTTGAAATCACAGCAATCAGTGAAAACGGAAATAAATCAGCCGTTTACAAACTTGATGTCAGTCTAGTGCCTATCAGTAAGATTCAAACATCTATTTTTCAAGCATCTCTCTTTCAAGGCGACAGCAAGCAAGTTACCACGCAGGTTTTTCCAGTTAATGCTGAAAATCCCAAATTGATTTGGGAAAGTGCCGATCAAACTATAGCCACAGTAGATCAGAATGGTCAGATCACTGCTGTTTCAACAGGAACCGTCCAAATCAGTGTTAAATCCGAAAGCAACCCTGAAGTAAAAACAACAATAATAGTGCAAGTGTACAATAGTCCCAATGAACTTATTGAATCAAAGATCACGGAAAAGAACTACACAAATACCAATGGTTACATAACGGGAACATTATCACTCAACTTAGCTTTAAAGAATTTTCCGTTAGAAATTAGAACGATGGACGTCAGCTTTATTGACAGCAACGGTAAAACACTACGAGGTCCTAGTACGATCAATTTAACGAATACTACCCCAGAAGTAACACATAGCTTAACCATCATCATCAAAGGAGATAACCCTCTTAATAATACATACAAACCTGCGATAGTTATCAAATACAATTTTAGAGGCAAAACATATATCTATAAAATGGACATCGAATAAGATCACTCACTTTTTATCAAGTAACACTAAAAATAACCGAAATGCCCCAAAAAAGCGAAAGCTTTATGGGGCATATTTCATTGGTATATTTTATACCCATTCAAAACTATCGAAACTCGAACTTTAGTTTTTCAATTTCCCAAAGCCGTAATTCATATATATAAAAGATACATTGACTCGTTACTTTGTTGTAAATCTCTTTTCCAAAATTTATCGTGACGAATAAGATTGGAAAAATTGTGATTTCAAAAGCAAATCCCGCAGGCAATGCCTTCAGCACATGCACTTACTTTTTAATACTCAACCAATCGATCGCATCTTGCAGCTCTCGGAGTTCATAGCCCTTAGCTTCACCCGGACTGATGTAACTAAAGGCATCCGTAAATTTTTCTACCGCTTTCTGATCAGTTACGATAGCCATCTTCTTCCAATCCGTAAAGTGCTTCACTCCTGCTATCAGATCCTGCACCCAGGCACCTGCAGTAAAGTTCTGCACATCCGTATCCAATACCAAAAGATAGTAGATCTCTTTATATTGATTGGCCAGGGATTCCAGTCCGGGCAATAAAACATCTTTTAGATCATCTTTGGTGACCTCTCCACTTGCACGAACGCCAAACACATGGTCAGGCAGATTTTGAATAACTGTAAGCATATTATGAACGTTATTTATACACAAGGTACAAACAAGGCCCCATTTAGTTCATATCGTCTCTTTGTTATAATTTTTCTAATGTAAAATCATCACCGTAAACAGTTCCGGTACCAGCCTTATAAAAGTATAAGGTTGCCGTTTTTTGTGTCGCTCCCGTTGTAAAAGTAACGGAATTATTGCTGTATGCAGTGGTATTAAAGGCCGCATCGACAGCAGCGCCGCCATAACCTTTAACCCCAAGTAACACCTGTTGTCCAGCCGCGGCAACTTTACCATATCCAGAAAACCGATAGGTCGTATTAGGTTGCAGTCCCGTTAAATACTGTTCAACAGCATTTGCTCCCCCCGTCAATTGAATACATTTTAATCCGGTACGCATATTGGAACTAACAATCGCCGCATTGCCACCCCAAGAAGTCCAAGGCGAAAGTGTACCCGTTTCAAACCCACCATTGTAAAAGATAGGCAGATTATAAACACGTACATAATCCACTTGCATATTAAACGGTAAATCCGCGTTCGTAATAGCACCAGGCCAACCCGCTCCACCAGCTTGATTTAAAATTAAATAAAAAGGAACATCAAATGGCCATTGTTGCCAGGTCGCTCCAGTGGCCTTCGTATACGTATACTGAAGGGTATTATTAACAAAAAATTTGAGCGCATTCGGGCCCCACTCGAGACCATAAATATTATAGTCTGCGGCATTATAGTTCGTAGAATGTGTCGCACTGGTACCTCCCCCAGAACCTGTTACGGTAGCATTATGCACCGATTGATGCACGACCATCTCATTATTGACATGCTCCATAATATCGATTTCACCACATCCCGGCCATCCACCATAAGCCGTTGCAGGTTCTGGCATCATCCATATCGCTGGCCACGAACCCCTTCCTTGGGTAAATTTTGCCCTGACCTCTACTTTACCAAACGTCATACTGAATTTACTCTGTGATTTAACACCGCCACTATGATACGGAACCGGATCTGTTGGAATCACAGCATTATCCATGCGCAGCACGAGATTATTACCATCTTGCGAAACGTAATCAGATGTATGCGTCATATACTTGTTCCAGGCTACAGTACCGCGTTCGGCATAGCTCCATTTACTGTTGTCAAAGCCCCCTACCGTATTGAATTCATCCGACCAAATTAATTCATAATCGGATAAACTTTGTACGGAAGCGATAATCCCAACCGCTTTTGTTTTTGACACATTTAACAATTGATCAGTTGATTGGTTTACATGTTCTTTGCTGCAGGATACATGCATACTGCAAACAGCTAGCAAAGAACCAGCTGCCATAAAATTTAGGGTTTTTCTGTTCATAATGATTATTTAAAAATTTAAAAAGTGCTCACTATAAATTGTAACTAGAAAATCCTCTTTGATCACATTCTTTACGGTCTTATCTAATCTTACCCACGTTAGTTACAAGGTTATTGGTCTTATTTATGTAATACATAATATTTCTAAGATACAATAAATTTTAGGATAACAACTAATTTTTCAATAAAAATTAGACAGTATGGCGATCTTGTTCTTTCCTTAAAAAGAGGATAGAATTCTATGGCTAAATTAAATGCTGTAAGTTATAGCACTTCTGAGATGATGATTGATATTAAAACGATTCAACAGATGGCTAATTTTAAAAAAGACTGACTGCATGTGAATTCCCGATTTCCAAAGTGTTGCTCACGTTCGAGTACACTACTTCATTCCGATCCGACAAGCAGCAAGTAAATAGATTCATAACCCGAAACAATACAAAAAAAGCGCTCTAAATGAGCGCTTTTTTTATTACTTCCAATCTTCAACTTTATATTTACCTTTGAATACCGCCGTATTGACACGATAAAGATCTCCTCTCCCCTCATCATTGACAATTAAATATTTACCATCCAAAGACAATCTAAATTCATAATAATAGCTCGGTATTCTACCGATCAGGTTTCCCTTGGCATCCATCTGTGAGATAAACATCTGTGAATCTTTGTAACTCCAACCGTACAATAATTCTTTCGATTTATCAATAACAGATGATGTAAAAGGTAAAGAAGATGCGATCGTCTGTTTCGTATTATAATCAATTAAATTATTGTTATCATCAAAAACCCAATTTTTATAATGCAATACCGTAAGCCTACCTGGAAAATTCGAAACCTTTTTTGAACTCGCGTTCCACTCGACGTATTCACTATTATAGGAGGTATTAAAAAAGAAATCAACACCGTTAGGCAATAAATCTGCACTCTGTGTATCATATTGATGTAATTCGGTTGGTATACCGATCTTATTATTATTCTTGGTATCAATTGTTCTATATCCATTACCTGAGATACCATTCCCCAAAGTAACCATAAATCCTAGCCCATTTTTGTTAAACACAAGCGATGTTGGTATCGTATATGGCAATTGGGGATGATCATTTATCGGATCAACAGGAATAGTTACCGCGTCAGATAGCGCACCGGTCTGCATGTTAATCTTCCGTAATTTATCATCATCTGAAAGCAAATAATAACTCTTATTATATCCATTAAACACTATTTGGTTCGCCACAACAGCAACGTTTAATTTCTTTTCTACCAAAAAATCCTCAATGTCGATGATCCCGATTTTCTTTTGCTTATCATCACTAAAATACAGCTTACCTGGCTCCGTTTGAGTTAAATACTTATAATTCTCCCTGTTCTCATTAAAATCAATTTTTTTATCATAGAACTTCACATTAAAATCCAAGGTATCCAATCCACCTTTGTTTTTTACCATTATTTTAAATGCCATTGGCACAAGCAAATTAACACATCCGGTAGAGAAATTGATTTTTTTACCTTCCACTAGCTCATATCGAATTTCTGAAAGACAGCGGTCCCCCAGTTTACTAATCGATGGAAATCCCTCAAACTGATCAATCATATCGAGCTCAATGGATAGCCTTTCATTGACATTAGCATATGCCGTTACAATCTGATTCTTTCTATACTGCAACACCGGAATGATCCTCCTGCTCTCACCATGCTTAAATACAATTTCTCCGTTACGATTTTGGATGCCATCATGCTGTAGAACAGTGACATCAATTTTAACCATAAATTTGGAAATCGCAGTCGTATCCACCTTTACCCATTCTGGCTTTTCTATAGCAAAGCCAGAATTTCTTCTGACTTCAAAAGCGAATTTTTTTCTGTTTTTGCTAGCAAACAAGCTATCCTGTGGTACATCCAATATAAACCGGTCGTATTTTAAGATGATATTATCATTGATGGTATCACGTTTGGTGAAATCAATCTTATAGTCTTGCGTAATAAACCCTTTTTTACTTATTCTTGCCTGTACAGGTCCTTTTGGCAAACCTTTTACATAAGGATTATCTCGCGTCAAGGTATACGTTTTATTACCTTCAGTTACTGAAAAAGTTACAGAATCGAGAATATTCGTGGTAAATTCATCATAAAATGAAAGTTTAAGTAGGGTTTTAGCATGATGTTCAGGCTCCGTCACCGATTCCTTTTTACAGCTGAAAAACAAAGCAACTGAAATTAGTAAAATTATCCTTTTCATATATACACTATTCATGGTGCGATCAACAATGATTATTTGCCTATTTTTTCAATTACAACCTTATTCTTCTGATCATTAAAAGAATACTGATCACTATTCTTTTTCGTAGTACTGACAGCTATTAAACCTTGATTAGTATTAAATATGCGGTAAGGATAAGCCTTTGTTTTTATACTTTTCATGTGACTGTAATCACTCGTTTGGTATAATTCAATAGATTTAGCGGTGGTAGCAGCATAAACTTGAGCGCCATTATTTTCAAAACAAAAATCTGTAAATAAAAGATTTCCGCGAGGAAGACTCTTATCATAAGTTAAGTCAATATTATAAATTGCACCCTGACTTCCAGTAATATATTTTGTACCATTCGGAAAGAATGCAAACACAGAGGCATCAAGAGGATGATCGCCGTGATACCTGTCCGAAAAATTAGTCTCTATTTTACCCTTCGCATCAAATCGGTAAAAACGCTGATCAGTAGGTCCTATATTTAATGTAATTTCTAATAAAGAAGTATTCGTACCCGGAATTTTTCTGAATCGGGTGCGGTCAAAATCACCAGTCTCTTCAATTAATCGTCTATCTGACCGCTGATATACCTTCAATGGGCGGTTTATCCATGCCGAAGTGGAAACATATAAAATATTTTTATTAGAAACTACACAAGTAGATTCTAAGCCAACTGTAATCTGCGTTATCTTTTCTAAAGTATAGGCATCATAAACAAAGATCCATCCATCATTACGCGGTACATACAGTTCTTTCTTCCCTTGGTATGATTCAATATCAGCAAAACCGATTGTACTATTTGTTTCGACCTGTTTAACTACCTTACTCGTTTTAAGATCATACAGACTTATTCTTCCCGTTTTTTCAAAGAAGTAAAGTAACTGATCGACCTCACTATGGATCACATCAAATGGGCTGATATTTAAAATCTCAATACTTGGTCTTTTATAGGAAACAACATTACTGGATATAATAGTACCATTCTTCATCTGACCTACAATCTGATAACTCACTTCTGGACTATAGGGTACCTCAATATCTTCAATCTGGGTACTGCTATTATCCATAATCTTTTGTATCTCATGAAAGGAATCAGTATCATAATCTTTTCGCAAGATGGTGTAGTTATAGAATAAATTATTAGTCAGTTTTGACCATGATAACTTAATAGATTCGCCATCAGCTACCGGAGCATTCAATTCGATTTTATTTTCGATCTCTTTAGGCGGGTTAGGGTTATCATTACTTTTACTACAGGCAGTAATCAGCAGCACAGCTGTGATCATCAGGATTATAAAATGTTTCATATGTTAATAATAGCGCTGCAATATACAATATTTACCTAATTGCAGGAAAATATAATTTTGCTATCATTTAATTTATTATTTTCGCCTTCGAAAAGTATTAACTGCCATTTATGAACAAAATCTTTTTATTGCTTTGTTTTGTACTGCTCTCGATTTTACCTGGATGTAAAAAAGATAAGCAGGTTATTGATGAAACCCCACCAGTACCAAGTGTTAGAGCGATTGAAATCCTAGAACCAACCTATCCTACTGAAGGTGGAATAAATTTAGGACTAAAAGTGAATAGTGTTCCAGAAGAAGTGTATAATTTTGGTATCATGATTTTTAAAGATTCCACACTCCGGGAAATTATTACAAGTAAAAACATTGAATCTCCACTTCAGGTAAAATCTTATCATATCAATATAAAATCGGGACTAAAATTAGACTCCGTATATTATTACAGTTATTATTTGAACAATAAAGTCAACACGAATAAAGACGATATTCTAAAATTCACATTTGGAAAAGAATTAAAACTTAAAATAGATTCCATATCTTCTAATTCACGGTTTGTTGGCGACACCTTGCGGTTATATGGAGATTTTGAAGGTTTTCAACTGAAAGAGGCAGGGATTGGAAACGTAAAATTACAAGCATACAAATATTCAGACAAAGTTATTTATATGCTTTTGTCTGATAAAACACCTATCGGAGAACAAAGTATCTACTTGCATAGCACTTATCAAAAAACAATATTTAAGGATAAATTTAGTTTGCATACTGCATCTATTACCGATTTCCCAAAAGAAGTACAAATACTGGAAGAAGTAAGCATCAAGGGAAGCAACTTTTCAGCGTATCCAAAAGGAAACAAACTTTTCATCAACGATGAAGAGGTCAGCATCACATCTTCAACTCCAAACCTGCTGAAATTTACCATCCCGAATACTATCAAAAGCGCTACGCTCCATCTTAAATTGCAATCCAATAACCAGACCATTGTGACGAAAGATCTGGTTCCGATGCGGATTAAAAAACCGACGCTAGTAAAACTTCCGTCGGAGATCTCCATTAATGATTTATTTTCCCTATCATTAAAAGATTTACCAAAAACAGCTCTTAAGCTTGTGTTCGATGGACATGAAGCTTCACTTTTCTCTCGGTCTGACGATGAACGCGATCATATCTCGGATTTATACTGGGAAATCGGTATTGCTAACTACCTCAACAAAACTGCACAATTGGAGCTGCAGTATTTGGATGAAAAGATTAAATTTTCTCCAATGGTGAAAATTAATGCCCCTTGGTTTGTTGCCAGTAATGAAATACCATTTGATGTGGCTGACCTGACCAATCCCGCTGTTGTGGTCAATAATACCGCATATATCCTGGCAGGAAGTAATACTTCCAAAAGCGGTCTTAGTTTTTGGAAATTCAATAAAATATCTGGTAATTTTAGCGAAATGCAAGTTCCATTCACCTGTGAGTACCCCGTTGTAACCGCGTCGAAAGATAAAATATATCTGTATACCGGGGGTAATACAGATAATTTTTATGAATTGGACCCTGTTAACAATACCTATAAGCATTTAGAAGATTACAGCGGAAAAACACGTCTTAATGGAACCATGAATGCCGTTAACGGTAAGATTTATATGGTTACCGGACACAATTATGCACCTGACTATCCTTATGGCCGAAGTGAAGGCGACAGGACAATGTATGCTTATGACGTAGCCAACAATAAATGGAACAGAAGTGTTGACTTTCCTGAAATCGAAGCCGCCAATGTATACGGACGCATGCGAACATCTTCTTTCGTAATTAAAAATAAATTATTTGTTGTTGGAGGATCCCTGCATACGGGTCAGACCCAAACCTATGCATTTGATACCAGTACCAATCAATGGACGACAACAGCAGATGTGCCTCCAATGACGAATCGAAGCTCGATCGGTATAGGTGATAATGGATATCTACTTTATCCTCCTTTTTATAGATATAAATCGGCGACCAATAAATGGGAAGAAATCCCACATATACTACCACGTGGTTATGACACTTCTCATTCCATTGCGTTTGTACTTGATGACCAGTTTTACTATCGTCTCAACAGTTTTAACAAACTCCTCAGAATATCTGTTAATGAGCTTACAAAATAATTATTGCTTGTTTTAAAGACTAATTTAATAAACATACGATACTAAATAAATTATTTCCATAAGAGATAAGCCTTCCATTTCAGACATGCAATACGTTGTCTGAGATTGATTTAAAATGCTAAAAAAAATGCTTTCCCTAATTGGAAAGCATTTTTTTGTTTACAAAATCTGTAAGGCTTTGCCCCCTATCATCACCAAAGCTTTATCCTTCTGAATACAAGACTAACCATTTAGCATTTTCACTGCTAAAATATGTTTACACAGTCCGCGTTTTCCTTGATGATTGGTAAACCAATCGCAGGTACATTGCTGTTTGTCTCCAGCAATAATCACGGTATGTTTTACACCCGAACCTTCAACCCGGGCTTCGATGTAGCTTGGCGTATTTTTAACAAATTGAACACCATCAGTTGTCACTAATTTCTGCGCATTCTTCAATCTAGGATTTAGAGCCAGGATACGCTCTGTCTTGAAGGGCAATCTGCGGTAATAATGCTGATGATCGTGCAGATCATACCCGAGTAAACCTATTGACGAAAGGGAACCTGTCAAGGTATCCATGGATGCAAAATCCACATCGTGTTCTATCGCTAATAAAGTCGGGTCAAAAAGTGCATTGGACTTGAGCAGGCTGTTCACGGCATGTACCCATTCTTGAGGCACCGCCTTGACCATATTTTCCAATACATTTCCTTCCCCTGAAAAACCACGGTAGTTATCGGGCGATAATGCCAACGAAAGCCTGATCTTACCAAAATCGGCAACAAAGGCACAACTCTCGCCTCCGTCTTCCTGATAGACGATCAACTTTTCGGCATAAGGCAAGATTCCTTCCAATAAACGCAAGCGCTGTACACCGCCTACCCGTACTGATCCCGCTGTTGCAATAGGTGAAAACACAAACCTGGGCCCTCTCTGGCTCAGGAATAACTCACCTTTCACATTCCCTTTTGGAATGCCCTGAAACAGTTGGATAATCTGTATTTTGGACAAACTGTATTTTTCTTGCATACCGGCAAGATAAAGCTGTACAGAGGTCAATCCTTTGATCCATCGGGGTGGTAAAGTGACTTTCTTTTCCACTACTTTGGTTTTATCGGTACTGATGGAAACCTCTTTACTTCCGACACCTAGCACCATTTTTTCCGTTTTTTTAACGGCATTTAAGGCATTGAGCATAGGCTCATTAAAGTCTACATTGGTCGTACCACTGCTGATAAACTCGCCATCAATGGCATCTTCAAGCAGGTCAACCCGTGCATAGACACCATTGCAGGAAGAGAATCCTTCAAAGCGGATCTGATCTGTACCGGCAGATACAATAGGATCCCGTAGGCTCGGGGGTACCGGTCCAAAACTGGACTGCACCACTTTGGCCAATGTTAATAAGCATTTTGAAGTTAATAGCGGATCGGTAATACTGCCCCAGAAAAAACACGGAACAGCACTTACTTCACTTAATTCGGACTGGTGGGCAAGCACCAATTGCTGCATACCTGATTGCTGTACAAGTGTTGAATTATTGCTGTAGCTGAACGCTAAATCTGTAATTGCCATGTCTTATTTGCTTAATTTTTTTAATATCGGTTGTAATGATTTAAAAACCATTAATTTCTCAAATACCTGCTTCATTTCAATGGAAATTTCCTGATTTTCCTTATGTACCAGATCATAATATAGTTCGATCAGTTTCTTGAAATTAGTCGGCATTTTTTCAGCTATAGCGTAATCCAGGAGCATCTGATTGATCACCTGGATCAAAGCATTATTATGTTTGGAAGAGATATCCCGACACTGCCCCAAAACCTCCTCTAATCTTCCTAATGGACCATAAGTATGACTCATGAGGATGCCCAGAAAATACCCCAGATCCTGAACCGGTAATCGATGCCTATCGATGGCTGTGAGGAGCACTTCTGTAGCCATGGCGCGTACTTCTTTTTCTTTGTTAAAACATGAAGTCGCTAAAAATAGCACCGACTGCCGATCAAAGTTAAAGAAATCATACATCATTTCCTGCAAATAGCCGATCGGTGTCTTTCCACCTTGATCACATTTAGCAGCTAACCCCAAGGTCAGAAACAAAGAAAGACTTTCGGTATTCTGAGGCATCACACTATGCATGTAAGAGATATCATCTTTATACAGATAATAACTATGCAAACTGTCCTTGCCCCGTTGATAAATATCCTTATGGTAGATAAAGGTGTTCGGTTCTTGTTTGAAGTTTGGAAAGTGAAAACTTAATTTTTCACCATCATACACCATTTCTGATTTTTTAGTCTGATAATTATATCCCTGATAATAAGAAGGTGTAAACGTAAGCTCCGGTTGGAAAGGCGCTAGGGCAAAGGGTATGTCTTTCAAATTTTCATCTTCAAATTCCGGAAAAACAGCCTCTGAATAATGCGTCCGGGCAACAGTAGCCCAAACACCCAGCCAGCCCACATGCGCATTATCGGATGAAAATAAAAGCTTTTTGACCCATGATTTTTTTTCAATTTTCAGTTCGTCATCAAATCCTAACGCATAGGTCAGGACTGCTTTGACCTGACTGTCGTTTACCTGATCCATCAGCGGTACAACACCATCCAGATCTTCCCGAACGGTGCGGCTCAAAGCGATAGACAGATCCAATAAATCTAGGGCTACGCCTTTATCTTGATAATCTAAAATACGTTGTACCAATGTTTGAGGAGCAATCCAAAAAGGTTCATGCGTCGGTAAACTCAATAAAGGCAATTGAATTTGTTTTGCGATATGGCGCTGTAGCTGTGTTAACTGCTCTCCGATCATACTGGCCCATTTGGAATAGTTTGAGTATCGATCCGTATTCTGATAGATCTTATTCGGCTGGAAGTACATATTTAAAAATACCCCCGAAAAGTGATGAAACCATTGTGATTCCCGGTAAACTTTCTTAAGCTGATTGATATACGGCTCCAGTTGTTCCTTATAATCCGCCGGAAAATTCGCTCTTTGCAAGACCCAGGCATTCATCAATATTTCCATCTGAACGGCATCTGCACTACCGATGACCTCTCCTATCTTAAACAAAATATCATTCCAACTCGCAGGATAAGTAATAGGTTGCTGGAGTTTTTTTTCGTTCACTGGATCAAAAACATATTCCTCTCCGGTACTGACCAATAATTCACTTAAGATTTCCTGTTCAGTATAGCTGGATGCCGCCATTAAATTTTTTAAATCTGTAGGAATACTTCCCAGCATTTGCGCACTGTAAAGCGTAAGTTTTTCTGTAAGCGCTTCTATCGGATCTTTCTGATGTTTTAATATAAATTTCGCCGCTCGATCCTGCAATTGCAGATCCTGGACCATAAAGATATCGGCCGCCTGAAGAATAAATTGTTCTTTTACTTCGGGACGGTTTTTAAGCAATTTATCAAATTGTACCAGCAGCGTTTTAAGTGCCGATTTAATATCATTGCGCATAAAAAGACCCTCAGACCAGGTTAGAAATTCTTCCAATCTAAAGTCAGCATGTGCAAAATAAGGTTTTAAAGTATCGACGACGAAATTGATCACCGCACTATTTTCAGCATGCAGCAACGGAAAAAATAACTCCTGATGCTCCAGCAGCATTTTCTCATCCACGCCTATCCGATCGATCAATTTTCTAAAATAACTCTTCAGGTTAATGTTCCAATTTTTGGTTTGAACCTCCAAAGCACTTGTTAAAATAAACGCTTTATCAATTTTATTATCGGCTAGCAATTGATCAAATATTTTATCCCAGGTCAGTTCATTGACCTGATTTTCATACCTATAATTAGAGTAAACCGTATGGATCGGTGTTTCATAATCAAAAACAAGTGGAATATCGCGCTGTATGGTCAATTCGTCTGTTGTAAAAAAACTCAGTAAAGCAGCTGATGGATTATGGAGTCTTGACATCGAATTTGCGTAAACCTCCGGTTCAAATTCCAGAAATCCCTTACTTTCCGCGTACCTTAAAGTATCATAATCAACAGATTGCCACGTATTTTTACGCACGTATTGAAGCAAATATGGTGTCAGCCAATTGGGTTTGGCATACGTTAGAATCTGGTCAACTTCCGGGCTTCTCACTTGATTGATTAATTCGATAAATACATCCCAGCTAGCAGCATCCGAACCACTAAAGGTCGCTAAAGCCAATAATTTGACCATTCGTTGCTGCCCCTTTGTCCCACGTATACCCCAATCATACTGCGCTTTCGACTTAAACAAAGGATCTTTGGAGAGATCCACATAATCAACCCAATAGCGTTTGGCAGCACGAATCTCCTTTTTAATAACCTCTAGATTCCCACTTGCATATTCTTCCAGATAAGGAATAATATCAGATACACTGCCTTTACTGATGAGCTCTTTAATACGCTTCACCGCTTCTTCTTTACGCTGCGCTGAGGCGTTAGGTTTCCGCACAGTTCCCTCTTTTGTAACTTGTGGCGCTACTTCTACTGTGCCGTCTTCCGAATATCCTTTCTTGGTTTTTTCATTAATAAGCTTCTCCGCGTCCTTGAGACACGCTTCTTCACTATCAAATGTTTTATCTTTTGATTGCCCAGCAGTACCATTTCTACCATAAGTCACTGTATGTGTTGCACCGTTTGTTTGTATTTCCCAGAATTTATCAGATGTACCGTCAATGAATTTTAGATGCTTAAACATAATTGCCTTTACGAATTGTTAAACCTTTATTGTCAAAACTAAATATATAAAATTTTGACAGATTAAACATCAAATATAAATTTTAAAGAAAAGAAAACCTGCATTTGAAGCTATTGAAATCATCATCTGGGTAATACATCCCTCTATTCAATATTTTTTTTAAAAAGAATCATAAACTACGCTGTGTCAATTTTAAAAAATTCATCGGAGGCAATTGACCGGCACCTCAATGTACTCAATTAAGCACAACACCATAGAAGCATACAAAATAGAGGACTTATTAAAAGAATTCAATAATTGCTCGATAAGATATTAAGGTTAAATGAATTTGTTATGTTTTGCAAAAAAATAAAACTAAATTCGTTCGTTATCATCAATTATTACCGGACTATGAACGACAATACTGTCATATTGCAAAAATTATCAGAGGATAATGAAACTTCTCTACAAAAGCTTTATGATCAATATGCACAAATGGTTTACCAATTTGCCTTTCAGATTCTTAAAGATGAAGCACATGCCACAGAAATTCTGCAAGATACGTTTTTACAGTTATGGCAAAGTAGATCAAAATTAGATCATAATAGCAATATTAAAACATTCATCTATGTCATCTGTAGGAATAAATGTTTCAATAGACTAAAAGAAATCAAGAGACATCAGCGCTTATTTGAGCCTTTATCACCTCAGTCCCTCTACGAAGATTTCATCCATGATGATCCTTTATCAGAAACTGAAGTCAAGGAAGTCCTGGAATTAATAATCTGTAAACTTCCTCCTAGACAACAGCAAATTTTTAGACTGAGCCGATTTGATGGACTCTCGCACAATGAAATCGCTCAACAATTAGAAATTTCCAGTAATACAGTAAAAAATCATCTAGTGGCTGCTCTCAAATTTGTTAAAACAGAATTTAAGAATAACCATTTACTATCATCTTTGCACTTTCCATTATTGTTTTATTTTTTTTTCAAGTAGACTAGTCCTTCACCCTGTTGAAAGTTGTTCTTACATTAAAGACCAACACGATGATAACCAATTCTGAGCTTGAATATTTAGTTAAAAATTATATTGAAAATAACCTTACGCCTACAGAAGAAGGTATTTTAATCAAATTATTGACAGATTCCCCAACTGAGGAAACGCTTGAGCAATTTGATTTTTTTTATAATAAGTTTCATAAAACGATCCAGCTAGAAGAAGAAAAAAAAGATGCTGTCTGGCAAGAAATACATTCCCATTTAGGTGTACAAAAAAACTTCCAGTGGAGAAAATTATTGCCATATGCGGCTATTTTGATTGGATTATTATTGATTACCGGTATCATATTTAAGTATAATGATCATACAAAAATCGCTGCTGATAGGCACGGCCATCTTGCAACAGAACAGATCTTACTTCGAAAAAACAAAGGTACAATCTTAATATTAGATAGCCTTACTGGTAAATTTAAACCAATCGACCATTCCGTGTTCGATCGTTATGGTATTGCCAAAGATTCAAGTGATATCCTAACATTTAAAAACACCAATCAGCGTATTGCGTACCAAAACACGCTTTTAACAATAAGTACACATCCTGGCCAGGTGCAAAAATTAATTTTGCCCGATGGTACTAAAGTCTGGATCAATAGCAATTCTCAACTTTGCTTTCCTACACATTTCGACTCTAAAATAAGACAGGTTAGCCTGACCGGAGAGGCTTATTTTGAAGTCGCTCATGTTCCAGCACAGCCGTTTCGAGTAAAAGGATCACACTATAATACAGAAGTATTGGGTACTCATTTCAATGTACAAAGTTATCCCGCTGGTTTAGAAAAGATAACACTGTTAGAAGGCAGGGTAAAAGTATCTAATCATAAAGGATCGGTTTACCTGTCCCCTGGTCAACAAGCATTAGGAACAGCAGACCAGCCCACAAAAATTAATGTAGACACCCTGGATGTACTTGCCTGGAAAAAGGGATACCTCACTTTTGACAATGTCAATCTGGAACAGCTCACAGCGCAGATTAAAGAATGGTACAATGTAAAATTCATTATTATCAGAACAAAAAATCAAGATCGATTTTCTGGAACATACAAAAGAACAAATAGTTTAAGCGATTTATTAAAAAATATTGAGGCTGTATCAGATCTAAAATTTGATATAAAAGAAGGAGGACTATATGTAGAAAACAAACCTTAAAGAAAAAAACGGAAGTGCTACAACACTCCCGTCCATAGTTAAAAAGACCAATAAGACAAAAAATATTAATCAATTAACCTAACTCAAATGTATAAAACTTCTTATTCATTTCGGCATTCTGCGCTCAAGAATGTCGTCAAAATTATGATATATATGAAACTGATCATTTTGTTACTTATTATAGCATCGGTTCAAGTCAGTGCCAATAGTTACGGACAAAATGTGACTTTAAATGCTAAAAAAGAAACTTTTAAATCCATTGTATCCAAGCTGAGAAAGCAAAGTGGAAAGGATTTCTTCTATAATTCCAGTCAAGTTGATGAAAATCAATTATTAACATTATACATTAATAATAAACCTTGGACACAGGCATTGGAGATGCTATTGGCTAAACAAACATTAACCTATAGTATTCGAGGTAACAATGTATTGATACTGCGAAAAGATGCTGACAAGGAAAATCAGACAAGAACGCTATCCCTACAAAAACAAACACTAAAGGGGATTGTAACCAACAGTGCAAAAGCCCCTATGGCTGGCGTTACTGTCCAACTGATCGGTACCACACTCGATATAGCGACTAACGACCGCGGCGAGTTTCAGTTTGATCAGGCGCCTCTTTCGGGAGAACTCCGTATTAATTTCATCGGGTATCAAGAACAACGAATTTCTTATCAGGGATCATCCCCCCTACAAATTACAATGATTGAAGAGGTAAAAACCATTGATGAAGTTGTTGTAATAGGTTATGGTGTTCAAAAGAAATCGGATCTTACAGGAGCTATCTCCGCTGTACAAGCTAAAGATTTCACACAAGGTGCTAATACGAATGCCCTGCAGCTTCTGAACGGTAAAGCTCCTGGCGTCACCATTAGTCAAACGAATTCCGCTCCAGGAGCAGGCACAAAAATTCAAGTTCGTGGAGCAGGATCGATCAATAGTAGCAATGATGCACTCATTGTTGTGGACGGATTACCAGGTATTGACCCCAGCAGTTTAAGTCCCGATGATATCGAATCCATTGATATTCTAAAAGATGCCTCCTCTGCTGCAATCTACGGAACTCGAGCTGCAAGTGGTGTTGTACTGATTACCACAAAAAAAGGTAAATCAGGTGTACCCATCACTAAATATGATAATTACGTTGGAATTCAAAATGTTGCTAAAAAAGTAGATGTACTCAATGGAAAACAATATATGGAAGTATTGAATGCCTTACGAACCGAAGGAGGAAAAGCATCAATTTTTACGGATGAACAGATCAATAACATAGGTGAAGGAACCAATTGGCAAAACGAAGTATTTCAAAAAAATGCACTTGTTCAAAACCATCAGCTTAGCTTTTCTGGAGGTGCCGAACGAAGTACATTTTACACGGCATTAAACTATTTTAATCAAGACGGATTGGTCAAAAATTCAGGTTATAATAAATTAAATTTTAGAACTAATCTTGAATTTAAACCCAAAGATTATGTCAAATTCAATATCAATGCCAATTACACAAGAGGCAATCAAGAAGCCATCTACACCTCCACAGGAGTCAATGAAGCTGCTGGCCCTTTAAATTCGGCTATTCAATTTGATCCAACACTGCCTATAGGAAAAGATCAGAACAACCGATACTATCTCAATAACTTCATCGCTTTAGATAATCCACTAGCATTAATTAATGGCATTGAGAATAAAAACTTGAGTAATACCTTCTATGGTTTAGTGAGTGCTGAAATTAAACCTTTTACAGGCTTTACAACAACACTCCGACTCGGTGGAAGTACAGCCAACAGCATGAGTTCCAGTTACACCGATAGATCGACCATCAATGGACTTGGCAGCGGAGGCATAGGTTCTAAAAATGCGGTTAGTGGTTACCAATGGCTTGGTGAATTCTTGATGAATTACCAAAACAAAGTTGGTCTACACGAGTTTAACCTTCTTGCAGGAACAACTTTCGAAGAGTTTCAAAGTGAAGGAGTGGGTGCTAGTTCAATGCGATTTTTATCGGATGTCACCTCATACAACCTGCTACAAAGTGGAG
>Ga0160467_100397_pt1 | contig 44509 bp, 44 predicted proteins | sample HID1972I_E11MG_FD_108221 | JGI IMG/M metagenome (GOLD analysis project Ga0160467, IMG submission 108221) | Enriched pill bug-associated microbial communities from UW Madison campus, WI, USA - HID1972I_E11 MG | ecosystem: Host-associated > Arthropoda: Insects > Digestive system > Unclassified ... | reverse complement strand
TTCAATCGAAAAACAGGTACATCGGAGCAGGACGTCAAAGGTCGCGTAGCCGAAAATGCCGTGTTTATCGCTTATGCACCTGCTGAAAATCCAAAGCTGGCAGTGGCTGTTGTTATCCCTGACGGTGGCTTCGGAGGTTGGGGTGCAGCGCCGATTGCACGAGAAATCTTTGATGCATATGACGCAGTGTATGGTTTAGGTGATAAACCTAATGATTCGCTTTATGAGAAACTCTTCGGAAAAAGCAGAACAATTAATACGGAAGCGGCGAATGATGACAATGCAGTGACTGATGGCGTAGATCAAGCCGAATAAGTAAACAAACGTATAAATTATTCGAGCAAGCTTGGAAGATACACTTAACCGTGTATCCCACGCTTGCTTTTTTTTCGTTATAGAATATGACTAACAGGAACAAAGGATATGAAGTCAACCTGATAGGCAAAAAAGTTGCGGTAACGCAACAATGAGATATGCATACAATATTGTATCATCTGTAGGGGGGTGACTGTATGAAAGCTTTTGAACAACAGGCGATTCCGATGAACAGCGCTGTTCGCCGATTCATGCTTGTCATAAAAATACTTGGATTGATCGCTATGTTCGCTCTAGGAGGGCAGTTTAAGTGAAGTTTGAATTGTTGAAAGGAATACAATATAGTCGCAGCGCGTATCATAATGATTTAGATTAGAGAGCTTCATCGTGACGTTAGGATGAAGCTTTTTAGTGTCAAGGTATGGTAAGATTAGAGGTAGCATGGAGGGGATAAAATGACAACATTTAAACTATTAGCCTTGGATATGGATGGCACGTTGTTGAATGATGAATTACATATTAGTGATATCAATCTAAAATGGATAAAGAAGGCGATTGAACAGGATGTCACCGTCATATTTTCTACTGGGCGGGGATTCATTAATGCTGTCAATTATGCAGATGACATTGGATTAACGTCACCAATGATAACGGTGAATGGTGGCGAGATCTGGGCGAAACCACATGTATTGCTAGAACGTAAAACAGTAGATGCAGAGTGGATTGGAAAGCTGCATGGGCTTACGAAGCAATATGCAAACACATGGTTCTGGGCGTACACAACGGAGCGAATTTATAATAAAGATAGCTGGCATGAGCTGCAGGGGGATCTTTCCGACCATGAATGGTTGAAATTTGGTTATTATGATGAGGATATTCAGATCGTTCAAGCTATACGGCAGCATATTGAAGAATGGAAAGGGCTAGAAATTTCCAATTCTTCAATATATAATTTGGAGATTAATCCACTTGGAGTATCAAAAGCCAGCGCGCTTGAAAGTTTATGCAGGCATATCGGAATAAGTATGCAAGAAGTGATAGCTGTAGGTGACAGCTTGAATGACATTAAAGCGATTCAGGCTGCTGGACTCGGCGTAGCGATGGAGAATGCGCAGGATGAGGTTAAAGCGGCTGCCGATGCAATAACGTTGTCTAACAATGACCACGGTGTAGCAGAGGTAATACGGCGCTACATATGTAAAGAGTCTGAAACAAAGCTTTAACTGTTGTGCAGCGGCCTTTTTATTGAATAAAGGGGGAAGGCAATGGAAGTTTTAGGGATTATACTCGTGATCGTTCTTTTCGTCGTAGGGATGATCGGAACGATATATCCAGTATTGCCTGGAGTTTTTGCGATCTATGCAGCGTTTTTTGTTTATGGATGGTTTTTTAGCTTTAGTGATTTCAATGTTTTGTTTTGGATTATCCAGACCTTTATTCTCATCGTCCTGGTTGTTGCCGACTATGTTGTTGGTGCATGGGGTGTTAAAAAGTACGGAGGAACGAAGGCGTCCGTTATCGGATCAACTATCGGGATCATCGTAGGACCATTTGTTATACCAGCTTTTGGTCTAGTATTAGGACCTTTTCTTGGTGCGGTCATAGGAGAACTGATTGTCGGTACAAAGTTTAAGCAAGCGTTGCTCGCAGGCTGGGGTTCTTTAATTGGTCTATTAAGCAGTGTTATTGTTAAAATAGTGTTGCAGCTAGTTATGATTGTAATATTTATTATTTGGATATTGTAAAGGTAAGTTCAAAAGTCCGACTTTGAATAGTAGATATTGTAATATGAAGGAGTATGTCATGATTAATGTAACGATTTGGAATGAGTTCTTACACGAAAAGCAGCATGAGGAAGTTACCCGTGTCTACCCTGAAGGCATTCATATAGCTTTGCAGAAAGGTCTTGCAAATGAGCAGTTCAGTATTCGTACTGCAACATTGGAAGAGCCAGAGCATGGGCTTACTGAGGCAGTTCTGAACAACACGGATGTACTGATATGGTGGGGGCATATGGGACATGACCGCGTGGAGGATAGCATCGTTGAACGAGTGCATGCACGGGTAATGGCTGGTATGGGATTAATAGTACTGCATTCTGCACATTTTTCTAAAATATTCAAAAAGCTTATGGGTACGGGCTGTGACTTGAAATGGCGTGAAGCGAATGAGAAGGAACGACTGTGGGTCGTTAATCCAGGGCATCCGATTGCAGAAGGACTACCTGAATATATTACGCTTGATCATGAAGAGATGTATGGAGAGCATTTTGACATTCCAGCGCCGGACGAGCTGATCTTTTTAAGCTGGTTCCAAGGCGGAGAAGTATTCCGAAGCGGCTGCACATTCACTCGCGGTCAAGGGAAAATCTTTTACTTCCGTCCAGGACATGAAACATTCCCGACATATTACAATGAGCATATTCTCAGAGTGATTTCTAATGGGATCAAATGGGCTAAGCCGACGATTACTGCAACACCAGTGCGCGGTAACGCTCAACCATTAGAGAAGCTGTAGGTGTAAAGGAAGAATATAATAACTATGACAACGATAAAAAAAGATTCATTGCTGAAAGGCACACTAATTCTAGCACTGGCTGCGCTTGTAGCCAGAATGCTAGGTATGTTTCAAAAGATTCCACTTGATTATATACTTAACGCCGAAGGACAAGCAGCCTTTTTGGCTGCAAACAATATTTATCTGTTACTTCTTGTTATTGCGACTGCAGGATTTCCGAGTGCGATAAGCAAAATGGTATCGGAACGTATGGAGCATGGAAAGTACGAGGAAGCAAGACGTATCTACAAAGCGTCACTTGCGTTTGGTGCTATTACTGGAGTATTACTTGCTAGTATGTTGTATATATTTGCACCGATGTATGCTACTCATGTTGTAAAGAAGGAATCTATAACTTTAGCGGTACAAGCTATTGCACCAGCATTAATACTCTTTCCGATTATAGCTATGATGCGAGGGTATTTTCAAGGTCGACAAATGATGTCAGCAGGCGGTATCTCTCAAATCGTAGAACAGTTTGCTCGCGTTATTATTGGTTTGGGACTAGGTATCATTTTTTTAAGGCTTGGTTATAGCGATGAAACTTCTGCAGCTGCAGTAACATTCGGTAGTGTTTTCGGAAGTATTGCTGCTTTTCTAATAATGGTACATTATGCACGCAAGCTGAAAAAGCAGGATGAGCGATTAACGATGAATATGTCGGCAGAAGCTCGTGCAGCACTGCTGCCTAACAAGAAATATTCGCCACCAGAAGTAGGAGAAAAGCTTAAATTCCGTACGATCTACGCTGAAATATTGAAAATGTCAATTCCGGCTTTGATTACATCAATGACCATTAACCTTGTGTACGCTTTTGATACAACGTTTTTCTTTCGCCTTACAGAGCATATTTATGGTTTAGGGCGTGCGGATGAAGTGTTTGCTGCTCTAGGGACGAAGGCACAATCTTTGGCTGGAATACCACCCATATTAGCAATTGCACTTGGATCTTCGATCATTCCGATCGTATCTGCAGCCTTTGCTCGCAAAGATCAGACAGAAGTGAATAGGCAGACTTCGATGGTTATGAAAATTGTTTGCATCTCTGGAATTCCTATAGCACTTTATTTCACTGCTGCAGCTTTTTCAGTAACTGGATTTTTGTTTGCAAGCCCTAAGGACTATGAGATTGTAGCCATGTTATGTGCTGGAACGATATTGCAAATAACGATGATGACAACAAACTCGATTCTTTATGGAATGGGTAAACAAAAGCAGACAATGGTAAATACAATTATCGGCTTAATAGGTAAAATTATATTTAGTACTATCTGTGGTTACTATTTTGGGGTAGCTGGTTTTATTATTGGCTCAACAGTTTGCTTTCTAGTTGTAACGCTATTAAATATTAGACTCATAAAACGAGATGTAACGTTGAATGTTATGGGCAAAAAGTGGATTCCATATATTGCAGCAGTTATTATTTCGGCTGTGGCTTGCTGGGGTGCAGAATATTTAACACTATCGCTTACAGAGGGCTTACCACTTAAGCTGTCCTACTTTTTAGCGGTACTTATCTCTGGTAGTATATTATGCGCAATCTACGGCATATTATTGCTTAAGCTAAAAGTGATCATAGCCGAGGATGTCGAGGCATTGCCCGGGAAATTACGTGGTCCATTGAGAAAGGTAATGCGCGTACTTCGCACTGGCTAATTCAGATCAATCCATGTTATACATCTACAGCTGTATAACATTGCTTACAATAAAGGATAAAAATAAGCCAGAAGTAAAAACTATAGGAGGAAAAAACATGATTAAAATTACTCAGGATACGCAGTTTCGTGATCTGACCGAAAAAGATGAGTTAACGATTGTTGTATTTAAGACAACATGGTGCGGAGATTGCCATTATATTAATCCATTCATGCCTGACATCGAACAACAATATGAAGGCAAGGTTTCTTTTTATGAAGTCGATCGCGACGAGCTGCCTGATCTTTGTCTTGAACTTAACATATTAGGCATCCCGAGCTTTATCGCTTACAAAAACGGCAAGGAATTGGCCCGTTTTGTGAGCAAACTTCGTAAAACACGTGAAGAGATTGAACAGTTTGTGAATCGTGCCATTGAGATTGCGGAACTGTTATAATATTGTTACAAAATTCACATTTTGAACATGGCTTTTACCTAATCTGCTCGATATAATAAATAAGACATAACAATAAGAATTAGGTGAGTACATGAAGGTTACGAAACGATTTCGAATATTTGCGAATCTGTCCTGTATTGGAATGCTGCTTGTTCTATTAGCCGGCGCTCTTGTAACAAATACAGATTCTGGTCGTGGTTGTGGAGATGATTGGCCGCTTTGTAACGGTAAATTCGTCCCAGCCTATACGGTTGAGTCGATGATCGAATACTCTCACCGCGTAGTCAGCGGTGTTGAGGGGATTTTAGTAGCGGTCGTGTTTTTTTCTATTTATCGTAAATATAAGCAAGAAAGCAAAGCGTATCGTGAACCGATGCAATATGCTTGGTATGCACTTTTATTTACAATTGTCCAAGCATTGATGGGAGCTGCAGCCGTGATGTGGCCGCAATCACCGCCTATTATGGCGATTCATTTCGGTATATCCCTTGTAGCCTTCGCCGCAACGCTATTGCTCGTCATATGGTGTTATCGCGATAAGAAGGGCATTGTTGAAAATACATTGTTCCCACGCAAGTTAATGCCGTGGGCATTGGCAGCAACTATATACTGTTACGTTGTCGTTTATCTGGGTGCTTTTATTCGTCATACAGAAAGTGCGGGCGGCTGTCTAGGTTGGCCATTGTGTAACGGAGAAGTTGTTCCAGAGTTAACAGGAGCTACCGGTATCGCATTTATTCACCGTGTAGGTGCGGCGATACTAGGCATTGTACTTATCGCACTTTACTTTTACATTAAACGAGCTACCGGAAATTCATCATTAACTAAAACGTCGCTCGCCGCTGTTGTATTAGTTATTACACAAATATTTAGTGGTGCATGGCTCGTTAGTACGATCGGAAATGATAACTGGTTTTTGTTTACTAGCTTGTTGCATAACTTAATTATCGTAGCGCTGTTTGGATTACTTGTAGATTTAGTTATTCGATCTTGGATTTATCGTGAACGTTAATGTAACGAGCTGCCGTTCCTTAAGGAGTGGCAGCTTTTTGTGCTATGAAAGGGTGTAGATGCGAGCGAGGAGCAGAATATGGTATGATTATAGCTAGGACATGTCTGAAAACCCGTTCAGCGGCACCTTTCGCCACCTTTTCGCTCCTTACTTCGTTCCGTTTGTTCGATGTACCCCGGTACGACTTCACAAACGCGCCTTGCATGGAACGAAAATTCGGCAAAATTTGCTGTCCTCAGGGCTTCAAACATGCCCTAGTTAATGAAAAGAGGTGAGGTTTTGCTGCAATTTTTGTTCACAGATGATTCGCATACGCCTGATCCTAGTTTTGTTGAAGTAGACCAGCTATTGCAGCGTTATGCGGCCGCTGCCTCTGCAAAAAGAAAAGACGGAGAGGAAGCGAATAAGCGTTGGTCAAAGTACGAAATATGGAGTCTAGGCCTGCGTAGTTCTCTTCATGAGCTGTATTCAAGTCATTATGCCGCGAAAAAGTATAAGGCACTAATTACGAGTACAACATTAGCTGAAATGGATGAGACCCAAAAATTAAACTATGCACGATACGTTTATTATGATAAAAACGGCTTTATACGAGTGTTTTCCTTGTTAGATAAGCTGGGTACTTTTTTGAACGAATTGCTTGAGCTGCGTACGGAGCGTATTAAGCCGCACTTTTCGTATTTTACCGTATTAAGAAAGATGCGGGAAAGTGGTATTCACCCTAATCTAACAAAACCTTTGAATGATCTAAAAGAAAGCAGTAAAGAGCCTACACATCGACTAAGAAGGCGACGCAATACAGAAATTCACTATATGAACTCAGAAATGCACGATGATCTCGTTCAACAAACGAGAATGTACGGGCAAGAAATAGAAATAAGACTGGAGAATCTTGATCAGCAATTGCAAGATTTAACAGATGGTTTACATATGGTTACACAGTCCATTCTACTTACTTTTCGATATGCCGAACAAAGTATGCATTGAAAATGATAAGCGTAGATAAGGGGGATAGCTGTGAAGCTTACGGGGAAAAAGGTGCTTATTACAGGCAGCGCAAAGGGGCTAGGAAGACGTACAGCGATCGAATTAGCCAAGCATGGCTGTAATCTAATGCTACATTATTATACAAGCAAGCAAGAAGCAGAGGAGTTAAAGCAAGAGCTACAGCAATACGGAGTGGAAGTAAGACTTGCACAAGGGAATCTAACCTCACCCGAAGGGGTTAATGAGCTGGGATTAGAAGTGAATGAATGGGACGGGGGAGTCGATATCCTTATTAATAACGCAGGACCCTTCATTCGAGAACGTAAACTTTTTCAGCAATATGAGCCGGAGCTAATTACGTCACTAATCCAAGGCAATCTAGTATCAGCAATGCTGTTAGATCATCATGTGCTGCCTTACATGCGACGCATGCGCTGGGGAAGAATCATCCATTTTGGATTCGGACATGCGAATGAAGCGAGAGCCTGGCCCCAGCGTGCAGTGTATGCGGCTGCAAAAACGGCATTAGTCTCTTTTACTAAATCACTTGCTGTTGAGGAAGCGCCTTACGGCATTACAGTCAATATGATCGGACCCGGCGATATTAAAGGGCACTATAAAGAAAAATCAATTGACGATGTGCAGCATGATTATGACGAGGAGCAGCTTGGTAGGCCTGGCACCGGTGAGGATGTAGCTAGAGTAATTGCTTTTTTATGCGAGGAGAAATCAAGCTTTTTAACTGGAAATATTATTGACGTTACAGGTGGGTTTGATCCGATTCGAGCAAATATAAATCAAAAATAAGGCGATCTCGCGTAATGCGAGATCGCCTTATGACCACAACAGAAATCGTTTATTTAGAATACTTGTACAACCTCTACGATGCCGTCAACTTCCTCTAGAAGAGCACGCTCAATACCTGCTTTAAGCGTAATCGTGGAAGATGGGCAACTGCCGCATGCACCCATAAGGCGAAGCTTTACAATGCCGTCTTCTACGTCAACTAGCTCAACATCACCGCCGTCGCGTTGTAAAAACGGACGCAGCTTGTCAAGGACGTCCAATACTTCATCATACTTTGTATCTTGTAGTTGTTCACTCATTGCAATCATCTCCTTTCTATTCTATTATAGTACAAAGTGATGCAAAAGAATACAGCTCTCATCAAAGTTGTTGAAACATTAAGTTTTTGAAAGTTAAGGTGTGCTTATGTTAAAACCTACCATTGATTTTTGTACTAGCAATATGCACCACGGCACGGAAGTATTGCTCGATAAATACGAGCTTGATGATACGTATGAAACGACAGAATACGGTTGTCTTGGCAATTGTGGAGAATGTTACTTAAGACCATTCGCCTTAGTGAACGGCACAATTGTTGAAGCAGAGTCTGTTGCAGAGCTAGATGAAAAAATCGAAAAATTTTTAGTTGAAGAAGCAGAACAGCAAGCTGTCCTTGATCGTCTGCTGGAAGATTTATAAGGGATTGAGACTTCATCGTACTGTAAGTGAATATCAGAATCATAAAGAAAGAGGCGGGGACAAAACTAGCTTCACATACATGCAAACCGAAGTAACGGAACTGAGAAACCTTATTTCCATGTAAAGGCACCCAAAAAAAATGTAACGGAACTCAGCGCCGTTATGAGGTCAATTCGAGGTAAAAAACGCAGAAATTGCACTAATAACGCCTGTGAGTTCCGTTAGCATTTATGGGAAGGCTGCATTTGGTTAATTAACGTCGCTCAGTTCCGTCAGAACTTCAACTTGTTCCTGGTCGATGGAAATTATCGTTTTTCCAGTTAAAATTGAAGTCCCGGATGCTTTACATTTCGTAAAGCATCCGGGACTTTCTTGTTTGAGGTGAGTTTTGTCCCAGCCTTTTATATGTTGTGTAATCATTATTCAGTTTAATTACCCTGTATCTATTACGTATGTTTAGACCGCCACAATATGCCACTTTTTATTAGACGCGGAACGCGCCCTTTGATGGACATTGATCCCATGACGCCAAAGCCATTATGTTTGCCTAGTGCGCCTAATGTGCCTCTAAGCTTAATTGGTTCAACAGGAATAGTTTTGTTTTTCCAGATTGCCAGTAATTTATGTGCGATGTGCTCGCCTTGAATACCTGCAACTTGAGCACTAGGTGCATATGGTAATGATGCACAATCCCCAACGACAAATATAGAAGGATCGTTCAGCAGCTGATAATGCTCATTCAGCATGAGACGGCCACCCTTGTCCTTGTCAGCATCTAAACGTTGAACGAGCTCCACAGGCTGAATACCAGCCGTCCAAAGTGTAATATCTGTTTCTAAGCTGGCATCTGAGCCTTGAACGAACAGGCTGTTTTGCTCGATACGCTGCAATTGTGTATTCAGAAGCAACTGTACGTCATGTTCTCTAAGCCATTGAGCAACATAGTTTTGTACTCCATCCGGGAATCCTCCCAGCAAGTTAGGACCACGATTGATCAGCGAGATTTTAAGATCTGATCTGCTCTCACGCAGCTCTGAAGCCATTTCAACACCGCTTAAGCCGCCTCCAACAATTGTAACTGACCCGTACGGGGCAACGTTATTAAGCGCAGTGTATGCTTTACGCGCTGCTTGAAAGGTTTGAATACTATAGCTGTACTGAGCAGCTCCTTCTACTCCGTGATAATGATCAGTACAACCGAGACCAATGACCAAATAATCGTAGGCAATCGGATCATGACCAGTAACGTGTACAAGCTTATTGGTTCGATCAAGCGAAGTAATTTCACCTAAAGCTAGTGTAACGTCAGGTGATTGAGGAAAAGCTACTCTTAGTTCTGAATCGGCTGAGGTGCCAGCGGCTAAGGCATAATATTCAGTTTTTAAGCCTTGAAACGGCTGCCGGTCAATGAGTGTAATGGCTATGTCACTTGGTAAACCTTTATTCAACAGCTCATGAATAAGTGCTAACCCTCCATAGCCACCGCCTAGAACTACAAGCTTTTTTTTCATAATTTCATCTCCAATTTGTAAACACATGCTGTTAAATCATCCTTACTATATTACCACAAGAAATGAAAACGAGGTAACTGCTTTGTTTCTGACAACGCTTACTTTAAGTCCAATTATTCCCACACCGTTGTATATTGCTGTAGTATGCGTAATGGAGAGTAACGGGAATAGCTGCACTATTGAGCTTCTCATTGGAGTGGAGTATACTAGAACTATACAAAAGTAAGTTGAAATCTCAATGAAGAGATTGGAATAGACTGGAGGGAATACAATGATTACAATTACTGAGCTAGCTGTTGAAAAAATTAACGAGATGCTTGCTGAAGAGAACAATCCAGACTTGTTTTTACGTGTAGGCGTGAAAGAAGGCGGATGCAGCGGTTTTTCTTACGGTATGGGCTTTGATGATGAGCAATACGATAGTGATACAGTTTTAGAGGTTCAAGGCTTAAAAGTTGCGGTAGATGAGGATAGTGCGAAATACCTTCGCGGTCTTATTATCGACTTTAAAGAAACTGCAATGTCGGGTGGATTCACAATCGAAAATCCAAATGCAACAGCTACATGCGGCTGTGGCTCAAGCTTCCGTACTGCAACTGCAGCAGGTAATCCTTCTGCTGATCCATGCTAAGTTTAACTGACGAGCAATTAACTCGCTAATACAACTGAATTACACAGATTACAACCAGCCATTTCACTTTTGAGATGGCTGGTTTTGTCAATTTTTACTCCATTCTTCAAACAAATATCTACTCATAATATTACTACTAATGTATGATAGTACCATATTCCTAATTTACATATCGGAGATTGTTGTGAGCGAGAGGTGTAATATGTATTATGAAGTTATGAGGGTTTCTGCTTTTATGTATGAGCAGCGCTATATGGAATTTGTTCTCGATCGCTATATGCAGCTTAATATGCCGTATCCTTTTTCATCCTCTTTCGGGTATCTTGCGAGCCCAGTACTGATGGATGAGGAAATTTTTCTTGCACTTGATGATGATCACCAGATCATTGGCTGCTTAAGCTTTATTAGAGGAACGGCAGAAAACAATTATGAGAATCGTGACGTTATTCAACTGCAGGTTGTCTATATAGAGCCTGAATATCGAGGCAGTAAATTATTGCTTGAGCTGTTGCAGCTAATGGTGCAATGCTTGCGTTATTTGGAAGAGCCAGTGAAGGAGCTTCATTTTTGGACGAAGGATGATTCAGTGATTCGTTCTCTTGTTACTAAGCGATTTGCAATTCGTCCACAGCAGCATCAGTCTGTTTTTGGCGTATTAGCAGCATATAGTATTCCCTATGAATTGCTGGAGCAGTATGTTTCTGCATTTCCGCAAATCGAATATTTTTAAAGGGAGAGCCTCAGCATGTGGAATGTGGTTAAATTAATCTGTTCTTATTTGAAATCATATAAGCTGTTAACCGTACTGTTTTTACTATTGTTTGGACTCGATCTCATCTTTATCTCGATTGCACCATTAAGCTTTAATTACATTATTGACTACGCGGTAACCCCTAAAGATATGAGTATGTTTATTACAATTATCGCCACCTTACTCGGTATAGGGCTTATATGTACGATAGCAGGAGTATTTGCTGATCGTCTGTTAGCTAGATTGAATGCACTCGTAGAGCAAGATCTACGACAAGGCTTATTCTCCAAGCTACAGCGGCTTACGATTCGGTATTTTCAAACAAAGCGAACAGGTGAGCATGTTGCGCTGTTTTCGAGTGACGTTCCAACAATTAGCAATACAATGACTTCGTTATTGTCAACGGGGATCCAATCGGTTGTTGTTGTTGTCGTAAGTATGGGGGTACTTCTTTATCTAGAATGGAGCATGGCGCTACTTATTATCGCTGGAGCATCCTTAATCTTTGTCGGGCCGCTGCTTTTAAGCAGGCAAGCCAAGCAAAGCTACGAGGATTATAAAGCACAGGCTGCACAGCTTAACAGTGACGTTAGTGAAAATGTTAAGGCTCAAAAGCTCATAAAAAGCTATAATCTACAGCAGCTCATGCAAAAACGTTTTCTGGAACGAACGAAGCTGCTGTTTGTTAGCAGCTATAAGCTGAATCGGATTAACGCGGCATTAGGGAGAATCCCTATGATCAGCTTGCTCGTCGTTAATTTGTCGATTATGGTATTTGGATCATATCTAGCGATTATAAATCGTATATCGATCGGAGAGCTCATTGCCTTCTATACGATGTATATGTCCATGGGTAACTCCGTTTATAACTTAACGTTTATTATTCCTTCCATAACGGATGCAAAGGTTAGTGTTGAGCGGCTTAGTCATGTACTGAATGGTTCAAATGAGCTCGATCCATCCGGTGAGTCTGAAGGCTCCAAGCTCATTAAGCAAGAGGAGACGTTCGATCAATCAGTTCCTTTCGAATCGGGGAAAGTAGATGAGCGTGGGAAACTAAAGCCTTTACAGCTCCAATTTAATGATGTTTCCTTCGGTTACGAAAGTGATTGTCGGGTGCTGCATCATATTCAATTAACGATTCCGTTCGGGGCGACCGTAGCTTTTGTAGGCAGCAGCGGCTCTGGAAAGAGCTCAATGGTACAGCTTCTGTTAGGCTTATATGAGCCTGATGAAGGCGAACTGTTAATAAATGGAATGAAACTCGATAAGGATAGGATAGCATCTTACCGTGACAGGCTCTCAGTTGTTTTTCAGGATAATTTTATGTTTCAGGGCACGATTAGAGAAAACATTGCAATAAGTAAGCAGCATGCTACGGAGGAAGAAATCATACAGGCTGCACAGCTTGCGGAAATTCATGATTACATTATGACGTTGCCGTTAGGCTATGCCACAATCGTAAATGATGAAGGAGACAATTTTTCTGGTGGGCAGCGCCAACGATTGGCAATTGCTCGTGCACTAGTTCGAGACCCACAGCTACTAATTCTTGATGAGGCCACCTCAGCGCTTGATCCTGCAACGGAAGCAGCAATGAATGAGACAATTAAAAAGCTCGCAAAGCACAGAACAGTCGTATCGGTGACCCATCGTTTGTCTACTGTTGCGGATGCAGACCTCATTTGTGTCTTTAATCAAGGCCAGCTTATTGAGCAAGGTCGACATGATGAGTTACTTGCACTACAGGGGCAATATCAATTTTTATGGGAGAAGCAAGCAGGCTTTACGTTTTCGGAGGAAAGTAACGACGTACAGATTGATGCGGCACGTTTGTCTAAGCTAACCTTCTTCAAGCCTATTGCTTACGAGCTACTTGAAGATATTGCGATGTTTTTTAATACAGAGCGTTACGAACAAGGGGCTACGATTATCCAGGAAGGGGAGCGCGGGGAAAAGTTCTATATTGTCATTCGCGGCAAAGTAGAGGTGCTGAAGCAGATAACGGACGATGAAGGGCAAGTAAAGGATACAACAGTTGCAGTTCTGGAGGATGGAGATCATTTTGGGGAGATTGCGTTATTGCAAAATGTACCTCGTACCGCAACGATTAGAGCGCTTTCCTCAACCGTTGTTATTTCCCTGCAGCGTAAGCATTTGCAGCATATGCTATCCAGACATCCGGAAATCAATCGTTATGTTCGCAGGATATTAGAGGAAAGATTAGGGCGTGTCTGAAGACTCTGAGGACAGCAAATTTTACCGAATTTTCGTTCCATGCAAGGCGCGTTTGTGAAGGCGTACCGGGGGTACTTCGAGCAAACGGAACGAAGCAGGGGGCGAAAAGACGGTGAAAGGTGCCACTGAACGGGTTTTCAGACACGTCCAAGGCTAAAGAAAGGAATACGACATGTACAACTATTCTGTTTTTGGCAGCACAGATGAACTAGCCGCACAATTTTCATCATTTTTCATTCGAAACCGTGAGCAGTTTTCCAAGGATATGGTATTGGATGAGGCACTTATTCATTTGTTATATTGTATCGAGCATATGTCGTTGATTCTCAGCTACAATGAAGCGGATGAATTGATCGCTGCATTGAACTACTGGACTGTCGCGGACACTGATGAAACGACGTATGACCCGAATGGTTCGATCGTTTTTATTAGTTCTGCGCTTATAGTAGAGCATGAGCGTAGCTCAAAGGTATTTATGCATGGCTTTCGCGATCTTATCAATTATATTTATGAGCAAAATCCTGCTATTCATACAGTCGTGTTTAATGCTCGTGCAGATAACCATTATTTGAATAAGCTATATGCCAAATTCGCCAGCTACACAAAGACGGTTGATGGGCTACATGGGCTAGAATGTCAATACTGCGTCAGCCTACTAGAACTGAGAGCATTTCTCAACCGCTTAGAGAAGCCGAAATTAGAAAAAATATCTAAAAAAATGTAAGGTTGGTTACAGATTTTTAATCGAATTTGCTATATACTTCTAATTAATAAGTCATTAAGTTAAGAGGAGGAATAATGATGTACCCAGCAAAGCCTAATTTTGATAAATCTAATGGCAGCAAAATTAAAATCGAGAAACTATCGACCCTTCCAATGGAATGGCTAAAAAAGCAAGAAACGCTACGTACAGTTTCTGTAAAGTAATGTAGTAACAAAGGGGATCAGCAGTCATCGAAACATGACTGCTGATCCCCTTTGTTTTACCTTTAAGTACTGCTACACATCATATCGCTCCATTGGAAAGCTTTGAGCTACAGCTATCATTTCTCTACAGACAAAGGTTGGCTGCTGCTGTTAGCAAAAAAATGCCGAGCATCCAAGATGCCCGGCTAGTCCGCAATGAACAAGGGAGTAATTCGTACGTTGCGGTTATATGAGAACAGGAATATTCAAAGCGGATTGCAACTGCTTCTGAACGGCAGTGAGCTGCTCGCTCGTTGGCGGCTTAATATGATCTAGCTCATATTTTAACCCAAGCTGCTTCCATTTGAATTTTCCCATTTCATGATAGGGTAATAGCTCAACCTTTTCGACGGTTGGAAGCTGATTAATCGCTGCAGCAAGCTTTTCGATGTCTGCTGGATCGTTCGTAACTTCAGGAATGACAACATGTCTAATCCAGAGCTTCGTACCGTACTCACTTACAAACTGCGCCATCCGCAGTATTCGCTCATTAGACTGAGTCGTGAGCTCAACGTGCTTTTGCTCGTCCAGTATTTTCATATCAAGCAATATAAGATCTATGACATCTAACAACGCAGTAGAGCGAAGATGAGACGGCTCACAAAAACCAGATGAATCCATCGCGAGATGAAGCTGATGCCTCCGTTTAAGCTCTCTACCTAAAGCTGCTAAAAAGGGAGCTTGCAGTGAAGGTTCACCTCCTGAGAAGGTGACGCCTCCACCAGAGGCTTTGTAATAAGAAATAAAAGGTTCAATCTCAGCAATCACTTCATCGACGGTCATCACTTTGCCGGTAGTCATATCCCAAGTATCAGGATTATGACAAAACTTGCAGCGAAGTGCGCAGCCTTGCATAAACAATACGAAGCGAATGCCAGGACCATCAACGGTGCCGAACGATTCGAAGGAGTGAATACGTCCTTTTACACGTCGATCATGTTCAATTTGCGCTTGTTGCTCCTTCATAATTGTCATTAGAGTGCTCCGTGGAACGTACGACTAATGACTTCAAGCTGTTGCTCCTTCGTCAGCTTAATGAAGTTTACAGCATATCCGGATACGCGTACTGTTAATTGCGGATACAGCTCAGGGTGTTCCATTGCATCCTGCAGCGTTTCACGGTCGAATACGTTGACGTTAAGATGGTGTGCTTTTTGCCCCATATACGTATCTAGCAACGCTGTTAGGTTGGTGCGTTGTGAATCAGAGTCTTTGCCTAGCGCTTTGCCGACGATGGAGAACGTATTGCTTATGCCGTCTAGGGCATGTTCATATGGAAGCTTTGCCACACTTGTTAAAGAGGCAAGAGCACCTTTGCGATCACGTCCATGCATCGGGTTAGCACCTGGAGCGAACGGTTCGCCAGCTTTTCTACCATCAGGCGTTGTGCCTGTTTTTTTACCGTATACGACATTGGACGTAATCGTAAGCACAGATTGTGTTGTGATCGCGTCGCGATACGTTTTATGCTGTTTTAGTTTATTCATAAAGCGCTCGACAAGAGCAATTGCGATGTCATCGACGCTTTTTTCATTGTTTCCGTATTGAGGATAATCACCCTCTATTCGGAAGTCAACTGCCACACCGTGTTCATTGCGAATAGGGTAGACCTTCGCATATTTAATTGCACTTAAACTGTCTGCAACGACGGATAGGCCAGCGATTCCACAAGCCATTGTACGAACAATCTCACGATCATGCAAAGCGAATTCAAGACGCTCATAGCAATATTTATCATGCATGTAATGAATGACGTTGAGTGTATTAATGTATAGGCCTGACAGCCAATCCATTACTTTTTCGTAATTGCCCATCACTTGCTCGTAGTCAAGTACTTCGCCTGTTAAGGCAGGCAGTTCATGCGGGTACACTTTAACGTTAGCCTTCTCATCGACGCCGCCGTTAATCGCATAAAGCAATGCTTTCGCAAGGTTTGCACGTGCCCCAAAAAATTGCATTTGCTTACCTATTTTCATAGCGGAGACACAACATGCAATGCCGTAGTCATCGCCGTAGATTGGACGCATGAGGTCATCATTTTCGTATTGAATGGAGCTAGTCTCAATGGATACTTTCGCACAGTACTTTTTGAATGCCTCTGGCAATTGATTGGACCAAAGCACAGTCAAGTTCGGTTCTGGTGACGGCCCTAAAGTATATAACGTATGCAGAATACGGAACGATGATTTGGTTACCATTGCCGTACCGTCTGTTGATACTCCACCGATCGATTCAGTTACCCAAGTCGGGTCACCGGAAAACAGCTCGTTGTAATCAGGTGTACGTAAAAATTTTACGATGCGAAGCTTCATAACGAAATGATCCATCAGCTCCTGTGCTTGCTCTTCCGTTAACGTATCTTCAGCAAGATCACGCTCGATATATATGTCCAAGAAAGTAGAGATGCGTCCGATACTCATCGCAGCGCCATTTTGTTCTTTGACTGCACCGAGATAAGCAAAGTACAACCATTGAATCGCTTCTTGCGCATTTTCAGCAGGTCTGCCGATATCATAACCATAGGACGCAGCCATCGCTTTAAGCTCTTGCAGTGAGCGAATTTGCTCAGAATGCTCTTCGCGCTCACGAATAACATCGTCAGACATTGGTTCATCATCTGTTAGCGCTTTGTCTGCAAGTTTTGCTTCGATAAGTCGATCTACACCGTACAATGCTACGCGACGATAATCTCCAATAATTCTTCCGCGGCCATATGCATCTGGCAAGCCAGTTATGATGCCTGTTTTTCTAGCAAGTCTCATCTCTGGAGTGTAAGAGTCAAACACCCCTTGGTTATGTGTCTTACGAATTTCTGTGAACGTGTCGACGAGCTCTTGTGGAATATCGTAGCCATAAGCTTTGCAGGCATCGACCACCATCTTAATCCCGCCAAAGGGCTGGACTGAACGCTTGAAAGGAGCGTCAGTCTGCACACCAACAACCTTTTCCAGTGCTTTATCGATATATCCTGGTGCATGGGATGTAATAGTCGATGGTGTTGCAGTATCTACATCCCATACGCCGCCGCGCTCTCTTTCCTCGCGTGATAGGCGACTAATATGCTCCCATAGTGTGTTCGTTGCTGCTGTAGCTGGTACTAGAAAGCTTTCACCACCTGTATATGCTGTTAGGTTGCGAATAATAAAGTCGCGAACGTCGATACTTTTACTCCACGCACCTTCTGCGAATTGACGATATGCTTTGTGATCTACCTTTACGGATTCAACAGTACTCATATTAATATTCCTCCTCAAGTCAATGAAATTAGTATTATAGGAAATGGCCATAGTAGGCTTGACGGTATAGCTCGGCAAGCTCAGATACAAGCGGCATTCTCGGATTATAATTCGTATATTGGTCTTCAAATGCGCGCTCTGCCAAGTACTCTGCCTTTGATTCAAAAGATGCTTCAGGAATGCCAGCCTCTTGGAAGCTTTCTGGAATGCCCAATGATCGATTGATATTCCGAATCGATGCGATTAAGCTATTGACGCCTTCATTGGTTGAATTGGCAGGAAGTCCAGCCATTCTCGCGATTTCTGCGTAGCGGATATCCGCTTGAAAATGCTTATAATTCGGAAAATTCTGAAATTTCGTCGGTCTCGACGCATTGTATCGAATGACATGCGGAAGCAAGATTGCATTGGCACGACCATGCGGTAAGCCAAACTCTGCACTGAATTTGTGAGATAAACTATGACATATGCCGAGAAATGCATTGGAAAATGCCATTCCTGCGATCGTTGATGCGTTATGCATTTTTTCGCGAGCAACAGGATCACCGGAAGCGTATGACTTTTCTAGATTCTCCATAACTAGCTGAATCGCTTTAATTGCTAAGCCGTCACTAAAATCATTAGCCATAATCGAGACATATGACTCGATCGCATGTGTTAAGACGTCGACTCCAGTGTCAGCAATGACAACTTGTGACAGTGTTGCTGTATATTCAGCATCGATGATTGCCACATCCGGAGTGAGCTCGTAGTCTGCCAAAGGGTACTTGGATTGACCTTTACTAGTATCAGTTATCGTTGCGAATGAAGTTACCTCAGAGCCTGTCCCGGAGGTGGTCGGAATCGCTACTAGCTTGGCTCGCTTGCCTAGATGTGGGTACTTATAGACACGATTACGAATGTTCATGAATTTCATCTTGATCGTATTGAAATTCGTTTCTGGGCTTTCATAGAACAACCACATTGCTTTAGCGGCATCGATGGCAGAGCCTCCTCCTAACGCAATAATGCAATCAGGCTGAAAGGCATTCATGCGAGAGGTGCCTTGCATAACGAGATCAATGGTCGGCTCCTGCTCAACATCAGCAAACACTTCGATTTGCAATGGTTCCGTTCGTTTACGCAAGTAGTATTGGACTTTGTCTACGTAACCGAGCTGCTCCATCTGATGATCCGTTACAATCATAACTCTACTTATATCGGGCATTTTGCTTAAATATTGCGTTGCACCTGCTGAAAAATAAAGCTTAGGTGGTATTTTGAACCATTGCATATCAACGTTTCGATTAGATACTTTCTTCAATTGAAGAAGCTCCTTATCCAATTTATCTCTTAAGTTAAGCGTTCCTTCAATTGACGGTGCGTTAACTATAATTCGATTCGCCGTCAGCTTATCACTAAAACGAGCATTCACCGCTTCATCATGACTATGCAGAACGACGGAGTGTTTAGCTTCGCCCAGCTGAAGCAGTTGATCAGCAAGCTGTAGAGCTGCTTCTTCATCTGCCGCTTCATATAACGAGAGGATCGGACACTGCTTAACAGTAGACAATGGAATGTGTCGTCCTAGTTCTTTTAATGGTGCGATAAGCAGCTTCGTATCTGCAGCAATCTCAATGCCGGCAGCTTCAGCAAGTTCTACTGCAGGTTTTCCAATATACTGATTGCGAAGGATGCCATATTCGGTAAACAACTGCTTCGTTAAAGTTTCGCATTGTGTTTCATCGAGAATAAAGCAGCCAAGGACAGTCAACATTCGAACAGCATGCTCATAAAGCTCTTCATGAATAATTAATGATTGTTCTGATGCAAACAGCATCCCGTTGTCAAAATTTTTAGATAATATAACATCTGTTATTGCTTGCTTAAGATCAGCACTACGATCGATATAGCAAGGTGTGTTGCTGTACGTTACGTTTATCGTTGCTTTCCCGAATTGCTTGGCAGCCTTTGTGGCGCTATCGTCACCGCTTGCCATAATTAGGGCGATATCTGTATGCGATACTAAGCTCGTTAGCTCAGAATACGTTAGATAATCGATCCATTGAAGGCAATAGGGTGGTGCTCCAGCTAATATCGCTGCATCATGTACCGTTTGTACGGCTTCAATGCTGCTGCGGGCAGCCTCTCTCTGAAAAACAAAGATAATCGGATTGCGTGTTTTAACTGCAATTAAAGATTGAGATAATATCGTAGCAACGGGTGAAGTATCGGTGACTACTGAGACAATTGCCCCTACTGGCTCGGCAATGATTTTGTAGCCTTCATAATGATTGTTTTCGATTTCCCCAACTGTCTTCAAATACTTAATCGCATGAAACACACTCTCTGTTGCGTGCATGTTCATGACAATTTTATCTTCAAATATACCTCGCTTCGTTTCCTCTAATTCTAACTTGGCGAGCTCCATATGGCGTTGAATTCCGGCAAGTGTCATATGCTGTAAGATGGTATCTATACTTGCTTGATCCATCTGGGCATAATGCTTTGCGGCTATGTGAGTGCGCTCTATGCATTGAGTGGTGTGTGGATTTTCTTTAGTTAAATGCTGAAGCTTGGATTCTTTTAATGCCATCATTATCACTCCTTACTTCAAATGCTCTTTCAATATATGTCTATTGTAAAGTAGAGTAATAAAAAAGGATGTGCGAAAAATCACAAAGTTTTAAAGTAATCATTTAACGTTCAATAAATAAAAGAAGCACTCACGATTATAATAATCATTGAGCACTTCTAGCTTATAATCGGCATATTTCATTAGGGCAAGTAGGACATAGCGGACAGCCCGCCATATCTTTCAATGCTTGCAGATTGGTAACGACGATGAAGCCAGAATCATTGTTGTTAACAATACCTTCCTTCTTCATGCTAGCTAGCAATCGGTTGACGCCTTCTCGTGTAGTACCGACGAGCTCTGCAAGCTCATTGTTCGTAAGTTTAATATTAATGCGGATCTGTTCTTTTTCACGTTCACCAAAGCTGTTGCACAAGCGGATAAGTGTAGATGCAAGCGCACCGTTTTTCCCACCCATTAGCAAATCGCGCAGCTTGGATTCGGTTTTACGCTGTAATAAGCCCATCCACATTGCATATCGATAAGCGAAATCTCCATGCTTGCACATTAACATTTCCAATTGCAGGCGAGGAATAATTCCGACCTCTACCTCATCAATTGTTTCAGCTGTATAACGATGGGATGTATCCCATGTATCAATGTCGGCAATCATATCATCTGGTTGTAATATCGAAAGCAGCAGGTCTTTTCCATCAGAAGTGGACTTTCTAAGCTTTATTCGACCTTTAAGTATCCAGTAAACGGCAATTGCTTCGTCACCTTCCCAGAATAAATGAGTACCCGCAGAGTATTTTTTTATGTGCATAACAGAAGCAAGCAGATCAAGCTGTTCATCTGTAAAAACGGTGCCTAAAGATCCAGGTCTACGATTGCTGTCCGGCCGCTTAATTTTCGCTGAATTAGAATCATAATAAATACTCATTTGCAGCATCATCCTTTCTGGTACGGTTTCCATATCTATACTATACTAATTACGGCGATAATTGAAAATCGGGAAAATCCCTACATCACTTGATGCGGTTTTAAGGATATTCCCTAACATACATCGTGATTCTTTCCTATTATAATTAGGATATTCAGATTGTACGGTGCCGATCTAGTAAGAAAGGAGCACATCTATGACTCCAACCTCTGTCCATATAGAAAAAATACTACAGCAGCTATCGGAATTAACGTCAAGCGATCTAACGGCGATTGGAGTTGTGGATCCGCTTACTAGAAAAATCCAGTGGCAGCTCATATTCGGAAGTATAAGCAATCGAACCGAAAAAATCAGACAGCATATTCATTCTGGTCTTACGGGTGACGTGCTTCGTACTGGAAGCTTCTTGCAGCTTAATACAGCGAAAGGCCAGCTATCCGATAACGGAGAAGCGATCATGCTAACAGAGAAGCTAAAGCATATCGCGGTTTGGCCTATATCTTTCAATAAAGGACAATACCGTGCAGCTATATTAATTGGCAAACGAGAAGTGGGACGGTATGCACAAGAGCAAATAAATGAGGCTACTAAGCTCATTCAACAGCTTGAACAAGTCAGCATTCATTTGTAACTCTTTATATTACATTGTAGCAGTAGATTATAAAAATTGCATATCGTTTCAGGAAAAGCCTAATGAATCGGTGTATTCCTCAGCATATTTTCTTGTTATAGCTGTTTTTCATCAGTTGAAACGCTATAATAAGAAGATAGAAAAGTTGAAGGGATTGTTACGATGATTAGGCTTCTTATTTGTGATGATCATGCAGTAGTTCGGTCCGGGCTTTCGATGCTGTTGAATGGTAGAAACCAGATTGAGGTCGTTGGAGAAGCTTCGGAAGGAGATGAAGCGATCGCTTTGGCACAGCAGGTGAAGCCGGATGTCGTGCTAATGGACTTAAGCATGCCGCATGGAAAAGACGGGATGACTGCCTCCGCAGAATTGAAGAAGCTAATGCCAGAAGTCAACATATTAATATTGACGATGCATGATGACGAGCAATATTTGTTTCAAGCGATCAAGGTAGGTGCATCAGGATATATCTTAAAAAATGCTCCGCATGATGAATTGGTGGGTGCGATTCAAGCTGTATCTGCTGGTGAAGCGTATTTATATCCATCGGCAACGAAAAAGCTGATGAGTCAGTTTGTTAATCAGCGAGGCTTTATGGCTGCAGATGATGAAGTGTACAATCAGTTATCTGAGCGTGAGAAAGAAGTGTTAAATTGGCTCGCGAAGGGTTATGCCAATAAGGAAATCGCTCAGCTTTTATTTATAAGTGTAAAAACAGTCGAGGCTCATAAAAGTAATTTGATGGAGAAGCTTGGACTGAAGACGCGACCTGAGCTGATCAAGTTTGCATTGCAAAAGGGGCTGCTACATTTTGATGATCAATAATAATCGTAATCAGCGCAATCAATTTGAACAAATGGATCTGTTTCTTGCTAATTTGGAAAAAAGCATGGACGATAAGGAACTGTTTGAAGTCACGAAGCAGCGTCTCACGCATCTTATCGATGTACAGTATGCGCTTGGTGTAAGTTCAATTGTAGCGATTACTGATGTTAAAGGAAAAATTCAATATGTGAATGATAAGTTTGTCGAAATATCAAAGTACTGTAAGGAAGAGCTTATTGGGCAGGATCATCGCATTATTAACTCGGGCTACCACTCCAAGCAGTTTTTTAGTGATCTATGGCAGACGATTTCATCAGGTAGAGTTTGGAAGGGCGAGATAAAAAACCGTGCTAAGGATGGTTCTTATTATTGGGTGAATACTACAATCGTGCCGTTTTTGGATGAGCATGATCGACCGTATCAATACTTAGCGATCCGTAATGAAGTAACGAGCTTGAAGCAGGCTGAAAAGGACCTAAAGGAAATGATGGTCAAGGTGATGGAGGTGCAAGAGGAAGAACGAAAGCGAATATCGCGTGAGCTTCATGACGGCATAGGACAAAGCTTATTTTCCTTTATGATTCAGATCGACCATCTCATTGCTGAGCATCAAGAGCTTGAAGCTCTTCAGTATCTTCGATCTCAAGTGTCCGAGATGATGCAAGACGTGCGCGGAATGGCTTGGAAGCTAAGACCATCTGTGCTGGATGATCTTGGAGTCGAGCCTGCGATTCGAACCTATATTGAAAATTATACTGATCATTTTGGCATTGCGGTCATTCTGGAAGGTTCTTTTAAACACCGGCTAAGCTCTGTAAAGGAAACCGTGATTTATCGTGTCATTCAAGAGGCTCTGACGAATATCGCCAAATATGCAGATGTTGATGAGGCGCGGATCATAATAGATGATAAAGCAAGTGAATTCATAATTACAATAAAAGACTTCGGTAACGGCTTTAAGCTTGGAGAGCTTGAACCAAGCGGAGTTGGCTTGTTCAGTATGGAGGAGAGGGCGCATAGTGTAGGTGGAAGGCTCTCGATTGCTTCCGAGCCTGGTCAAGGGACTAGTGTCGTATTAACAATACCGAAGATGTAAATAAGAGATGAGTGTTAGGCTTGCTTGCAACATTGGAATGCATGGTTAAAAGGTAGGTTAAATGTGAGCGAGCAAGCCTTAAAGCACAAATCTCTTTTATTTTTCATAAGTAGTGAAAAATTTCACGTAATATGTGATAAAAATCACATTGTATAAATTGTAGTCGATATATACTTAAGCCATAAAGAACAGGGAGTGATTCATATGTTAAAGTTTTGGAGAGAGAATAAATACGCAGCAATGATTGTAGCAGTGATTCGAATTATACTTGGGTACAAGTGGATTACAAGCGGATGGGGCAAAGTTACTACAGGGGGATTTGATGCTACTGGATATTTAACCAATGCAATAACGAATCCAGTTGCAAAAGGTGATGAAGTACTTTATCCAGTGTACAACGCATTTATCGAACACATTGCACTACCGATGGTAGATGTCATCAACATTCTCGTACCTTGGGGCGAGCTGCTCATCGGAATTGGACTTATAACCGGCATACTCACATTGCCAGCTGTATTCTTCGGATTACTAATGAACTTTATGTTTATGTTCGCTGGAACGATCAGCACTAACCCATTATTAGTATTGCTTGGCATCATCGTAATGCTCGCTGCAGGCAACGCTGGTAAAGTCGGTGGAGACTTCTTCGTAGCACCTTGGCTAAAAGAAAATGTAGGTAAAAAACTTGTTGCTAAGTTCAAAAAAGCATAGTGAGCTGATCTTGAGACATCTCAATCGAAGCTTCAGCGATCAGCCTGAGCAATGAAGGCACTCATCTGGTTAACTCAATCCAGAAGAGTGCCTTTTTGTGGTGAAAAGATTGACAAGTATAGATAATTATACAATGATAGGGAGTATTGGGAATATTACATAGGATGGTGTATACATGAGAAGAAAAACTATAATTCTAACCTTTGCAGTTATGATGTTATTCATGGTCGTGAGTTCAAGTGCTTTGGCTCATTCTGGAAGAACAGATAGCAAGGGCGGTCATAATTGCTCTGAGAAATCGATTCAAAAAGGTTTGTGCACTGGCTACCACTATCATAATGATGGAAAAACTAGTTCAAGTACAAAAAGCTCTAATACACAATCTAAAGTGACAAGCTCAAGCAAAACTACCTCATCATCAAAATCCAGCACAGCAAGCAAGGAATTGAAAACCTCTGATGTTAATTTATCAGTAGATGGAACGATAGTAACGTTAAGCAATAAACCATTGGTAAAAAGCAACACTACATATTTTCCTATTCGTGAAGTTGCAAAGGAGATAGGGGCTACAATTACCTTTAATGATAATAAAACTGAAGTTACGCTGACTAGAGAAACAAAAAAAGTAACATTTAAACTGTCAAGCAGCGATATCATATCTCAACATAACACAACTTACGCACCGATTCGTTCGATCGTCGAGCAATTAGGTGGAAAGGTCTCATTTGATCAAAAGAAAAATACGATATATGTAGAATTTAAATAACCGATAAATCCTCCTTGTTTCAGCAGTGAAAAGTATTAAAAAACAAGGAGGATTCATTTAAGAAAGAAAGTGAAAAAATTCACACAATATGTGATAAAAATCACACACTATCCATCGCATCCGTTATATACTTAAGCCATAAAGAACAGGGAGTGATTCATATGTTAAAGTTTTGGAGAGAGAATAAATACGCAGCAATGATTGTAGCGGTTATCCGAATCATACTAGGCTACCAATGGATTAAAGGTGGTTTGGGTAAAGTAACCGCAGGAGGATTTGACGCTACTGGATATTTAACTAATGCTATTACCAATCCAGTTGCTAAGGGTGATGAAGTACTTTATCCTCTGTATAACGGATTTATCGAGCACGTTGCACTACCGATGGTAGATGTCATTAATATTCTCGTACCTTGGGGTGAGCTACTTATCGGGATTGGATTAATTACAGGTATTCTCACATTGCCAGCTATATTCTTCGGAATGCTAATGAACTTCATGTTTATGTTCGCTGGTACTGTAAGCACGAATCCACTGTTAGTATTGCTTGGCTTCATCGTACTTCTAGCAGCAGGTAATGCTGGTAAATTTGGCGGAGACTTCTTCGTAGCACCTTGGCTTAAAAATAATGTTTGGGCAAAGCTAAAAAAAGAGAAAATAAAAACGGAAGCTGCTGAATTGAAAACAGCGTAAATGATGTAATGAACGTAATCAATAATCATTATTAAAGCAGCTCTAGCTAAACACCAGAGCTGCTTTTTACATTTGAAGGTGGAAACAAAGCTTAAAAAATTGTAAGCTGTAATAAACAAAGGAAAGGGGCTATTGTACTTATGGCACTTAGAGAATGTATTTTTCACTTCAAATTTATCGATGGTCCTAGCACAAAAATGCTTCGAGCTTTAATCTTTTTACCCGATGATCGTCAGCCTAGTATTAAAGATTTTATCGCTGCTTTCGCTCAGCTTGGTTACAATGTTCAACTTGAAGATGAACAGGATTTAATCTTTGCTCCGACAAATAGCAAGGAAACCTACAAGCTAGACATTACTAAGATTGAGATGAAAGGTGGGGATGAGCTACCACAGCATGACGGCGAGCTTCGTTCTATCATCGAACATTTGCGTGGCGGTAAGTGGTAGCCTTAGGTTAATTGAAACCACACCATTTTTGTAGCGATGCATTGTTACACGTCAATACAATAAAGCATGATACAATAAAAAGCGTGGCTTACTAGAGCCACGCTTTTTTACATAACATAGTGACATAATTTATTTTAATTCATTATTAAAGGGTGATCCTAATGACGATCAATCGAATTTTTATCGTGGAAGATGATATGAAGATAGCTCAACTGCTCCAAGCTAAGCTAGAGCAATATTCCTATCACGTTATAGTTGCCAATGATTTTCGAAGTATTAATGAAGAGATTGAGCAGGCATCACCTCATTTAATCCTTCTCGATATTAATCTGCCTTATTATGACGGATACTATTGGTGCAGACAAATTAGAAAAACATCGAATATGCCGATTATCTTTATTTCAGCGCGTGAAGGTGAGATGGATCAAGTAATGGCCATTGAAAATGGTGGGGATGATTATATAACGAAACCTGTACAGTTGGATTTACTCGTAGCAAAGGTGCGAGGGCAACTGAGACGCGCCTACGGTGAATATGCAATTCAATCCTATACTGCTGAAAGCACTTCGTTCCGAGAATCGTCAGTAAGCGAGCAGGAGATGGAACGTGGAAAGCTTGAGGTGGAAGGTCTTGTGCTATGGCTTAACCGCAACGAGCTCTACTATGGCGAGCAGCATATCGACATCACGCGCAATGAATTGCTGCTCATGGAATGCTTACTGATTCATTATGGAGAGGTTGTTACTCGAGATACGCTGCTTGAGGCGCTTTGGGACGATGTGCAGTTTGTAGACGACAACACGTTAACTGTTAATATGACGCGTCTAAGAAAGAAAATGAGTGAGCTTGGATTGCCTTATGCGATTGAAACGATTCGTGGGCAAGGCTACAAGCTGAAGCTGTAGTGAAGGAGAATAGGATGAATAAGCTGCGTATTTATATACAGGATCGGCTGTTTGGTATTCTCGGTCAGGTTGCACTTGTATTGATGGGGGTCGCTTTATTTTTACTTGAACGATATCGTCATGCTGCGCTGATTGATTTATCTAGCATGTATTACTATGTAGTGCTCGCATGTGTAGCGATAATCGTCTGGCATACGATAAATTATATGCGAATGCGGCCTTATTACGAATCATTGTTAGAAGCATTACATAGCAAAGAACCTCTTGAAGCGATCTATATCCTGCATGGAGAGGTTAATCAAGAGCAGGAGCTAATGAAACGCTTGCTCATTAATCAGCAAAGAATGTATAAAACTAAGCTTGATGCTATAGAGAGAAAACGAGAAATCCAGCATCATTTTACATTGCAATGGGTGCATCAGATGAAAACACCTTTATCCGTGCTCGATATGCAGCTTCAACAGGCAGAAGAAAGAATAAAAAAGGGCAATGAATTGTCCGTCAATGAACAGTCTCAGCTTAATCGAAGCATGAACGAAGAAACAGAAAAGCTTAACAATGGCCTCGATCTGATGCTTAGCTCTGCTCGCCTCGAAAAGCTAGAGCTCGATCTATATGTTAAGCCAGTTGAACTGCACACAGTTATTCGAGAATATATTAATCGATACAAAAAGCTGCTTATTCAATATTCTATCTTTCCTAAATTAAGCGGTGAAGCAACCGCGGCGACAGATCAGAAATGGTTTGGATTCATTATGAATCAGCTTATAACGAATGCAATCAAATACAGTAAGCTAAAGCCTGGTAGCAAAAACCTTTATATTACAATTGATCAGCAAGCCGATACAACAATTGTGACGATAAAGGACGAAGGGATAGGGATAGCTGCCACGGATTTGAAGCGTGTGTTCGATCCGTTCTTCACGGGCAAAAATGGAAGAATGACTGGTGAATCGACAGGAATGGGGCTATATCTTGCCAAGGAAGTATGTCAGCGCTTAGGACATACGTTGACGGCAAGTTCAACTCAGGGCGAAGGGGCGGAGTTTGTGGTGACAATAAAAGCATCTGGCATACACCGCTTTTGAAGATGAAATTCAAAAAGATTCAGGCTTGATGACGATGTAACTCGCTGTAGCTAAGTCGACGTCGAATATGAAGCCCTACCGAAAGCTTCGTTGCTCACGTACCAACTGCGTACGATGCGCTACTCGCTTTCTAGTATGGCTTCATCTTCTTGGTCCTGAAGCCTGAACGTTTTGAACCTTTATTTGAAGAGGAAGTTCAAAAAGATTCAGGCTTGATGACGATGTAACTCGCTGTAGCTAAGTCGACGTCGAATATGAAGCCCTACCGAAAGCTCTGTTGCTCACGTACCAAAAACGTACGCTGCGCTACTCGCTTTCTAGTATTGCTGCATCTTCTTGGTCCTGAAGTCTGAACGTTTTGAACCTTTATTTGATGGGAAGTTCAAAAAGTCCAACTTTGATCACGAAGTTATACTGGGTGCTTATTCGACGCCAAGTTGAATTAAGGTGACAACATTGTAAGGTTCTCTGAAAGGAAGATCGATGTCTGTACGCTATAGGCTTCGCTATAATAAAAGCATCAAAGGAATCGCAAAGGAGAATTTGCAATGAGTGTACTTAAAACTTCTGGTCTTGGAAAAGTATATGGTTCTCAAAAAAATGTATTGTATACCGCATTGAAAGATGTTGATATAGAGATTGAAAAGGGTGAGTTTGTCGGTGTTATGGGACCATCAGGCAGTGGCAAAACAACGCTGCTGAACTTGCTGGCAACGATTGATAAACCTACGAGCGGAAAGCTCGAGATAAACGGGATTGACCCAACGAGACTTAACGATCATCAGCTCGCACTGTTTCGTCGACGTGAGCTAGGTTTCGTCTTTCAAGACTTTAACTTACTAGATGCACTAAGCGTAAAAGAAAATATTATTCTTCCGCTTGTTATGGAAGGTTTAAAGCCGAAAATAATCGAACAAAGGCTTAAGCCAATTGTGAGCTTGCTGCAAATTGAAGATTTACTTAATAAGCGCACGTATGAAATCTCTGGTGGACAAAAGCAGCGTACAGCGATTGCACGCGCAATTATTCACGAACCATCTTTACTGCTTGCTGATGAGCTTACGGGGAATTTGGATTCTAAAGCAGCTAAAGATGTCATGGATACTTTGAAAAAAATGAATGAAGAGCTAAGTGCAACCATTTTAATGGTTACGCATGATCCATTCTCTGCTAGCTATTGCCAACGCATTATTTTCATAAAGGATGGTCGTCCATTTACTCAAATAAATCGCGGTTCAAGCAGACAGGTGTTTTTCCAACAAATATTAGATGTGCAAAGCATGCTAGGAGGGGATTTTGATGACCTTTCGTTCCCTCGCGCTTAAAAATATAAAAGAAAACTGGCGCTCATACAGTGCTTTTTTCTTAAGTAGTCTGTTTTCAGTTGCCATCTTTTATATTTATTATGCTTTTCTTGTGCATCCTGATGTTGTGAACGGAAAGCTAATGGCAGCCAATCAAATTCGTACTGGCATGGAGTTCTGTTTGTATCTTATCGCGATTTTTAGTTTTATATTTATAATGTATTCGAGCGGTTCTTTCTTGAAATCACGCAAGAAGGAATTTGGTTTGTTTTCGTTATTCGGCATGACACGTGGTCAGCTGCGCAGACTAGTATTTATTGAAAATATGCTAATCGGGCTTTTGTCCACGATTGCTGGAATAGCTGTTGGTGTCTTGTTCAGTAAGCTGTTCTTTATGGGACTGGGTGCATTGCTGGAGTTAGAAAGTCAAATCCGCTTTGCAGTTCCAGTGAAAGCAGTTGTCATGACGATTATCATCTTTATTGGTATATTCTTTGTCATTACTCTGTATACAACGATTCGAATGGGCAAAGGACAAATTATTGAGTTTCTCCAAGCGCATAAGCAGCCTAAGGGTGAACTGAAATTTTCGAAATGGCAGGTCATCGTAGGGTTCATTAGTCTAGTGTGTGGTTATGCATTAGCAGTAACGATGACTCCGTTTACCTTTATTTTTGTCGCACTTCCGGTTCTCGCATTTGTAGTTATCGGAACATATTTGCTATATTCTCAGCTTAGCATTGTATTTTTGAATATGTTAAAGCGAAGAAAAAAGCTATTCTATAAAAAAACGAATATGCTAATTATCGGTCAGCTTGGCTATAAGATTAAAGACAATGCACGAATTCTATTCACGATTACGATATTGAGCGCTGTTGTAATGACTGCTATGGGGACGATATATGTCCTGCAGTCGTCCGGCAAGAAGCAGGCACTATCCGAATCACCGTATTCGATTGCATGGATTGAGGCTGCGGATCGCAGTGTTACACAGATAGATAGATCGGTATTAGACAAGCTTATCGCAAAGCATGATCTGAATGTGAGCAAGGAGCTTGAAATTAGTGGACTTAAACTTGAACAGTACGAATTTAGCATAAAAGAGATAACGTATAAGTTCGGCAACGGCGAGCAATCGACGATGATTATTCCACAATCCGAATTTAACGATAATGTTAAAGAGGATAAGCAGCTCAACCTCTCGAATGAAGAAGCGATTGTGACGAAGGAGTATTTAACGAATTTCGTCAACAATACCGGGACGGTTAAAGGGAAGATAGGAGATCAGGAGATAGAGGTTCCTGTAACTGAAATCCGCACGGATACGGTAATAAACAGCCTATACTTCTGGAACTACTTGCTCGTTATTGTATCTGATGAGTACTATGAACAGCTGCTAACACATGCCAATGCACAGACGTTCTCTGTTCATGGCATTGAATTTTCGAATTGGAAAAACAGTTATCCGATGCTGAAGCAGCTAAGTGATATCGTTCCTGATGATGCCGAGGAAAACATTCATTATACTCGTAATATAAGCTACCAGGAATTTGTGCAATCAACCGCTTTAACGATCTTCATTGGAATGTTTATCTGTTTGCTTTTCTTTATCGCAGCAGGCTCGCTCATCTACTTTAAGCTATTCACAGAGCGGGATGAGGATATGGCGATGTTCAAGGGGTTAAGCCGGATTGGTATGACTTATAAGGAAATGAGAAAAATTATTGTCACTCAAATTGCTATAATCTTTTTCCTTCCTTGTATTGTCGGTATTATTCACGCGTTGTTCGCGATGCTGGCGCTCGATAGTTTACTACAGCAAACGAATTGGATCTATGCGATGGTAGTGTTCGGTATCTACGTAGTTATGCAATGCATATACTTTGTTATTGCTAGCAGCAGTTATTTGCATAGCATCGGTAAAGGCTCCAAAACAGCAGCTTAATAATGATTGAAACGGGCTGTCTGAAAAGCAGCTTATGTGGATTGTTGGCTTAAAGCTAGCTCACCGTGTGCGAAGGAGTAAATCGATTCTGAAAAACGCGAGTACAAGCTCCACATGCTGCAACCAACTTTGAAGTGCTTTTTAGACAGCGGTAATAGATAATAAGCAATAGGGCTGTTTATGACATGAGGTCATAAACAGCCCTATTGTGCTAAACGTTAACCCTTGGAAGATAGGACTTGTCACTATGTGAGGAGGAGATGTAATGAAAGTGGCCAATCAGAACGGAAAGGCATGTAGCTGTATTAACGATTGCGAACACCTGGAGCGTTATAAACGTATACATCGCCTGCACGATATTCAGCATTCGTTGAACATGAATAGCAAAGTCCGTTAGTAAAATCGACTAGTGATAAGCGATAGCCATGCTTTGCTCCTGTGTCAATGCCTATTCTGCAATCATCGACAAATAGTGAGCCAGGATTGGCTCCAAGCTTGAATGTCGGGGTATGGCCAAACACAATGCGTTGACCAGCCGTTCCGCCAATATCAGAGTCTAGCTTGGCTCGTAGCGTAGAAAGTGGATGTCTTGTAAATGATTCACGAATTTCAGTCAATTCGCGCAAAGGATGCAAATTAAGCTGTAGACCTGGCCTTACACCAGCGTGTACGAATAAATATCCATTTTCTTTATAGTAGGACGGCAGTTTGCGAATAAAGCGTAAATATCTTAGACGATGTGCCGCGCTTCCGCGTCTTAATGTTGCCAATTTGAGCTCATGATTGCCTGGTAAAGCGACGGCTCCCTTATCTACGAGTTGATGCACAGTATCGACGAGACGCCAAGTGATCGGTTCCCCAGCTTCAATAAAGTCCCCCAAAATGACAAGCTGATCCTTGCTCGCGTCGTACTTAGCAGCTTCAAGCAGTGAAAGGAAGCCTTGCCGTTGTCCGTGAATGTCTGATATGGCCAGCAGCCGTCGTGTAGAGCGTCTTGCTGATCCATGCTGCACTGCATTCACTACCTTCTTTAATTAGTTGAAGTCCTACACTTAATATATACGTAAAGTGCCCTTTATGACTCAGTCATCCGTCTAGTTTTCATTATATTAGCCTGTCTTTTTACAGCATACGTCTAATCCACTCGTTTGCCAGCTGGCGCGTCGTATGGTATGTTGAAGCATATTGATAGATTGGAGTTATCGAGATGAAGTCATTAGTTTTAGCTGAAAAGCCAAGTGTTGCGAAAGAAATTGCACGTGTGCTAGGATGTACGAATCGATCAAAAAGTTATATTGAAGGTCCGAAGTATGTAGTCACTTGGGCACTCGGACATCTTGTTGAGCTGGCAGAGCCTGAAGCTTACGATAAAAAATATAAAACTTGGGCGCTGGAGGATTTACCTTTGCTTCCGCAGCGCATGAATATTCGTGTTATGAAAGAAACGTCACATCAATTTAAAGCGATTGCTGCACTTAGCAAGCGTTCTGATATTAAGGAGCTTATTATAGCAACAGATGCTGGACGTGAAGGGGAGCTTGTAGCACGTTGGATCATGGAGCTGATTCATTGGAAGAAGCCATTTTACCGCTTATGGATTTCTTCGCAGACCGATCAAGCGATCCGCGATGGCTTTAACAAGCTGAAGCCAGGGGCGGAATACAACAACTTGTATCGATCCGCTGTATGTCGCGCTGAAGCGGATTGGTTAATCGGTCTTAATATGACACGCGCGCTTACTACTAAATATAATGCACAGCTGGCGGCAGGGCGTGTTCAGACGCCTTCGCTTTCAATGATGATGGAACGTGAGCAGGAGATTGCGCAGTTTCAGGGAAAGCCATTCTGGCAGTTACAAGCTCAGCTAGGTGGGTTCACCGCAATGTGGAAGCAGCAGTCGTCGCAAGATGGGCGAATGTGGGATCAGAAGCAGGCAGAGCAATTGCTAGCTCATTTAAAGGATGCAAAGTCAGCGATTGTAAGCTCGCTTAAAGTTAGTGAGAAGCAGGAGCTACATCCTCTTGCGTATGATTTGACAGAGTTGCAGCGAGATGCTAACAAAAAGCTAGGATTTTCCGCGAAGATGACATCGAATGTGCTGCAAAAGCTGTATGAGCAGCACAAGCTGGTCACGTATCCGAGAACGGATTCTCGTCATCTAACGAGTGATATGGCAGCGACGCTTAAAGTACGTTTGGAACGAATTGCGATTGGACCTTATCGAGATCATGCCAAGTCGATCTTGCGCAAGCCGCTCAATATTACGAAACGAATTGTTGATGACAGTAAGGTAAGCGACCATCATGCGATTATCCCGACTGATGAGTCTGTTCAGCTTAATCAACTAACAAATGATGAGCGTCGATTGTACGATCTAATTGTAAGACGTTTTTTAGCATTGTTTAGTGGTCCGTACCGCTATGATGAGACGAGTGTAGAGCTCACAATAAAAGAGCATCGCTTTTATGCTAAAGGCAGAGTAGAGAAGGAAAAAGGTTGGCGTGATGTTTATACGGTATCAAGGGAGCCAGAGGAGCAGGAGGAAGAAATTGCTCTACTGCCAACATTAGCGAAGTCAGACCAAGTTGCACTACGTGGCTTGAACCTTAAGTCAGGTATGACAACGCCACCTCCGCGTTATACAGAGGCATCGTTACTATCTGTAATGGAAAAGTATGGTCTTGGCACTCCTGCTACTCGTGCGGACATTATAGAGAAGCTGTTATCTACTGAAACGATTGAACGTCGTGGACATTCGTTGTATCCAACGACCAAAGGTAAGCAACTTATTGAGCTTGTTGTGGAAGAATTGAGAAGTCCGCAGTTAACTGCCAAGTGGGAGCAGCAGCTGGAGGATATTGCTCGTGGACGCGGCGATGCGAAGCAGTTTATGACGCAGATTAGACAGCAGGCAGAGCAATGGGTAGGTCAGGTTAAGCGAGAAAACAAGGAATATAAGCCTCATAATATGACAAATTCACGTTGTCCAGAGTGCGGAGAGCCGTTGCTTGAGGTTAAAGGCAAGCAAGGAAAGAGATATGTGTGCGCAAGCAGAGAGTGCAATTATAAGCGAATGGCAGAGCCAATGAAAATCAATAAACGTTGCCCGCAATGTCATAAAAAGATGGAGCTGCATGAAGGGAAAGCAGGTAAATACGCTCAATGCCGTCCGTGCAATGTGATTGAAAAGCTCGAGGATAAAGGCAATGCTAGGGTTAATCGCAAGGAAACAGCAAAGCTATTAAAGCAATATAGTAATGACGGAAATGGGCTAGGTAACAGCTTGGCAGAAAAGCTGAAAGCAGCTCTTGAGCAAAAGGATTAAACGATATTCAGAAGTGTTCGTAGCTAGTTTGTTTTTCGATCGAATCGGAAAACAAACTGGCTTTTTTTTCGCGTGGCAGCACATTATTACAAGTGTTCATTGATTTTATGAACGCCTTTTACCCGATTGCTGGACTATGAAACTTATAATCTAGTAGACTGCTGCACAAGAGTTATAGAAAAACGTGCATAGACTATAAGTATAGTAAACGATAGATTGAGATGAAAGGAGTGGCTTATATGTCTTCGCATACAGGTCGCAAAATCGCAAGCAAGACCGTTAAGCAAGCTGCATTGCTGTCTCATCCTGAAATTTCAGCTCATATACCTCCAAGCAGAAGCTTTAGCTACGAAGATCTAAAGATAATGCTGGATGTGCATCATATGGTTTATGTTAAGCCAATTGTTGGTACCGGAGGCTTTGGCGTCATCAAAGTAGAAAAGGAAGATGGAGGCTATGTCTTTCATATACGAAATAACGTACAACGATTTCAGAGCTTTGATGCAATGTTTCGACAATTGAAAAGGAAGATGAGAAATCGTAATCATATGATTCAAAAAGGGATTGATCTACTGACGATTGATGGCTGTCCTGTAGATTACCGTGTGAAATACGTGTACGAAAAGGGAAGATGGGGCTATCGTGCCATTGTAGGTCGTAAAGCTAAGCGAGGGCTAGCAGTAACGAATTTGACACAAGGAGGAAAACTGCTTAAAGGGGCGGCGGCACTCGGTGCAACGCTGGGAAGCGCAGCTGTACAAAGGAAAAAAACTGAAATGAGACGTCTAACAGAACTTAGTACCGTTGTTTTAACTAGAAGATATCCGGGGTTAACTCATCTTGGTTACGATTATGGTATCGATAAAAACGGAAAGATATGGATGCTGGAAGTAAACACGAATCCTCACTAATGATCTAGTATAGGATAATAGTCTTATAGGTTGATAGTGTAAATTAATAGAAAAATAGTTTCTATTAATTATTTTTATAGGGCTGTCGAATTAATAGGCTGTGGATAACTGTATCCACATTATACCATTAGAAAAACGTGGAAATTTGGCGAATGTACACAACAAATACACAACATATCCACAGTGGTTTGTTGATAATGGCAACTCTTGTCGGATTGCGAAATAGATGCTAGTATTGGGGTAATCCAATATTTAGGAGGTGGTTGTAGTGAGGATACTAAATGATGAGCAAATGAAAGAACTATATGAAGAGGCTGTAACTAAAAATGTTGATAGTGATTTTATTCAGCTTATCGTTATAGAGCTACAACGACGCGGGCTCGGAATACATCTGCCTGAATCCAAATTGTCGGAGCACCAATATACAGCTTAGCACACATTGAACTATTAGAGGAAGCACTTGATCTACTACCCATATTGGTAAGGTTAGAATGTCGATATAGATAAAACGAACTGGGAGGCTATTCTGCAACGTTACAATCGTAACGTTTATGCAGAATAGCCTCCCTTATTTACCGTACAATATAGTTATATGTCCGTAAGTGCGACTTTTTTCGCTAATACTATAGTTTCATATTGCTGCTGTGACCAGGGGACAGCTTAGCAGTTGGGTCAACATACACCTTCGCATTGTTGATCGCTGTTGGTGCTTCACCAAAGCCTACAGCAATAAGCTTTAATTTACCTGGGTATGTTGTAATGTCGCCTGCTGCAAATATACCAGCAATATTCGTCTCCATACGAGTATCTACGACAATAGAACCACGTTCGATCTCAATACCCCATTCAGCGATAGGACCAAGAGAGGATACGAAGCCGAAGTTCACGATTACAGCATCGACATCAATGACTTGCTCTTCCTTGCTTTTTACATCCGCTAGCGTAACGCTAGTGATCGTATCATCACCATGTAGTGCAGTAATTTCTGTCGGAGTAATAATGTTGACAGAAGAATTCGTTAGCTGCTCTACACTATGCTCATGTGCTCTGAATTTGTCGCGACGATGCACGAGTGTGACGCTTTTAGCTATAGGCTCAAGCATAAGTGCCCAGTCAACAGCAGAGTCACCGCCACCACTTAGCAGGACGCGCTGGTCCTTAAAGCGATTCAAGTCTCCTACAAAGTAGTGTAAATTCGTTTTTTCGAATTTCTCAGCTTCTGGAAGCTCAAGACGGCGAGGAGAGAACGCTCCTACTCCTGCAGTAATAATGACGGATTTGGCATAATGAACAGCTTTGTCCGTAGTAACCTCGAATAAACGCTCTTCAAGCTTTTTAACGTTTGTTACTTTTTCCTCTAAGCAAATCTCTTGCTCGAATAATGACATTTGCTCCTTCAAGCGATCTACTACCTCTTGTGCAGTAACTTTAGGGAAGCCAGCAATATCATAAATATATTTCTCGGGATATAAGGCAGCAAGCTGACCACCGAGTTGAGGCATGCTTTCAATAATTTTAACAGAAGCGTGACGCATACCGCCATAAAATGCAGCAAACATACCAGCAGGACCGCCACCGATAATTAAAATATCTACTGCTTCTGTTTGACTTACGGGATTAGTCATGATTTACCTCCAACATTCTATTTATAAATACCCCTATCATTATAGACAATAATTAGGCAGAAAGGAATGTGTGTTTTGCAAATTTCGTCATAATAAATTGTGCAGAGTGCTAAATATTTTCGTATAAAATAACCTTGAAAATGTCCTTGAAAGTCTGTATCATTTCTGATGTATATATGAAAGCTGTAAAATAGCTCCCGTTAGCGTATGTTTTTCGTATGAATTTCATGCATTGGGGTTATGCTCACTTCTGATATGAACATCAATAACACAACGTTGGTGCTTGTGTTATTTTTTTACATATGAAGCCGAGAATAGCTTTTATAAAGACCATGCTGTTTCGTTTCAATACATTTTTATATAAAAGAGAGAGAAACTTTATACCGTAAGATGGGGTCCAAATATATAGAATAGATAAATGAATGGATGGGATTCTACGATGAGCAACATACCGAAAATTGTTATTCTCGGTGCGGGCTATGGAGGCATTTTAACCGCACTTAGACTGCAAAAAGAGCTTAATTATAACGAGGCAGACGTCACGCTTGTAAACAAGCATGATTACCATTACTTCACAACGCATTTGCATATGCCGGCAGCTGGTACAGACAAACCTGAAAATGCACGTGTAAATATTTCGAAATTAATTGATGAATTTAAAATTGATTTTGTTAAATCGACTGTGGTGCAAATACGTCCGCAGGATAAAAAAATTATATTGGAGGACGGCACGCTTTCTTACGATTACCTTGTAATTAGTCTGGGCGGAGAACCTGAGACATTTGGTATTCCAGGACTTGCCGATCATTCCATGAATATACGCAGTATCAATTCTGTACGACTCATTCGGGAGCATATTGAATATCAATTTGCTCGTTATAAGCGTGAACCTCATCGTTTGGATTATCTTACGTTTATCGTAGGTGGTGCAGGCTTTACAGGGATTGAGTTTGTAGGCGAGCTTTCTGATCGCATTCCTGAGCTATGCAAGTTTTATGATGTGGATCCAGCGCTCGTTAAAATTTACAATATTGAAGCGGCTCCAACTGCATTGCCTGGCTTTGATCCTGAGCTTGTTGAATATGCGATGGACGTTTTGACGAAAAAAGGTGTTACATTCCGTCTAGGCACACCGATTAAAGAATGCACATCAGAAGGTGTTGTCATCGGTGAAGGTGAAGAGATCAAGTCAGCGACAGTCATCTGGACAGGTGGCATTCGCGGCAATCGTCTGATCGAAGAGGCAGGCTTTGAGACGATGCGCGGTCGTGTAAAAGTGGATGAATATTTGCGTTGCCCTGGAACAGACAATATTTATGTTCTTGGTGACAACTCTCTCGTGTTCAATGAAGAAGGACGTCCGTACCCGCCTACAGCTCAGATCGCCATGCAGCAAGGTGTTGCTTGTGCTCACAACTTGACAGCTTCTATTCGCAACCAAAGCATGACGAAGTTTGAATTTAGCAATAAAGGCACGGTAGCATCGCTTGGAAAACGTGAAGCGATAGGGCTTGCTTTCGGCAAAAAATATACAGGACGCAAGGCGGCTTGGATTAAAAAGCTTATCGATATTCGCTATTTATTTATTATCGGTGGAATTCCACTCGTGCTAAAAAAGGGTAAATTCTTATAATGAGACATTGCAGCGTACAAGTAAGAGGGTTACTGACACGTGAAGAGCTTGATCGTTATAATGCTTTAATGGAGGTAGGTTCCTATCTGGAGGCACAGATGAGACATGATTTATCGGCTGTCGTGCAAAAAGAAGTCGATATTCTTATTATGCCTGCCATTGAACGTCTAAAAGATAAAAGCCGTGCACGGGATGCTGCAACGGCTGAATACTTAGAACAAAAGCGCAAAGCAGATATCGAAGCTCAGCTCGCAGCACTGGCGGCTGAAGAAGATGAAGATTAAAAAAGAGCTTGTCTATAAAAATAGGGGTATTCGATCATTAGCTTGGATCGAATACCCCTATTTATTATAAATACACGTATAAAATTTACTTACACGCTAAGCAGTTTCGCCCATTTCTGTTCGTCCAGTGCATTGCCGACATAAAAATCACCGAATTCACCATAGCGCGCACTTACTTCATCAAAGCGCATCTCATAAACAAGTTTTTTGAACTGCAAAGCATCATCAGCAAATAATGTAACGCCCCATTCCCAGTTATCAAAGCCAACGGAGCCTGTAATGATTTGTTTTACTTTTCCAGCATACGAACGGCCAATCATACCGTGGCTGCGCATAAGTGCTTTGCGATCATCCATGCTCAGCATGTACCAGTTATCGTTACCTTCACGGCGCTTGTTCATTGGATAGAAGCAAATATGTTTAGCATTAGGAAGTGCAGGCTTCAATCTTGCAACTACCTCTGGGTTTTGCATTGGATCGCCACCGCTGCCGCCAGCCAAGTAGTTGCTTAGCTCTACGACGCTGACATAGCTGTAGACGCTGTAAGTATAAGATGCAAAGCTTGTCTTGTTAAAAGCAACCTCTAGCTCGTTCAAATCCTCAAGCGACTCACGAAGATGCATGAACATGAGGTCTGCTTTTTGACCTACGATGGAATAGACTACCGTACTGCCGGTGCGAGATTCATTCACCGCACCCCATTCTTTCAAAAACTGTTGAAGCTCATCGGTCGCTTTTTGACGCTCAGCCTCATCAGCTAATCTCCAAGCTGTCCAATCTATCATACGAAAATCATGTAAGGCATACCAGCCTTCTAATGTTTGTGCTGCTTCACTCATTGTATAATAACTCCTTTCGGTAGAAGAATTTGACATGCATGTATATATTGTAGCCTAATGAAAAGAGCGTAGCAAATGGCGGGATTGTGACAAAGACAAAGTTGTGAATTGACTTTAACATAGGGATTCATTACACTGAAAAAAGCTAGTTTACATAGTGGAAATGGTAGATAGGGAGGTTGCAAGCGGTGTTTCAAATTGTTTTTGCAACGATGCTGTTTATGGTTATTACGTTCGGTATCGGTTTTATAGTTAATATGCTTATAAAAACAACTTGGTTTCCAACTTATTTCTTTATCGTTCTAATCGTTGTATTGGCGTTCTGGGCTCCTTGGAATGGGAATGATGAAAAGCTCGTTGACGTGATTACGCAGTATACATTTATTGATTTTATTCCGGTCATTGGTGCGATTGCGGGGGCGATCATAAGCGGCTATGCCATTCAGGCGCTGCGCAAGGGCGGTTACAAAATGTTCTAGTTGTAAGTCGTTGCTTAATACTAGAATGCTGATGTACAATAGATTTCTCGTATGAAGTAGTTCAAAAACTCGAAGTTGATTACGAAGTGAATTATTGTAGATTATTCGGCTTCGAATATGGCAGGCTACCGAAAACTGCGATGCTCACGTACCAACTACGTACGTTGCGCTTCTCGTTTTCTAGTATCCGGCCATCTTCTCGGTACTGAACTCCAAGCTTTTGAACCTTTATTATTATGAGGTAGTTCAAAAGCTTGAAGTTGATTACGAAGTGAATAATTGTAGATTATTCGGCTTCGAATATGGCGGGCTACCGAAAACTGCGCTGCTCACGTACCAACTACGTACGCTGCGCTTCTCGTTTTCTAGTATCCGGCCATCTTCTCGGTACTGAACTCCAAGCTTTTGAACTTTTATTATATGAGGTAGTTCAAAAGCTTGAAGTTGATTACGAAGTGAATAATTGTAGATTAATCGACTTCGAATATGGCAGGCTACCGAAAGGTTATGCTTACGATGTATGTTTTCTACGAAAACATTGTAGATGCTCACGTACCAACTACAAGCAACTGCTTCCGGAGTCGTTTTCTTCGAAAACGTGTAGCTGCGCTTCTCGTTTTCTAGTATCCAGCCATCTTCTCGGTACTGAACTCCAAGTTTTTGAACTTTTATTATATGAGGTAGTTCAAAAACTCGAAGTTGATTACGAAGTGAATGATTGTGGATTAATCGACGCTTTTGAACTTTTATTATAAGAGGACGTTCAAAAACTTTTGAATGTACACAATAAAAAAGAACTTCAGTTACTGGGGTTCTTTTTATATTTACAAATATGTAGCATACGAACTCGAGTAGATTTATGTTAAAATAGAAGGAAGATTGTCAAAAGGATGGAGTAGATTTAATGCGGATTCAACACTTATTCGAATATACAGAGCATCATCGGTTTTATTGTTTCCGTGATTTTTCGCTCGGCACGGTAGATTACCGCATGCTCGCATTAATCTACAAGCCGCTCGTAGGTGCGTTTGCGATATCGCTGTATGAGCAGCTCTGTATGATGGTGCCCGAAGGTAAGACGGGCTATTCACCGCTTGAGCCGCATCGACGCTTGTTGCTAGGACTTGGGCTTGCTTTGAATGAGCAAAGCCGCAGCTATTTGCTCGAGCAGCTGTCTCGTTTAGAGGCAATTGGCCTTTTGCAAAGTGCTCGTTTCATACAAGGCGTGGACGATGATTACCTTTATGAATATGAGCTTGCTAGTCCGCTTCCACCTAATGAATTTTTTCAGAACATACATTTTACAATGCTGCTAAGAGATAAGCTTGGCAAATATGCTGTCATTAGCATTCGCGAGCAGCTGCATGCACCATTGCCAGAAGAGCTGAGTGAGACGAACCTAGAGAAGGAAAATTTGTCTGTGCCGTTTTATGAGATTTTCAAGCTGAACGCTTCTGTCGTGGATGATGAGCTGGAACAAGCGTTGCAGGAAGTTGCTCCTGCGCGTGCTAAGCCTGCAGTACTTTTATCTGCTTCAGCAGGATATACGTACAGTGAATTGATTATGCGTTTCCCTCGACATTCGAACAATCGTTATTATGTAGAGCAGCTGCGTACGAAAACTGAGCAGCTTGCCCAAATTAATTATATTGCTTATAAATACGAGCTGTCGCTAATTCAGATCTCGAGATTGCTTGATGAGGACGGAGTGTTCGATGTGAGCGGTGAGCTTGAAATCGATCATATGCAGCGTCTAGCTGTTCAGCTGTTCCGTCAGGACAAAAAGCATGATGAGGATCGTGCTCGTATACTTGCACGTACTGAAAAGTTTCAAGAGGATGTGCAAGAAGCCGCTCCGTCTGAACATCTGGACGAACCTGAACATGATGTAGATGAACAGTTCTATCTGCCTGTGCCTAAGCTGCTTGCAGGCTATTGCGACATTAATCAATACAATGCACTTATGCGTAATGAGCCTCATATTCAATTTCTTAAGCGATACTTCCCAGGTCAGGTTCCTGATTGGGTATTAAATGTGTTCGAACGAATGGATTTACATTATAAGCTTGCCCCTCCGGTTATTAACGTGCTCATCCATTACGGAATTGGCATGAATGAAACAGGACGTGTAACTAAAGCTTATCTGGATTCTATCGCATCCAACATGCTGATGAAGGGAATCGACAGCTATGAGAAGGCTGTACAATATGTACGTGCTCAGGAGCAGTTGGAGCATGATATAGAACGACGTCGAGAGGATGCGAGTAGTTCTATAGTCCGATCGACAGAAAACGCTAAAAACAGTGGTTATGCGCCTCGCAACAATAATCGCAATCGAAGCTATAGACAAAAACCTGTAATTCCAATTATAAATAATGAACAAGTTGCTGCGGCTCAAATTACTGCTGAAGAGCTGGAAGAGCTGCGTCAGCTTGCTAAAAAGTTTGATCAGCAGTCATAAGCTAAAATGAGGTGATAAGGGATGGAATCGTTAGGAGAACTATTAAAATCATTGCCTAATGGAGCGCAGATGTTGCGCATGGCAGAGCAAAAGCAGGCTGAATTGCTTGAGGATCCTCTTGTTATCGCATTACGTCAGAAGCATCCAGCCCTCACCGATGAAGCCATTCGAATCAATTTGAACAAGCTGCATCAATACGTTACTGAATATCGCAGCTGCAGCAACTGTCCGGGCCTTGAGCAATGTCCAAATGATTTTGCAGGACATTATACGTTGCTACAAGTTGAAGATCTGAACGGTGAAACGCAGCTGTTCGATAAAAAAGTCTCGTGCAAAAAACTGAGAGCCAAGCAGCATGAAAATCAACTGCGCAGTCGGATTCGCAGTTTCTTTATTGATGATAAAATGCTAAAACGTCAATACTCCGCTGATGATATTATTGGCAGTGATCTAGAGCGGGCTAAGTCGGTCGGTGCAATGCTAAAATACATTGACCGTACCAATGCAGAGGGATTGTCTGCAAAGGGGCTGTATTTGGCGGGGGATTTTGGTGTTGGTAAGACCTACTTGATGTGCTATGCGCTGCAGGAGCTCGCCAAGTCGGGCTATTCGGGCGTAATCGTCTATATGCCTGATTTTGTAGAGGATTTGAAAGTGCTTATGCATGAGCCTGCGAAGCTTAAGGAAACGGTAGATCTGATGAAAGAGACGGATCTGCTCGTATTCGACGATATTGGAGCAGAGAACTTAAACCCATGGGTGCGAGATCATGTGCTTGGTGCGATTCTTAACTATCGGATGGATCGCAAGCCTACGTTCTATACGTCTAACTATCGACTTGCAGATCTTGAAAGCCACTTTAGCTTTACGAATAAAGATGGCGAAGAGCATCATAAAGGCAGACGGTTAATGAATCGTGTTGCACCTTATGTTGACGAGCTAGTTGTCGCTGGAAAGAACAAACGGGGACAGTTTTAATACTCCGCTCAAGCGTCTCCACGCTCGAACATACCTTCGGAATGAGGGTCGCAGTTGGAGACATTGAGCTCCGCTGAAGCTTTTATTACGCGGGTAATGCTTTGGGTTTAAAGCGTGAAACGACCTCAATAGCAAGGCTCAGCGCTGCGCTCAAATGTCTCCACTGCTCGAACATTCCTTCGGAATGAGGGTCGCAGTTGGAGACATTGAGCTTCGCTGAAGCTTTTATTATGCGGGGTAATGCTTTGGGGTTTAAAGCGTGAAACGACCTTAATAGCAAGGCTC
>Ga0160467_100396_pt1 | contig 44566 bp, 41 predicted proteins | sample HID1972I_E11MG_FD_108221 | JGI IMG/M metagenome (GOLD analysis project Ga0160467, IMG submission 108221) | Enriched pill bug-associated microbial communities from UW Madison campus, WI, USA - HID1972I_E11 MG | ecosystem: Host-associated > Arthropoda: Insects > Digestive system > Unclassified ... | reverse complement strand
TGTAAAAGCGTTTATTCTTCCGGAAAAAAGAAAGCACCGACGATATGATCGTTCGGTGCTTTATATCCCACCTAAATATCCGTTCAGTTTTAAGTCACGTGAGGCTTAAGTGAACGGCATTAGTGTCATCGACACGGCTTTTGGCTATCTGGAGTTCTCGTCTAAGGCGAAGGTCGGAAGCTTCAGGTGCCAGTGTATCGCCGCCAGGCGAATCACGAGCGTCACCAACATGCCGAGCATGGCCGCGTTCTCCAGCGGTATTCCGAAGGTGAAATACGCGGTAGCGTGCACAATCCCACCCAGGATGCAGGCGGTGGCGTAGATTTCGGTCCGCAGGATCATCGGCACTTCGCGCGCCAGAACGTCACGGATAATCCCGCCGCCGACGCCCGTTATCACGCCCATGCAGATAGCGACCAGCGGACCGGTTCCGGCAATAAACGCTTTGTTCACGCCGATACCGACAAACACCGCGAGGCCGACTGCATCCAGCACCGGCAATATCCATTTCGGCAGGCGACGCGGCTGACGCACCAACAAAATGGTCAACATGCTGGTGACCATCGCCACCACCAAATCGGTGGGATCTTTTACCCAGAATACCGGACCGTGCGCCAGCGCCATATCGCGTATTGTTCCGCCGCCCACAGCAGTCACCACGCCGAGCACCAGCACGCCAAATGGGTCCATGCGTAGCTTACCGGCCAGCAGAACGCCGGAAATGGCAAATACGGCGGTACCCACGATATCCAGCCAATAGACAAGCATTGATGCGTTTCCCGTTAATTGACCTGCGCCATTGCGGTGCAGAGTTGTTTCGCGGCGAGGATAATACGCGGGGAGGCGCGTTCAAACCAGTCGCTGTTTACGGGAATGACAGGAATTTTGAGCTGACTCCCCCAGTACTGCTGAATTTTTGTCACTTCAGTGTCGCTTCCGGCGGTGATAATCAGCTGAGGCTGCCGGGCGAGCACCTGTTCGCGGCTAACCTGTGGCCACGGAACGCGGCTGGTGGCAAAAATATTCACTCCCCCGCAGGCCTCGATCACTTCGTTCTGAATCGAGCTTTTATTACTGGTAAACAACGGAGTCGTGCCAAATTGCAGGAATACCGTTTTTTTCGGGCGGTGAGCATATTCCTGCTTCAGTGCGGCGAAATCATGGCGTAACGACTGCGCGGCCTGTTTCGCCTGTTCGGGCACGGGACTCCAGGCCGCCAGCTGCTGCAACGCGTCAGCAATGTGCTCCACGCTGCCGGTCTCTACCCACACCACTTTAATGCCCAGAGCACTCAGCTGGTTCACCTGTCGCTCGGCATTGCCGCCGCGCCAGGCCAGCACGACATCGGGCTTGAGCGCCACGATGCGTTCCAGATTCATCCCCTGCCAGCTGGCGATTTGTTCGATATCGGATGCTTGCGGAGGATAATCAGAAAAGCTGCTCACGCCCACCGGGGTAATACCCGCGGCGAAAGCCAGTTCAGTATTGGCAGGGGAAAGCGTTACCACCCTCGGCGCGGCTATCAGCCACGCCGGAAAGGTCAACAGCAGGGCGAAAAGGCCCGATGTCAGGCCGTTACGCATTCGCCAGGTTCTGGACCAGCGTTTCGACCATCAGAGTCGACTGTTTAGCGGCGACGGCGAGGAACTCATCAAAGCTCAGATGCGACTGCTGATCGGCGACGTCAGAAATGGCGCGAACAACAACGAACGGCACGCCGAAGTTATAACAGACGTGTGCGATAGCGGTGGCTTCCATTTCCACGGCAACCGCCTGCGGGAAGTTGTGGCGGATTTTCGCCAGGCTTACGGAACCATTAATGAACGCATCGCCGCTGACGATAAGCCCACGTACGGCGTTCAGATTAAGCTGTTTGATGCAGTTTTCTGCTGCTTCAATCAGTTTCGCATCAGCCGCGAAGCCTGCCGGGCAGCCCGGTAGCTGGCCGTATTCATAGCCAAACGCGGTGACGTCGGCATCGTGATAGCGCGCTTCATCGGAGACGACGATATCGCCCACTTTCAGCGTAGGGGCCAGGCCGCCGGCGGAACCGGTGTTAATGATGACGTCTGGTTTGCAGCGTTCGATCAGCAGGGCGGCACCCATCGCGGCAGCCACTTTGCCGATCCCTGATTTCAGCAGGGCAACGTCAACGCCATTCAGCTGGCCGGTGTAAATTTCGCTCCCGCCGATGGTGATAGTCTGACGGTTCTGGATTTTGTCACGCAGCAGCGTCACTTCTTCTTCCATTGCACCAATAATGCCGATTTTCATAGATTTACTCGCGATGTGATGGGTTTAAAGGCATAGTTTATCATGGAGCACGCATTTCCGGACCGGGAGAGGCTATGGCCACAATTGATTTTCGCACAAAGATAAACTGGCGTCGGCGTTACCGCTCGCCGCAGAACGCCGCGACGGAACATGAAATCCTGCGGATCTTCGAAAGCGATCGCGGACGCATCGTCAATTCTCCGGCTATTCGTCGGCTGCAGCAGAAAACTCAGGTCTTCCCGCTGGAACGCAATGCGGCGGTCCGCACGCGGCTGACGCACTCTATGGAAGTTCAGCAGGTCGGGCGCTATATCGCTAAAGAAGTGCTGAGCCGCCTGAAGGAGCGCAAGCTGCTGGAGGCATACGGGCTGGATGAACTGACCGGGCCATTCGAAAGTATCGTCGAGATGGCCTGTTTGATGCACGATATCGGTAATCCGCCGTTTGGGCATTTTGGTGAAGCGGCGATTAACGACTGGTTTCGCCAGCGCCTGTGGCCAGCGGATGCGGCCAGTCAGCCATTAAGCGACGATCGTTGCCTGGTCGGCACGCTGCGTCTGCGCGATGGGGAAGATACCCTGAATGAACTCCGTCGTCGGGTGCGCCAGGATCTCTGTCAGTTTGAAGGTAACGCCCAGGGTATTCGCCTGGTACATACATTGATGCGTATGAATCTCACCTGGGCGCAGGTCGGCTGTATTCTGAAGTACACGCGTCCTGCATGGTGGCGAGGCAAGCCGCCAGAAAGTCATAGCTATTTAATGAAGAAACCTGGCTATTATTTCGCCGAAGAGGCCTATATTGCGCGGTTACGTAAAGAACTCGATTTAGCCCCTTACAGTCGCTTTCCATTGACGTGGATTATGGAAGCCGCCGACGATATTTCTTATTGCGTGGCCGACCTGGAAGACGCCGTTGAGAAACGCATTTTCAGCGTGGAGCAACTTTATCAGCACTTGTATGACGCGTGGGGCACGCACGAAAAAGGTTCGCTGTTCTCACAGGTCGTCGAAAACGCATGGGATAAATCTCGGTCTAATACCTTAAGCCGCAGTACAGAAGATCAGTTCTTTATGTATTTGCGGGTGAATACGCTGAATAAGCTGGTGCCTTACGCCGCGCAGAGATTTATCGATAACCTTCCGAAGATATATACCGGGGATTTCAACCACGCGCTGCTGGAAGACGAAAGCGACTACAGCCAGCTGCTTGAATTATATAAAAACGTCGCCATTAAACAGGTATTCAGCCATCCCGACGTTGAGCAACTGGAATTGCAGGGATACCGCGTGATTAGCGGGCTGCTGGAAATTTACCAGCCGCTACTGAAATTATCGCTGGCGGACTTTAACGAGCTGGTGGAAAAAGAGCGCTTGCGCCATCTGCCGATTGAAAGCCGTCTGTTTCAGAAACTGTCGACGCGACATCGTCTGGCGTACGTTGAAGCGATAAATAAAATCCCGCGTGACGCCACCGAGTATCCGTTGATGGAGTACTATTATCGCTGTCGTTTGATTCAGGATTATATCAGCGGCATGACCGATCTCTATGCCTGGGATGAATACCGCCGCTTGATGGCTGTGGAATAACGCGAAAGTTTTGTAAAGACGGACAATATTTTTTTACTTTTTCCAGAAACTTAAATCCGGAACTTAGCGTTATAAATTGAATCTGACAGTCACATACACAGCAACTTTTGCTTTATCTGACATTTAGAGATTACGAGATATGAAAAAAACAACGTTAGCAATGAGTGCACTGGCTCTGAGTTTAAGTCTGGCCCTGTCCCCGCTGTCTGCATCGGCCGCGGAAACTGCGTCCTCCGCCACGACTGCCCAGCAGATGCCAAGCCTGGCACCGATGCTGGAAAAAGTGATGCCTTCCGTTGTGAGCATTAACGTGGAAGGGAGTACCACGGTGAATACCCCGCGTATGGGGCGTAACTTCCAGCAGTTCTTTGGTGATAATTCCCCGTTCTGCCAGGACGGTTCGCCTTTCCAGAACTCTCCGTTCTGCCAGGGCGGTGGGCAGGGTGGTCCTGGTGCACCAGGGGGGAACGGTGGCTCCCAGCAAGAAAAATTCATGGCGCTGGGTTCTGGCGTAATCATTGATGCGGCGAAAGGCTATGTGGTGACCAACAACCACGTGGTGGATAACGCGACCACAATCAAAATTTCCCTGAGTGATGGCCGCAAATTTGATGCGAAAGTGGTGGGTAAAGACCCTCGCTCTGACATCGCGCTGATTCAAATTCAGGATCCAAAAAATCTGACTGCGATTAAACTCGCCGATTCCGATGCGCTGCGCGTCGGTGACTATACCGTCGCTATCGGTAACCCGTTTGGCCTCGGCGAAACCGTGACGTCCGGTATTGTTTCGGCGCTGGGTCGAAGCGGCCTGAATGTTGAAAACTACGAAAACTTTATCCAGACCGATGCGGCCATTAACCGCGGTAACTCCGGCGGGGCGCTGGTGAACCTCAACGGTGAGCTTATCGGGATTAACACCGCGATCCTTGCCCCGGACGGCGGTAACATCGGTATCGGCTTCGCTATCCCAAGCAACATGGTGAAAAGCCTGACCGAGCAGATGGTCAAATTCGGCCAGGTGAAACGTGGCGAGCTGGGCATTATGGGTACCGAATTGAGCTCTGACCTCGCGAAAGCGATGAAAGTTGATGCTCAGCGCGGCGCATTCGTAAGCCAGGTGCTACCGAACTCCTCCGCGGCGAAAGCGGGCATTAAAGCTGGTGATGTGATCACCTCGCTGAACGGCAAACCAATCAGCAGCTTCTCTGCGCTGCGTGCTCAGGTTGGCACCATGCCTGTAGGCAGCAAGATTGAGCTTGGCCTGGTTCGTGATGGCAAACCGGTAAATGTGTCTCTCGAACTGCAGCAGAGCAGCCAGACTCAGGTTGACTCCAGCAGCATTTTCAACGGTATTGAAGGCGCTGAGATGAGTAACAAAGGCGCAGACAAAGGCGTGGTGGTGAGTAGCATCAAACCGGGTACTCAGGCTGCACAAATTGGCCTGAAAAAAGGTGATGTGATCGTGGGTGCAAACCAGCAGCCGGTGAAAAACATTGCTGACCTGCGTAAGCTGCTTGAAAGCAAACCGAGCGTCCTGGCGCTGAATATTCAGCGTGGCGACAGTACTATCTACCTGTTAATGCAGTAATCTCAAGCGCCCTTCTCCGCATGGAGGAGGGCGTTTTGCTTTTCCCGCACTGCCTTTCTGTGAACCTTCCCACAACTTCATACTTCCTCACGACAGTTTGTGCATTTGCACAATGCACTGCCTGACACGCTTCCTTATTCTGTTCTTCTGCTGATAGGAGGAGTTATGGCTGGCTGGCATCTTGATACCAAAATGGCGCAGGATATCGTGGCGCGCACCATGCGCATCATTGACACCAATATCAACGTCATGGATGCGCGCGGGCGGATTATCGGCAGCGGTGACCGGGAGCGTATTGGCGAATTGCACGAAGGCGCGCTGCTGGTTCTTTCTCAGGGCCGGGTGGTGGATATCGACGATGCGGTTGCGCGTCATCTGCACGGCGTACGCCAGGGAATAAACCTGCCGCTGCGGCTGGAAGGGGAAATCGTTGGCGTGATAGGCCTGACCGGCGAGCCTGCACAGCTCCGTAAATACGGAGAGCTGGTGTGTATGACCGCCGAAATGATGCTGGAGCAGTCGCGGCTGATGCATCTTTTGGCGCAGGATACTCGCCTGCGTGAAGAGCTGGTGATGAACCTGATTCAGGCGGAAGAACATACCCCGGCATTGACGGAATGGGCGCAGCGGTTGGGGATCGATTTGAACCAGCCTCGCGTGGTGGCGGTGGTGGAAGTCGACAGCGGGCAGCTCGGTGTCGACAGTGCGATGGCTGAGCTACAACAGCTGCAAACTGCACTGACCGTGCCGGAGCGCAATAATCTGGTGGGGATAGTGTCCCTGACAGAAATGGTAGTGTTGAAGCCTGCCCTGAACACCTTTGGCCGCTGGGATGCTGAAGATCACCGTAAACGGGTTGAGCAGCTGATTGCGCGTATGAAGGAGAACGGCCAGTTACGTTTTCGTGTGGCGCTGGGTAACTATTTCACCGGGCCGGGCAGCATTGGGCGGTCTTACCGTACCGCGCGTACCACGATGATGGTTGGCAAGCAGCGTATGCCGGAAAGTCGCAGCTACTTTTATCAGGATTTGATGCTGCCGGTGCTGCTCGATAGCCTGCGCGGCGGCTGGCAGGCCAATGAACTGGCGCGCCCGCTGGCGAAGCTCAAAGCGATGGATAACAATGGGCTACTGCGTCGAACGCTAACGGCCTGGTTTCGGCATAACGTGCAGCCGCTGGTGACCTCAAAGGCGCTGTTTATTCACCGTAATACGCTGGAGTATCGGCTGAACCGTATTTCGGAGCTGACCGGCCTCGATTTGGGAAATTTTGACGACAGGCTGCTGCTGTATGTGGCGTTACAGCTGGATGACCAACGATGAAGTGTTAAAAACGGCAACCCAGGTTGCCGTTTTACTTTTATTTTCCGCGGGTTAACTTCTCGAGATCGGATTCGATTTCGCTGATCTTATTGGCAACCACGCTTTCGAGATGGCGCAGATCGTCGAGGATCTTACGCTTCAGATCCACTTCGGTGCGATCGCGTTTGCAAATCTGATCCAGCTCGTCGATCACATAGCGCAGGTTCGGGCTGATTTCCTGCACTTCTTTGTAACCCTGACCTACACCGTCTGCCACTACCGTTTTGCGCTGACGCGGATATTTGAACTTCACGCTTTTCGCGAAAAACTCGCCTTTATCCTTATGAAAATAGATTTTCAGGATATCGTTGTTGGCTTCCTGCCGGAGGCTGTAACGATCGATTTCATCAGGATTGGTAATGCCCAAACTTTTCAGATTGTCGTACATAGCGGTTCCTTCGGTTAAACATAACCTTTGAATAATTAACGAAAAAATTATTTTCCGCCAGCGTCAGGTATAAAAAAAGCGGGGTTGCCCCCGCTTTTTCCCAGACTGATTTAGTCGATGGTGCGCAGCAGTTCGTTAATGCCGACTTTGCCGCGGGTTTTCGCATCCACTTTCTTCACGATAACCGCGCAGTACAGGCTGTATTTGCCATCTTTTGACGGCAGGTTTCCGGAAACGACAACCGAGCCTGCAGGTACGCGACCGTAGAACACTTCGCCGGTTTCCCGGTCGTAAATTTTGGTGCTCTGGCCGAGGTAGACGCCCATCGAAATCACGGAGCCTTCTTCAACGATAACGCCTTCTACCACTTCGGAACGTGCGCCGATGAAGCAGTTGTCTTCGATGATGGTTGGGTTAGCCTGCAGTGGCTCAAGTACGCCACCGATACCTACGCCACCGGACAGGTGAACGTTTTTACCGATCTGCGCACAGGAACCCACCGTCGCCCAGGTATCAACCATGGAGCCTTCGTCGACGTAAGCGCCGATGTTGACGTAGGACGGCATCAGCACGGTGTTACGTGCAATGTATGCGCCCTGGCGAACGGCTGCCGGTGGCACCACGCGGAAACCTTCTTTCTGGAAACGCGCTTCGTCGTAGTCGGCGAATTTCATCGGGACTTTATCGAAGTAGCGGCTTTCCGCTCCGTCGATAACCTGGTTATCGTTGATACGGAAAGAGAGCAGTACCGCTTTCTTCAGCCACTGATGCGTAACCCACTGGCCGTCAATCTTTTCCGCTACGCGCAGCGCACCGGAATCCAGCAGGGAAATAACCTGGTTAACCGCTTCGCGGGTAACGGTATCTACATTCGCCGGAGTGATGTCGGCGCGGCGCTCAAAAGCGGACTCAATAACGTTCTGTAACTGCTGCATTGTTAAACTCTTTCCATTAAAAAAAACACACTACCCTTTATCGTTTGGATTGAGGGCCGCTGTCAACCGCTGTTGTACTTCTTGCTGAAGCACATTATTAAGAGCACGCCGGTCGGCCGTCGCGATTATAAATAAATCTTCTACTCGTTCACCAATTGTCGTAATTCTCGCCCCGTGGAGCGAAATGCCGAGGTCCGCGAAGACCTGGCCGACGCATGCCAGTAAACCCGGCTGGTCGAGCGCAATCAGTTCGAGGAACGATTTTCTGTCGGTATGCGTCGGCAGGAAATTGACTTCGGTATCGACGGTAAAATGACGTAATTTTGCCGGCTGACGACGTGGGGCAGGGGCCTGCCACGAATGCTGAGTGATGGCCTGTTCAAGGCCGTGACGAATGGCTTCGTGCCTGTCGCCGGACAGTGGACTGCCGTCGGGTTCGAGCACGATAAAGGTGTCCATCGCCATCCCGTCGCGGGTGGTAAAAATCTGTGCGTCGTGCACGCTGAGATTACGCCGGTCCAGTTCAGCGCAAACGGCGGCGAACAGATACGGACGGTCCGGGCTCCAGATAAATATTTCCGTACCGCCGCGCGTCGCCTGCGGGCTCAGTAGGATCATCGGATCGTTCAGGTCGTGTTGAAGCAGGTGACGGGCATGCCACGCAAGCTGGTTTGGCGTGTGGCGTACAAAGTAGTTGGCCCGACAGCGTGCCCAAATATGATGCAGCGCCTCTTCGTCGATATTGTCCATCCGCAGCAGGGCTAACGCCTGTAGCTGATGATGGCGCACGCGTTCGCGCATGTCCGGTGTGTTCTGCATGCCACGACGCAGCTGTTTTTCGGTGGCGAAATAGAGCTCACGCAACAGGCTCTGCTTCCAGCTATTCCACAGCGTTTCGTTGGTGGCGCAGATATCGGCCACGGTCAGGCAAACCAGATACCGCAGGCGGTTTTCGGTTTGCACTTCTTCGGCGAACTGTTTGATGACTTCCGGGTCCTGAATATCACGGCGTTGGGCGGTGACGGACATCAGCAGATGATGGCGAACCAGCCATGCAACAAGCTGTGTTTCGCGTGAGTTCAGGCCGTGCAGTTCTGCAAATTTGAGGATGTCCTGAGCGCCAAGCACCGAGTGATCGCCGCCGCGGCCTTTGGCGATATCGTGGAACAGAGCGGCAATCAGGATCAGTTCCGGGTGATTAAGGCGCGGCCACAGTTCGACACAGAGCGGATGGCGTGAACGCGTTTCCTCTTTGGCGAAGCTTTCCAGCTTCAGCAGCACGCGAATGGTGTGTTCATCGACGGTATAGGCGTGGAACAGGTCAAACTGCATCTGGCCGACAATGTGCGACCACTGCGGCATGTACGCCCACAGCACGCTGTGGCGGTGCATTGGCAGCAGCCCCCGGCTGACGGCGCCCTGGTGACGTAACATGCTCAGGAACAGCTCGCGCGCTTCGGGGATGTAACACAGCGGCTGTTGCAGATGACGGCGAGCATGGCGCAGATGCCGCAGCGTGGTCGAGTAAATGCCGGTAATACTGCTGTTGCGTACCATGATGTGGAACATGCGCAGAATTGCCTGCGGCTCGCGGATGAACAGGGTATCGTCACGCAGGTCGATGAGCGTGCCGCGCAGCTGGAAATCGTCATCGATCGGGCGCGGTTTTTCATCGGCGGTCAACGCAAGGATCGCTTCATCAAACAGCTGGAGCAGCATCTGGTTGAGCTCGCCCACCCGGCGGGTGACGCGATAGAAATCCTTCATCATTTGCTCAACCGGCTGATTGCCTTCACCGCTGTAGTTGAGCCGTTGGGCCACGTTCAGCTGGCGATCGAACAGCAGACGGTTGTCGTAGCGGTTAATTTCCAGATGCAGCGCAAAACGGATACGCCACAGCAGGTGTAAACACTCGTTCAGCTCGTTGCGTTCAGCTTCGGTCAGGAAGCCAAAGCCGACCATTTCATCCAGCGAGGTCGCGCCGAAATGACGACGCGCAACCCATTGCAGGGTGTGGATATCACGCAGGCCGCCGGGGCTGCTTTTGATATCAGGCTCGAGGTTATAGCTGGTGCCGTGATAGCGCTGGTGGCGACCGTTTTGTTCTTCGACTTTAGCGGCAAAGAACTTTTCCGATGGCCAAAAGCCTTCGCTGAAAATGTGCTTTTGCAGCGCGAGAAAGAGGGTAACGTCGCCGATCAGCAGGCGTGATTCAATCAGATTAGTGGCGACAGTGAGGTCAGAAAGCCCTTCCAGCAGGCACTCTTCGAGGGTGCGCACGCTGTGGCCGACTTCGAGTTTGAGATCCCACAGCAGCGTCAGCAGCTCGCCAATTTTTTGCGCCAGCTCGTCAGGCAGCTTTTTACGGCTGAGGATGAGCAAGTCGATATCAGAGAGCGGATGCAGTTCGCCGCGGCCATAGCCACCGACGGCAACCAGCGCCGCGTCTTCTACCTCACCAAAACCGTAATGCAACCACAGACGCTGGAGCATCTGATCGATGTATTCCGTACGGGCGGTCATCAGCTGTTCGGCAGATGTGCCGCTGTCGAAGGCGTCACCCAGCCAGCGCTGGAACGCATCGAGACGCGCCTTGATGCTGGCGCAGTTCAGCTCCGCGTCTGCCCAACTGACCGGGTTTTCCGGCTGGCCTGGCAGAACAGGTAAGGCTGTGTCAGGTAAGGAATTGCTCATCGCGCCACCCATAAGAAAAAACGATTACCTATAAAAAATCGCCGGGAGCGATTTTTAACGTCGCTAGCGGCGGCCCGAAGCGGGGCGGGCAGGACGCCCGCCATAAAAAAAGCCGACTCGCGCCGGCTTTTCATCATTCATTGTGCGAGATTATCGCCGGGATGGTGTCATCCTTGCGTAACGTCATTATTTCGCAGCCGTTGTCTGTCACCACAATAGTATGCTCGTACTGTGCAGACAAGCTCCGGTCTTTGGTTTTCACCGTCCAGCCATCTTTCATGGTGCGGATACGGTAGTCGCCGGAGTTGACCATTGGCTCGATGGTGAAGGTCATGCCTTTTTGCAGCACCACGCCGCCGTCGTCTGCATCATAGTGCAGTACCTGCGGCTCTTCGTGGAACACGCGACCAATCCCGTGCCCGCAGTACTCACGCACCACGGAGAAACCTTCTGCTTCGGCAAATTTCTGGATGGCCGCGCCGAGCGTGCGCAGACGAATTCCCGGTTTCACCATTCGCAGGGCGAGGTACAGGCTTTCCTGAGTCACACGGCACAGACGTTCGCCGAGAATGGTCGGTTTGCCGACAATGAACATTTTGGAGGTGTCGCCGTGGTATTCGTCTTTAATGACGGTCACGTCGATGTTAACGATGTCGCCATCTTTCAGCAGCTTTTCGTCATCCGGAATACCGTGGCACACCACCTCATTAATAGAGATGCACACGGATTTCGGGAAGCCGTGATAGCCCAGACAGGCGGAGACTGCATGCTGAGTATTAACAATGTAATCGTCACAGATACGATCAAGCTCGCCGGTGCTGACACCTGGCTTGATATACGGTTCGATCATTTCCAGCACTTCGGCAGCCAGACGGCCCGCCACGCGCATTTTTTCAATTTCTTCTGGGGTCTTAATAGAGATAGCCATGAATTCTGTCCATCGAGGCCGATTTATCGGCAATACTAGTGTAAGTGCTGACAATGGTAACAGCCGTCGCTATCGACTGCCAAATTGAGAATCATTACAGCGCTTCGCACCAACATTTATTGGTTTCCACTCGCAATTTATGGTATAAAGCGCGCCGAACTTCCATTCCGTTTGATATACACAGAAACGGTCTGGCAGCGACAAATCTCACATTGTGTAATAACACACACGTATCGGCACATACGCCGGGGTGCCCTTAGGGGTCGGTCGTATGGGATACGTGGAGGCATAACCCCAACTTTTATATAGAGGTTTTAAACATGGCAACTGTTTCCATGCGCGACATGCTCAAGGCTGGTGTACACTTCGGTCACCAGACCCGTTACTGGAACCCGAAAATGAAGCCTTTCATCTTCGGCGCGCGTAACAAAGTTCACATCATCAACCTTGAGAAAACTGTACCAATGTTCAACGAAGCTCTGGCTGAACTGAACAAGATCTCCTCTCGCAAAGGTAAGATCCTGATCGTTGGTACCAAGCGCGCAGCAAGCGAAGCGGTAAAAGAATCTGCTCTGAACTGCGACCAGTTCTTCGTGAACCATCGCTGGTTGGGCGGTATGCTGACTAACTGGAAAACCGTTCGTCAGTCCATCAAACGTCTGAAAGACCTGGAAACTCAGTCTCAGGACGGCACCTTCGATAAGCTGACCAAGAAAGAAGCGCTGATGCGCACTCGTGAGCTGGACAAGCTGGAAAACAGCCTGGGCGGTATCAAAGACATGGGCGGCCTGCCGGACGCACTGTTTGTTATCGATGCAGACCACGAGCACATCGCTATCAAAGAAGCAAACAACCTGGGTATCCCAGTATTTGCTATCGTTGATACCAACTCTGATCCAGATGGCGTTGATTTCGTTATCCCGGGTAACGACGATGCAATCCGTGCAGTTAGCCTGTATCTGAATGCCGTTGCTCAGACCGTACGTGAAGGCCGTTCTCAGGATCTGGCTTCTCAGGCGGAAGAAAGCTTCGTAGAAGCTGAATAATAAGGTTTAAGCCCTTATTAGTACCGAGTATGGATAGGGGCCCTCTTAAGCGGCCCCTTTTTCACTTTTATAACCGTTTGGCCCCACGCCGGGCGGTTTCAATTTCCCGAGGATTTTAGAATGGCTGAAATTACCGCCTCCCTGGTTAAAGAGCTGCGTGAACGTACTGGCGCAGGCATGATGGATTGCAAAAAAGCCCTGACTGAAGCGAATGGCGACATCGAGCTGGCAATCGAAAACATGCGTAAATCTGGTGCTATCAAAGCAGCGAAAAAAGCAGGCAACGTTGCTGCTGACGGCGTGATCATCACTAAGATCAATGGCAACTACGGCATCATTCTGGAAGTTAACTGCCAGACTGACTTCGTCGCTAAAGACGGCGGTTTCCAGGCTTTCGCTAACAAAGTTCTGGATGCAGCAGTTGCTGGCAAAATCACTGACGTTGAAGTTCTGAAAGCACAGTTCGAAGAAGAACGTGTTGCTCTGGTTGCTAAAATCGGTGAGAACATCAACATCCGTCGCGTTTCCGCTCTGGAAGGCGAAGTGCTGGGTAGCTACCTGCACGGTGCTCGCATCGGTGTTCTGGTGTCTGCTAAAGGCGCGAGCGAAGAGCTGGTTAAGCAAGTTGCAATGCACATCGCAGCGAGCAAGCCAGAATTCGTAAACCCAGAAGATGTGTCTGCTGACGTGGTAGAAAAAGAATACCAGGTACAGCTGGATATCGCGATGCAGTCCGGTAAGCCGAAAGAAATCGCAGAGAAAATGGTTGAAGGCCGCATGAAGAAATTCACCGGCGAAGTTTCTCTGACCGGCCAGCCTTTCGTTATGGAACCAAGCAAGACCGTTGGTCAGTTCCTGAAAGAGAACAACGCTACCGTGACTAACTTCATCCGCTTTGAAGTGGGCGAAGGTATCCAGAAAGTTGAGACTGACTTCGCAGCAGAAGTTGCTGCAATGTCCAAGCAGTCTTAATGATCGACAAGGAGCCGCCTGAGGGCGGCTTCTTTTTGAGCCCCATTAAGTAAAAATTAGTCAGGCTCCTATAGGCTTGCACTGATGCGCGACATATCCTTGTCGCCAGAATTTACCCCTTTCAAACGTTGACAGTCCCAGGAAAGAAATATGGCTACCAATGCAAAACCCGTCTACAAACGCATTCTGCTTAAGCTCAGTGGCGAAGCACTGCAGGGAACTGAAGGCTTCGGTATCGATGCCAGCATTCTCGATCGTATGGCGCAGGAAATTAAAGAACTGGTCGAACTGGGGATCCAGGTCGGTGTGGTGATTGGTGGTGGTAACCTTTTCCGTGGTGCGGGTCTGGCAAAAGCGGGTATGAACCGCGTTGTGGGCGACCACATGGGCATGCTGGCAACCGTCATGAACGGCCTGGCTATGCGTGATGCGCTCCATCGCGCCTATGTGAACGCCCGCTTGATGTCCGCCATTCCGCTGAATGGCGTGTGTGATAACTACAGCTGGGCAGAGGCTATCAGCCTGCTGCGTAATAACCGCGTAGTTATCCTCTCCGCTGGTACCGGTAACCCGTTCTTCACCACCGATTCCGCAGCCTGCCTGCGTGGTATCGAAATTGAAGCGGACGTAGTATTGAAAGCCACCAAAGTCGACGGCGTATTTACCGCTGACCCGGCAAAAGATCCTTCTGCGACAATGTACGATCAGCTGAGCTATGCTGAAGTACTGGATAAAGAGCTGAAAGTGATGGATCTTGCCGCGTTCACGCTGGCGCGTGACCATAAACTGCCGATTCGTGTGTTCAACATGAACAAAGCAGGCGCCCTGCGTCGCGTGGTAATGGGTGAGAAAGAAGGGACATTAATTACGGAATAATTTCCGTAAGCGAGACACGTCATCCTTCGCGCTGCTCCGGCGTTGGCTGCTTTCCCGAATCCCGGTCACTTACCAGAGTAAGTTGCTGGGATTTGCTTAGTTGTCGCCTTGATGCAACGTGAATGATTTTGTGTCGAAATAAAGGTAAGATTCCGCTTTAATTTTGCGATGCTTACCGGGCCGCCCTTTCGGCGCCAGGAATTATACGGGCTATACTTACCACACTCGCATATCGGCGGGTATGGCGTATGGTCAGCCTGAGACAAGATTTCAAGGATTCGTAACGTGATTAGCGATATCAGAAAAGATGCCGAAGTGCGCATGGAAAAATGCGTAGAATCATTCAAAAACCAGATCAGCAAAATCCGCACGGGCCGTGCTTCTCCAAGCCTGCTTGATGGCATCGTTGTCGAATACTACGGTACACCGACTCCGCTGCGTCAGCTGGCAAGCGTGACGGTAGAAGATTCCCGTACCCTGAAAATCAACGTATTCGATCGCTCTCTGAGCCCGGCCGTTGAGAAAGCGATTATGGCGTCCGATCTCGGTCTGAACCCGAGTTCTGCGGGCACCGATATCCGCGTTCCACTGCCACCGCTGACTGAAGAACGTCGTAAAGATCTGACCAAGATCGTACGCGGTGAAGCAGAACAAGCGCGTGTTTCCGTGCGTAACGTCCGCCGTGATGCGAACGATAAAGTTAAAGCGCTGCTGAAAGATAAAGAGATCAGCGAAGATGATGACCGTCGCTCCCAGGACGATGTGCAGAAAATGACCGACGCCGCTATCAAGAAAGTGGACGCGGCGCTGGCAGAAAAAGAAACCGAACTGATGCAGTTCTGATTTCTGACGTTATCTGATGAACGCCGTTCAGGAAACCTTCGGGTTTTGCTGGCGGCGTTTTGCTTTTTAGACTTTCTTCTTCGGATTTTTCATGAAGCATTTAACCATTCTGGGCTCCACAGGCTCCATCGGCTGCAGCACGCTGGATGTGGTGCGTAATAATCGCGGCCTTTTCTCCGTTACCGCGCTGGTGGCCGGGAAAAACGTCGAGCGTATGGTTGAGCAATGCCTGGAGTTCTCCCCGCAATACGCCGTTATGGATGATGCACAAAGCGCCGCCGCGCTGATTGTGGCGCTGCGTCAGCACGGGAGCCAGACGGAAGTTCTGAGTGGTCAACAGGCTGCCTGTGATGTGGCTGCGCTGGATGATGTCGACCAGGTGATGGCGGCGATTGTCGGTGCCGCAGGATTGATGCCGACGCTGGCGGCTATCCGCGCTGGAAAAACCATTCTGCTTGCCAATAAAGAGTCGCTGGTCACCTGTGGACGTCTGTTTATGGACGCCGTGAAAGAGAGTGGGGCGCGTCTGCTGCCAGTCGACAGCGAACACAACGCCATTTTTCAGAGTTTACCGGAAACAATTCAAAATCAACTGGGTTACGCTTCCCTTGAGCAGAATGGCGTTTTGTCGATTCTGCTTACCGGATCTGGTGGCCCGTTCCGTGAAACGCCTTTGTCTGAACTGCGCGATATGACGCCGGATCAGGCCTGTCGTCATCCGAACTGGTCGATGGGACGTAAAATTTCAGTCGATTCTGCCACCATGATGAACAAAGGTCTGGAATACATAGAAGCACGCTGGCTATTTAATGCCTCGGCTCAACAGATGGAAGTCATTATCCATCCGCAGTCCGTGATTCATTCGATGGTGCGCTACCGTGACGGCAGCGTGCTGGCCCAGCTTGGTGAGCCGGATATGCGCACGCCAATTGCCCATACTATGGCCTGGCCGGGGCGCGTTGAGTCTGGCGTTAATCCATTGGATTTCAAAGCATTAAGCGAACTGTCGTTTGCAGAGCCTGATTATCAGCGTTACCCGTGCCTGAAGCTGGCAATGGACGCATTTGATCAGGGCCAGGCGGCAACTACCGCGCTGAACGCCGCCAATGAAGTGAGCGTTGAGGCATTTCTGACGTCGAAAATTCACTTCACGGACATTGCTGCCGTGAACCTCGAAGTCCTGTCAATTCTGGATTTGCAAGAGCCAGAATGTGTGGATGAGGTGATGGAAGTCGACGCGCGTGCAAGAAGTGTCGCAAACCAGCAGGTGATGCGCTTCGCAAGCTGATGATTATCCGTGCAACGGGCACGCAGGCATTTGTTAGCGCTGGGCTTCAGTGTTATAGTCTGCGCCATCCGATAACGCTGTAACGACAAAGTGTTATCGAGGGAGCCGTGGATTTACACGGCTTTTTTGCGCTAAGCGTCTGTATTCCGGTACCGCTAATTCCTTTTCATGGACTAATAACGCGTTATGTTGTCTGCTAACCAACCAATCAGCGAGAACCTGCCATCCCACGGCTGTCATCATGTGGCCATCATTATGGACGGCAATGGTCGCTGGGCGAAGAGACAAGGCAAGATCCGTGCCTTCGGCCATAAAGCCGGAGCGAAATCGGTGCGTCGTGCCGTCTCTTTTGCGGCAAATAACGGTATTGAGGCGTTAACGCTTTACGCCTTTAGCAGTGAGAACTGGAATCGCCCGGAGCAGGAAGTCAGCGCATTGATGGAACTGTTCGTTTGGGCGCTGGATAGTGAAGTAAAAAGCCTACACAGACACAACGTACGCTTGCGCATTATCGGTGATACTCGCCGCTTTAACGCCCGTTTACAGGAGCGTATTCGTAAAGCAGAAGCGCTGACCGAGAACAACACCGGTCTGACGCTGAATATTGCTGCGAATTATGGTGGGCGTTGGGACATTATTCAGGGAGTTCAGCACCTTGCTGCGCAAGTCCAGGAAGGGCTGTTGCGTCCTGACGATATCACCGAAGATTTGCTGGGTCAGCAAATCTGCATGCATGAACTGGCTCCCGTAGATTTAGTAATTAGGACAGGGGGAGAGCATCGCATTAGTAACTTTTTGTTGTGGCAAATTGCCTATGCCGAACTTTACTTTACAGATGTTCTCTGGCCCGATTTCGATGAACAAGACTTTGAAGGGGCGTTGCATGCCTTTGCCAATCGAGAGCGTCGTTTCGGCGGCACAGAGGCTGGTGACGACAAAGCCTGATGGGGGTAGCTCTTGCTGAAGTATCGCCTGATCTCTGCTTTCGTTTTAATACCCGTTGTTATTGCGGCGTTGTTTCTTTTGCCGCCAATAGGTTTCGCTATTGTCACCCTGGTGGTGTGCATGTTGGCGGCCTGGGAATGGGGTCAATTAAGCGGTTTTAAATCTCGTTCACAGCGAGTATGGCTGGCGGTGCTTTGCGGATTAATTCTTTCCGCGATGCTCTTTTGGCTTCCGGAATACCATCACAACGTCCATCAACCACTGGTTGAAGGCTCCCTTTGGGCCTCGTTGGTCTGGTGGATAGTCGCACTGCTGCTGGTGCTGTTTTATCCGGGTTCTGCTGCGCTGTGGCGTAACTCCAAAACGCTGCGTCTGGTGTTTGGTCTGTTGACCATTATTCCTTTCTTCTGGGGAATGCTGACGCTGCGTGCCTGGCATTATGATGATAACCATTACAGCGGTGCGATTTGGCTGCTCTACATCATGATTCTGGTATGGGGTGCTGACTCCGGCGCCTACATGTTCGGTAAGCTGTTCGGTAAACATAAACTGGCGCCAAAAGTCTCTCCGGGCAAGACCTGGCAAGGTTTTCTTGGTGGGCTGTTCACCGCGGCGGTTATCTCCTGGATTTATGGTCTGTGTGTGAATCTGGACGTTGCGCCGACAACACTGTTAACGTGTTCTCTGGTTGCCGCGCTGGCATCCGTGCTGGGCGATTTAACAGAAAGTATGTTTAAGCGAGAAGCCGGTATCAAAGACAGTGGGAATTTGATCCCTGGGCACGGTGGCATTCTTGACCGAATTGACAGCCTGACGGCTGCGGTTCCGGTGTTTGCTTGCCTGCTACTTTTAGTCTTCAGGACGATTTGACGGAAGGGTTTATGCTGAGCATTCTCTGGAATCTGGCGGCATTCATTGTTGCACTGGGTGTATTAATCACCGTGCATGAATTTGGTCATTTCTGGGTTGCTCGTCGCTGCGGCGTCCGTGTGGAGCGCTTTTCCATTGGTTTTGGTAAAGCGCTTTGGCGTCGCGTTGACCGTCAGGGAACCGAATATGTCATCGCCCTTATCCCTCTGGGCGGTTACGTCAAAATGCTGGATGAGCGCGTCGAACCGGTTGCACCGGAGATGCGTCACCACGCCTTCAACAATAAAACCGTTGGCCAGCGGGCGGCTATTATTGCTGCCGGTCCGGTTGCTAATTTCATCTTTGCCATTTTCGCCTGGTGGCTGGTGTTTATCATCGGTGTTCCTGGCGTGCGTCCGGTTGTTGGTGAAATAACGCCCAATTCGATCGCTGCAGAAGCACAAATTGCACCAGGCACGGAACTTAAAGCCGTAGATGGTATCGAAACGCCTGATTGGGATGCAGTCCGTCTGGCGTTGGTGACAAAAATTGGCGATGAGCAAACGACGCTCACCGTTGCACCTTTTGGGACACAGCAGCGTCAGGATAAAATTCTTAATCTGCGCCACTGGGCATTTGAGCCCGATAAGGAAGATCCCGTCACTTCACTGGGGATTCGACCACGCGGTGCACAGGTCGAGACGGCACTGGCAGAAGTGCAAATTGACTCTGCCGCGCGCAAAGCAGGTTTGCAAGCAGGCGACAGGATCGTTAAAGTCGATGGTCAGCCACTCACACAGTGGATGACATTTGTCACTCTGGTGCGAGACAATCCCGGCAAGCCGCTGCGATTGGAGATAGACAGACAGGGGAGTCCCTTGTCTTTAACGCTGATACCAGATACAAAGCCCGGTAAAGGGAAAGCTGAAGGGTTTGCGGGTGTGGTTCCAAAAATCATCCCGTTACCCGATGAGTACAAGACAGTGCGCCAGTACGGGCCGTTCGCTGCCATCATTCAGGCCACGGATAAAACCTGGCAGTTGATGAAGTTGACGGTTCAGATGCTGGGGAAATTGATAACCGGTGACGTAAAACTGAACAACCTCAGTGGGCCAATTTCGATTGCTCAGGGGGCTGGGATGTCAGCGGAGTTTGGGTTGATTTACTATCTGATGTTTCTTGCGCTCATCAGTGTGAATCTGGGCATTATCAACCTGTTCCCGCTACCCGTTTTAGACGGGGGTCATCTGCTCTTCCTGGCGATTGAAAAGCTGAAGGGCGGACCGGTATCCGAGCGAGTTCAAGACTTTAGTTATCGCATTGGCTCAATATTGCTGGTGCTGTTAATGGGGCTTGCACTTTTCAATGATTTCTCTCGGTTGTAGAGAGAGTGTTAGGAAGAACGCATAATAACGATGGCGATGAAAAAGTTGCTCATAGCGTCGCTGCTGTTCGGCAGCGCGACCGTATACGGTGCTGACGGATTCGTAGTGAAGGATATTCATTTCGAAGGCCTGCAGCGAGTCGCTGTTGGTGCGGCCCTCCTCAGCATGCCAGTTCGTCCTGGCGATACGGTTACTGATGAAGACATCAGTAACACCATCCGTGCGCTGTTTGCCACTGGCAACTTCGAGGATGTTCGTGTTCTGCGTGATGGTGATACGTTGTTGGTGCAGGTCAAAGAGCGCCCAACGATTGCCAGCATCACTTTCTCCGGTAATAAATCGGTGAAAGATGACATGCTCAAACAGAACCTCGAAGCCTCTGGCGTTCGCGTTGGCGAATCTCTCGACCGTACCACTCTCGGTGATATCGAGAAGGGACTGGAAGACTTCTATTACAGCGTCGGTAAGTACAGCGCGAGCGTTAAAGCCGTTGTGACTCCGCTGCCGCGTAACCGTGTTGACCTGAAGCTGGTCTTCCAGGAAGGCGTATCGGCCAAAATTCAACAGATCAACATCGTCGGTAACCATGCATTCAGCACCGATGAGCTGATCTCTAACTTCCAGCTGCGTGACGAAGTGCCGTGGTGGAACGTCGTTGGCGATCGTAAATACCAGAAACAGAAGCTCGCGGGCGACCTTGAAACACTGCGCAGCTACTATCTGGATCGCGGTTACGCACGTTTCAACATCGATTCCACTCAGGTCAGCCTGACGCCGGATAAAAAAGGTATCTACATCACCGTCAACATTACCGAAGGCGATCAGTACAAGCTGTCGGGCGTTGAGGTCAGTGGAAACCTGGCAGGCCACTCTGCGGAGATTGAAAGCCTGACCAAAGTAGAGCCAGGTGAGCTCTACAACGGTGCCAAAGTGACCAAAATGGAAGATAACATCAAGAAACTTCTGGGTCGTTATGGTTACGCATATCCACGCGTACAGTCTCAGCCTGAAATTAACGATGCTGACAAGACCGTCAAGCTGCACGTGAGCGTGGATGCGGGTAACCGTTACTACGTGCGTAAGATTCGCTTTGAAGGTAACGATACCTCCAAAGATGCGGTCCTGCGTCGCGAAATGCGTCAGATGGAAGGCTCATGGCTTGGTAGTGATCTCGTGGATTCAGGTAAAGATCGACTGAACCGTTTGGGATACTTCGAAACCGTTGATGTGGATACGCAGCGCGTACCAGGCAGTCCGGATCAGGTTGATGTTGTCTACAAGGTGAAAGAACGTAACACCGGTAGCTTCAACTTTGGTGTGGGTTACGGTACGGAAAGCGGCATCAGCTTCCAGGTCGGCGTTCAGCAGGATAACTGGTTGGGTACAGGCTACTCTGTCGGTATCAACGGTACCAAGAACGACTACCAGACCTACTCTGAGTTTTCTGTGACCAACCCGTACTTTACGGTTGATGGCGTGAGTCTCGGCGGTCGTATCTTCTACAATGACTTTAAAGCCGATGATGCGGACCTCTCCTCGTATACCAACAAGAGCTACGGCCTTGATGGTACGTTGGGCTTCCCGATTAACGAATACAACACGCTGCGTGCGGGTCTGGGCTACGTGCATAACGACCTGTCCAACATGCAGCCGCAGGTGGCCATGAACCGCTACCTGGATTCGATCGGTCAGGGTACAAGCACCACCAACGACGATTCGAGTTTCTCTGCGGATGACTTCACCTTCAACTACGGTTGGACGTATAACCACCTTGACCGCGGGTTCTTCCCGACGGAAGGTTCACGCGTCAACCTGAACGGTAAAGTCACTATTCCAGGCTCCGATAACGAGTTCTATAAAGTGACGCTCGATACAGCTTCCTACTTCCCTATCGATAACGATCACAAGTGGGTGCTGTTGGGTCGTACACGTTGGGGCTACGGTGATGGTTTAGGTGGCAAAGAACTGCCATTCTATGAAAACTTCTATGCCGGTGGTTCAAGCACCGTACGTGGTTTCCAGTCGAACAACATCGGTCCTAAAGCGGTGTACTACGGCCCGAATCAGGATAACTGCGATAACGAAACCTTGTGTAAATCTGACGACGCCGTCGGTGGTAACGCAATGGCCGTGGCCAGTGCTGAGCTGATTGTTCCAACGCCGTTTATCAGTGATAAATATGCTAACTCAGTCCGTACGTCATTCTTCTGGGATGCCGGTACCGTCTGGGATACAAACTGGGAAAACACCGCGCAGATGCAAGCCGCAGGGGTGCCTGATTATGGCGACCCGGGCAATATCCGTATGTCTGCAGGTATCGCATTACAATGGATGTCGCCATTGGGGCCGTTGGTCTTCTCCTACGCCCAACCGTTTAAAAAGTACGATGGGGACAAAGCAGAACAGTTCCAGTTTAACATTGGTAAAACCTGGTAATTGTTTTGTGCAAAGGAATGCTAGTGCAGTAGTAGCGATGACATCTGACGATCACTCGCGTGGTTGCATGACTTCGCAAAAAACGGTGCCTTCGGGCATTCATGGGATGGTAAGGAGTTTTATTGTGAAAAAGTGGTTATTAGCTGCAGGTCTGGGTTTGGCAATGGCAGCGTCTGCACAAGCTGCAGATACTATTGCAATTGTTAACATGGGTAGTTTGTTCCAGCAGGTTGCGCAGAAAACAGGTGTTTCTGCGACTCTGGAAAACGAGTTCAAAGGTCGTGCAAGCGAACTGCAACGTCAAGAATCCGATCTGCAGAGCAAAATGCAGCGTCTGCAGCGTGACGGCTCTACCATGAAAGCGAGCGATCGCAGCAAGATGGAAAAAGACATCATGTCTCAGCGCCAGGCGTTCTCTCAGAAAGCTCAGGCTTTTGAGCAGGATCGTGCACGTCGTTCTAACGAAGAACGCGGCAAACTGGTTACGCGTATCCAGTCTGCAGTGAAGAGCGTAGCGGCTGACCAGAAAATCGATCTGGTTGTTGACGCAAACACCGTTGCTTACAACAGCAGTGACGTTAAAGACATCACCGCTGATGTGCTGAAACAGGTTAAATAAGTAATGCCTTCAATTCGACTGGCTGATTTAGCTCAGCAGTTGGATGCAGAATTACACGGTGATGGCGATATCGTCATCACCGCTGTTGCGTCCATGCAATCCGCTAAAGCAGGCCATATCACGTTCATGGTAAATCCAAAGTACCGTGAACATCTGGCCTTGTGCCAGGCCTCTGCTGTTGTGATGACAGCGGACGACTTACCTTTTGCCAAAAGCGCGGCGCTGGTAGTGAAGAACCCCTACCTGACTTACGCCCGTATGGCCCAAATTCTCGATTCTACGCCTCAGCCGGCGCAGGATATCGCCCCGAGCGCGGTGGTTGATGCGACTGCGAAACTCGGTCAAAACGTCTCTATCGGGGCGAATGCAGTTATCGAATCCGGGGTTACTCTCGGCGATAACGTTCGCATTGGTGCGGGTTGTTTCATTGGTAAAGACACGACTATCGGTGCTGGAACGCGCCTGTGGGCGAATGTCTCCGTTTACCATGAAATTGAGATCGGTGAAAATTGCCTGATCCAATCCAGCACGGTTATCGGCTCAGACGGCTTCGGCTATGCCAACGATCGCGGCAACTGGGTGAAGATCCCCCAACTGGGCCGGGTCATTATTGGCGATCGCGTGGAGATCGGTGCATGCACCACTATCGATCGCGGTGCGCTTGACGATACCGTTATCGGCAATGGCGTTATCATTGATAACCAGTGCCAGATTGCGCACAACGTGGTCATCGGTGACAATACCGCCGTTGCAGGCGGCGTTATCATGGCAGGCAGCCTGAAAATTGGCCGTTACTGCATGATCGGCGGGGCGAGCGTTATCAATGGCCACATGGAAATCTGCGACAAAGTCACAGTGACCGGAATGGGCATGGTTATGCGCCCGATCACTGAGCCTGGTGTATACTCCTCAGGCATTCCGCTTCAGCCGAATAAGGCCTGGCGTAAAACCGCTGCGCTGGTGATGAATATTGATGACATGAGCAAGCGTCTCAAAGCTCTTGAGCGTAAAACCAGTCAACAAGACTAACGACTCACCCTAAGCGCCAACCTTCCCGGCCTGTCTGATTTCTTATAATCCGGCAGGCCGTGTTATTATTGCATTTCAGTATATTTAGACAGGAAGAGTATTTTGACTACTGACACTCATACTCTGCACATTGAAGAGATTCTGGAACTTCTGCCACACCGTTACCCGTTCTTACTGGTCGATCGTGTGCTGGACTTTGAAGAAGGTCGTTTTCTGCGCGCAGTTAAAAATGTCACCGTGAATGAGCCATTTTTCCAGGGGCATTTTCCGGGCAAACCGATTTTTCCAGGCGTGCTGATTCTGGAAGCCATGGCACAAGCCACGGGTATTCTGGCATTCAAGAGCGTGGGTAAACTCGAACCAGGTGAACTTTACTACTTCGCAGGTATTGATGAAGCGCGCTTTAAGCGTCCAGTCGTGCCTGGAGATCAGATGATCATGGAAGTCACCTTTGAGAAAACTCGCCGTGGCCTCACCCGCTTTAAAGGCGTGGCGATGGTTGACGGTAAAGTTGTTTGCGAAGCGACGATGATGTGTGCTCGTAGCCGGGAGGCCTGATACGTGATTGATAAAACTGCCTTTATCCATCCTACAGCCATTGTGGAAGAGGGTGCCGTTATTGGTGCCAACGCGCACATTGGTCCGTTTTGTATTGTAGGTTCAGACGTCAGCATTGGCGAAGGGACCGTACTGAAGTCTCATGTTGTGGTTAACGGTCATACGACTATTGGCCGTGACAATGAAATCTATCAGTTTGCTTCCATCGGGGAAGTTAACCAGGATCTTAAATACGCTGGCGAACCGACTCGTGTGGAGATTGGCGATTGCAACCGCATCCGCGAAAGCGTCACCATTCATCGTGGCACAGTACAGGGCGGCGGATTGACGAAGGTAGGCAGCGACAACCTGCTGATGATCAACGCCCACGTGGCGCATGATTGCACAGTCGGCGATCGCTGTATTCTTGCCAACAACGCAACGCTGGCAGGTCACGTATCTCTGGACGACTTTGTGATTGTCGGTGGCATGACGGCTGTCCATCAGTTCTGCACCATTGGTGCACACGTGATGGTTGGTGGCTGCTCCGGCGTCGCTCAGGACGTCCCTCCGTACGTTATCGCACAGGGCAACCACGCCACGCCTTACGGTGTAAACATCGAAGGGCTGAAGCGCCGTGGTTTCAGCAGAGAAGCGATCATTGCGATTCGCAATGCGTATAAAGTGCTGTACCGCAGCGGTAAAACGCTGGAAGAAGCCAAACCAGAAATAGCTGAACTTGCAGAGCAACACCCTGAAGTAAAAGCTTTCTCTGACTTCTTCGAACGCTCTACGCGTGGTTTGATTCGTTAATGTCTGAACGCCCATTAACGATTGCCCTGGTCGCCGGAGAAACCTCCGGCGATATTCTTGGTGCCGGTCTGATTCGCGCATTGAAAGCGCGGGTGCCGAATGCCCGATTCGTCGGTGTCGCCGGGCCATTAATGCAGGCTGAAGGTTGTGAAGCCTGGTACGAAATGGAAGAGCTGGCGGTAATGGGGATTGTCGAAGTCCTCGGTCGTCTGCGTCGTCTGCTGCACATTCGGGCCGATCTCACCCGCCGTTTTACCGAACTCAAGCCGGACGTTTTTGTCGGCATTGATGCGCCTGACTTCAACATTACCCTTGAGGGGAATCTGAAGAAACACGGCATCAAAACTATTCATTACGTCAGCCCGTCCGTCTGGGCCTGGCGGCAAAAACGTGTTTTCAAAATTGGCAGAGCCACCGATCTGGTGCTCGCATTTCTGCCTTTCGAAAAAGCGTTTTATGACCGATTCAATGTTCCCTGCCGGTTTATCGGCCACACCATGGCAGATGCCATGCCGTTGGACCCTGATAAAAACGCCGCCAGAGACACGCTGGGCATTGCCCACGATGTCCATTGTCTGGCACTGCTGCCAGGCAGTCGCGGCGCCGAAGTGGAAATGCTCAGTGCCGATTTCCTGAAAACCGCACAGCTACTGCGCAATCACTATCCCGATCTGGAAGTGGTTGTGCCGCTGGTGAACGCCAAACGCCGCGAGCAGTTTGAGCGTATCAAAGCGGAAGTGGCGCCTGATCTGAACGTTCACATGCTCAACGGTATGGGGCGGGAAGCGATGATTGCCAGCGATGCTGCTCTGTTGGCCTCAGGTACAGCGGCGCTCGAATGCATGCTGGCGAAATGCCCGATGGTGGTGGGTTATCGCATGAAGCCGTTCACCTTCTGGCTGGCGAAGCGGCTGGTGAAAACCGACTACGTGTCGCTGCCTAATCTGCTGGCAGGCCGGGAACTGGTGAAAGAACTCTTGCAGGATGAGTGTCAGCCGGAGCTGCTCGCAAAAGCGCTACAGCCGCTGCTGGCAGATGGCAAAACCAGCCACGCTATGCATGACACCTTCCGTGAACTGCACCAGCAGATTCGCTGCAATGCCGACGAGCAGGCAGCCAACGCGGTGCTGGAGCTGGCACAATGACAGACATCTTTATCTATCCGCACACCCATCTGGTGGCGGGTGTCGACGAAGTGGGTCGCGGTCCGTTAGTGGGCGCAGTGGTTACCGCTGCGGTAATCCTCGATCCGGCGCGGCCGATTATCGGTCTGAATGATTCCAAAAAATTGAGTGAAAAACGTCGACTGGCGCTGTTCGATGAAATCAAGGAGAAGGCGCTTAGCTGGAGCCTTGGTCGTGCGGAGCCGCACGAAATCGACGAACTCAACATTCTGCATGCCACGATGCTGGCGATGCAGCGTGCCGTAGCAGGCCTGCACATTTCTCCGGAATATGTGCTGATTGACGGCAATCGCTGTCCGATGCTGCCGGTACCGTCAATGGCGGTCGTCAAAGGCGACAGCCGGGTAGCGGAAATCAGTGCAGCGTCTATTCTGGCGAAAGTGTCCCGCGATGCGGAAATGGCCGCGCTGGACATAACCTTCCCCGAATATGGCTTCGCGCAGCATAAGGGATACCCTACGGCTTTCCATCTGGAAAAGCTGGCTCTACATGGCGCCACCGAACACCACCGGCGCAGTTTCGGGCCTGTTAAACGCGCTCTGGGCATTGCCTGAATAAGTAAAGCGGGATTCTGAAGATGGCTGAACCACGTTTCGTACACCTCCGGGTGCATAGCGACTACTCCATGATTGATGGGCTGGCGAAGACCGGGCCGCTGGTGAAAAAGGCGGCCGCTCTCGGCATGCCTGCGCTGGCGATCACCGATTTCACCAACCTTTGCGGCCTGGTGAAGTTCTACGGCGCGGGTCACGGAGCCGGTCTGAAGCCGATTATCGGTGCGGATTTCCACGTTCAAAGCGAGCTGTTTGCCGATGAACTCACACAGCTGACGGTCATTGCCACCAATAACGAAGGCTATCAGAACCTGACGTTGCTGATTTCACGCGCCTATCAGCGTGGGTACGGCGCACAAGGGCCGTACATCGATAGAGACTGGCTGATTGAGCAGAAAGAAGGGTTGATCCTGCTTTCCGGTGCACGAATGGGCGATGTGGGCCGGGCATTGTTGCGCGGCAACATGCCGCTGGCCGAACAGTGTGCTGCGTTTTATCAGGAGCATTTCCCGGATCGTTACTATCTGGAGCTGATCCGTACCGGCCGTCAGGACGAAGAAAATTACCTGCACGCGGCGGTCAAACTGGCTGAAGAGTGCGGCTTACCTGTTGTAGCAACCAACGACGTGCGGTTTATTGATGCCAGCGACTTTGACGCGCATGAAATTCGCGTGGCCATTCACGACGGTTTCACGCTCGACGATCCTAAGCGTCCGCGCAACTATTCGGCGCAGCAGTACATGCGTAACGAAGACGAGATGTGTGAGCTGTTTTCCGATATTCCGGAAGCGCTGGCTAACACTGTTGAAATTGCTAAACGCTGCAACGTCACCGTCCGTCTTGGTGAATACTTCCTGCCGCAATTCCCGACCGGGGATATGACCACCGAAGATTTCCTCGTCGTGAAATCGAAAGAAGGTCTGGAAGATCGTCTTGAATTCCTGTTCCCGGACCCGGCCGTACGCGCTGAAAAACGTCCGCCGTACGATGAGCGTCTGGACATCGAACTTCAGGTTATCAACCAGATGGGGTTCCCGGGCTACTTCCTTATCGTAATGGAATTTATCCAGTGGTCGAAGGATAACGGCGTGCCGGTAGGCCCGGGACGTGGTTCCGGTGCAGGCTCGCTGGTGGCGTACGCGCTGAAAATTACCGACCTCGATCCGCTGGAATTCGACCTGCTGTTCGAACGTTTCCTTAACCCGGAACGTGTATCCATGCCCGACTTCGACGTTGACTTCTGTATGGAGAAACGCGATCAGGTCATCGAACACGTAGCGGAAATGTACGGTCGTGACGCGGTATCGCAGATTATTACCTTCGGTACAATGGCGGCGAAAGCGGTTATCCGTGACGTGGGCCGCGTGCTCGGCCACCCGTACGGTTTCGTTGATCGAATCTCCAAACTGGTGCCGCCCGACCCGGGCATGACGCTTGCCAAAGCCTTTGAAGCTGAACCCCAACTGCCGGAAATCTACGAGGCAGATGAAGAAGTTCGCGGGCTGATTGATATGGCTCGTCAGCTCGAAGGAGTCACCCGTAACGCCGGCAAGCACGCCGGGGGCGTGGTTATCGCGCCGACTAAAATTACCGACTTTGCTCCGCTGTACTGCGATGAATCCGGGCTTCATCCGGTGACCCAGTTCGATAAAAACGACGTGGAATATGCCGGGCTGGTGAAGTTTGACTTCCTGGGTCTGCGTACGCTGACGATCATCGACTGGGCGTTGAAGATGATCAACCCGCGCCGGGCGAAGCAGGGCTTAGAGCCGATTGATATCGCCGCTATCCCGTTGGAAGATAAGAAAAGCTTCGACATGCTGCAACGCTCGGAAACCACGGCGGTGTTCCAGCTTGAATCTCGCGGCATGAAAGACCTGATTAAGCGTCTGCAGCCCGACTGCTTCGAAGATATGATAGCCCTGGTGGCCCTGTTCCGTCCGGGGCCGCTGCAATCCGGCATGGTTGATAACTTTATCGACCGTAAGCACGGGCGCGAAGAGATTTCCTATCCTGACGTACAATGGCAGCACGAAAGCCTGAAGCCTGTACTGGAGCCGACCTACGGCATCATCCTGTACCAGGAACAGGTTATGCAGATTGCCCAGGTACTGTCGGGTTATACCCTCGGCGGCGCAGACATGCTGCGTCGTGCGATGGGTAAGAAAAAGCCCGAAGAGATGGCCAAGCAGCGTGGCACGTTCGAAGAAGGCGCAATCAACAACGGCGTCGACGGCGAACTGTCGATGAAAATCTTCGATCTGGTGGAAAAATTCGCCGGGTACGGCTTTAACAAATCGCACTCTGCGGCCTATGCGCTGGTTTCTTACCAGACGCTGTGGCTGAAAGCACACTATCCGGCTGAATTTATGGCGGCGGTCATGACGGCCGATATGGATAACACCGAGAAAGTCGTCGGGTTGGTGGATGAATGCTGGCGCATGGGGCTGAAAATTCTGCCACCGGATATCAACTCCGGGCTGTATCATTTCCACGTCAATGACGAAGGGGAAATCGTTTACGGTATCGGCGCCATTAAAGGCGTCGGCGAAGGCCCGATTGAAGCGATTCTTGAAGCACGTAACGAAGGCGGTTATTTCCGTGAGCTGTTTGACCTCTGCGCCCGCGTAGACACCAAAAAGCTCAACAAACGCGTGCTTGAAAAACTGATTATGTCCGGGGCATTTGACCGCCTCGGTCCGCACCGCGCGGCGCTGGCAAATTCGCTGCCTGACGCATTAAAAGCGGCAGATCAGCATGCCAAAGCCGAAGCCATTGGCCAGGCGGATATGTTCGGCGTTCTGGCCGATGAGCCGGAACAGGTGGAACAATCCTACGCCAGCTGCCAGCCGTGGCCGGAACAAATCGTACTGGATGGTGAACGGGAAACGTTGGGTTTATACCTGACCGGCCACCCGATCACCCAGTATCTCAGAGAAATTGAGCGCTATGTCGGCGGCCTGAGGCTTAAAGACATGCATCCGACCGATCGTGGTAAAGTGACCACGGCGGCGGGGCTCGTGATTGCTTCGCGGGTAATGGTCACCAAGCGAGGCAATCGTATCGGCATCTGTACGCTGGATGACCGTTCCGGGCGGCTGGAGGTGATGTTGTTCACCGACGCGCTGGATAAATACCAGCATTTGCTGGAAAAAGACCGCATACTTATCGTCAGCGGACAGGTCAGCTTTGATGACTTCAGCGGGGGGCTTAAAATGACCGCCCGTGAAGTTATGGACATTGACGAAGCCCGGGAAAAATATGCTCGCGGGCTTGCTATCTCGCTGACGGACAGGCAAATTGATGACCAGCTTTTAAACCGTCTCCGTCAGTCTCTGGAACCCCATCGTTCGGGGACAATTCCAGTACATCTCTACTATCAGAGGGCGGATGCACGCGCACGGCTGCGTTTTGGCGCGACCTGGCGTGTTTCTCCGAGCGACCGTTTACTGAACGAGTTGCGTGGCCTCATTGGGTCGGAGCAGGTGGAACTGGAGTTTGACTAATACAGGAATACTATGAGTCTGAATTTCCTTGATTTCGAACAGCCGATTGCAGAGCTGGAAGCGAAAATCGATTCTCTGACCGCCGTGGGCCGTCAGGATGAAAAACTGGATATTAACATCGACGAAGAAGTGCATCGTCTGCGTGAAAAAAGCGTAGAACTGACACGTAAAATCTTCGCCGATCTTGGTGCATGGCAAGTGGCCCAGCTGGCACGCCATCCGCAGCGCCCATATACCCTGGATTATCTGCGCCTGGCGTTCGATGAGTTTGACGAGCTGGCGGGCGATCGTGCCTATGCCGACGACAAAGCTATCGTCGGCGGTATCGCACGTCTGGATGGGCGCCCGGTGATGGTCATTGGCCACCAGAAAGGTCGTGAAACCAAAGAGAAAATTCGCCGCAACTTCGGTATGCCGGCTCCGGAAGGCTACCGTAAAGCGCTGCGCCTGATGGAAATGGCTGAACGCTTCAAGATGCCTATCGTGACATTCATCGACACCCCGGGCGCATACCCTGGCGTGGGCGCGGAAGAGCGCGGTCAGTCTGAAGCGATCGCCCGCAACCTGCGTGAAATGTCTCGCCTTAAGGTGCCGGTTATCTGCACCGTTATCGGTGAAGGCGGCTCCGGTGGTGCGCTGGCGATTGGTGTGGGTGATAAAGTGAATATGCTGCAATACAGCACCTATTCCGTTATCTCTCCGGAAGGTTGCGCCTCCATTCTGTGGAAAAGCGCTGACAAAGCGCCACTGGCTGCTGAAGCTATGGGCATCATTGCGCCGCGTCTGAAAGAGCTGAAGCTTATCGATACCGTTATCCCGGAACCACTGGGTGGTGCGCATCGTAAGCCGGAAGCGATGGCTGCAAGCCTGAAAGCCCAGCTGTTGGCCGATCTGGAAGATCTGGAAGTGCTGAGCACCGAAGACCTGCTCAACCGTCGCTACCAGCGCCTGATGAGCTACGGCTACGCGTAAGCGTAAAGAGTGCTCCGAAAAAGCCACACGTCGTGTGGCTTTTTTTATACCTGCGGTTCAGCTGCGCTATGATTAGCACAGGTTTTTTTCCAGGAGGAATGCGTGAATATTATCGCCATCATGGGGCCGCACGGCGTCTACCACAAAGATCAGCCGATTAAGGACCTGGAAGCGTCGCTGACGCAGCAGGGATTCAAAATTATCTGGCCGCAAAACAGCGCTGACCTCATCAAGTTCATTGAACAGAATCCGCGTATCTGCGGGGTTATCTTCGACTGGGACGAATACGGTGAAGAACTGTGCCGTGATATCAATCAGCTCAACGAATATTTGCCGCTTTACGCATTCATCAACACCCATTCCACGCTGGATGTCAGCGTCAACGATATGCGCATGGCGCTGTGGTTCTTTGAGTACGCGCTGGGTGCGGAAGAAGACATCGCCACGCGCATACGCCAGTACACTACCGAATACCTCGACAACATCACACCGCCGTTTACCCGGGCGCTGTTTAATTATGTGAAAGAGGGGAAGTATACCTTCTGTACGCCAGGACACATGGCGGGCACGGCGTATCAAAAAAGCCCGGTGGGTTGCCTGTTTTACGACTTCTTCGGCGGAAATACGCTGAAAGCGGATGTCTCGATATCGGTGACTGAACTGGGTTCGCTGCTCGACCATACTGGCCCGCATCTGGAAGCGGAAGAGTATATCGCCCGTACGTTTGGTGCCGAGCAGAGTTACATGGTGACCAACGGTACATCGACGTCGAACAAAATCGTCGGCATGTACGCGGCGCCGACGGGAAGTACGCTGTTGATTGACCGCAACTGCCATAAGTCGCTGGCGCATTTACTGATGATGAGTGACGTGGTGCCGCTGTGGCTGAAGCCGACCCGCAATGCGCTTGGCATTCTGGGCGGGATCCCGAAACGGGAGTTTACCCGCGACAGCATCACGCAAAAAGTCAGCGCCACTTTTGGGGCGGAATGGCCGGTCCACGCGGTTATCACCAACTCCACCTATGACGGTCTGCTGTATAACACCACCTGGATTAAAGAAACTCTCGACATGCCGTCGATTCATTTTGATTCTGCGTGGGTGCCTTACACGAATTTTCATGCGATTTATGAAGGTAAAAGCGGCATGAGCGGCGATCGCGTGCCGGGCAAAGTCATCTACGAAACGCAGTCCACGCATAAAATGCTGGCGGCGCTGTCGCAGGCGTCGCTCATCCATATCAAAGGCGACTATGACGAAGATACGTTCAACGAAGCCTTTATGATGCACACCTCGACGTCGCCGAGTTACCCAATTGTAGCCTCGATTGAAACCGCCGCAGCGATGCTGCGCGGAAATCCGGGTAAGCGCCTGATTAACCGTTCCGTTGAACGCGCGTTGCATTTCCGTAAAGAGGTACAACGTCTGCGCGAAGAGTCTGACGGCTGGTTCTTTGACATCTGGCAGCCTGAAAAGGTGGATGCAGCCGAATGCTGGCCGGTTTCGCCGGGAGAAGACTGGCACGGATTTGCCGATGCCGATGCGGATCATATGTTCCTCGATCCGGTGAAAGTGACGATCCTGACGCCGGGGATGGATGAGCAGGGCAACATGAGCGAAGAGGGGATCCCGGCGGCGCTGGTGGCGAAATTCCTCGATGAGCGAGGAGTGGTGGTCGAGAAAACCGGGCCGTATAATTTGCTGTTCCTGTTCAGCATCGGGATCGACAAAACCCGGGCAATGGGCTTACTGCGTGGCCTGACGGAGTTTAAGCGCTCCTACGATCTGAATTTACGAGTCAAAAACATGCTGCCGGATCTGTATGCGGAGGATCCTGATTTCTATCGCAACATGCGCATCCAGGATCTGGCTCAGGGGATCCACAAACTTATCTGCCAGCATCAGCTCTCGCATCTGATGCTGCGCGCGTTCGACGTACTGCCGGAAATGAAAATGACGCCGCACAAAGCCTGGCAGCGGCAGATCAAAGGTGAGGTGGAAACCATCCAGATAGAGCAGCTGGTGGGCCGCGTTTCGGCTAACATGATCCTGCCGTATCCGCCGGGCGTTCCGCTGCTGATGCCGGGAGAGGTCATCACTGAGGAAAGCCGGGCGGTGCTCGATTTCCTGCTGATGCTATGTTCCATTGGGCGACATTATCCTGGCTTTGAAACTGACATCCACGGCGCGAAGCGTGATGAAGATGGCGTGTACTGGGTACGAGTCTTAAAAGAGGCCTGATGTCTTGCGTCTGGCGGCTCGCCACAGGTAACGTGCTGCGGATATCAATAAGGAGAAAACATGCTGGGTTTAAAACAGGTTCACCACATCGCCATCATCGCAAGCAACTACGCCAGGAGTAAGGCGTTCTACTGCGATATTTTGGGCTTCACCCTGCAGGGCGAGTTTTATCGTGAAGAGCGGGATTCCTGGAAAGGCGATTTGGCGCTTAACGGCCAGTACACTATCGAACTGTTCTCTTTTCCGTTTCCGCCCGCACGTCCGTCACGCCCTGAAGCGTGCGGCCTGCGTCATTTGGCCTTTAGCGTGGATGACCTCGATGCTTCCGTTGCCCATCTCGAAAGCCACGGTGTGAAATGCGAGGCGATTCGAATCGACCCGTTTACCGACCGCCGCTTTACTTTCTTTAGCGATCCGGACGGACTGCCGCTGGAGCTGTATCAGCAATAACTCATGAGCCTGAAATCTGTCATCGACGCGTTACAACCTTATCGACATTTTCTGGTCGCCTTCAGCGGCGGCCTGGATTCGACGGTGCTTTTGCATCAGCTGGCGTGCTGGCGAGAGCAATCACCTGACGTTACGCTGCGCGCTATCCACATTCATCATGGGCTGAGTGCGAATGCTGATGCCTGGGTTGCGCACTGTAGGCAGGTTTGTTCCGGGCTGGAAGTACCGCTGGAAGTGGTAAGGGTAACGCTGGCAGACGAAGGGCTTGGTGTAGAGGCTCACGCCCGTGAAGCGCGCTACGACGCCTTCCGTGCGGCATTGCAGCCGGGCGAAGCGCTGGTCACGGCGCAGCATTTAGACGATCAGTGTGAAACGCTGCTGTTGGCGCTCAAGCGCGGCAGTGGTCCGGCGGGGCTGTCGGGCATGTCTGTAGAATCGGCCTTTGCCGGAACGACGCTACTGCGCCCATTGCTCAACCTGCGCAGAGATGCGCTTGAGCAGTGGGCTGCCAAACACCAGTTACGCTGGATTGAAGATGAAAGTAATGGCGACGACGCTTACGATCGTAACTTCCTGCGCCTGCGGGTAGTGCCGCTCCTGACGGAACGTTGGCCGCATTTTGCCGAAGCGGCGGCACGCAGCGCGGCGTTGTGCGGTGAGCAGGAACACTTACTGGATGAACTGCTGGCTGAAGAACTGGCCACGCTTACCGGTGCGCAAGGACAGCTTGCCATCGAACCGCTGTTGAAGGTGAGCGATTCCCGCCGCGGGGCGTTGCTTCGTCGCTGGCTGGCGGCGCATCAGGCGATGATGCCATCGCGTGCGATGCTGGAGCGAATCTGGCGGGAAGTGGCGCTGGCGCGTGATGATGCGAATCCGCTGGTGCGCCTGGGCGATTTCGAGGTTCGACGTTATCAGCAGCAGCTGTGGTGGGTCCCAACGTACGAACGGCAAAATGCCACGCAGCTGGAGTGGGCAGACATGACTCAACCGCTGCCGCTACCCAGTGGTGATACGCTTCGATTCAGTGAGGGAACTGAGATCCGCGCGCCGAACGCCGATGAGCACGTCAGCGTGCGTTATACCGCGTCCGGTACGTTGCATATTGTCGGGCGCAGCGGAGGACGTAAGCTCAAAAAAATCTGGCAGGAGTTGGGCGTCGCGCCGTGGTTGAGAGAAACCACACCGCTGCTTTTTTATAATGAGACGTTAATTGCAGCGGCGGGATACTTTGTGACGCTCGACGGGCAGTGCAGGGAAGGGGACGTTGGTTTGGCAATGATCAGACAAAAAAACGGGCAGTAGCACTGCCCGTCTGCGGATTACTCTTCGCTTACCACCACGGTACCGATATCCGGGTGGCTAAAGCTGGCTATCTTGTCGAGTCGCAGCTCGCGGCTTTCGCCTGAGGTTTCAACGACAAGGTACTCAACGTTTTTGCGTGAGACTAGATCGTTTGCTTTCGCCTTCAGCACTTCGCCATCTTTCAGCTCCAGCGCCAAAACGAGATGGTTCTGACAGGCGAGTTCGAGATTGTCATAGTCATCACAGTTGATGGGTTGATAAGACTCATTCATTGACATAATCGCTCACCAGTAAGTTTGCCGCCGCAAAGGCCGCTTTTTCCCTGACCGACTCTGAAATCGCGTCATCTGACGCCACTTCATTCAATACTTTTAGCACACAACCCAGCGAATCAGGTATATATCCCAGGTCTCCGCTGGCGATTTCCGCATACCGCTTGCGTATTAACTCACAATACTTTTCCACATGCCCTCCTGTCAGCGTTCTGACTTAACTGTGGGATGCAAGTCTAAGCCTACGAAGATAAACTCTGTTTAGCAAGGTGACTATACCATACTCATTTAAGCAATATCAGCAGGATGAGCTGTCTTGCGGTGAATTGGCGACAGCCTTTTGCGGCTGATTTCGGTACAATGGCCGCCAATTTTCAGGAGTAAAATCATGGCGCTGAAAGCGACAATTTATAAAGCGGCGGTTAATGTTGCCGACCTCGACCGTAACCAGTTTCTCGATGCCAGCCTGACGCTGGCACGTCATCCCTCAGAAACCGAAGAGCGTATGATGCTGCGCCTGCTGGCATGGATCATGTATGCCGACGATCGTCTGCAGTTTACCCGTGGCCTGAGCGCGGATGACGAGCCGGAAGTGTGGCTGCTCAACGATCACCTGGGTATCGACCTGTGGATTGAACTCGGTTTACCCGAAGAACGCCGCATTAAGAAAGCCTGTTCGCGTTCGAAGCAGGTGGCGCTGTTCACCTACAACAGCCGTGCCGCAGAAATCTGGTGGCAGCAAAATCAGTCCGCGCTGGCCGGGTTCAAAAACCTGAGCATCTGGTACTTTGACGATACGCAACTGTCGCAGCTGACGGCGTTTGCGGCGCGCAATATGTCACTCCAGGCTACGCTTCAGGAAGGTACGCTGTGGCTGTCCGACGATCAGAATAATCTGGAAATCGTCCCAACCTGCTGGCAGCAGCCGAAATGATTGTTATCTCCCAGTCGGTGTCTCTGGGCGACGAAGAGGTGGAGATCACCGCGATTCGTGCGCAGGGCAACGGCGGGCAGAACGTGAATAAGACCTCAACGGCGATTCACCTGCGCTTTGACATTCGGGCCTCCAGCCTGCCAGAGTATTACAAAGAGCGACTGTTGGCTGCCAGCCACCACCTGATTACCGCCGATGGCGTGATAATCATTAAGTCGCAGGAATATCGCAGTCAGGAAATGAACCGTGAAGCGGCCGTCGCGCGGCTGGTCTCGGTGATTCAGACCCTGACCGTTGTACAAAAACACCGTCGGGCAACGCGCCCAACGCGGGCGTCGAAAGAGCGCCGGCTGGCGTCTAAGTCGCAGAAGTCATCGGTAAAAGCGATGCGCGGCAAAGTCCGGAGTTCCGGGGACTGACCCCAAATTGAGCCACATAAGGAAATTAAGGTGAAGAAGGTACTGGTGACCCTCGCAGCGATTAGCATGCTTTGTGCATTGCCTGGCTGTAATAACCGTTCAGATGAACAGACGTTAAAAACAGGGCAGGACACCGCTCTGCAACCGATGCAGCAAAGCTGGCGCGGCGTTCTGCCGTGCGCTGATTGCGAAGGGATTGAAACGTCGCTGTTCCTGGAAAAAGACGGTACCTGGGTGATGAATGAGCGTTATCAGGGCGTTACGCGTGAGCCTTCATCGTTCGGTTCCTACGGTACATGGGCCCGCACGGCTGAAAAGTTGGTGCTGACCGACAGCAAAGGCGAGAAGTCTTACTATCGTGCGAAAGGCGATAAGCTGGAAATGCTGGACAGCGAAGGCAATCCGATTGTCTCGACGCTGAATTACACGCTGGAGCCGGTGAAATCCAGCCTGCCAATCACGCCAATGGCGATGCGCGGGATGTATATCTACATGGCGGATGCAGCCGTCTTTACCGATTGCGCGACGGGCAAGCGTGTGGCGGTGGCGAATAACGCCCAGCTGGAACGTGATTATGCTGCTGCGCGTGGCACGGAAAGCAAGCCTGTGCTTCTGACCGTTGAAGGGCATTTCACGCTGGAAGCGAATCCGGATACTGGCGAACAGGTGAAAACCCTGAAAGCCGATAAAGATGCGAAGTTCATGCCGGGTAAAGCGTGCGGTAACTGAAGCAGAACGTAAACTGCAGATAAAAAAATGCCAGCCGCATAATGGGCTGGCATTTTTTATGCCTGAAGGGCGGCAGACTTAGCCTTTAATCGACTGAACCAGGTAGTTAAGGATATCCCCGGTTTTGATCATCTGCTTCTCGCCGTTACGACGGTATTTGTATTCAATTTCGTCGCTGTCGAGGTTACGGTCGCCGATGACCACGGTATGTGGAATACCGATCAGTTCCATATCGGCAAACATCACGCCCGGACGCTCTTTACGATCGTCCATCAGCACTTCAATACCCTGAGCGCGCAGCTCGGCGTACAGTTTCTCGGCCAGCTCCTGAACGCGATAGGATTTGTGCATGTTCATTGGCAGGATTGCAACCTGGAACGGAGCAATGTTGTCCGGCCAAACGATGCCGCGCTCGTCGTGGTTCTGCTCGATAGCCGCTGCAACCACGCGGGTCACACCGATACCGTAACAGCCCATGGTCAGAGTCTGGTTACGACCGTCTTCACCCTGCACCGAGGCTTTCATCGCTTCGGAATACTTGGTCCCGAGCTGGAAGATGTGCCCGACTTCGATCCCGCGTTTGATAAGCAGCGTGCCTTGACCGTCTGGGCTTGGATCGCCTGCCACCACATTACGGATATCAGCCACTTCCGGAGTCGCTACATCGCGGTCCCAGTTGATGCCGAAGTAGTGTTTACCGTCGATGTTTGCGCCAGCGGCGAAATCGCTCATTGCGGCAACGGTACGGTCGATAACCACGGGAATGGTCATGTTGACCGGGCCGAGGGAACCCGGGCCGGCATTGACGATGGCACGAATTTCAGCTTCGGTTGCGAAAGTGAGCGGGCTGGCAACCTGGGCCAGTTTTTCTGCTTTCACTTCGTTCAGTTCGTGATCGCCACGCACCAGCAGCGCAACCAGCGGGTACGCGCTGTCTTCAACCGCTTTCACCAGCAGAGTTTTAACGGTTTTCTCAATCGGCAGATTAAACTGCTCAACCAGCTCGGCGATGGTTTTTGCGTTTGGTGTTTCAACCAGCGTCATTTCCTGGGTAGCCGCCGCACGCGGTGCTTTTGGTGCCAGCGCTTCAGCAAACTCAATGTTTGCCGCGAAGTCAGAGGAGTCAGAGAAGATAACGTCATCTTCACCGCTGGACGCCAGTACCTGGAATTCGTGAGATGCGCTACCGCCGATAGAACCGGTATCTGCCTGAACAGCACGGAAATCCAGACCCATACGGCTGAAGATTTTGCTGTAAGCCTCGTACATCGCATCATACGTTTCCTGCAGGGATTCCTGAGACGTATGGAACGAGTAGGCGTCTTTCATGATGAATTCACGGGAGCGCATCACACCAAAACGGGGACGAACTTCATCGCGGAATTTGGTCTGGATCTGATAGAAGTTCAGCGGCAGCTGTTTGTAAGAGCTCAGCTCGTTACGAATCAGGTCGGTGATGACTTCTTCATGCGTTGGGCCGAGAACAAATGGACGATCGCCGCGATCGACAAAACGCAGCAGCTCAGGACCGTACTGCTCCCAGCGACCGCTCTCCTGCCACAGGTCAGCAGGCTGAACCACGGGCATGGACACCTCGATTGCACCGGCGTTATCCATTTCTTCACGCACGATGTTTTCGACTTTTTTCAGGACGCGCAGGCCGGTCGGCAGCCAGGTGTACAACCCGGAAGCGAGCTTACGAATCATCCCGGCGCGCAGCATCAGCTGGTGGCTGATAACCTCGGCGTCGGCAGGTGTCTCCTTCAGCGTGGAGAGCAAGTATTGACTAGTACGCATGTTATTACGGTTCCATTTGAACGATCGGCACTGGCGGGAAAGCCCGCCAGATACAAAAAAAGTGGTTTAGTTTATCAGCCTGGCAGAGTTGTCAAAAGAGAGGAGAAGAAAATTAGCGCGCTTCCAGAGCAAAGACTTCGAACCCGGCGTCGGTGACGCGCCAGCGAACGTTAAAATCATGCAGCCAGACGGCGTAAGTTTTTCCTGTCTCCTCCCCTTTACGGTAGGCCGGGCGCGGGTCCTGAGCCAGTACATCCATTATAAAGGCGCGAAGATGAGGATAACGCTTTTCAAGTGACGCAAATGCGCTTTCGAGTTCTGCGGTGAAGCTGACGTTCACGCTGGCAACCGGTGCCTGCTGCGCGTAGCTCGCCTGGGCATCCGGTAGCGCTTCGGCAAACGGCAGATACGGTTTGATATCCACCACCGGCGTGCCGTCTACTAAGTCCAGACTGCCAAGTTGCAGAATGACCTGATCTTTATGACAGCGAATGTCTTTTAGTTCGACCAGTGACATCCCGACAGGGTTAGGACGGAAAGTGGACCGGGTTGCAAACACGCCCATTCTTGCATTTCCACCAAGACGGGGAGGGCGAACGGTCGGACGCCAACCGCCTTCCATGGTTTGATGAAACACGAACAGCACCCAGAGGTGGCTGAAGGCTTCAAGACCGCGAACGGCATCTGGCTGATTATATGGGGGCAGCAAGTGAAGTTCGCCGTTACCGTGTTGCACCAGACCAGGCTGGCGTGGGACGGCAAACTTCTCTTTATAGGGCGAGCGGATAACGCCTATCTGCTCAAAGGAAAATGCACTCATTTCGCCGAAACGTTGAGGGCGCTTCCGAGGCAAACGGCCTGGCGATAGCAGCCTGGCGTGCCGCTGGTGACTTCACAGCTATGCAGCAGAACCGCGTTGGCTTTCATTTTCGCAGCGTTAATTTGCAGACGCTTACGGGCGGTTGGGATGTTCGGTGGAGAATCCTGGTTTGATGCCTGGCAGGATTCGCCACTGACTTCGCCGAGATCGCGGAACGGTTTGCCAAGCAGGTCTTCGGCGCTGTTATAGATTTTTACCGGGGCAGGGCGCGGTGCTTTCGGTTTGGCAGTCTCGGTTTTTGGCGGAGTTGCAGTGCTTTGTACAGGTTCTACGGGAGATCTGTTTAACATGGAACAGCCGCTCAGGATGAGCGCTACAAAACAGATCGGTAAAGCACGCATAGTATTTCCTCAATGTATTAAAAAGCCGAACTTATTGAATCAGCTGCCCGCCAAAATGACAAGACGGGCAAAAGCCCGTCCTGAATGATATTACTTTGTGAAAAGATTACCAGCCTTTAACCGCGCCACCGTTGAAGATCTTGTTGGCGGCTTCGTAGACTTCGTCAGACTGATACGCTTCAACGAATTTCTTCACGTTTTCCGCGTCTTTGTTGTCTTCACGGCTCACGATCAGGTTTACGTACGGGGAGTCTTTGTCTTCAACAAAGATGCCGTCTTTCGCTGGAGTCAGGCCAATCTGGCTTGCGTAAGTGGTGTTGATAACGGCCAGTGCAATCTGAGCATCGTCGAGGGAGCGTGGCAGCTGCGGGGCTTCCAGCTCAACAATTTTCAGGTTTTTTGGGTTCTCGGTAATGTCCAGAGAGGTCGGCAGCAGACCAACACCTTCTTTCAATTTGATCAGGCCCACTTTCTGCAGCAGCAGCAGGGAACGACCGAGGTTGGTTGGATCGTTAGGCACGGCAACCTGAGAACCCGGCTGGAGTTCGTCCAGAGATTTGATTTTTTTCGAGTAGCCAGCAATTGGGTAAACGAAGGTGCTGCCGACTGGAACCAGTTTGTAACCGCGATCTTTGATCTGCTGATCCAGGTATGGTTTGTGCTGGAAGGCGTTGGCGTCAATGTCGCCTTTGCTCAGTGCTTCGTTAGGCAGGACGTAGTCGTTGAAGGTCACGAGTTCAACGTCAAGGCCATACTTCTCTTTTGCTACTTTCTGAGCAACTTCAGCAACCTGCTGTTCTGCACCCACGATCACACCGACTTTAATATGGTTAGGGTCTTTCTGATCCGGACCACAACCCACCAGTGCCAGAGAACCAATCAGGGCACCCACGGCCGCAAAGGTTTTTAACTTGAACGCCATTTTCTTTCCTTAACTCTTAGAGTTGTATGTTGTGTGTAACGTTACTTGTGAGTGACAGCCCGGACGATACGATCGCCAGAGAATTGAATTAAATAAACCAGAACAACCAGTAATACCAGCACGGTGTTCATTACCGTGGCGTTATAGCCGATGTAACCGTACTGATAGCCAATCTGACCGAGACCACCGGCACCGACGGCACCGCCCATCGCGGAGTAACCGACCAGAGTGATGAGCGTAATGGTGGCCGCGTTTACCAGACCCGGGAGTGCCTCTGGCAACAGGACTTTGCGAACGATCTGCATGACCGTTGCACCCATTGCCCGGGAAGCTTCAATCAGGCCGGTTGGGATTTCCAGCAGGGCATTTTCCACCATACGGGCGATAAACGGTGCTGCACCTACGGTCAGCGGAACGATCGCTGCCTGCAGGCCGATAGACGTTCCGACAATCACGCGGGTAAATGGAATCATCCATACCAGCAGGATAATGAATGGAATAGAACGGAAGATATTCACCAGCGCAGAGAGGATGCCGTACAGCTTCACGTTCTCAGCAATCTGGCCAGGACGTGTGACATACAGCAGCACGCCCACAGGTAGACCCAATACGAAACCAAAGAAACCGGAAACAAAGGTCATTGCCAACGTTTCCCAGACGCCACGCGCCAGTAACCACATCATCGGCTCAGACATAACCCAGTACCTCTACTTTCACATGGTGTTCTTGCAGCCAGGCAATGGCGGCTTGCGTATCTTGGTGTGTGCCGTGCATCTCAGTCAGCATAATGCCGAACTTCACGCCGCCGGCGTAATCCATCTGTGCACTAATAATGTTGTTGTTCACATTAAAGCGGCGGGCGGTTTCTGACAGCAACGGTGCATCGACGGACTGGCCGGTAAATTCCATACGCAGCATTGGCACGCTGTCCGCCAGTTGTTCTGGTTTCAGGCGAGTCAGATAGTCTTCCGGAATGTCCAGGTGCAGCGTGGACTGAATGAATTGCTGCGCCAGTGGCGTTTTCGGATGAGAGAACACTTCACTCACCGTATCCTGCTCGATCAACTCACCGTTACTGATAACCGCCACGCAGTCGCAGATGCGCTTAACCACGTCCATTTCGTGCGTGATAAGCAGAATGGTCAGACCGAGGCGACGGTTAATGTCTTTCAACAGTTCGAGGATAGAACGGGTAGTAGCCGGATCCAGTGCGCTGGTGGCTTCATCACACAGCAGAACTTTTGGATTGCTTGCCAGCGCACGGGCGATGGCCACACGCTGTTTCTGACCACCGGAAAGGTTTGCCGGGTAGCTGTCGTGCTTATCTGACAGACCAACCAGTTCCAGCAGTTCCGTCACGCGACGCTTCACTTCTTCTTTAGAGGTGTTGTCCAGCTCAAGCGGCAGGGCAACGTTCCCGAAAACGGTACGTGATGCCAGCAGGTTAAAATGCTGGAAAATCATGCCAATCTGGCGACGTGCTTTGGTTAACTGTGACTCGGAAAGGGCAGTTAAGTCCTGCCCATCAACAAGAACGCTTCCCTGGGTTGGGCGCTCGAGTAAATTGACGCAGCGGATCAGCGTGCTTTTACCTGCACCTGATGCTCCGATGACGCCGTAAATTTGCCCGGCAGGCACATGCAGGCTGACGTTATTCAACGCCTGAATGCTTTTATTGCCTTGCTGGAACACTTTGGTGATATTCGAAAGTTTTATCATTAGCTATTTATTATCGTTTGGTGATTTGCCGTGGCATTTTGTGCTGCTGTAGAGGTGCAGCGACCGTCAATGAAATGGATGTTAAGGCATCCAGACGTCTAAATCAATCCGGGAGGGCAATAATGAGCACTTTATTGGCGCAGGAAAAATGAGATACTAGCGCCACAAGCCTTACTCAGGAGCAAACCGGTGGCAAAAACCGTACCCGCTATTTTTTTAGACCGTGATGGCACTATTAATGTCGATCATGGTTACGTCCACGAAATCGACGCATTCGAGTTTATCGATGGCGCCATTGACGCTATGCGTGAGCTAAAAGAGATGGGCTATGCGCTGGTGTTGGTGACCAACCAGTCCGGAATTGCTCGGGGCAAATTTACCGAAGCCCAGTTCGAAACATTAACTGAGTGGATGGACTGGTCGCTGGCCGATCGTGGTGTTGATCTGGATGGTATCTATTTCTGTCCGCATCATCCGCAAGGAACAGTAGAAGAGTACCGCCAGGTCTGCGATTGCCGTAAGCCACATCCGGGAATGTTGATTTCTGCCCGTGATTTCCTTCATATCGATATGGACGCCTCCTTTATGGTTGGCGACAAAATAGAGGATATGCAGGCGGCCACAGCTGCAGGCGTGGGTACTAAAGTATTAGTACGTACCGGCAAGCCAGTGACCGATGAGGCGGAAAATGCAGCAGATTGGGTGCTTGATAGCCTTGCTGCGCTGCCTGCAGCCATCAAAAAGCAGAATAAGTAAGCGTTCAGGCGAAAAGATGAGCGGTTGAAATAAAAATGCATTTTTCCGCTTGTCATTCCTCAGCAGCTCCCTATAATGCGCCTCCATCGACACGGAACATGTGAACAACTTCACAGTGTACCGGCGGCGATGAGAGTTAAAAATCCTGAAATTAAGGGTTGACTCTGAAAGAGGAAAGCGTAATATACG
>Ga0160467_100391_pt1 | contig 44827 bp, 42 predicted proteins | sample HID1972I_E11MG_FD_108221 | JGI IMG/M metagenome (GOLD analysis project Ga0160467, IMG submission 108221) | Enriched pill bug-associated microbial communities from UW Madison campus, WI, USA - HID1972I_E11 MG | ecosystem: Host-associated > Arthropoda: Insects > Digestive system > Unclassified ... | reverse complement strand
ATGAACTAACTTATTTCTCTACGCTGCTGCAACAGCTTGAACTAGCTTCATTAAGTGACATCGAAGAAATCCGAGAGGAGCTCGTTGCTGGTGGTTACTTACGAGAGCGGGCAAAAAAAGGGGCAAAGCGTAAAAAAAGCAATAAGCCTCAACTATTATGCTACACCTCATCCGAAGGCATAGACATCTATGTGGGGAAAAACAATTTACAAAATGAGTATGTAACCAATCGTTTAGCAAGTAACAATGACACATGGCTACATACGAAGGATATACCTGGATCTCATGTCGTTATTCGCAGTACAGAATACGGAGATCCCACACTCGAAGAAGCAGCGATGCTCGCTGCGTACTATTCACAAGCCAAATCATCCAGTATGGTTCCAGTCGACTTTACACTTATCCGGCATGTGAAAAAACCAAGCGGCGCTAAACCTGGCTTTGTCTTCTATGATCAACAAAAAACAGTATTCATTACACCTGATGAGGATAAACTCAAGGCACTTCCGCATAGTATTAAATAAAACAAACAAAGGATAGAACAAAAAACGGCCTGCTGATGCCTCCAGCAGACCGTTTTTTGTTTATATCAATAAACAGTTAGTTATTATGTGTGTCTAGTGCATGTTCAGAAAGTCCAACTTATTCAGTATTACCTCGTAATCAAGTAGACTGATAAACGACCTCTTACATATGTTGAGAAGCTCGCTGCTGATGCAGCACGATCAACTGCTCGTAAATAGAAAGATCAGCTGCAACAGTACCTAGTCCACCGTGGAAGCTTCCGCCTTCGCCATCTGTTCCGTGAAAATCAGATCCTGCTGTTGCAATCAATCCGAACCGAGCAGCAAGCTCCTTGTAGCGCTCCACTTGCTCAGGTGTATGGTCGCTATGCTTCACCTCAACACCGTCTGGTTTCGCCGCAAGCAGCTGCTCAACAAGAGCATCATCATCATATATGCCTGGATGAGCAAGCACACATATCCCGCCAGCATCACGAATCCATTGATAAGCTTCAGTCGGATGAATACGCAGCGGCTGCACAAATGCTTTACCACGCTCTCCTAAATACTCGTCGAACGCCTGTTGCTTCGTCTCCACAATTCCTTTTTCAATAAGTACCTCCGCTACATGCGGTCGACCGATCGAGCCCTGCTCTCCACTCACTGCCTTGACTTCATCCATCGTAATATGAATGCCAAGCTCATTCAATCTTTCGATCAGCTGTATATTTCTCGACTCTCGCGTTGCACCGAGTTGACCGAGCCGTTGCTGCCATTGCTTGTCATCGTTATTCGTAAAATAGCCTAACACATGGATATCCTTCTCACCGGCAACTGTACTTATTTCAATGCCAGGTAAAAAGCGAATACCATGCTTAGCAGCTGCTTTCTGTGCTTCTATAATCCCTGCTGTTGTATCGTGGTCAGTTACAGCAACCCCGCCAAGCCCTAGCTGTGCTGCCATCTCGATGATTTGCGTTGGCGTGTATTGACCATCAGAGGCAGTCGTATGTACATGCATATCGATTAATCGATCTAAAGCCATTGACGAAGATCCCTCTCTCTTAAAAAATTCAAAAAAGTTACCGCACTTATAGGCAGCAACGATGATTTTAAGTACACAGAATAAAACTTCCGCTTAAAGGTTACATTTTCTATCGGCAATGTACGAATGAGTCCTAACGCTGCTTCGTGCTTAACAGACGAAACGGAAAGAAATGAAATACCAAGTCCTGCCTCTACTGCTGATTTAATTGCACCAGTACTGCCTAGCTCCATTACGATCTTTAGAAGCTGCGGATTATAACCATGCTCGATTAGTGTATCCTCCGCCACTTGACGGGTGCCTGAACCTTGCTCTCGCAATATAAATGGATATTCCAATACATCTGCAAGCTTCAACACGTCTCGCGTCGTTAACGGGTGATCTGCTGGGACAACCAACATTAGCTCGTCTTCCATAACTGCTTCAATCTGCAGATCATGATGCTCGATTGGAGCTTCGATAATAGCAAAATTAAGTTGGTGGTTTTCTATTTCCTCAATAAGATGAGCCGTATTCATCACTTTCATGCTAATTCCAATATTAGGGTACTCTTTTCCAAAAGGGCCAAGCCAGCGCGGTAAGATTGACTCTCCAATCGTTAAGCTTGCTCCTAGCAGCAGGCGTCCTTTTTGCTGCTGAGTAAAGCTAGTCATTGCTTGATCCGTATCACGGATCAGCTCAATACTTCGCTTCGCATAAGGCAGCAGCACTTTGCCCGCTTCCGTAAGCTCTATTTTTTTGGTAGAACGCATAAACAGCTTTGTCCCAAAATACTCCTCTAATGACTGTACCTGCATTGTTACCGCAGGCTGAGTCATATATAAAGCTTGAGCAGCTGCCGAAAAGCTGCCTCGCTGCGCAACGGTATGAAAAATATGAAGCTGATGAAAATTTAATGGCATCTTGTCATTCACCCTCTCTAATTGATGCCATTATACAATAAATTGCGGATTCAGACTATTTTGTTGTTCTTGCATTTCGTTTAAGATTCATTCTGCGATTATGTCGCAGCCATGCATAATACCGCTTAATATCCTGTAATTCAATTACCTCAGAACGTTTTCCTAAAAAAGTAATAACATTCATCTTATGTAATGGCTCTCCGAGTAAGTCCGTTGCCTTGTCGGTTGGTTCAAAAAGTGCAACGAAAATAAGATCGTCATCTACCATAAACAGATCTTCTTCTCCTCCTCTGTAGTAGAGGGCAACAGCCTGTTGTTTAAGTCGATCCCAAAGAAATGATGCAATGCTTGAATAATCGGCATGCTGCTCACTTACACGTTCCTTCCAGCGTAACACCGCATGCTTCGTAACGTGAATATCAGCCACTTTATAGTTACCCAATGGGACGTAGAAGGATTCATACGTACTCCAGCGCTTCGTTTGTTTCTCCTTCATTCTACACCTCCTAGGTAGGTCTGTAGGACTAATCCATTTTACCTATTTTAACATGCATTGCCTAAAAGTTAAAAGCATTCAAAATTATAAGCTGTTTAAAACAAAAAAACGCCTTGAATGTTCGTTATAACATTCAAGACGTTGTAAAGCTAAATGCTATATGCTCTTGTCTTATCTTCTACATCTTTACTATATTCTGTCTTAATCTCATTGCGATAGGAACGTTCAATCTTTCGTACATAGGATAGTCGATGCAGCTGCTTAAGATTGTCTTCCACCTTATCCGCATTCATATATAAGACCACGTAATGTAGCTTACGAGACATGTAATGCACCGTACCTAATCGTTCTAAGCCGCGTGCTGCTTTCAAATCACTTACCCACACAATATAGCCTGTGCGTTCTGGTAACATAAATGACTACTCCTTCCAGCCGATATGAGCTTAACCACAGCCTCCACTACCGCAGCCACATGAGCCTCCGCTGCCACAGCCACCTACAGCTTTTTCATTACTTGGAACTTTTATTGTTTCTGATACAGCTCGCGCGATTGTTGTAGCAACGTCATGAAGCAGCTCATCAAGTTGCTTTTCATGTTCCTTATACGCTCGCACACATGGAATGTCATTCAGCTTTGCTTCAATCGCTTTTACACGATCCTTCGCTTCATGATAGTTCGGATGAAATCTACCAAAGCGCTGTGTTTCTTCAAACAGCTCTTTCGCACGTTCAAACTCACGCTGAATGGCTTTTACCTCTGTATTTTTAGCAACCTCAGCCTGCCAGTGTAAATACTCGGCAACTGAATCAGATGCAATAATCGTGTCTCCAAGTTCGTAGGCTTTAAGAAGCAATGACGCCATATCAATTGTCGCAGCTCCAGGTTCGGTGGCAACAGCTTGTCCTTGTTCGTACATTATACCACCTCTTTCTACTTACTACATTTATACGTTAACATACAACGTGGCGTATGCCAATAGATTTATGCATCTCGCTCGTCTACCAATTGTATCGCTTCCATTGATTTCAACTCAAATCGTTGTGGCGACTGCTCCGGCTCTCTATACGATAATGCATGCACAGCAGTTTCCTCATTGCTGCACTCTAATAAAAAAGGAACAAGCTTATGACATCTTTTCAATAAGGAAATGTTTACGCATAAGCCTAATCGAATTGCGGTTTCAATGATTTGCTGCTTCGTTGACAAATGATAATCGCGAAGCTCCTGCAGCCAGCTTCTCGGCAAAGCAGCTCGTTCTTCCGCTTCACTGCTGTAATGCTCTCGTAAGCTTACTGGAGATGCAATCTCGACCTCTTTTACTTGACCTAATGGATGCTGACAAAAAATCCCCCAACTACGTAGTGATCGCATTTCAAAAAACACAATATCCTCTAATATCTTATCAGATAGCGGCTCATCCATTTTCTCATTAAGTCGCGTCTTATTCATATCACCTGACTTGGACTTATCGGATGACACGTCAGAATCTGCAGATTCCGCAACATCCAATAACTGTTCAACCATCATTGGAAGCTGACCATTAGTATACCCCTGAAGCCAGCTGCGAATACGATCGATCGAATACTGCCGTGAGCTTTGCAGCGATGGTAGCGTTATTCTCAAAATGATCACCTCTTGCACAGATACTACTTCAGCAATTTCAAGACCGTTCCACAGTATGTAAGGCATTATGCCTGGAAGAAGAATAAGCTCCCCATTCTGCTGGATATGCAACTGATATTCTGGTTCAGCTGCTTCTGAGCCGCGAATATAAAAGACTTCCTCTTCATGATTAGAACAGTACGATAAAAAGCCGCAATCAGCACATAGCTCCAGCAGTTCTAACATTAGTGGCTGCTGATGCACCGGATTCGCATATGCATACCAACGATTATCGCGCTTAATATCAAGCAGAACCATTAGCATGTCAATCGGAATATCTGCTGTAACAAGCTGCTGAGTTAACCATTGCCAGAGGATATCATGTTGCCTTGCTTGAGCTAAAGCTAGCCACTCGATAAGTTTTTCATTATTAATAAGGATATGATTCTGCTCTTGTTTAACGATGTCCAGATCAAAAGCAATCTCTAACATAAAGTGGATGATACCGCCTGATCCTTGTAATTGATTGCTCCATACTTGTTCAATTCCCAAAAAACCACCAAGATGCTCGACGAACTGGCTCAATTGCTTTATGGAAGCCTTACTTAATTGATCACTCTTAGTTAAGCGAAGCGGTTTGTCGTTTAATCGCTGTAAAAACAGCGTAAAGCGAATGGCCAATGAATTCACGTGCTCAAATCTACAATGTTCACCACTGGGAACTGAATCATATGGCTGAAGGTAAGAAGAAATTCGTAGCATATCACGCCAATTATTAAACACTGGAAGTGGCATCCATACAATCAAGCCACGCCATGGATCTTGAAAAACAACAATGATGCCAGCCTCAGCAAAAAGCTGAAGCGCTTGCTTACATTGCTGAGAAGGACGAGCTAATTGTCGCATGAGAATTTGAACAAGCTCTTCTTCTAATTGAGGTGTTAACAACAAGCCGTTCAATAGCGCCAGCAGTACTTCCTTTTGAAACTCGTTAAGCTGCCCATATATACTTTTTATTATATCACCGTCAACGATAGCAAGATCCCAGACCCATTCCTCATTGTAGCTTTGCCAAAGCTTGCTGTCCATAAATTGCTCTCGCATCCTATGCGGAATCATTAAGCGCCAGCTTTGTAACGTCATCATAGAAACACCTCTTGCTCATGAATGCATTGATACTGATAACCTTGCTCAAGCATAAACAAACCTCTTTTCAAGGCGAATTCTGTTTCTTTACTTCCTTCCGTTACAAGGGTATAAAACCAAGCCTCGTTGGCTCCACCTTTAGGCCTCAGTAATCTCCCAATGCGCTGAGCTTCCTCTTGGCGAGAACCGAAGCTTCCAGACACTTGAATGGCAACTGTTGCATCTGGCAAATCTACCGCTAAATTTGCAATACGAGACACGACTAGGGTTGATATTTCACGATTTCGAAATTGCTTAAAAACATGTTCTCTCTGTTCATAGCTTGTACTTCCAGTCAAGAGTGGAACTTCTAGTTCAGCTGACATTTCCTCTAGCTGATCAATGTATTGACCTATAATCAGTGTTGGCATATCATGATGAAGCTTCATAATTTTCTTTACCGTTTCGATCTTGCTCGGGTTAATAGCAGCAAGCTTTAGCTTAAGTCGAGCCGATGCAGTCGAATATTGCTCCATCATACGAGCTGGAAGATTCACTCGAACTTCTGAACAATGCACCTTGGCGATATAAGACTGCTCCTCAGCTTTTTTCCAGCTTAAATCGTACAGCTTTGGCCCAACAAGTGAGAATACATCATTGGCACAGCCGTCCTCTCGTATTAATGTTGCAGTTAAGCCCAGTCGTCTTGTTGCTTGAATCATCGCAGTCATACGAAAAATAGGAGCGGGCAGCAGTTGAACCTCATCATAGATAATCAAGCCCCAATCTCGCTTCGAAAATAATTTCATATGATCATATTGATCTGAAGCTTTGTTTCGATGTGTCAATATTGTATAGGTAGCAATCGTTATTTTCTCTACCGTGCGAGCTTTTCCACAATACAAGCCAATGTCTTCTTCCTTAATCGATGTTTTATCCAGTAGCTCGTCCTTCCATTGCTTCGCTGATGTCACACTTGATGTTACGATTAGCGTAGCTGTTTGAAGACTAGCCATCACTCCGATTCCAGTTACTGTTTTCCCGCTTCCACAAGGCAGTACTATAACTCCACTGCCACCTACTCGATCACGATGAAAAGCAGCTATTGCCTTCCGTTGATAGTCTCGTAATTGAAAGTTATTCCCTGATTCAGTTTGCTTGCCAAGCACAATATGTACAGATTCTCCATCATGATAGCCAACTAGATCCTGAACCGCGTAGCCTGCTTTAGCAAGCTCTTGCTTCAAGAAACCTCGCCCTTCCTGCTTTATAAGCCACATATTGCTCTCATATTTACTTTCTATCCAGCTCACTCCAATGTGCTGACTATGCAGTTCTTGCATAATCGCATCATCTCCTTGTAGTATGAGCTTTTGATCCTCGAGCTTTAGCGTCAATCGTCCAAAGCGTGATGCCCATAGCTTTAACTGACTTTCGCACGCAGCAGGCACAGCACCTTTGCAATAAGTTTGTAAAATATGAAGCATTTTTTCAGTTTTGAAACCTAAAGCTAGTGCATTCCATACTGTAATTGCTGTACATTCATAGACCTCAAACTGACCAAGCACCTTTAACAGTTCGGTGAAAGCTCCAATCGCTGTACGTGCCTCTGCTGCATACTGAGACTCTCGATCTAGTAGTAACGTCATATCTCGTTGCACAATCATTACATCCTTACGTTGCATAAGTCTATCCTTCCTCGCTATGATCTTCTATAGTTAAGTATTGAGGTTTATGACACGTTTTATGCTTGTTTTCCCTCGTTTTTGCAGGAAATCTATATTTTTAAGAGGAATCTATGATATAATAGCTATAATTATCGTTATTTTTTTACAACTTTCGACATTTCGGAGGATATTCTTTACATGAAAAATTTGATTTATGTCGCCATGATTGCGGTAATAATTCTGCTTGCCGCATGTTCAGCACTTCCTTCCGCGACTTCAAATGTGATGAAAGAGAATACCTGGTATCCCATTGGCAAAATAATTAATAACAACACCTTCGAAATTATCGTAGGTGATCATATTGAACAAGTAACCTTTCTTTCTATTGATGTTGTTAATATTAATCATGAAGTGCTTGGAGATCATATTCATGAATTTATAGCAGACAAATTAAATAGTTCGAAAGAAGTCATACTTAGCTTTGATCAAGAAGTACGCAATGAGAGTGGACAGTTGCTTGCCGTTGTCAAGCTTAGAGACGGTACCAATATGAATGAATTGCTGTTAGAGACAGGCTATGCAAAAGTATTAGTACAAGAGCCTAATATAAAGATGGAGAACGTATATAAGAAGCATGAACAGTTAGCTAAGACGAACAAGGTAGGCATATGGTACGATGAACATGAAACAAGCAATGAGGATGTCACATTAAAAGCTGCACCGTATACAGGTATTCGACTTACAGTAGTGAAGGAAGATCAAAAAGCAATGATCTCGAATTACACGTCGCAGGACTTAGATCTAAGCCATTGGAAGCTTGTCAGTGTAGCAGGTAATCAAATCTATATATTTGAGGACTTGATACTTGAACCAGGTGAAACAGTTGCTGTCTACGCAAGAAGTATGGAGCGCATTCCTGAAAGTATCCACTTCTATTGGGGGAATGATCTCGTATGGGATCTCAATGAGAAGGAAAGTGCTGAACTATACAATACCAATAACGAGCTGATCGCTGAATGGACCGAATAATTCCGTTTCAGTGACTCAGCTCGTTTTTTATGTTTATTTATATTGTTGGACATAATGCTCTGCCGTTTCAACGAGCATTCGGATCGCAAGCTTCATTGAGCGTTCATCTAAGTTAAAGCGAGGGTGATGATGCGCATAAACAGCATCAACCTCTTCGTTGCCTGCACCGACAAACATAAAGCATCCTGGAACTTCTTTTAGATAAAAAGCGAAATCTTCAGCGATCATTATCGGAGCCGTTACCTCTGTATTTTCATTGCCAACAATCGCACGTGCTACCTCCAGCACTCGCTGTGACTCACGCTCATCATTGACAACAGCCGGATAGCCTTTTTTCAATTCATAACGATAGGTAGCTCCGTGCAGTTCACATAGTTTTTGAATTGTCTTTTCAACCTTAGCCTGTGCAATCTCACGGCTTTTTTCGTCGAAGGTGCGGATCGTCCCCTTTAGCAAGCAACGCTCTGCAATAACATTGTTCGCTCTACCAGCCTGAAAAGTACCGACTGTAACAACTGCAGGGGAGATCGGGTCTATGCTGCGGCTAACGACCGTCTGCAAACTTTGTACAATCTGTGAGCCTATCACAATCGCATCGATCGTATGATGAGGCACTCCACCATGCCCACCTAAGCCTTGAATCTCCACACTAAAATCATCAACCGCGCTCATAAAATTGCCGCCTCTTGTTGCAACCTTACCATATGCAAGCGGGGCCCATAGATGCACACCATATATAGCATCTACACCTTTTAGTGCTCCTTCAGCAATCATCGATGCTGCACCACCTGGTGCTAGTTCTTCCGCCGGCTGGAATATAAGCCTGCGCTCGCCTCTTAATTCATGCTTACGCTGTACATAAAATTGTGCAATGGCAAGCAGTGACGAAGTATGTGCATCATGACCGCACGCATGCATCACATTAGGAACTTTAGAGGCGTATTCTACGTCCTTCTCATCTTGGATCGGAAGTCCGTCCATATCTGCTCGCAAAGCAATCGTAGGTCCATCCAGGTCGCCTTTAATTGAAACGACTAATCCATTATTATGTTGACAGCGCGTTACAATGCAGCCCATCGCTTCTAATTGCTCATTAATCCACGCTGATGTTCGTTCCTCATGAAAAGAAAGTTCTGGATATTGATGAAGATAACGACGCCACGACACCGCCTGATCAAAAACTTGCTCGGTGTATTGCTCTAGTTGTTGTAAAATATTCATGCAGTTACCTCCTAATCCCATATATCAAAAGTTTAATTCTAGTGTAACAGAAAAATGGCTGAAGCGGTAATTCAACAGCTATAATGTTCCTATCTTGCCGATTCTAGCAAATGATCTCGTTATTTGTATATGAGTTATGCTTGCACAAGCTAGTGAAACATACTATCATTATGAAAGAATAGCTTGATACTAGATGTTATAGGAGGAAATGGAATGATTATCGAAAATTCCGGACTAAATGAGCTTAAAAGTGAGCTGGGCTATCTTGATGAAGTAGCAGAAAAAGCTGGCTTTTTCCGTGGGCAATGGGAATACTACCGTGCTACATATGATTTGAAAATTGAAGACTCACAATCTGATAATGTATATTATCTTCGTGTAAATACACGAGCAGTTGAAGGTAAGCTTGAAAATCCGCATGCCGTGCTAGTCATCGAGGATGTTTACATCGGACGTTCTACTTTCCCGCACGGTCTTGAATATGAATCACCTATTCCTAAGCACGTGATGGATATTGCGAATAAAGGTATTCAGGCATTACATTCCGCATTAAGCTAATAACGAGGTATATTTTATGAAAGCTCCGCAAAAAACAAGTAAAGGTAGACCCGATTTTCTACTTCTAATCATGACTCTCATACTAGTTGGATTTGGACTAGTAATGGTGTTTAGCGCGAGCTCAAGTGTTGCAGTTGTATCTTCCTTATACGATTTTGATGCACTATATTTTACGAAGCGCCAGTTCATTTTTGCTGGCGTTGGTTTGTTCGTTTTGTTCTTTATTATGAACATTCCATTCCGCAGTTTCAAAAAACTGCAAGTTCTTTTCTTTATTCCAGTGATTATTATGCTATTAATCGTGCCCTTCATTGGTAAAGAAATCAATGGTGCGCGAAGCTGGTTCGGATATGCAGGTCTCGGGATACAACCGACAGAGCTCGCTAAAATTGCTCTTATATTATATTTGGGCGCACTTATTGCAAAAAAGGGAGAGAATTTCCGTGACTTTAAGCGGGGGCTTCTCCCTGTTCTAATCATTATCGCATTTATATGTGGACTTATTATGCTTCAGCCCGATCTTGGTGCTGTTATTGTTGTTGCCGGGAGCGCAGGAATGATGATCTGGGCAGCTGGCGCAAAGCTTAAGCACTTATTGTTGACTTTACTGGGCGGGGTAGCTATTCTCACACCGATCATTACTTATTCAGTGTTGACCAATCCAAAAGCTTGGAATTATCGGATAGCAAGGTTTACTGCGTACCTTGATCCGATAGGAAATGCACAGGATAGCGCTTGGCAGCTTGTTTCTTCCCTGCAAGCATTCGGTCATGGCGGCTTTATTGGGGCTGGCTTTGGAGAAAGCATTCAAAAGCTCCATTATTTGAAGTATCCATATAATGATTTTATTTTTGCAATTATCGCTGAAGAGTTTGGCTTTATCGGAGCAGCACTGTTTCTCATCTTTATGATTGTTTTCATATGGAGAGGCTTTATTGTCGCCGTTCGTTGTCCTGATCAATTCGGCATGATTACTGGTATCGGCATTGTATCACTAATTGCTTTTCAAACCTTCATTAACATTGGCGGAGTTTCCGGAGCGATCCCTCTGACAGGAGTTACGCTACCTTTTATAAGTTACGGAGGATCATCCATTCTAGCGATGCTAATGGCGATGGGAGTACTGCTAAGCATTTCAAGAGAGTACTATCAAGTCATGAATAAAACGACGGTAACGTCTACTACAACGAAAAAAACGACTGCTCCTATCAATTAGGAAACAGTCGTTTTTCTTATGTGGTTTATTTCAAGCGCATTACTACTTCTTCCGGCTCTTCTTCCTTAAAGGCTACTCCTTCGACCTTAACGTTCACTTCAACAACTTGAAGTCCGGTCATGTTGGACACCGCTTCTCGTACATTCAACTGAAGCTGACGGCAAACCTCTTGAATTGGAATTCCATAATGTACGATAATACGAAGATCAATTGCTGCTTCTAGCTGACCTACCTCAACGGTAACACCTTTTTGCACATTTTTACCACTTAGTCGTTTAGCAAGTCCTTCAGATATGCCACCAGACATTGCTGCAATACCAGGCGTCTCGAGTGCTGCAAGTCCCGCAATTGTAGCTACTACATCATCAGAAATACGAATTACACCAGTTTGAAGTTCCTCGGTCATGTCATTCACTCCTCAATAGGCCATATATGTACATTGTATAGGATATCATTTCCTTTATCAAGCTGAAGGCTGCAAAATAAGCATGCTCTTTCATTTTAACCAATTGATTAGGTTCTATTCTTGCATCAATGCAAAAGAGACAATCTCTACTGAGACTGTCCCTTTTGATCTAACGCTTCGTATAGTACAGCCAGATTGCGCTCTAGTCGACTTAATATTTCCTTGCCTTCCACCTCGGAAACTAGACCGATGCGAATTGCAAAATCGACTTCACGTGAAAACCCATACATTTGCGTATCGAGTACTTCTTCGTATAATGGACATTGACGGGTAGTAAGATTCGCCATCTGGACTTCAATAAGCTTTTCTATTTTAGCTGCATCTTCCTGCAGAAGACGTAGTGCTCGTTCAGTCAATAATTCAGCGCGCTCTAGTGCAGACATCGAATCCCTCCTTCACTGCTTCTCCAACAACTTAACCTCTCTTTATATTAGACGAAAAACGAGATAAGTACAAGGATAAACTAGCATGAACAATAAGAAAACCTCTTTCGAGGCCTTTAAGAGAGAAGCGACCGCCTCTAAAGCTAGGTTTTATCGCCAAATAGTGGTAAAAAAGCACCTCTCCATATGGAGAAGTGCCTGTTTATTCCATTACTCTGAAATAATTGTAACGTTCAAGTTATGCTTTGCAAAAACATCTGCCATTGCTTTTTTAGCTTCGTCTGCATCTGGTCCATGAACATGTAGTTCGTATGCGTGACCACCCACCAAAGTTGTGAACAAGCCTAAAATACTTTTCACATCGATGTATTTGCTATCTGCTTGTAGCACGATAGACGAAGTAAATTTACTCGCCTCTTGTGAAATTTCGACAATTGCCGCGTTATTCGACATGGGAGATCCCTCCATAGAAAAATAAGTTTTATAGTTACCATCATACCTTGAAAAGAAGCATCCTTCAAGCATTTTCCAAATAATTTTCGTTAAGCTTTTAATTGCTCTGGATTCAATCCCATTAGATCGGAAGTGACGAATAACCCATCCTTGCGGATAAGCTCTCCATCAAAGTAAATTTCTCCTCCACCGTAGTCTGCCCGTTGAATCAAAACAAGATCCCAATGAATCGCACTATTATTACCGTTGTTGCATGTTTTATAACATTGCCCCGGTGTAAAGTGAAGGCTTCCTGCAATCTTTTCATCGAATAGTATATCATTCATCGGATGCAAAATATACGGATTAAAGCCGATAGCAAATTCACCTATATAGCGAGATCCTTCATCTGTATCCAATATTTGATTCAATCTATCCGTTTGATCACCCGCTTCAGCTTGGACAATTTTACCTTTTTCAAACGATAGTTTAATATTTTGGAATGTTGTCCCGGAATAAACCGTTGGCGTATTGTAGTGAATCGTACCTTCCACAGAGTCGCGAACAGGAGCTGAATATACTTCTCCATCTGGAATATTGCGGTGCCCTGAGCATTTTTTCGCTCCTACCCCTTTAATGGAAAACGTAAGATCTGTACCTGGAGCTGTAATACGAACTTGGTCAGCTTTACTCATTCTTTGATAAAGGGCCTCCATTGCTGTTTCCATTTTCGCATAATCTAGATTGCAAACATTAAAATAAAAATCCTCGAACGCTTCTGTACTCATACCAGCAAGCTGTGCCATCGATGCATTCGGATATCGCAAAATCACCCATTTCGTATGATTGACCCGCTGCTCCATATGTACCTTCGTAAGATGAATCGATTCATACCATTTCATTTGCTGCTCTGGCACATCACTTAATTCATTAACATTATTACTCGCACGAATGCCAATGTATCCATGCATTTGTTTCATTCGTGCAAGATCAAGCTCTGCCCATAGCTCAATTTGTTCTTTCGTTGCATATTTCAATAGGCTGCGAGTGACCGCACGGTTATTTAACTCAACAAACGGTCGTCCACCGCGTTTACTTACCTCCTCAACTAACGCCTTTACAAGTTCGAGCTCTTCTCCAATCATTTCGATCAAAATATTCTCATTAGGTTGCACATCTATTGAATATTGCACTAAATTACGAGCCAATTGCTCAATTCTGTTATCTCGCATTGCTCATTCCCCCTGTACTTCTATATCGCCAATTTCTATCGTACCACTTGATCTGGAGTTAGATCAAACTTGATCTTACTCTTTCGAAACTCTTTTATGTTTATGCCATCCTTTATATAATCCATCGATATATTCTCATTTATTTGCAACGGTACAATACGAGTTGGATCGATTGTGATTTCTACTTTCATGCCTACTTCTAATTGCTTAAGCAATTGCTCTAGTTCTTGCTGTGAGCGATCCACTTCCTGCTGTATAAGTGCAAGATGCTTATTTTGATCCTTTGCATTCGTTAATGCCTCTAATGTGACATTGCTTAGCTCCTGCTTTAGGAGCTCCTTCCAGCGCGCTGTAGCAGCGTTAGAATCTACGGTTACATCAAGAACGACAATGTTATTTTGTTCGGACTCATCGAGTCCATTGTAAGCAACAATCGCTTCACTATAGTTTTGCGCGATAAAATCCATCTCGTTGACTGGATTGTTAACAAAGCTGTTAGATTGCTCAGCATACAGAGCGATTTGCTTATGCTTTTCTATCTCCCCTTCAAATGCAAATGGATTAAGCGCTACACCGTCCTCAAAGCCCATTACAACCGTTCCACTAAAGCGAAAGTCATCCTCTGCAACCATTCCTGCATGAACGAGCTCCAGCCAATCTTCTGCGGTACGGTTGCCTGTAACAATGCTGCAAGCCGCTATAATTACACAGCAGGCAAGCATACCAATCAGACTACTATTTTTACGCATAATACACCTCGATTATTACATCATTCCATCATAGGTTTTCTCAAAGCAAGCTTTGTTATGCGCATAAGTATTAAATGTGTCACCTCAGTCATTATTCAGTTTTGCGACAATGAAAACAAAAGAAGTGAGCACAAGGGTCAATAAACTCCCTAAATACTCACTTCTTTATCATTTAGCCGATATTAATTCGATTGCGGCCACTTTTTTTGGATTCATAGAGTGCCATGTCTGCATGGTAAAACAATGACTCTACGCTGATTTTTTCATGAGAAGCGTCCCATTCGCTAATTCCACATGATACGGTTACCGTCGGATTCGTCTCTTGCTCTACACGCATTCGAATACGTTCAGCGATTTGCGCCGCTCTAACAGCCGGAACATTAGGTAAATAAATCGCCAACTCTTCTCCACCCCAACGTGCTGCGATATCGCCATTGCGTATTGAGGTTCGAATAATAGAGCTTACCTGAATCAATATGCGATCTCCAACTTGATGACCATAGGTATCGTTAACATTTTTGAAAAAGTCGATATCTACAAGAATTAACGACCCCTGCATATCACTCCGCTGCTTAAGCTGAATTTGTTCATCCAAATAATGACGGACATGCAAATTCGTTAAATTATCTGTAATAATCATTTTATGCATTTCTGCATGCAGTGAAGCATTCGTAACGGCTAGACCGATATGAGTGCTCACAACCTGCAACAGCTTGAAATTATCATATGAAAAATAATTAGCTTGACGATGCGTAACGAGTATGACTCCAGCTACCTCACCATCTATAAATATCGGAGCACCAATTAATGATCTGGAGTTCGTATCCTCCATTAACTCAGAAGGGACGGTTTGCGTGTTCCAGTAGTCCGAAGTAATTAGCGCTTCTTTCGTACGGAATACAATACCTGTAAACCCGTAATCATTCGTATAGATTTTTCCGAGCAATGACTCCAAGTTACTTGCTCTTACTTTAAATTCATTACGTTTGCGGTCAAGCTGCAGCACACAGCAATAATCTGCATTAAAGATTTTAAGAAGCTCCGTTGTAGCATATTGAAAAATTTCACGCGAGCGAAGCGATTGATTAAGACGCTTCGTCATCTCATTAATAATTCTCAGTTCATTAATTAATAAATTGGATTGTTCATACAGCTTAGCGTTTTCAAAAGCTGATCCTGCCGTATCCGCAATAAGCATAAATGCTGGAAGATCAGATTCATCCCAATGCTCACGATTGATCTCGATGCAAAGCACCCCATAAGCAGCCTGTTTTCCATTCATAGGAATAGCAAGACGAATATGATTAGCTTGTTCGCGGTCAATGCAGCATTTCCCCTCGAGAAATGCTTCAGTTACAATATCGTTTGAAGAATTGCGAAACTCAAGCGGTCGTACGCGATTGTCTCCTTCAAGATGATCCTGAGAAAGATATAAATATATTTCCGAATCTTGATAAAGCTCTTCTAAACTATGCAACATTTCACGAACAACGCTTTGTGCATCAATTTGATCATATAATCGCTTGGAAATTAAAAAGAGACGTTCTCGATGCGATGCTTCCTTATCAACTAATGTTTTTTGCAGCATAATCTCTTTAACAAAAACGCCTTCAAACACCCGGTAAAAATGAACACGAAAGTGCTTCGCATAAACCTCTAGCTCAGCTTTACCGATGGCGTGTTCAACGTCGACACAATACATAAACACAGCAAACACTTTATTATCTTTCCGTCTTCTAATAGGAACCGCACTGTATTGAACGTTCTCCTCCAGTGTGACGGTGTAGGTTTCACTATGCATGCACTGGTTCGCCAGCCTTATCATAGCCTCATCCCACTGCTTACTGTCCATTGTATGCTGATTTAAGGGCTTAGTACTATAAAGGGAGGCTGATCTTGTGTATATGCTGAACACTCCATGTTGGCATGCATCCAAATCCCGTGCATCTTCATACCATGCGTAAAAACTTTCTTTATATAGCTCTGGCAAGTACGGCTCATCCGCATCATGGAAATCTTCATCAGCAAACCAGATGATAGGTTTATTTACTTCATTCGTTCCGTCCTTCATCTTGCACCCAACCCTTTCCTTCACTGCCCTAAGGAGATGAGCTTTCTTTCTCATATCATACTCTACTTTTAAGAATTTTGCACTAATATCACACAAAATATTAGGACTTTAGACTGTATATTTTATGAAAATCTGGTAGATAGCAATGGATCGCATTTCATTTCTTGACTTTTGATTTTGAGACTTTATAATATTAATGATGGTATTATGGGCGTACGGTTTTGTGTCACCCTCAGGATATGCAAGGACTGTTAGACCTGCGGCTGATGTGTCTAACAGTGCAGTAAGATGCTGCACCTTCATATCCGCGAAACACAACCCCATCCTCAATAATCTCATTTGATGAAGGAGTTAATCGACACATGTCACGTTATACTGGTCCTAAATTTAAACTAAGCCGCCGTCTTGGAATTTCTCTTGCTGGAAACGGTAAAGATCTTAAAAGAGCATTCCCTCCGGGACAACATGGCCCTAACTCTCGTCGCAAAATCAGCGGCTACGGTCTACAACTTATGGAGAAGCAAAAGCTTCGTCATATGTACGGAATGAGCGAAAAACAATTCCACAACCTTTACGTTAAAGCTACGAAAATGAAAGGTATTGCCGGTGAAAACTTCATGGTGCTTCTTGAAAGCCGCCTTGATAACCTAGTATATCGTCTAGGTTTTGCTAATTCTCGTGCAGGTGCTCGTCAGCTAGTTGCTCACGGTCACATCACTGTGAATGGTAAAAAAGTTGATATCGCGTCTTATGCCGTTTCTCTTGGCGATGTAATTGGTCTACGTGAGCGTAGCCGTGGAATGAAATCTGTGAAGGAAGCGATTGAGAGCCGCGTTCACCTTCCTGGATATCTTGAGTTTAACGATCAAGCAGTTGAAGGTAAATACATTCGCTTGCCTGAACGTTCTGAGCTTTCTCAAGAAATCGATGAGAAGCAAATCGTTGAGTTCTACTCTCGTTAATAGGATGTACAAAAAGGACTGCAATATCATTGCAGTCCTTTTTTCGTATGAAGTTTAAGTAATAGATATTATTCAACATTTCCTTTATCTACCGGTTCTTGTTGTGATAGTATTTGTTGAATAGCAGATTCAGGATTTTTAGCAGAAGAACTTTGCTGCTGAGGATTTCCCTTACCACTTGCTAGACGGGATATTAGCCCATTCACATCGATTCCTGTAACATTTTCCAGCATTTCAGGTGCTGTCGCCATTAATGAAGTCACGTAGTTGCTTACTCTTGCTGCCCCTTCTCCATTACCTGTATCTACAACAGATAGCTTATCAATATTGCCCATCGGCTCAGCAATTTTCCCAGCTAACTCAGGCAGCATCTTCAGTACGATGTCAAGAACAGCCGCCTCGCCGAACTTCTCAAAAGCAAGCGCAAGCTTTTCTTTCGCTTCAGCTTCTGCCAAGCCCTTCAAGCGAATGACTTCAGCAGTCGCAGTACCTTGTGCTCGTTCAACATCTGCAATCGCAATACCTTCCAAGCGTTTCTGCTCGGCAACTGCCTTCGCTTCCGCTTCAATACGATATTGCACCGCGTCCGCTTCCCTTAGCTGTCTTGCTTTATTCGCTTCAGCCGCCTGCTCTACAGCATAGCGATCAGCGTCCGCCTTTTTCTTAACTTCAGCATCATATTGCTTCTCACGTCTTAAAATTTCCTTTGCTTCAAGATCAATCTCGCGCTCTTTACGCACGAGCTCTACTCTCATCTGCTCTTCCACAACGACCTGCTTCGCTTTGGCCTCTTGAATCGCATACGCCTGGTCAGCCTCCGCTTTTGCAGTATCCTGATCCCTTTTGAAAGATGCAATTTTCATTTCTTTATCGCGTTCAGCTTCAGAAATATTAGTATCTTTTAATAGCTCCGCTTTTTGCGCGGCCTCCGTTGCTAACGCCTTTTGAATCGTAGCATCGCGATCTGCTTCGGCTTCCGCGATTTCAGCATCACGCTTTACTGCAGCTATTCTCGGCTTACCTAACGCATCTAAGTATCCGTGCTTATCTCGTACATCCTTAATCGTGAATGATACGATTTGAAGTCCCATCTTTTTAAGATCACGTGCAGCAACCCCTTGAACCTCTTGCGCAAATTTATCACGATTACGATAAATTTCCTCTACTGTCATCGTACCTAATATCGCACGTAGATGACCTTCTAGCACCTCTTGAGCTTCTACTTTTAATGCTTCAGTTGGCTTGCCTAAAAACTGCTCGGCAGCCGTTGCTATATCTTCTATGGAACCACCAATTTTTATAATTGCAACACCGTTCGAGAATACGGGTACCCCTTGCGCTGAATACACTTCAGGAGTAGCAATATCTAGCTTATGAGATAGTAATGATAAAAATTGAGATTGCTGGAAAATAGGTAGAATAAAAGAGCCTCCACCGCGAATTATTTTTACTTTTCGCCCCGACTCATCTACTAACGTATTGCGCGTCCCCAGAAATGATCCCGTAACTAGCATAGCCTCATCAGGACTTACTGTTTTATACCTTGCCCAAAACGCGAGACCAAGCACAATAATAACACCAACGACAATAATAGGAATAGTCAACATTCCTCCTAAATCATCCATAACAAATCCTCCTTAATCCAAATTAATTTCTGAGACAAGCAAGACCCCATCCTGAACTTCAATGACAACCACTGACCGTTCACCCGCAATCTCAACTTGCCCGTAGCTTGCTGCGGTATGACTTGCTATACCTCCAATTGTTTTGACAATGACTTCGCCGTAGCCTTCAGCGGGGATCGGGACGATGACCTGTGCCTCCTTTCCTACTAAATCATAGATGGAGTATCCGATTGAACTCTCTGCATTAGCCATCGGCTTAATATACAAGAAGTAAACAATAATGACGCCTACTACTGCAATACCGAGTGCGGCTAACACAACTACCGTCATGGTTAGAAAAGAAAACTGAAGGAGTACAATGCCTGCACCGCCAAATATCGTTAATCCACTCATTAACGTCATTGGCTGTATCATTGGCAAGTTGTCAAGCTGCAGCCATTCTAACGAGGCGTCAAAGGCACCTGCCAATGCATCGCCGAATATTACAACGACTACAGTGTAAACAACACCAATCAAAAAGCATATCCAGAATAAGGTTTCCATAATCCTCCCTCCTTTGATGTTCATATCTGTAATTGGTTCAATCTATTAGATTATACATCATTTTCCTTATTTAGGTTTCAAAATATTCAATTTCCATTCTTTACATTTCGTCAATATAAGCAACTTTGATTGTAAATTCCGCGTCAAGTCTAGAGTGCTATACGCTTACAGCTGTAATATACTCACATGATGAATTGTGGTATAATACGAATGTTATGCTAGAGGAGGAATGTGAACTTATGGAAGAGGAACAAAAATCACAGTCGAGGCCATATGGTCCCTTTCGGTGGTTTAGCCTTATTAGCTTCTTAACCTTCAAATGGATTTTGCTATTCATCATTTTTGGAGGCTTACTTGCAGGCGGAGCAGTAACTGGTTATGTCGCTGCAAACGTTAAAAATGAGGAAATTCGTCCCCAGTCCTATATTCAAGGTAAAATAGAAGAATATGCAATGACGGGCTATGTTTACTTTAATGACGATACATTAGTCGGCCAATTGCGAACAGATGAGGATCGCATTGTTGTTACATACGATGAAATCCCAACGATTGTGCTTGATGCACTCGTTGCTACTGAAGATCAAAACTTCTGGGAGCATATCGGTGTGGATGCATATGGTTTAGGGCGTGCCGTTAAAGAACGACTATTCAATGAAGATATGCAAACAGGCGGCAGTACACTTACACAACAGCTTGCACGCCGCGTATTTCTAAGCTTGGACCGTACAGAAAGCCGTAAAATTAAAGAAATATTCCTTTCCATTCGTATGGAACGATATTTGAAAAAAGAAGAAATCATAACAGCATACTTAAATAAAATGCCATTCGGTAACGGCTCCAACGGCTATCAAGTGTTTGGAATTAAAGCGGCTGCTAAAGGAATTTTTGGATTAGAAGATCTTAATCAACTGAATATTGCACAAGCAGCGTACTTAGCAGGTTTACCGCAGTTACCAAGCACATATACAGCTTTTACAGGAACCGGACAATATAATGAACAAGGAATCGAGAATGCTACTAAGCGACAGAGGATTGTCCTAAGTCGAATGCGAGATACGAATAAAATAACTGAAGCGGAATATAACGAGGCATTAGCGTTCGATATTCGTTCTTCGATTACTGAACCAACAGAAAAAGCATATAACACCTATCCTTTCCTTATGCTTGAAGCTGAGCGAGAAGCAGCTAAATTATTGCTGCTGCAAGATAATAAAGAATTAACGTTAGAAGATCTCAATAAGGAAGAAAATGCTTATCTTGTTGAAGACGCACGTGAGACGTTGCTGCGTGGTGGATACCATGTTCATACAACGATTGATAAAGAAGTGTATGACATTATGCACGAGATTGGCAGCAATCCAGACTACTTTACTCCTGACAGCCCGGAAAAAGGAGTTGAGCAGGTTGGAGCTATACTCATCGATCATTCCACCGGGGCAATTATAGGAATGCTTGAAGGACGCGATTTTTACAAAGAGCAGCTTAATCATGCTACTCAAATGATTCGTCAGCCAGGTTCGACAATGAAAACACTCGCTGCGTATTTGCCTGCGATTGAAAAAGGACTTGTGCAACCAGCAAGCATTATAGATGATGCACCGCTTATATTGGAAGACGGACAAAAGGGATATCATATCCCGCAGAACGCCAATCGAAAATTCGCTGGTCTAGTTACTGCACGTACTGCATTAAATCGCTCATTAAACATTCCAGCACTAAAAATATATAATGAGGATTTAACGATTCCAGTAGCGCTTGATTTTATTAAAGAGCTTGGAATAACAACTTTAACTGAATCGGATTACTACGCAAAAACAGGAGTAATCGGTGGATTGGAACACGGTGTAACCGTTGAGGAAATGACAAATGCATACGGCTCAATTCCTAATAACGGTGAAATTAATGATTCCTATATGATTGAAAAAATTACGGATGCAAACGGGAAAATTATATACGAGCATCAGTATAAGCCCAAACGTGTCTTTTCCGAGCAAACAGCTTTCCTAATGACAGATATGCTCCGTACCGTTATTGCTGACGGTGCAGGTACTGGCGCTGCACTTCGTGGTCAATTGAAAGCATACAGCTCAATGGACTTTGCAGGTAAAACGGGATCTACACAAAGCTACGGTGATGTTTGGTTTGTTGGTTTTACACCAGATGTAACACTAGGCGTGTGGGCCGGTTATGAAAAACAAATTCATACGCTTACTACGAACGGCCGAACGCGTGCTCGTTCAATATGGGCAATCATTATGAATGAATTAACTGAAAAACGTCCAGAACTCTTTGAAAATAAAAAGTTTACACAGCCAGACAATATTGTTAAAGCTACCGTGTCTTCAACAAGTGGACTCCTACCGTCAAGCTTGAATAAATCGGCTGGATTACTTGTTACCGACTGGTTCAATAAAGAGTATCTACCTAAGAAAACAGATGACACACTTATTAACATGAAGGTCATCGAATACAAAGGCATCAATTACAAACCTAATGAGCTTACACCTGAAGATATGCTTATAGAGAAACAGGTTATTGTACGGAAAACACCACTAGATCAATTAATGCTTGATCTGCAAGCAGCGCAATCTAAGCTTCCTGCAAGCAGCAGACGTGATTTATCGATTTATGTACCAGCAGATGCAGGTAGGGATGCACCTTCTGTTATTGATCCTCGTGAGGATGATGGAGCGATTCCTGCCTATCCACCGAATGTAAGATTAAGTAATGATTCGGTACTAACGTTCAGCAATAGCAGTTCTAGTGATGTAGTCGGCTATCGTGTTTTCCGTTCAATTAACGGTGGAGATTACGAGAAATACGGTGAATCCATACTGTACAGTAAAGACAGCTATTCAGTTACGGTAAACGTTAATCCATCACAGCATACGAGCTTCTATGTAGTCGCAGTCGATGTCGTTGGAAAGCAATCCGAGCCTAGTCTTAAGGTTGAATATGGAAACTATAATCCACTGCCTGATTTTGAAACTCCGGGTACCCCTGATGACGAAGGAAATGCTGGCTCGAATGCAGGAAACAGTGAGCAAAATAATAGCAACGGCAACAATGGTAACGGTAATGGCAATAACGGCAATACTCAGCCTTCACTTAATGCACCATCTGCCCCTGGCGGTTTATACGCTGAATACGTTGGGATGAGCTTATTAATTAGCTGGTCATCCAATTCCGTCTCGGAGCAAGTGACGGAATACAACGTATACTACAGTGCCAACAATGATGGTAATTATACGAAGCTAGGTTCTACTAGCTCAGCATCTTATGAGCATAATGGTGCACAGTCTGGTGGAGCTTATGTTATAACAGCTGTAAATGATCAAGGTGAATCAAGCTACTCTGCGAAACTAGTAGCACAATAGCAGCTGCTAAACGATTAGATGTCAGTTGATGATAAAAGCTGCTTAGCAAAATAGTTTTAATTTATGTACGTTCAGCAAAGGGGATGGCCCAAGTCATTGTAATGACTTAGCCATCCCCTTTTCATTTCAAGATTCGTATATTACGTTAGCTTAATCTACGCTCCATAATAAAATCATCCATCACATATCCGCTTCCAATATCAGTTACTTGCTCGTCTATAATAGAAAAGCCTGAACGCTCATATACAGCAATAGAAGAGGCATTGTCACGATTGACAGTTAGCCAGATCGAACGAAGCTTCCGCTCTGTGGCTATATTAGCAATAAGCTGAAGCGCAGCTTTACCACATCCTTGCCCTCTCGACTCTTTAATCACATATAACTTGCTTAAAAATAACGTATCATCTTCTTGTTTAACTGCAGTATATCCTGCGACATATCCATTGCATACAATGAAAAAGTATTGATAGCCTTGCTCCATCTGTTCCTGTATCGCTGTCACAGATTGGAACCTCTCTAGCATATAATCTATTTGCTGCTGAGATAGTAATTGACTGTAATACTCATTCCATATTATCGAAGCCAGCTCAGAGAGATCCTGTCGCTGCTCATGCGACGTCACAGCCATTAACACAGTGTTCATATGTTTAATCAACTCCTATAAATATATTAAAGCATTATAGCGAATGTAAAGGCTGTTAACAACAGAACAATGCCTGTCGGTTAAACCGACAGGCACATTGTAAATGATCATATATAACTAGTATTATTACTTGCAATATTAATCCTCGATCGATGAAAGATCACCCGTCGGCAGATTAAGCTCCCATGCTTTCAACACTCGACGCATAATTTTACCGCTGCGTGTTTTAGGAAGTTTCTCCTTAAATTCAATTTCTCTAGGTGCAGCATGAGCAGACAATCCAACCTTAACGAATTGCTTTATCTCCTGTTCAAGCTCTTCAGTAGGCCCAAAGCCGTCACGAAGCGCTATAAACGCTTTAATAATCTCCCCTCTTACTGGGTCAGGTTTACCGATAACACCCGCCTCAGCGACCGCTGGGTGCTCTACAAGCTTCGATTCAACCTCGAAAGGACCTACTCGCTCACCTGAAGTGTTAATTACATCATCAACTCTTCCTTGGAACCAGAAATATCCATCCTCATCATAATAGGCTGAGTCGCCAGATACATACCAACCTGGAATTCTAAAATACTCAGCGTACTTCGCATCATTATTCCATACCTTGCGCATCATTGCTGGCCATCTAGTCTTAATGGCGAGATTACCCATCCGATAAGGCGGCAGCTCATTGCCTTGGTCGTCGAGTATCGTTGCCTCTACACCAGGAATTGGCTTGCCCATCGATCCAGGCTTAATATCCATACTTGGGTAGTTACAAATTAATTGCCCACCTGTTTCCGTCATCCACCACGTATCATGAATACGCTGATTGTATACCTTCATTCCCCAGCGAACGACCTCTGGATTTAACGGCTCGCCAACACTTAGTACATGGCGTAGGCTGCTAAGATTATAATTTTTAACGACATCATCGCCCGCTCCCATCAGCATACGAAAAGCGGTAGGCGCACTATACCAAACGGTTACACCATACTTTTCTAAAACACTGTACCAATCATCAGGACTAAAGCGACCACCGCGCACGACATTCGTAGCACCGTTAATCCAAGGCGCGAAGATACCATATGCGGTTCCTGTCACCCAGCCAGGATCTGCCGTACACCAATATACGTCATCCTGCTTTAGATCAAGTACGATTTGCCCGGTATATAGATGCTGAACCATCACATTATGCACATGATAGATACCTTTCGGCTTTCCTGTGGAACCGGAGGTGTAATGCAGAATAAGGCCATCCTCACGATCAACCCATTCTATGTTTGCTTCATCACTTTGCTCTTGCATCAGCCTGCTATAGCTGACCACACCTTCTTCTTCCTTTACATCATCGCCAAATAGAATAATGTGTTTAAGTTCAGGAAGCTCTTCACGCTTTATTCGAGAAAGCAAAGCAGGTGTCGTTACGATAGCAACTGCCCCGCTATCCTGTAGGCGATCCTTTACTGCGGTTTCCATAAACGCCTCGAATAATGGACCAACGATCGCACCTACCTTAATAATTCCAAGCACACTTACATATAGCTCAGGTGTACGCGGCATAAATATAAATACCCGCTCTCCTTTGCCTATTCCTAGACTACGAATTCCATTGGCAAAACGATTGCTGGCTTGACTTAACTCCTGATACGTATAACGCTCTTCTCGCTGCTGATCACTATATATGAGAGCAAGCTTATTACCATTCCCCTGCTCAACATGTCGATCAATGGCTTCGTACACAATATTTACATTACCAGTCGTAGCCCAGCTAAATTGTGACTCAATCTGATCCCATGAAAATTGCTCACGAGCCGTTTCATAATTTTGAAGGTTTCCATTTTTAACGGTAGCTGGTATACGCTCTTGATGTAGGTCAATCATCGTTTCACTCTCCCATCTATTCAATGAAAATCTAAAGTATGCGCTTACAATGGAATTATTATAGCATATAATTAATCTATTGCACTATATCTTTCCATATTACGATCAATTATGTATAGTAAGAAGTAATATAGCTTTTGAAGAAAGAGGAACGACATATGGAGCATAGAAAGCGTTTCCAATATAAGGAATACTATATCTCTACCTTTAACCAAACGTTAATTATTGAGGGTCCGATCTCACCTGAGCGTCTAGGCCACATGACGCTGGATGAAACGCTTGATGCTTTCCGCAAGCCAAGAGATCAGCATGAAGCGCTCGTAGAGATCGCTAGTCTGCCCGAAGGAAGAATTATCGCTGCTCATCTTGATGGCCATATTGTCGGTTACGTTACGTTTCATTACCCTGATGAGTATGAACGCTGGTCAGAAGGAAATATGGAAGATCTAGTAGAGCTAGGGGCAATTGAAGTTGCCGATAATTATCGCGGCTGTGGATTAGGCAAGCAGCTTATTATTACAGCGTTCGCTGAGCAACAGCTCGAAAATATGATCGTCTATACAACTGAATATTACTGGCATTGGGATCTTGAAGGAAGTGGTCTTAATGTTTGGGATTATAGGAAGATGATGGAAAAGCTAATGCAATCTGTCGACATGATCTGGTATGCCACAGATGACCCTGAGATCTGTGCTCATCCTGCAAATTGCCTTATGGTAAAAATAGGTGCTGAAGTACCGCTTGAATCGGTGGAGCAATTCGACCGAGTGCGCTTCCGCAACCGCTTCATGTACTAAAGGTAGATCAAAAAGTTCACCTTTGATCACGAAGTAATACTGCATGGTTATTCGACATCGAATCTTGAATTCAGCCGGGTCTTCCGGTGCTCACGTACCAATTACGTACGCTGCGCTCCTCAGCCCCTAGCTTTATTCAACCTTCTCGGTGCTGAAAGGTAAACTTTTTGATCTTTTATTTGAATAGGAAGTTCAAAAAATTCCAACTTTGATCACGAAGTAACACTGAGAGCTTATCCGACATCGAATATTGAATTCAGCTAAAGCGTTTTGAAAAAACGCACATCGGAAGCACATGCTCCGTTGCAAGCAGAAAGGATTGAACGAGAGGCTATGACGAATCCACAGATTCGCTTTATTCATTCGAAAGCAGCAAGCAGCTATCAATTCGAACATGATCATCCGTTTCATCCTATTCGTTATGAATTAACAACTTCGTTATTAGAGCATCTCGGCGCACTGTCATTAACGGATAAGATCGAGCCGCCTGCCTATCCTATGGATGACTTGCTGCTGCTAGGACATCATCAATCATATATCGATGCAATTAAATCACTTAGCTCCGCTCAGCCGCCGATTCAGCTTAAAGAAAATGCTGAGTTTTACGGACTGCATACAGATGATACGCCTTACTTCTATAAAATGCATGAAGCCGCTTGTGCGATTGTTGCGGGAACTGTTCATGCGGTTGAGGAAGTCGTTCATGGTCGACTGCAACATGCGTATCACATGGCAGGAGGTCTGCATCACGCCTTGCCTAATCGCGCTGCCGGCTTCTGTGTCTATAATGATGCTGTCATTGCTATACGTGCAGCTCAACGTCAGCAGCAGGTTCGAGTACTATACATTGACACCGATGTACACCATGGCGATGGCGTGCAGCTGGCATTTTATGCAGACCCTTTAGTATGCACGTATTCGATCCATGAAACAGGCAAGTTTTTATTCCCGGGAACAGGGTACCACTATGAGCGCGGGATCGAGCAAGGCTATGGAACGTGCATCAATGTGCCACTGGAGCCTTATACAGAGGATGAATCCTGGTACAACAGCTTCGAATACACATTGCGTAAAACGATACAGCATTATAAGCCTGACTTGATCGTCAGTCAGCATGGCTGCGATGCCCATGCATACGATCCACTTTCCCATCTGCACTGTTCGATACGTATCTATGAGCGAATCCCTCAGCTAATTCATGAGCTTGCTCACAGCTACTGTAATGGCAAATGGGTTGCACTTGGCGGCGGCGGCTACGATCTGTTTCGCGTAGTGCCACGTGCTTGGTCACTAGTATGGCTTGAGATGAACGATCACCCATTAACCAAGCAACTGAATGCAGCTAGACTAGCAAATACATTGACACCTTTGCCAGAGCGCTGGATTCAGCAATGGCGCTCCACTAGCCCAGAGCGGCTGCCTAAGTATTGGCAAGATGAAGCGGAAAGCATTGAAGCGATCCCTCGCCGAGAAGAAATAACAGCACAGAACAAACATATCGCTGAGATTGCGGTACAGGACTTTTAGATGATCTTAATCAAGCTAATAACGTGAGGCCCCATCAAGCTGCAGTTTTTATTTGCAGCATGATGGGGCCTATAATGATACTTAACTGCAAAGCCGCTTCGCTCAAAATAAGGCTGTCTCACGTCATTAGATGACAGTGAGACAGCCTTTGCTGTGTATATATTATGATTGAATTGTAGAGACGATTCGATCAATCATCGCATAAGAATTGTTAGCAGCAGTAACTACGAACTCCGCATAAGTCACATCAGCAGATCCGTCAGCTTTATCGGACATCGAGCGAATAATGATGAAAGGAATGTCATTCACTGCACACACCTGTGCAACTGCTGCACCTTCCATCTCCGCACATACTCCACCAAACTGCTCGTACAGTTCCTTCACCTTATCCACGCTGGCAATAAATTGATCGCCAGATACGATGCGACCAACGAGCGTATGTTCAGGGAACAAGGAATCACCTGCTGACTTCGCTAGTTCAATCAATGCCTTATCTGCCGGAAAATCAGAAACTTCTTGAAAAGGAATAATCCCTTTAGCAAAACCAAGTGGCGTTACATCCACATCATGCTGCATTGCACTGCTTGATATAACGATATCTCCTACATTCAAGCTAGGATCTAACGCGCCCGCCACACCTGTGAATAATACACAATCAACGTCAAAGGAAAGCAGCACCTGTGTACAAATTGCTGCGTTTACTTTTCCGACTCCGGACTTGCAATACACAACATCAACACCATGCAGCGTTCCTTCGTAATACGTAACGCTAGCTTGACGCTTTTCTTTAATGTTTTGCACATTTCGATGAAGCAATTCGATCTCCTCAGCCATTGCTCCGATAATACCGATGCGATTAAAAGCCATTAATGCGTGCCTCCTACGGATTGACGGACAACAAGCTCATGAGGCAGCACAACTTGCGCTTGCTCAACATTCTCCTTTTTCATCAGCTTCGTCAATAGACGCATGGAAACCGCTCCAATATCATACATTGGCTGAGCAACAGTCGTAAGCTGAGGACGAACCATAGACGCCATTCGGCTATTATCTACACTAATTACTGAAATATCGCCAGGTACTTGTAGACCACGATCCTGGATTGAGTGAATTGCGCCGATTGCCATTTCATCCGTTGCTGAAAATACTGCAGTTGGGCGTTTTTCAAGATCAAGGAAATAACGCATTGCGTCTGCACCAGACTCATAACGATAGTTGCCAATGCGAACTAAAGATTCGTCATATGTAATTCCAGCTTCTGCAATAGCTTTTTTATAACCGCTATAACGGGCAAAGCCGTTTGAAGGGTCTTCTAGCGTTCCGCTAATCATCGCAATCGATGTATGTCCTTCTTTAATCAAAGCTTGGACCGCATCATAAGCAGCAGCTTCATGATCGATGTCTACCGAAGCAAGATTGCCGGATTCCTCCGAAGTAGCACATAATACGATCGGAACATTCGCAGTACGGAATGCCTGCTGATGATCTTCTGTTACTGCACCACCCATAAACAATAAGCCATCAACTTGCTTTTCAAGCAGCGTATTGATAACGCGAATTTCTTTTTCTTTCTTCTTATCCGCATTACACAAAATAATATTGTAGTGGTACATGTTCGCAATATCTTCAATACCGCGAGCAACCTCTGCAAATATCGCATTTGAAATATCAGGAATAACAACACCTACTGTTGTTGTTTTTTTGCTAGCTAAACCACGTGCAACAGCATTGGGCCGGTAGCCCAGACGCTCAATTGCCTCAAACACCTTTTTACGTGTAGCAGGCTTCACGTTGGGATTATTGTTCACTACACGGGATACCGTGGCCATTGACACTCCTGCTTCTCTTGCTACATCATATATTGTTACTGTCACGAGCACTCTCTCCATTTACTATAAAATAATTGATACGTTCGACACATATTGGAATTATAATACTGTAAAATAACAATTTTCGCAATGTTTCTACTTTCCTAGGGAGTCGAAACAATGCTATGTATACGAAACTTTCATCAATATTTCATTTGCGCGCCGATTTGTACCAATCTTTTACGAATAGATTCCAGCCAAACCTCATCCTGCAAGTTTTGAGCAAGCAAATACAGATCAAGCAGATCATTCGTTCGCTGCTCAATCATTTGTTCCAGCTTATATTGTGCGGACTGAGCAGTTTTTTGCGCTAATTTATACTCTACTAATATATTTGCCCACTCATTGCATTCATTAAACAGGTAGCTTTGTTTTTCTGGTTGAGATCCTAGCTCTTGAATAAGACCAGACAAATCAGCTTTAACCTCTGGAATAACTTCACTATGACTGCAAATCCCGCATGTATAGATAGGAACGTTATCGATTTCAACCTTGCCGGAAAAAATAACCGTCCTTAATTTCAAATTCATCAATTCTCCACAATTACATTGCTTTTGCATGAGAATTTCACTCCCTCACACGTTCTCACAACAGTATAAATATCTATTATGTCATGCTTAAGGGATTCGACATTTTTTGATGCATTTCCTGCTAGTCTTCATAACTTAATTTTTTCCATATCTTTTGAACGAAGGTAAGCTTCGACAGCAGCACCCATACGATGGCACCGATGCAGTCATTACGAACATCGTAAAGATCCATCATTCTACCGCCTACAAAATATTGGTGAATCTCATCCGTGATTCCATACAATGTACAGATCAGAACAATAACAAGCTTCACTGTCCATTTGCTTGATTTGGAGCCGAAGCCATAATCTACCGTAATTGCGAGAACAAAGTAACTTACGTAATGCCCCCAATTAAAATCTTCGATAAATGGAAAAAATTTTTGAATAAATGGTAGCACCGAGTTGATCTCGTCCCCGGTCTGATGAGACATATAGAAAATAATACCCATCCATACGATAGCCGGTAGCCATCGAAGCTTTTTCTGCCATTGCTTTCGTTTTTCGGTAATCGTCTGAACCTTTTCTTTTGAATTCATTTGCCTCCACCTTTCTGCTTCGTTACAATGGATGAAGTCCATTTAACAAGGAGGATCAATATATGTCATTAACAAACAAGATGGTTATATGCTTATTGGATGACGAGTTTGAAGATCTAGAGCTGTGGTATCCGGTATACCGTACGCGCGAGGCCGGCGCGACTGTTCTTTTCGCTGGTCCAAAAAAAGGTGCGACGCATATTGGCAAATACGGTGTGCCTGCTGTGGCGGATCTATCTTTCGATGAGCTTGATGCAAGCAACATCGATGGCTTGCTTGTTCCAGGCGGCTGGGCTCCGGATAAGCTTAGACGTTACTCTAAGGTACTTGAGGTTGTCCAGCAGCTTAACGCCGATAACAAGCCAATCGGACAAATATGCCATGCCGGTTGGGTGCTCATCTCAGCAAAGATTTTGCAAGGTAGAACGGTTACTTCTACACCAGGCATCCGTGATGATATGGAAAATGCAGGCGCAACCTGGCTTGACGAGCCAGTCGTTGTCGATGACAATCTAATCTCAGCACGTCGCCCGCCAGATCTTCCACCTTATGCGCTTGCATTCGTACAAGCATTAGAACAGCGAATGGTTTAACCATTCGCTGTCAGATCAAAAATCTCCATATATTGATCAAGAGACGCCTTGATCTCCTCACTTGTTACACATTCAAGCACCTCTGCATAGATGTCCTTGCACTCCTCTTGAGACGCATAGATCAGCCGTGATTTTAACGGCAGTATCGAATGCGCAGACATGCTCAGCGAATCTACTCCAAGGCTTAGCCAGATCGGCAATGCACGAATATCACCCGCAAGCTCTCCACACACCCCAACCGGCAAGTGGTTGCGCTTAGCAGCTTCAACAATAAAACTCAGCATCTTAATGACAGCAGGATGATACGGCTCATACAATTGTGAGATGCGTTCATTCATTCGATCGACAGCAAGTGTAAATTGAACGAGATCGTTCGTACCAATGCTGAAAAAATCAACTTCCTTCGCTAGCGCATCTGCAATCATTACAGCAGCAGGCACCTCTATCATGCAGCCTACTGGGACATGCTCGTCGAACGGAACTCCTTCCACTCGAAGCTCTTGCTTTGCTTCCTCCAGCATAGCCTTAGCAGCCCTTACCTCATTGACGGATGTTATGAACGGGTACATGATTTTGATCCGTCCATGGGCGCTTGCTCGCAATATTGCACGAAGCTGTGTTTTAAACAGCTGCTTCTGATCGAGCGAGATGCGGATTGCCCGATAACCCATAAATGGATTCTGCTCTTCATCAATCTCATAGTAATCTAGATGCTTGTCGCCGCCGATATCTAGTGTACGAATGACGACAGAGTTTTCCAGCAGCTTTTCAGCGACACTAGCGTACACAGAATACTGCTCTTCTTCCGACGGAAAATTCAACCGATCCATGTACAAAAATTCGGTTCGGAACAGCCCAACTCCTTGAGCTCCTCCCTTTAAAGCGATTTCCAGCTCTTTCAACGAGCTAATATTAGCTTGCAACTGCAAAAATTTCCCATCCGCAGTAATTGAACGATAACCTGCTAGATGCTGCAGCATCTCCTTCGCTTCTTGATGCTGCTCCTGAAGCTGCCTGTAAAGCTCTACAATGTGCTCTGTTGGCTCTACATAGATAGAACCGTCACTTCCATCCATTACGATACTTTGACCAGTTACAAGTGATTCTGTCAGCTTTCCTTCTACACCTACGATAAGTGGAATTCCGAGTGCCCTCGCCATAATAGCTGAATGAGAGGTCGTGCTGCCTGTAAGCGTAACGATACCAAGCACATGTTCAGGATTAAGATGAGCAAGCTGTGACGGGGAAACTTCCTTAGCAATCAGAATAAAGGGCTGATTGTCGCTAGGAAGCTGAATTTCCGGCACTCCGAGCAGATGCTTAAGAAGACGATTACCGACATCACGAATATCGAGCGCACGCTCCTTCATATAGTCATCTTCTAGCAGATCGAACATCGTCACAAAATGATCAACGGCTTCCTTAACAGCCACCTCTGCTGCCTTATATTGGCGTTGAATAATGCCTTGGATTTCGTTCATAAATATCGGATCATCCAAAATGGCAAGATGGGCATCAAATATTTGTGTTTCCTCAATTCCTACTGTATCTCTCAGCTCGTCCTTAATCTGATTGATTTCATCTTTAGAGGTTTTGATGCCTTCATATACTCTTTCAAATTCTCTAGCGAAATCCGCCACATCAACGCGCTGCTCCGGAACTTCTAGTTCCCAGTTAGGCAACACAAACGCTTTTCCTATCGCAACGCCTGTTGAGGCGCCAATTCCTTGAATCATCTTACTTCCCCCTCATTCTTGCTATCCTCTAGTACAACCGACATGATGGAGGACTGCCCTTTTTTCACTGCAATAAAAGGAGCGAATCGCCATGCCTTAACTCGATCAGAGTTCGTTATCACCATTGGTGTAGCAAGAGACTTACTATCTTTCTTAACTTTATGCAAATTAAAGCGAATTAAAAGCTGACCAGGCTCTACTTCCTCGCCTTCTTTAACGACTGCTGTGAAATAATCCTTTCCAACTAACTTGGACGTATCTATACCGACATGTAGCAGTACCTCAAGACCTTCCTCAGTCAACAAGCCAATGGCATGCATCGTCGGATAAATATGCATCACTTTTCCTTTTACCGGGGATACAAGCTCACCTCGATCCGGTATAAAAGCAACTCCATTGCCAACCAGCTGAGCTGAAAAGATAGGATCTGGCACTTCAGATAACGGAATCATTCGTCCCTGCATTGGAGAATGGAATGATATCTGCTGCTGATCTCGATGAATCGTTTTCAGCATTTCCTCACGAATCAGCTCCGAGTACGTACCAAATACAACTTGAACATGACCTCCGCCAAGACGTATAACGCCAGCCGCACCGAGACTGCGAAGTGCGTTAATATCCATATCCTTCTCGGATTGAACTTTCAGTCTAAGCCTCGTTATACAGGACTCCATCTGGACAATATTCTTTTTGCCGCCGATCGCTTGCAATATTAACGGGGCGCGATACGGAATATCGCCGACCCATTCGTCAAGCTGCGATCCTTCTTCCCGTCCTGGCGTTGGAATCTGAAAGCGCCGTATTGCCCAACGAAATAAGAAATAGTATACAATTCCTGTAACGATGCCGATCGGTATAATAAGCCAGCCGTTCGTAGCCAAATGCATATTAATAATATAATCAATCGCTCCAGCTGAGAACGAAAAACCATGCAAAATACCAAGTTCACTAGTAATCCACATAATAATCCCTGATAAAATTGCATGCACCACATACAAATACGGTGCAACAAATAAAAATGCGAATTCCACTGGCTCTGTAACCCCAGTCAAAAACGATGACAAAGCTGCAAGTGTAAACGTTCTTCTAATTTTAGGTTTTAAATCTTCCCGAGCCTCATGAATGATGGCAAACGCAATTGCGGGCAGCGCAAACATCATTGTCGGATAAAGTCCAGCCATAAATGAACCAGCCGTGGGATCTCCTGCAAAAAAGCGAGGCAAATCTCCATAAACCATATAGCCTTGCTCTGTTTCGTAGCCTCCTACTTGAAACCAAAAGAGATGGCTAACCAAATGATGCAAACCGAATATGACAAGGATGCGATGAATTAGCCCGTATAAAAACACACCAAAGCCGCCTGCTAATGAAACGACCTCGCCGAGCTCAACTAGCAGCCATTCGAGCTGCTCTGATAAATTAACGATAAACATCGAAAAGATTAATGTAAAAAAACTAACGAACAGCGGAACAAAACGCGGTCCTCCAAAAAACTGTATATATTCAGGTAACCGCAGGTCCTTAAAGCGCAAATGAGATATGCCCGCAACGATACCGATAAAGGTCCCAATGAGAACCGTAGGCTCTGTACCCGGTGCATATTGTGCGGTGATTCCGGTATAGATGAACATCCCTACCAATGCAGCCATACCAGCCCCAAGCCCATTGCTCGTTAAGCCGAGTGCAATCCCAATTGCAAATATGTAGGGCAAAAACTGAAAGATTGCTGTTGATGCAATCTCCAGATAAGTCGTCATGCCCGGCAAGCCGATATGTTCCCATGGAAGCTGCGCCAAGCTTTGAAACACAGCTGCTGCAGGTAATATGATCATCGGCAGCATGACTGCCCGTCCAAGCTGCTGCAAATTTCCTATAAACGCCATCACTATCCTCCGTTCCGATGACTTAAGCGACGATCATGTTAAGCCTATGTAAAAACCCTATTTCGATGTTAAGGGTAATCTTATCATTTGTCAAAACAAGGTTAACGGAACTTTCTTGCAGAACGAAATAACTGCGTTGCAATTGTTAGTTCATAGCCAACAATTGCAGCGCAGCTCAATAATTTACTTAATACGAAGGATTAAAGTTACACTTAAGCTTATGCTTAAGCTTCCTTGCCGTTGGGCAGCAAAATAGAATCCTCGACCTTAATGCAGCGATCCATAACGACCGTCATTCCTGCCGCTTCTGCAATTGCAGCCGCCTCCTCGGAATAGATACCTAGCTGGAGCCATAATGCCTTTGCTCCAATCTTAACAGCTTCTTCCGCCACTTCTGGTGTGTATTCACTACGTCTGAACACATTGACTAGATCAATCGGGAACGGAATATCGGATAACGAAGCGAAGCATGTTTCTTCTAAAATTTCCGTTGCATTCGGATTAACCGGTATAATTCGGTAGCCCTTTTTTTTCATCGCTTCCGACACCATATATGAGACTCGCTCACGATTATCAGACAATCCAACAACTGCAATCGTATTACTTTGTTCAAGCAGCTCTTTCAATTGTTCACGGCTTGGATTAGAAAATGCCATTACTTATCACCTCATGTCATAGTATGTTCGAACGATGGATACATATGTAAGAAGGCCTATCCGTCTTGAATGGATAAGCCTTCTTACAAGCAAACAAATTGCATATTAGAATTATTGTAAAAGTAGTATTGCTAGCTAGCCGCTTAAGCTTCCACCCATTCGACTTGCGCACCTAGCGCCTTTAGATGGTCGAAGTAATTCGGGTATGATTTGGCAACATGATGCGCATCTTTAATCCGAATTGGTGCAGCAGAGCGGAGACCAACAATCGTAAGTGCCATAATAACACGGTGATCATAATGTGCATTAATCTCTACACCGCCTGGCAGTCCTTCCGGACGACCATGAACGATGATCTCCGCTTGGCGTTCCTCGACGTTCGCCCCTGCTTTACGAAGCTCATTCAAATAATCGGTAATTCTGTCACATTCCTTGTATCGTAAGTTTTCAACATTGTAGAAGCGAGATGTACCTTCAGCAAATACTGCTGCAGCAACCATAGCTAGTACCGCATCAGTCGCATGATCACCATCGAATTCTACCGCTTTCAGCTTACTGTTACCTTGAATATGGACGATGTTGTTTTCGTGCGTAAGCGGCACTTCCATCATTTTCAATACGTCTACAATTGCACGCTCGCCCTGCTTACTATTTTCCATCAAACGATGTACAATAACATTAGAGTTTGTTACGGCAGCTGCAGCCAATATAGCAGCAGAACCAGGATAATCTCCCTGCACCGTATAGTCGCGTGCTTGGTAGGACTGATTGCCTGGAACAGTGAAACGCATATAATCATCGCTTGCATGGATCGTAATGCCCGCTTGTTCCAGAACTTCTAGCGTTTGACCGATGACAACTTTTGATTTTAGATCATGCAGCACTTCGATCTCACTATCTTCTTCAAGCAGTGGGGTTAGGAATAGTAGAGCACTTAAAAACTGAGAGCTAATATTTCCTGATACTTTTATATGACCGCCACAAGGCTTTCCACCTTTAATACGAATAGGAAGCTTACCCTCATCATGCTCGATATCCACACCCATTGAACGTAAAGAATCAATTAAATCCATATGCGGACGCTTGCCTAAAGAGTCTGGGTAACGATTAATAAACGTCACATCTGGACATAAAGAAGCTATTGCCATTAAAAAGCGAAGAACAGCACCAGCGTTGCCAACATCTAGTTCCTTAACATCTTTCGGCTGACGACCAAAGCCGGTGATAACGATCTTTTCATCATCCTCTTCAAGAATTGCACCAAGATCGCGGATGCAGCGTCGCATCGCATCGCTATCTTCACTGTGAGCAGGATAATAGATCGTGCTTGTACCTTCAGCTAAAGCTGCAACAAGTAGGTAACGCGTTGTATAGTTTTTCGAAGATAATGCTCCGATCTCACCTTGCAGGTTCGGAGTCGGGGTTACAATAACATCCATGCTTAAATCTCCCTTTCTAATCTATCTTGAATGGCGTGATGCCAAGCTTTAGCTATATCATTTACAATTTGTGAGATGGATTGATCGGATGTATCTATAGTCTGATGCGCAAAATCATACGCACTTGCTCGTGTTTGCATTAGTGTATGCACTCGCTCTGCCACATCACCTTGCAAAAGCGGACGGCCGCGATCATTCGAGACACGAGAAATAATAACATCCGGACTCGCGCTTAATTGGATAACAAGGCCACTTGCGAGCATTAGCTCACGATTCTCTGACTTTAGCACCGCTCCACCGCCTGTTGCAATAATGGCTGGATACGGCAACGAAAGCAGCTGTTTGAGCACCTTTGTTTCAATCGTGCGGAAGCCATCTTCTCCGTCCTGCACGAATATATCCGGGATGCTGCGACCATCGAGTGTAACAATTTCCTTATCCACATCGACATTCGGAAGCTGCAGTGCCTCTGATAAGGCTTCAGCAACACTTGATTTACCGGTGCCCATAAAGCCAATTAAAATAATTTTGCTACAATTACTCATGTTATCATCCTTTACCAGTGCTCATCTTCATTATCATAACACTTTAGTCCTGTGAAGGGTAGATGAATGTTGAGAAATGTCAAACTTTTCACTCTCGAGGAGGAACAACGATGAAAGAACAGCCAATTCGTACATTTCAAGATCAAACGAAACAAAAAATCAATCAAATTCTGGATCCAACCTATCCATTATCGCGAGACGATGTCGTCTGGATGCTGGGCTATATAACAAAAAAAGTGGCCGATACAGACCCAGCTGTACTGGGACTGTCTCAGCCACGATTACTAAAAAATTTCCATGCTTATGCTGAAGCGGCAATGGCGTTAATTCATCGCCGTTCAAGCAGTGAGCAGGAAGCCGAGCGACTTCGCGAATGGCTTCGAGAAGCAGCGTACGGCCTTCAGTCAGATTGAATTACGATAGCCAGTTGAAGTGGAACGTTCCTTCTTTGTCGACACGTTGGAACGTGTGAGCACCAAAGTAGTCACGTTGCGCTTGCAGCAAGTTTGCTGGAAGACGCTCAGAACGGTAGCTATCGAAATATGCTAGCGCACTAGAGAACGCTGGAACAGGCACACCATACTTCACTGCAGTAGCAATTACTTCGCGCCATGCGGATTGATAAGTCTCCACGATGTTTTTGAAGTAATCATCAAGAAGAAGATTACGAAGGTTAGCATCACGATCGTAAGCATCTTTAATGTTTTGCAGGAAGCCTGCACGAATGATACAACCACCACGGAAGATCATCGCGATATCGCCATAACGTAGATCCCAGCCATATTCTTCAGATGCTGCGCGCATTTGAGCGAAGCCTTGTGCATAAGAGCAAATTTTACTTGCATAAAGCGCTTTGCGAATCGCCTCAATAAATTCAGCTTTGTCGCCAGCGAATGCTGGACGCTCAGGGCCGCTAAGCACCTTGCTCGCAGCAACACGCTCTTCTTTCATTGCAGACAAGAAGCGTGTAAATACGGACTCAGTAATGATGGACAATGGAACGCCTAGATCAAGTGAGCTTTGGCTTGTCCATTTACCTGTACCTTTTTGACCAGCAGAGTCAAGGATAACATCAACCATCGGCTTGCCAGTTTCAGGGTCGTATTTAGAGAAAATATCACGTGTAATTTCGATTAGGTAGCTGTCAAGCTCACCTTTATTCCATTCTGTGAAGATCTCATGAAGCTCTTCAGTAGAAACATTAAGTACATTTTTCAATAGGTCATACGCTTCACAAATTAGCTGCATATCACCATATTCGATTCCGTTATGAACCATTTTTACGTAGTGTCCAGCACCGTCTGGTCCAATATATGTGCAGCAAGCATCGTCGCCAACTTTAGCAGAAATTGCTGTTAGAATAGGCTCAACAAGCTCGTAAGCTGATTTTTGTCCGCCAGGCATAATGGAAGGTCCTTTAAGAGCGCCTTCTTCACCGCCAGATACACCTGTACCAATAAAGCGGAAGCCTTTAGCTTCTAGTTCTTTACTGCGACGCTGTGTATCAGGGAAGTATGCATTACCACCATCAATGATGATGTCGCCTTCAGCAAGATGTGGAACTAGAGCATTAATTGTCGCATCTGTACCCGCACCTGCTTGTACCATAATTAAAATTTTGCGAGGTACTTCTAGTGATTGAACAAACTCTTCAATTGTATAAGTTGGAACCAGATTTTTACCTTGACCTTCAATATCAGCCATAAGCTCATCTGTTTTTTCTTTGGAGCGATTAAATACTGATACAGTAAATCCACGGCTTTCAATATTAAGAGCCAAGTTACGGCCCATTACAGCCATACCGATAACGCCAATTTGTTGTTTAGACATTTGGTTTATTCCATCCTTCATCTTTATTTTATTGCAATAGCTATATTTTACTCCTTTTAATACAATAAGAAAACAGGTATCGATGAATTTGTGATGAAATTCTCATCATATTTATCAATATGTCAGTTAAGTTTAGCTTATAGTGTCCAAATTTGGAACAAAAAAAACGAGCGAATCGTCTCATTCCCTCGTTTTTATTTATAATCCAATTCACATTTCGAGTATTCACGTTACATTTCGAGCTGTAGCATTTCAAGTCTCAGTGTCTGCAATCTATTCGTAATTAGCTCGATTTTGTCATCGTTTTGCTCTAAAATAGCTTCATGCAAATTGCTTAGCTCATAATCCAGTTCCATGCGCAGTACACCGATTCTCTCCTCAGCCCGCTTGGATTGAAAGGCTTGAATCATGTCTTCAAAGGTAACAAAAGGTTTTTTCTGATAAATAATACGATGCTCCATACCAGACACCTCCACCAATCGAATAATTTCGCCAAACATAATGTTCTCGATAACGATTTGGCGATCCTTGATTCTTTTAACTACTGCATGACCACGTGAATCATTAATTAACTTCTCAAGCAGCTCGGATAATCGCTCATCCTTAATAATGTAATCCCCAACTATACGGTAGCGCTGATTCACCTTCTCGAAGTGAAGCTTCACTAGCTTTCGCCCCGTCCGGATCGAAACGAGAAACTTACCGTCCGTTTCACTCCAATATAGAGAATATCCTTCTTGAATTAGCTCCCGTATTAAATTTTGGATTTGCCGCCGCTCGAAACGAAGCTCAAGGTTGCAATATTCTACTTCATAGTTTCTATTCACGGCAATCCCCCCTAATTTGGCTGCTCAGCAAATCGCCCAAATGTTCTGACTATTTGCTGTTACCATTATCTTATACTTCATCTTATGTATTGGCAACTTGGTTTATTGACTATTTTTATCAGCTTAAGCAATTCCTAACCATACTTTAAAAACTTTATCTGTAGAACTCACTTTTCATTCAGAACGAGACAGCCGTCAATTATTATGTTATAATGATTATTAAATGATAAAACTTCTCACATAGAATAGGAGAATAAAGAAAGGACGTATGCTATGACAACAACTACAATTACTGGCTTCTCACCAAAAGACTTCGAAGTATTTCATATTCCAAGTCTAGAAGAACGAATGTCAGGCATTATTGAACATATTCGACCAAAATTCCAGCGAATTGGCGAGCAGCTGGCTGCAGACATTAGTCCTGCCTCAGGCAATGAGATGCATCTGCATATTGCTAAACATGCACGTCGTACGGTTAACCCTCCGAACGATACTTGGCTGGCACTATGTGCTTCAAAGCGCGGCTATAAAGCACATCCACATTTTCAGCTTGGTCTTTTCGATGACCATTTATTTGTTTGGCTTGCTCTAATCTATGAAGTACCAGGTAAGCGCAATATTGCTACTTCTTTTCTTAATGAATTGGACGAGTTTGCAGCACTTATTCCAGATCATTATGTTATCTCCACGGATCATATGAAAAAGGTTGCTACGCCTGTTGCTGAGCTTGGCACAGATGGCTTAGAAGCAATATTGACAAGGTTCCGTGATGTTGGCAAAGCCGAGCTTCTTATCGGTCAACATCTTAAGCCAACCGATGCGATCGTGCAGGATGATCAATTGCTCATTGAATTTGCAGCAAGCACCTATCATCAGCTTATGCCTTTGTACAAAAAAGCATGTCTTGCATATTCTTGATCTCTTCATTACATTAAAAGGCTCACCCTATCGCCATGACATTGCATGGTATTAGGGTGAGCCTTTATCTATATCGTATTCTGTTGATTATTACGCTAGCTTATTCACATTGTTGCGATCAGCTTGCTTATAGTAGTATACAAGCAGCAACGCTAGTAAGCTAAGTACGCCTGCTACAGCATAAGGCAAAGTGATAGAGAACGAGAACAGCAGCGATCCAATGAGCGGACCAGCAATTCTGCCTAGACTATCCATCGAATTGCTTAATCCAGAAGCTACGCCGATGCTAACACGTGTTTTTAGTGTTATTAATGAAGTAATACAAGGTCTTGTTATCGAATTGCCGATACCGAATACAACGATCGAGATCGTTGCCCACGTAAAGGAATGTGCACCAAGCAGCATAAAAAATCCGACTGCTGATATAATCAAACCTAAAACGATAAATCTCGGTTCTTGTCCAGGCTTTACATATCGACGGACGACTCCACCTTGAATAAGCGCTCCAGCTAAGCCAGAATACAAGAACATTAGCCCTACTTGTCCAGGTGTAACCTCGAATCGTGCAATACCGAACAACTGCAGCGTTGCCTCGATAAATGCAAGCGTAAAGGTAACGAAAAATGCAAGCACATATAAATATTTAGAGACGCCTTCAAACGCCTTCCAGCGCGACATTTTCGGCTCGTCCTGTGATGCTCGTACTCCTGTATCCTTCAACACTGCAATTGCCAGCAGCGATGTAAGTAATGATAAAGCGGCTGCAACGAAGAATGGTGTTTTGTACGAAACACCACTAAGTAATCCTCCAACTGCCGGACCAATCATAAATCCAAAACCGATCGAAATCCCGACAAAGGCCATTCCTTTCGTACGGGTTTCAGCTGTTGTAATATCGGCAACATAAGCGACAATCACCGAAGTTACAGCGCCTGAGAACAATCCTCCAAGTGCTCTTGCTACATACATAAGCACTAGATTCCCTGCAACTAAGCCAAACATTAAAAAGCTAATACTAAAGCCGATTAGGCCAACAATAATAATTTTTTTTCTGCCAATTCGATCAGACCATCCTCCCCATACAGGAGATAAGATGAAGGATACTAGCGAGTATATCGCAAGAATTGCACCGTTATGTATTTCTGCATTACTGGATGCTGTCTCTAATATAATTTCAGGCATGACAGGTATAATAATTCCGAATCCGATAAATGTAATCATAAGTATTGCCATGACGACAAGCATGCGTTTATCCATTTTTCAATATCCCTCCATCTTCTAATCGTAACATAATCCTTTGCTATGTAACTATGAACTTTTCGTCACAACTTTGATTCTTAAATACGCCACTGTTATATTTTGTTTGAAATTATATTGCATATCGTCTTGTTTTTGTTATACTCTATATGTTTGTACATCTGATGAAAGGCAGGGATGTAAACGATGGATCATCATCGTACACCGCTCTTTACCGCGCTAACGAAGCATGCAGCGCAAAACCCAGTACAGTTTCATATTCCGGGACATAAAAAAGGCATGGGAAGTGATCCCGAATTTCGTTCCTTTATTGGCGAAAATGCCCTGTCCATAGACCTTATTAACATTGCACCACTTGATGATCTTCATCAACCTACAGGAGTTATAGAAGAGGCACAGCAGCTCGCTGCAGATGCATTCGGTGCCGATTACACCTATTTCTCTGTCCAAGGCACAAGCGGAGCAATTATGACGATGATCTTATCGGTATGTGCGCCAGGAGATAAAATTATTATCCCTCGCAATATTCATAAATCGGTACTGTCCGCCATTATATTTGCCGGTGCTCGCCCAGTCTTTATCTCGCCTGCACAAGATAGCAATCTAGGAATCGATCATGGCATTACGACACGTTCTGTACGACGAGCGTTAGAGCGTCATCCAGATGCTAAAGCTGTGCTTGTGATCAACCCAACTTATTTCGGCATATGTGCTAATCTAAAAGAGATCGTTGATCTCGTTCATAGCTATCACATTCCGGTTCTTGTTGATGAAGCGCACGGTGTGCTTATTCATTTCAACAAAAAACTACCGATGTCCGCTATGGAAGCTGGAGCAGATATGGCTGCAACTAGCGTTCATAAGCTTGGCGGGTCCATGACACAAAGCTCTGTGCTGAACGTAAAAAAAGGATTGATTAATCCGCAACGTGTGCAAACGATATTGAGTATGCTCACTACAACTTCAACATCTTATTTGCTGCTTGCTTCATTAGATACTTCTAGAAGACAGCTAGCGCTTTATGGAGAAGAAATCGCGAATCAAGCGATTGAGCTCGCCAATCAGGCACGTGAAGCGATTAATCAAATTCCAGGTCTTTACTGCTTCGGTGAAGAAATTCTTGGCGATGAAGCTACCTATGACTATGATCCAACGAAGGTGACTATCCATGTCCGCCATCTTGGTATTACCGGCTATGACACAGAAAATTGGCTGCGCGAGCATTTCAACCTTGAGATTGAAATGAGTGATATGTACAATATTTTGTGCCTCGTTACACCAGGAGATAATTCAGAGTCAGTACAAAAGCTTATTATTGCCTTAAAGACATTATCTGAAACCTATTATGAGGGTGCAGAAGCTCGAGAACTCGTTGTTAAGATTCCTGAGGTCCCACAGCTATCACTTACGCCTCGTGACGCTTTCTATGCAGAAACAGAGGTTGTCCCTTTCAAGGAATCCGCTGGTCGGATTATGGCCGAGTTTATTTACGTGTATCCGCCAGGCATTCCAATATTGTTGCCGGGTGAGGTTATATCACAAAAGAATATTGACTATATTGTCGAGCATGTCGAGGTTGGTTTGCCTGTTAAAGGCCCTGAGGACCGCACGATCGAGTACGTTAAAGTGATCGTAGAGGAAACAGCCATCTTCTAGTGCAACTTGAGTAGCTACAGCTTGCTATATGCTCAAAGTAGCTTGAGCAGGGGGAGCTCGTCATCTAACAGGCTTAACTTGAGTAGCAGCAGCTTGCATATGCTCAAAGTAGCTTGAGCAGGGGGAGCTCGTCATCTGACAGCTTAACTTGAGTAGCAGCAGCTTGCTATATGCTCAAAGTAGCTTGAGCAGCTGGCTAACGGAACAGTAAGCCACTATTCATTGAATTAGTCCTATTCACACTCGCTAACGGAACTCTAAGCCGCTATCGGCCTAATTTCTCCTTCATATTGATGCAATTATGTCGAATAACGCTTCTCAGTTCCTTTACAATTAATTTCTTTGCTAATTTATCACAATAGTCGAGTAGGTGGGGCCTCTCCTTTCGAGGATTGTGCCCCTTGCCCCTCACAGATCCGTACGTGCGCAATTCACGCATACGGCTCTTCACAACGTCCTTACAGGTTGCATACTCGT
>Ga0160467_100387_pt1 | contig 45585 bp, 59 predicted proteins | sample HID1972I_E11MG_FD_108221 | JGI IMG/M metagenome (GOLD analysis project Ga0160467, IMG submission 108221) | Enriched pill bug-associated microbial communities from UW Madison campus, WI, USA - HID1972I_E11 MG | ecosystem: Host-associated > Arthropoda: Insects > Digestive system > Unclassified ... | reverse complement strand
TTCAAAAGCGGGGGTTATGCTATTTGATATTGATCCTGCGCAAAAGATCCAGGGTGAGCTTTTTAGCGAGGCTGAATCAGTAGAAGAGAGCAGGGCATTAATGGAAACGGTAGACGTGCTTAATAAGCGTTTCGGGCGAGGGACGGTCAAAACTGCCAGCGCGGGTATCCATAACAAAGAACAATGGTTTATGAGACAAGAGCGTAAAACGCAAAGTTATACAACATGTTGGGACGAAGTATTAACTGTAAGGGCATAGCAAATAGTTAAAGCAAGGTTTCTATTTTAGTGCATCAACTGCCTTTATCAATTTTCCCCGTTCTTCACTAAGGTTCTCAAATTTTCCCATCTTAATAACAACTGTTTGGTTGCTGTCAAACATGAGTTCCAATAAGTCTAAATATTCGTTGTGGCTCAATTTTCCGTCAGATAAAGCAGCTTTTACTGCTGTCTTTACCTCATCAGTATTAGACCTCTGCAAATTTTCATTTATTGACAAATATTCGTTGGCCGTTGCTTCCTGCCGGGACAAGATAAAGCTACCAATCGCAGTAACAATCACCATTCCGACCGGGATTATAAAATATCGCCAATTAAATTTGCCAGCCCTGGCATTTAGAAGTTTACCAACAACATTTACCACTATCACCGCAGCTAACATAATCCAAAATATAGTCCAGCCTTTATGGTAAATACCTAAAAACACACCAACGGAGAGCGTAATACCTATACAAATTTGTTCTAGTTTGCCAAAAATAGAAAGCATATACATTACCTGCTAATGTTCAAATTAAATTTTAAATAATAGGCAGCTACTAATCTCTAATAGCGGCAATTTTTTGGTCAAAATGATTATCTATCAGACTGTCAAAATCAATAATAATATCGTCGAGTTCAAAGATATAAGCCTGCAGTTTTTCGTCTTCCTGGCTATTGCATTTCTCTGAGTTCACCAGTTCTAAATTCACCCTCATTTCATCCCTGGCCTTGATCAGCTCGGCTTGAATCTTCGCGGCATCAGCTACAAAATTATCGATCCGCATTTTAAGTACATTGATTTTATCTGTTTCATTGGTGTTCATTGGGTTTCTCCAGAGTAGGCCGGGAATTTCCCGGCCAGGATGGTTTACTGAGCGTCTAGTGCTTTACGAACTTGTCCAGCAGCCCAAATACCTGCATTGTTTAAATGCCGCACCCAGGCATTGCGCCGGGGCGACCATTTAAAAGCGTTCTTTTTTAAAACGGTGCGTGTAGCATCATCAGGTTTCCCACCAAATATAAACATCACTCGATTTTCGTCGCCGTCCTCCCGATATTCGTAGTTATCTGTCTTAATCTCCACTGGTGCCCGCTGGCGTACCGCTTCGATATGTTTAATACGTTTCTCAAGGCGGTTTATGTTGGCGTTGTTATTGCTCAGGGAGAACCGGGCAAAGCCGATGGTGCCCATGCAATCAGGGGTTAGAATCTCTTTGGCTTGCTCATTGGTCAGAAATCCTAATGCAAGTAATCCGTCAAGTTGTGCATCTTCATCACCGCGACGACTACGAATCACGGCATTGATTTTTTTCATTTGATCCTGGGCGTTACGCAGGTGTTCAATCTCTACTTTGATTTTTTCAATGGCTTGCGGATCATCACTTGAAATACCACCAGTTCCGACCGATGCGGCCTTACGTGCGAAATATTCGGCTTTTTCTGATTCCTTAAAAGCCTTTCCATAGGTGTTATGAATTTTTTCCCGGAAACGGCGATCACGATTTTCGCTGTGGTGTCCGATCAAAATAGGCTGGCCCATTGGAATGCTGCTAGACATTTCGCGCGCGCGGTCTAATGTGGATAGTGAATCTGATTCTGCTTTTTTGGCAAGTTGCTCGTATCGCTCTTTACGCTCGGCTTGTTTCTGTTCATAAGTGTTCATGCTGTGGATCTCCTGTTGTTGAGAAAGAGGGTTTAAATCACATGCTATTTGGTGGGCCTTGGAGGGTTTGGGGGGAACACCCAAGTTTTCATTTGAGGTAATCAGGTCGTGTGTTTCTGCTGTATTCATGATTTCGTCCTTTTCGTTGATTTACTGTTCTATCGTTATGCTTTTCGGAGCCGCCTTGACGCATAGAAAAGACAGCACGCGAAGCAGGGCAAGGGCGCGCAGCGGCACCGATTAACTGGCGCGGCTCGCAGCGAAGCGAGAACACGGGTTAATCGGTGCGTACCCTTGTGCTGTGTAGCGGGATGGCTTATGCGTCGATTTAAAGGCGGTTCTGAAGGGCATAGCGATGCGCTTAGAACAGGTGAAAAGTGCTGGAATACAGCAGAGCGGGTACGCACGGCCTGGTTACCGGTTTAATAACGTCCTGGAACCGGACGCATACCCGCAGTTTGTGTAAATATCGGCCAGAAGTGGCCGCCAATTTACCCCTTGTTTTTTCCCCGCAAGGGGCACTAAATCCGGATTTTTTGAGCTTCTAAAAAAGCAGCTGACGGGCATTTTTTTTCTTTATTAATCAGCATCTTATTTTTATAAGCTGTTGTTTTGAAAAGTTGGCCATATGCTGGCCAGCCCTAGCTTTTCCAAGAATGGCTGGATTCTAAACCAGACTCACAGTTTAGAATCCAAATGCCATTTGGCCATCTTGATCTTGATATTCTGCTTTTTCAATTTCGGTACCAAGTTGGGCGACAAGCCAATCTGGAAGTAATTTATTCGCGCTACTCTCACGATATCTGGGGTTAAGTAAGGTGCGATCCTTTTTAAGGTATTCCGCAATTATCATTGCTGCGAGTTCATCAACAGTACGATTTCCCATTGCTGTGTCATAGTGTGACCGGTAGCCAGTTTCACTTATAAATGGCAAATTACAATCCACAACATGAAAGTTAAAGCCAATTCTGAATAAGCCAAATCCATCACCAATAACAACCCGGACACGCACTCCCTGTACCGTAAGCAGAAATTCACCATATTGTCCCCATTTCGGTATTTCGCCTTTCTTTGCGCGGCAATGTTCAATGACCATATTGCCGCCAGCATTGGGATTACTACTATCCATGCACCCTGAAAAAGTCCCGCCATTCAATTTAAGAATAACTGCTTCATAAACCGTGCCGGCAGCGAAAGCGGATTCTTGATCACAACATAGAATGCTTTCGTGCATCGTATCAATGGCACCGGCGGCCAGCGCCAAAAGCTCGGATTTATCAGAAGGTAACGATTCTGATACTTGCTGAATTTTTACTTTGTCTTTTTGGTATGAATTCATGATATCGCCTCTGTATGATTCTAATATGTCTCTGCCGGTGCGCCGCAGGCAGTGCAGCCTGTGTCATAGGGGTCTGCGCCTGCTTCGCCGCATTCGTTGCAAATCCATGTTGATTCCTCAGCCGTAGTGGTCACGCGACTGAATAGCCCGTTTTTTGAGTCTTCCAGCCATTCGCCTTCAATATCTAATTGAAAGATCGCGCTATGGCCTCGGTTGCAGGTGCCTTTCCATGGTTCTTCCGGTGTCATGGTGTCCTGCTCGACCGGTGTTCCACATGTCGGGCAGTTTGGGCGGGTCATATCCGATGTATAGGTGTAAATGTCGTTACTCATATTCTTTTGCTCCAGAAAGTGGTTAACAGGCGCCAGAAGCGCCCATGTGCCTTATAGGGTTAGAGGGGTATCACTGACCTGCAAAAGGTACTCATAGGCTGCACTGGCTTGTTTAGCGGCCTTAAATATGGCTGTTTTGTCTTCTTTTAATATTTTTATCCAGCTATCCAGATATGACGCATGTTCATGAACAGTGGCATCGACAAAGCCGAATTCAGCAGCAACAAATGCAGAACCCAATTCCGCAACCAGCTCCTCTTTGATGTATTCATCATCGCCAAACGTTGTACTTTGAAGACGGTTTAAGCGCCCGGTCTGGCCTGTCCAGTGGACTAGCTCATGGAAAGCTGTTGCGTAGTAGCTTTCTGTACTTTCAAATGCTTCACGTTGCGGTAAAACGATTTTGTCCCAAACAGGAGAATAAAAAGCTGCATTGCCCCTATGTTCGATGATCGCGCCGGTTGCATTTAAAAATTTGTCTGCAACATCGTCTGCAACAAATGTGTTTGGTAAAAGTGCGGGGTCTGATTTAAAATTTTCAGGCAGATTTTCAATCTGATCGAGGTTGTAGACGTAAAAGGGCTTAGTCATTGGGTAAAACTCGGGTTCTCCCTCCTTGGCATCCTTCTTTTCGACTAGTTTGTATTTAATGCCGTAAGTACCCTTTTGGCCTTTGATTACATTCGCTCCAAGTTGTTTGGCCTGTAGAAAGGTCATCCATTTATTTGAAGTAAAGCCAGATTGAAAAGCAGCCATCCAGAGTAAAACAATATTGATACCGCGATAGGGCATTCCTGTTACCGCATTCTTTGGTATTCCTGACTCAGCAGCCGTGCGCCATGATTTTTTCCACTCAATTACACCACCCTCCATTAATTCAATAATTCTGTCCGTTACGTCCTGCCTTAAATCTTTTTCAACATTTGCTTTTTGGTGAGCCTTGGGGGCTGTGGGGGAAACCCCCGCGTTTTTTGTTTTTTTGCTGTTTTGATGGTTTGCCAAAGTCATAATTTCTTCCTTTCTCTGTTGAGTTGATCTGCTTTCTGGAGCCGCCTGGCGCATAGAAAAGACGAGACTCGGAGCAGGGCAAGGGCGCGCAGCGGCACCGATTAACTGGCGCGGCTCGCAGCGAAGCGAGAACACGGGTTAATCGGTGCGTACCCTTGTGCTGTGTAGAGGATTGGCTTATGCGTCGTTTAAGGCGGGTTCAGGGAGCTGGCAACGGGGGATCAACTGAGGAATGTTGGACTTGCGCAAACTGCTTATCAAAACTGAAAAAAAATGCGGCCGTTGGGCCGCTTTGTCTGTATCTTTATATTTAATGTTTTAGTTAATACCTATATAGGTTATTTTTCCCGGTCAGATGTTGTTTTCAAAACAGGCGGTTGTCGTTCTTCTTTTTGTATTCCGGGTCGTTCTCCATACGCTCTGAGTGTTGGGCTAACTTGTCGAATATTCGTTTTTGTAAGGGCGATGGGTTGCCCACTTGCTTGTAAGAAGGCTTGTTCACTGATTTTTCCGTTTCGGTTAAGGTCGTTGAGGTGTTCTGTGAGTCTTTCTTTAATTTGGTCATGATTTCCGTCCTTGCGAAGTATATCGAGGTGCTGCCAGCCGGTATAGGCGGTTTTTTCGCGGGGATTACTGACATCGTAGATCATTAAATGTACACGATTGCCAAATTCTTTGTGTATCGATTCCAGGCCATCAGGCGTTTTGCCAATAATATTAGCCATTACGTTCAAACTAGCACCCCGGCCTTCATGCTCGAAACGATGCAGAGTGTTATTAAGTGCAATTTCCGGACTGTTGCGAACGGCCAATATTTCTACAGATAAGCCAGCATCGAGCGCGGCTTTAATTTTGGGAAAGGCAGTATCTTGTTGGGTCAGTTGGCCTTCATAAATCAGCGCAATATCTTCACCGTCCAGGGTTTTATTTAAAACAGCGGAGGTTTTGCCAGCGCCTGGTGAACCAGTTAGGAACAGGGCGGTTTTACCGCAATTACTTGCGTCTTGCCCTAATTCCTCAACTACTCGGCTAAATTGCTCACTAGCAAGCACTGCAGCGGAGTTATGGACGACATTATTGAATAAGCCTTTGGTGTCTTTATTCTGGCTATATTGAGGGATTGTTTCTTTAAACAAATCCGCGCAAATATAAGTACCGTCTTTTGATTCAGGGTGAGCGTTATACCGCGCAATGTATTTTTCAGGATTTCTTTCTACATCAGAAACAACCGCATCTTGCACGGCGGCTCGGATCGGATCATCGGAATAGTCTTTTTTATGTATTTTGTTCATCATTGATTATTTAATAAAATACTCATAGATCCCATAGGCAACAAAAGCCCAAAAAACCCATACGAGAATTGAGCCCTCGGCCTTCTCGTCTATATTTTCCCGCGCTCGATCATTCGCTTCTTTCAGATCATCTTGTCGCATAACTATTTCCTTAAATTCGCGCCGTCAATAAAAAGATTACGATTGTTTAAATCACGATTATCTAGGGCGGCTTTACAAATACCAGTCACAATTTCATTTATTTCTTCAAAGCTGCCTAAGTCGATCAATTCAAGTACTCGTTTGGATTCTGTGTATATATTTGACAGTGCCTGCTGAGCAAGTAACAATGACTCTTGATTCTGGTCAAAGCATTTTGTAATTGTTGCGATTTCAATTTCCCTGGCATTTTTTAAAAAATCTGCATAATCATTATCAACATATGGATTATCAGAAATCAAGCAAAAATAATTATGCTGGCTAAGATCAGGGATCTGTTTATCATCATAGAAAAATTGAAATACATACCCTAATTCGATCGCATTAAATAGAGTTTGTACAGTCTGTGTCTCACCTGTAAAGTTAACACCCATATTTTTGAGCTTTACGGCGGCTTGGTGGTAATCCTTTTCTGTTTCACAAAAAATGACCCAATTTTGTTTTTTAAATTCTGAATCCGGCAAGCTGAGTTCCTGCCATTTTTCACCCAATGCGCTAACTAGTTCTATATCCGTAAAATCCAGGTGATTTTGCCCCAAACACTCAAGTCTTTCTTTAATTTTCATGTCCATAATGACTCCTGTATTTGAAGTGAATATTAAAAGGCTGCTTGAAAAGCCATTTCGACATTCGGGATACGCTCAAAAAAAGAATATGATGAGTGCAACACCCGCTCACGCTCAACTGTATGCAGGTTAAAAACTTCAGTACGCCTGGAAATCCTGCCATCAGCATCAAGGCTGTCTGTATAGCTTCCCTGACGGTTGCGTGGGATCAACTCCATGCGGGGCTGTGCGGCGGCTGGCGTCCAGGCCTGTGCGTTAGCTGGCCAGCGGTCGGGAAAACCTCCCATACCGTGCGACATGGCGCTCCAAAGGCTCATATCTTCGGTTACCGCGTCTAGCTCAGCATCGATCACGCTATATTGCACATAATGGTGAATGATTCGATCCGCTCCTACCGCCCACCGGGTCACGGTTGTAAACACGTCTACCCGATCCTGCGATTCAACCAAAAACCCGTTCATAGCTTTCTGTCCCATCTTCCTACACGCTACTAAATAGCGTTTGTTCGGATAAGGGCGTCTGGCGGTCAGTTCAATGCCGTCGCGCAGCTCTAAGCCAAGCCTCGGGCAGGAAAAATCAATCAGGGTGCATTCTGGCTCACCGGGATACACCAAAAGGCGAGGAACAAAATGAAATAACATCGAAGCAAATTGACTCATGGGTATTTCCTCACATTAGTATTTCTGCCGTGCGCATTCAATGCTTGAAACATTCTGCGGTTCATCATCTTTGTATATGGGTTTTGGCGATCCACCTACTAACTTACATTTTTCAACTTGATCCATGAATTCTTGCATCGTCAAGAATGATTCCTTCGCGGGTTTCTTCTGAACACATTCAATGCGTGAAACATTCTGCGGTTCATCATCTTTGTAAATGGGTATTGGTGAACCATCTACCGACCAGCATTGGTCAACTTGTTCATTAATCTGTCCTGCCGATAAAAATGAATCATTTTCGACAGGATGCAAAAACGCTAAAAATCCTACGAATACGGCCAGAGCGTACACAATACCTGATATCAGGGGTTGCTTAAACACAAGTAGAAAACTAGCTGCCGCGCAAAGAACCATTGCAGCTATCCAATAATTATTCATAAATAAATTCATCATAATCGTTCTTTTCTGTTCCTATCGATCACGGTCACGGTGCAAGGCTTGTACCGGCATTCTGTCTATTGACTGTTCTCGTACTTGACGCGCCATTGCAATTTGCTGCGGTGACCATCGATCCATGATGTTTCGCAATAGAATCTTAGATTCGCCCACCGTTTCCTGTCGCAATTCTACAGCTTGCTGCCGTAGTTCGTTTGCCTGCTTATGATCCTCTGGCGTGATGGCCAGGGTGTTATCTCGGCCTTCCTCTAATCCACTTAACAAGCGTTGGGCTTTGACTTCAAGATTAACCGCCTGCTGGTACTCTCGCGCCATTTCGATGATCTGGCTTGAGTATTCACCGCCATAACCCGGCAATTTTTTAACCCATTGCCATTCTTTAAGAATTTCAGTTTCAGGCGAATCGCGAAAATCCTCAGTTTGATTTTGTGTCTCTGACATTTGAATTTTCCTATTTATTTGAATAGTGGTTAGCAATAATGCCGCCTGCAGCATTGCCGTACATAATTGCAGCAAAGCCTAATATGTAGGCAACATAGTCTTCTAAGAATTGCCCAGCAAGCTTTGGCGAAGTTGAGATTGATGCTACGAACATTCCAAAACAAGTAAGGGCACCTAAAAAAGCACACACGGCCCCAAACGCTAAAAATAGCTTCATAGGTAGACCCGTTTTCTTTGGCGTATCCATTTCTATATCCCTTTACTGTTTAGAAGCACTGCAGAACTGCCGCGCTTCTTCAATTTCAAAACTCGAAAAATCCTCATGAAAAACACGATTACCCAATTTTTTAACGACGCATTCAGATGCGCCGTGAAGCATTTCCATAACATGAGCTGGCGGCAATTTAACAGGCTGCATTTTCGCTTGCATAACCATGAGCACCACAAGATAAACGGCAAATCCCAGGCCAAAGATAGAGAACATGGATTTATATAGCCTTGTCTTACTCCAAGCGGGTTTTAGGATTGGAATTAATATATAAATTAAGACAGCGACCAAAATAAAATAAATCACAGCATTGGGTAATACGGTTGCTTCAGATAACATTATTCATCCTTATAGGCATTGACGACCTCTATGATTTTCTGACATTTTTTTCATCCTGCCAGTAGCGGATATATCGAATAAAGCCGGTTTGAGGCTTCCGCTTTTTGTTGGCATGACATTCTGACTCATACCAAGTCTTACCTGTCCAGAAGGCGCTACGGATAGCACCAGAAAACAACCGGACAGAATAAAGACCTGGCTCCTTTGGTAAACGTTGATCAATACTGCGCCACATTACTGAGGTATCTCCTCCGGGATATCATCAGCAACTGGCGGCGCTTCGTTTTCCGGCGCTGCAGGTACTGAACTATCGGCATTGCCATTCGGGAAAAATCGAACTTCTTCGGCCACCACTTCCGTAACATAAATGGTCTGGCCATCTTTTTCATAGTTCCGATTTCGCAGCCTGCCTTCAATGTCAATCAGATAACCTTTCTTCATGAATTTGGCGACGTTTTCAGCATCACGGCGATAGAAAACGACTGAATGCCATGTGGTTTCCTCTTTCTTTTCACCGGATTCTTTATCTGTCCAATAACGGCTGGTAGCCAGTGAATTTGACAGTACAGGTGTGCCATTGGGTAGTGTCTTCAATTCCATATCACGGCCAAAACGACCTGTTAGATTGACCTTATTTTTCATGCTGTATTTCCTTAGTGTTGTTGAGGGTAAAACGCTTAGAAAAAGTATTGATACAGGGCATAGATCACCACGCACCAAAAAACCAAACCCATCACTGAACCTTCTGCAGCTTGGTCAATGTTGCCATCACTCATGTCTTTGGCTTCTTTCAGATCATCTTGACGCATGGTAAATACTCCCGTAATTCAATGGACTACAACTAAATTATAAATATAATAAACTTAAAAGTAAACTGTTTTGTAAATTAATATTCGCATATTCTGCAGTTAAAGAAACATCGAGTTGTTAGATTCCGAGCCTGCTTTAAGCGGTTTGCTTTATTGGTTTTGGCCGTTCCGGCCTCCAAAAAATGCGCTTTGCACTTGCTCTGTATCGACTCGTTGAGTTCTTCGCCTTGGGAACACGTCCTGATAGCCGGATGCATCCAGGCTGGCCGTCCAGGGCATGGAACATGCCGGCAGGTTCACCCTTGACGGTCAGACGCATCGGATTAAGGTTTAGTGTTTGCGAAGGGCACAACGAGCGGGCAAGTGATTGGAGTTTTGCCGCAGCTCGGGCAAAACAAAAGGACTATGCAAATAGTCCTTTATGGTGGTTTCTCGTGGAGAAACTAAAATAGTTCTGCTTTTATTATTTTTTTGCTGTTTTATTGGGGAATAAAACCTCTATTGGGGTAAAAAACTCCCCCGTTTCGGCAGCGCGTCTGATTTTTGCCTGCAACAATTCTGGAAAGGCAATTTCCTTCTCAAACGAATAGTAAATATCAGCACCACTAACACAAACAACGCGTTTTGCACGTCCCCAGGCTTGCAAAGCATCTTCCGAAAAACCGGAAAAGCTGATGAAAATCCCTCTAGCCCAAGAGGCTTTTTGTCCTAATTTACCTTCAAGAATATGTAAATCAGCTGCGCCGATCGGATCTTTCTTCCATTTGGCTTCGACTAAATAGGTTTCTTGATCTAGTTGAAAACTGCCGTCAATCTGCTCACCTTTCATTCTGAAAGAAGAGCGCGGCATGAGATGATAAGCTTGAAATAGTTCGTTCAGCCAGACTTCAAATTTAAAGCCACGCGCCTGTGCGTCTAAATCCCACATTTCGTTAAGCGACTGTTTAAAGTGCTCCATATTTACTTGCGGGGTGTAGGCGGTTGCAGGTTTTATTCCGTGAGCTGTTTCATAATCTGCATTATGTAGGCGCTGGATAAGTTGGATAAATTGCGAGTCGTCTTGTGGTGAAACTTTTCCTGGAAATTTATTTTTTTTATATTGCCAAAGACTATTTAAAACAATAATTACGGTGTCTCTTTCAGTAATTTTTAGAAAACACCTCATTCGTTTTGCTTTTGACCAACCTTCGGCAAGGAAAATTTCATCACTAAAATCAATATTCAATTCTTCCGCAAAATAAAGATTTATGGTCTTATCAGTAAAATCGAGTACGTACCCCCCCTCCATTTCCAACAATTTATTTAGTAACTCGATATCGTGGTATTTAATTTTCATTCTAATCTTTTCCCGGAAAACGATTGATACCGGAAGGTCGAAACTTTAGGTTCGATTCATGAAAGCGTTGGTTTGGCACAGCCAAATCCGAATAAATTCATTCTTCAGTTTTCTTATTATTTTCTTCCATGTCCTTTTTGACAAAATCACTAGATTCTTTAGCTTCCCTTCGATTAGTTAACTTTGTATCTAGCCATCCTAGAACATAGTATTCAAAAAAACTGCGCTTGTCGGCTTTTATAATACCAGCTGAATAAAATTCATTTGAACTTTTTCTTAAAGCATCAACGTCATGGATAGTAAAACTTTGACAGGTGAATTTCTTTAATCTAAGTTGCTCATGTAGAAAAATATTCAAGGACTTAACAGTCTCAAGCGATTCTGAGGTGAACCGAAAATCTTGAAAGATTTGGGTTTGCCATTCAAATGTAGGGATTTGAATAAAGAGAATTTTTCCATCCTTATTCATTTCAAGTAGAAATTTAATATTACTACCCAAAATTTGGTCTTTAAAATAAGTTCTTTCTTGACGAATTACTGCAGTCGTATGATTACGGAAATGTTCTCTTATTGGATGCCATCGTCGAATATTTGAAGGAACAACATATTTACCTTCTGAGGTAGATAGGACGATTCTTTTTCGCACACTCCTATCCGCAAACAATTCGTTCAAGTCAAATCTAAAATCATTAAAACCATACAAGTGGATGGGGCCAAAGTCTTGCTTATAACTTTCGTAGGCTTTTAACAAAAGTGGTTTATCTGCTAAATCCTCTAATTCCACGTAATAATTGAAACCAATTCTCAAATAGATTGCAAAGATTGTGATGGCACGATCTTTCTGATTTACTAAAATTATTGATGAAACATATTGGTCCTGGCAAGAGCTACTCGATATTAATTGAAAGTTGCCCCATATTAATGCCCCTGCCTTTCTTCGATAACCTTTCCAACCAAAATATAAGCCTATACACCCGACTATTAAGGGTATATAGGCTGGAATTGAGCCCAGAAATTGCAGGAGTCTTTCAAAGACCATGTTCCTCAATTACTTTTGAGATAACACTATAGGCCCAATAATTAGTTACCCGACTTTCGGTAGCGACTTGCTCGATTGGCTTTTTCTGAACGAAATACCGCTGGGCAAGCTGCAATTGGTTATCTTTAAGATTCAGACCTAAAGCCTTAAATTGTTCTTGAGTCATCGCGTATTTATCGATCTGCTCGTTCAATTTCCGGCTATCCAGATACCGACCGTGGGCCTCAATAACACGTTTGGCAGCGCCGTAAACATTCTGGCGCGTGGTATCGAATTCCTGAGCGATTTTAATTAACGGCTGACCTTCCACCAGATGCAGATAAGCATACTTAATAGAAATATCTATCAACTGAGTTGAGTAGGGTAAAGAGTCATCAAAATCTTGTTTTGTCAGTGCATGAACGGCTGTCAGGGCTTCTTTGTATTTTTGAAACCCTTCCAACACCCTTTTGGTCATGTTGAAAACGTTCTGTTTTGATGTGCTGTATTTTTCGGCTACGTTGGAAATAGGAATGCCATTAACCAGGTAATCATAAGCGATTACCCGGCTATTTTCACGAATGCTGGTATAGATCAAAGCACTTTGAAACTCGTCGTGTGTCAATTTTTTTGCACTTCCCTGTTTTGGCACTCTACTACCTCGCTAATACTCTCCCCTATTCTTTAACCTCCTGAATAGCTTGGAGAGTTAAAGCAAGATCAAGTTTGTCAGTTTTCTTTGAAAAACCTTGTGCATATGCTGCCAAATTGGCGGCTGGCTGGCCGGTATGCCCAAAAGTCCCCGATTTTAAACCCTTAAGAACATCGCTTGTCCAATCTGTAGCCGTTGCACCTGATTCAAAATGTTCTTTTAAAGCCGGTTCCATACTCTGTAAATCTTCCAACGTAATACTTTCCATATTGTGGGTATAGTCCTGCTTTCCAACGTCGCTATTTGTTGGTTGGACAGCATCAGGAAATATGGATACGACCTCGGACGGTTGCTCTGCATCCCGGTTCCGGGGTGCTGCAATATTTAATGAGTCACCTTGCTTATTATCTGATATTTTGTCAGTGGCGTTTTGACTATTTTTACGTTTTGTTGCCACTTTAGCACTTGACGCAATTTCTCTCGCCTTCCCAGCGCCATCTTTTCGTGAGTTTTTAAGGGTATCTACTACTTCTTTAGCCTTATTGGGGTCATGTTTCTCAATCTGTTTGACAGAATTGATGACCTCTTTGTCGGCGGTAATGTTCTCGTCAATCAGGCGCTGCGTCTGCTCGGGTAGATCCAGAAGGCTGAGCATCTTGGAAACCCAGGCTTTGCCGGTTTTTTCCTTATTATATTTTTTCAAAACTGCGTCAACGTCACCGCCAAATTTATCAAGATCGCGCTGAACCCGTGTCGCCTGCTCTTGCAGCGTCAGGTTTTTCCGGTGGATATTCTCGATGAATTGGGCTTCGTCCGCTTCTTCCTCGGTCATTTCTTTAATCAGGGCCGGGATGGTTTTCAAGCCAGCCAGTTTCGCAGCACGAAACCGGCGTTCACCAGCCACAAGAACGAATTTCCCGCCGGCAGACGGCCGGATCAAAATTGGCTGCAGAACGCCTCTGATCGCAATGTCGTCTGCCATTTCTTGCAAAGAGTTATCGCCGTCTTCAAATTCTTTGCGTACTTGTTCCTGAACAATAATTTTGTCGAGTTCAACCAATCCATCAGGCGTTTTAGACTGTTCCGAGGAAAAATTCTTGATCTTCGATCCAAGATTCTGAGTTTTGGCCAACAGTGGGTTTTTTGCGTTCATAGATACGTACCTTAAATTCTTTAGTGACTGACGATGTTATTGATGATGGCATCGCAAACATTCTTCCATTCGATGGCGGCTTTGTTATGTGACGAGCCTCGGGGCTTATGCCACACGGCTTGGCCCATTGCTACGGCCATTTTGACGGCAATACGCTCGGGCAGCTGCATTGGCAGAACCAGTGAGCCGTATTGGCCTTTTAACGATTCAATGGCTTCTTTCTCGATATTAGATCGGGTATTGGTTTTCATAAGCAGGATGCCGCCGTGCCTAAGATTCTTATTTGTGGTTTCCCGGATGTAATTAACCGTATTCAATAGCTGTTCTGTCCCTTCCATATCATAGACAGAAATGGACAGCGGACTGATAACAATATCGGACACTGCCAATGCACACTGCAGGACAACACCCAGGGCCGGTGGCGTGTCAATAATGCATAGCTCAAATTGGCTATCAAATTGTTTGACGCTTTTGATGAAATGGGCCATCAGGACATCATCATCAATAATCTCGGTGCCAATTCGACCCCTGATCACATCAAAAAGATCGTTGTCACACGGAATGATCGACAAGGTTTCATTAACTTCAATTGGCAAGCTATCTTCACCAGCTGCTGTAAAGAGTCTGCTTGCTTTTGCGCCCTGGTACTCGTCGTCATTTGCGATTTGGCTTTGACCTGCAAATGTTAAGGTCGCATTGCCTTGCGTATCGAGGTCAATGAAAAGTGTTTTTATACCTTGCTCAATAGCCGCAAAGGCTAATTGAGTGGAGAGTGTAGTTTTACCAACGCCGCCCTTTTGATTCGCAACGGAAAAAATCTTCATGGACAATCCTTTTGATGGTTTTCTAGGTTAAATGCAATACCTACAGTAAACCATAAAGTAAACGATTTTGTAAATTGATTTACTCAAACAATTACTTTTAAGCAACAAAAGTAAATGATATAGTAAATCCAATAGTAAATTAATTTGTAAATTAACAAGCGCGTTGATAAACTCAAACAGGTTTCATTCATTATTCCATATCTAAGGGGCTGACATGAATTTTAAACAGATTAAAAAGGTTGGGCTGACAATTGGCGCTATGGGTGCAATGTTGCCAATTTCAATAATTCACGCGCAGGCACTGACTACGCCGCCGAAAATCGATACTGAACAGTTTACCGGTGATACGAAGCTCGCGTGTGAGGCGCTATTGTGTCTGTCTAGCGGTTCACGGCCAAGTGAATGTGCGCCCTCTATCAGTCGTTATTTCGGCTTTGATGATCCGATTACATGGATGGAAGATCGTATTAATTTCCTTGATATGTGCCCCGCTTCTAACCAGGCCGGAATGCCTGCCTTGATTCGCGCTATAGCAATGGGTGCCGGTCGCTGTGATGCAGAATTTTTGAATGAACACAATCTGGTCACGATGTATAAAAAGACCTGCTACAAAACAGGGTTTAAAGCCGGTGAATGTGAAATTGAAGAAATTCAGGTGGTCAGCAAAGACAAGCCCCAATTTTGCGCTGTCTACGAAAACAATGAGTATACGGATATCAATGTTAAATACATTGGTGATCCTGAAAAAGGTGGTTTGTGGGCCGAAGGCGCTGATTACAATGCCAAACTGGCAGAGTATGAGCAAAAGCGCCTGAATGACCAAGCCTCAAATAGCCCGTTCACATCGGTGACATATAGCTATGAAAAAGCCACTGGCGACCGCAAAAACCCGTTTGCAGGGATCAAAAACATAAACGGGAACCGATAGTTTCTCCACGCGAAACTGATCCATTAAAAAAGCCAATCTTCGGATTGGCTTTTTCTATTTGCCCAATAGGGCTGTTGAGCTCGTTATAAGGCGGCAGTCTTTTTTGTTGTGATCGTCATATTAGTTTCTAAGAAGTGATCAAACCAAACAAGCAGGCCAGGATCAATCACTTCTTTTGGTACGGACTCAGTTTCATTAATCATCATCGTAAATTGAAGGTCAGCAACGCTTTCTAGCAGATCATCAGAAATTTTAAGTTCTTCGTGATTATTGAACATGCCTGCACTGACGATTTCAACTTGTGATAATGAAAAAAACATTGTGTCTCTCTTTACGTTTCTAATACAGAACTACATTTCGATGTAGATGTGTAAAAGAATATACTATTTCTTCATCCCAAAAAATGAGAAATTTCAAAATAACGTTTACCGTTGACAATCTTAACTATGATTTAAGGTTAGATAGCAATTTTTTTGTAACCACGATTTGATCAATCACGAATTCCTTTTGTATTAAAAGAAAGTCATCTACTGTCATAGAGTTGTCTTTTATTTCAGACAACAACGTCTGAAAAGCAGCCGTTACTGCAGGGCTTTTCAGTGTAATCGGTAGCTGATCAATGTGTCGGCGGCCCGACTCAGTGCTAATGATAAACTTTTTATCTGCTTCTAAAAACTCTCTGCGTAGTAATTCAGAAATGATCGTTGCGCGAGTAGCCGAAGTGCCGATGCCATCCCCTTCTTTAAGTAGTGCTTTTTCATCGGCGTCATCAACATATTTATATATGTTCTCCATAGCCAGTTGAAGCGTTGCTTCAGTAAAGCGTTTTGGCGGTTTTGTTTTTGTTGGCTTGGCTTCGATATTGTCGCAAACTGCGTCCTGCCCTTCCTCGATGGCCGGGATAGGTTGAATATCTTCTTCTTCGTTTTGAGCTTCGTTTCTGAATAAGGCTTTCCAGCCTTTTTCGATTTCATCAGCACCACGCGCACAAAATAGCTCGTCTTCAATAACGGCATCGATGGTTGTTAGCCAATACTGATAAGCCGGGAAAAATTGAGCTAGGTAATTTTGCACGACCAGCATATAAACATTGCGTTCCTGAACTGTCAGGTTATTAAGATCGCACTTTAGAACAGTCGGGATGATGGCATGGTGAGCCGTGATTTTTTTGTCGTTCCAGATCGGGCTTTTGATATGCGGGTTCGCCGCATCAACAAAACTGTGTAAAGCAGGCACATTGGCCGCAATAGTCGCTAAGATAGTTGGCGCTAATTCGTGCTGCGATTCGGGTAAAAAGTCGCAATCAGTCCTTGGATAGGTCAATATTTTGTGCCTCTCATAGAGCGATTGGCAAATCTTTAAGACCGTTTCGGCGCCGTAGCCATATAGGCTCGATGCCTTCAATGTGATGCCCGTCAGGGAAAAGCCTTTAGGCTGATTGTTTTGCTTTTTCTCGCGCTTTATCTGTGTGATTTTCCCGGTCTGCTGGTATACCTTATTCACCAGATCCTTTGCGACCTGGGGATTGATAAGCCTGTTTTCTTCATCAAGCCCTGGTTGTTCCTCTTTGGGGTTCCAACGCATAAGCAGTTGGCCCGTTCCGACATTCACCGTCGCGGTAATGACGTAATAGGGAATCGGCACGAAATTTTCGATTTCTCGATCCCTTTTGACAACTAAGGCCAGGGTCGGCGTTTGGACTCGGCCAATTGTCGTCGTACCCTTATGGCCCTTGGCTTGAGATAGCAACGTATATGCCCTGGTAAAGTTCATTCCAATGAGCCAATCCGCGCGCTGCCGCGCTTTTGCGGCCAGCCCGTAGCCTTGGTATTCCTTGTTCTGTTTTAGCGCCTGCAGGCCGTTGCGGATCGATACCGGGTCTTGTGCTGAAACCCAAAATCTGTACGTGGGTTTGCGGTTCTTGAAATGCTCTAAAACATCGTCAACCAGCAATTGCCCCTCGTTGTCCGGATCACCCGCATGAATGACCATATCAACATCAGAACGCTTGAGCAATTCGCCAATTATTTTGAGCTGTTTCTTTGTTTGTTCTTTTGGCTGCAACTTCCAGGCGTCAGGAATTATAGGTAATGAGTCCATTACCCAGCGTTTATATTCTTCTGAATAGGCATCAGGTGGGGCCATTTCAAATAGGTGCCCGGCACAATTGGTAATGTAGTTGTCTCCACTGATCCAATAGCCTTCCTTTCTGATTGGCGTTCCAAGTTGTTCGGCAATGGCTTTGGCAACAGAAGGTTTTTCAGCGATGAATAGTTTCATAATTGATTTATCCTTTTAAGGCGGGTTCAGCTACGCTTCACCCTCGATTTCGATTATTTGGTTTTTTGTCGAAGGACTTGTGCTGATTTATCTCAATAAAAGGCTGGTTCGGTTTAGAACCGTTTTTTACTTTTAAATGTTGATCGGTTCGCTTGGCGGCTTCGATCATTTTTTTCATAAAATCTTCATTACCATTAAAGGTAAGATTGCGGCCGTATTTTGCGATGGCTATCTTTAAAGCCATGTCAAAACTTTCCCTGTCGTCTCTCATGACAACCACGCCTCGGCTCGTATCCCTCACAAGCGGTGTTTTCCCTTTGGAATATGTAACGTTGCCGGCAAGGTCTACCTGATAAGTAGGGAAAACAAACACGTCCTGGCGCTGACTTCCTAGAATTATGCGGTCATCATCAGGAGTGATAATTTGATTAATTCTTCGTAGTTCTTTTAATGCGGTGCGGTCGCCTGCATTTTGTGCGTGATATTTAAGAAATTGTCTGTATTCTGCATTCCGTTCCGGAGTGCGTAGTTTTTGATAGCCTTGTTCCCTTTCCTGCTTAATGCGGGCCTGGGTTTCGAGCATGGCAGCTCTGGCATTACCAATGATTGCTCTTTTTTTCTCTGGATTCGATTCAAGACGAGATTTAGCTTTTTCGGCGCGATAGGTATCACGCATTTTCAGCACCTGATCTCGGAACTGTTCCCGCATATGGGTTCGTTCGTTAATTCGATCCTGATGTGTGTCTTTACGCCAACTATTAAATGTTTTCCATAGGCTTTTATCAGGTTGGCCAATGTCATTAGCCATCGTCCTGAAATAACATTCTTTCAACATGGGCTTCGTGTTTTCCCATGTTTCATTCAAATGTTTGGTGAAAAAATCATTAACGCTGTATTGCTTACTTTCATGGAAAATTCGAGGTGTACCGTCACGACCCACACCAACAGAATATTGATTTGGATCAATTGCGTATTTTTCTTTGCAAAACTCAAGCACCACTAGTGGGCTAGTTTGCTCCTTCATCAGCTTCACAGGTACAAAATCATTCTTAAAGCCGTTTTTGAAATATTCGATTTTGCTTATCGTACGACCAGCTGAGCGAGCATAATATCTAGTTGCTTCTGCATTGAGTAACAAGCGTGAATAACTGCGGTGCTCCTGGCGCTTCTGTCTAAAGCCTGATCGTCCTTTTTGATCTGCTTTAATACGTTCAATAAATTCTGCTGATTTTCGTAGTAAATGGTCATTTGCATAGATAACTGACTGTATGCGTTGGATAGCTTGTAAAGGGTCATAGGTGGGTTCATTGCCTTGCCTTACGCCTGTTTCTCGATTAACTCGGTCAGTTGAGCCTTGATAGGATTTAGCATCTGTGAGAACGCCTCTGCTATCTGCTCTGTTTGGATTACTTCCGGCGCTGGTTGATTCACCATTTCGCTCAATAGTTGGATGATTTCCGTATTCCTTAGATTGATCTGGTAAATCAAGTTCGTTAAGTCTTCGTGTTGTTTCAATACCTGGTTGAAAATCTCTTCCTGCATTTTCTATCTCCTTGATCGCTTGATCTCTTTCCTGCAGCTTTCCATCCAAGAACGCTAACTTTTCTGCATCCTCAAATTTGTAATATTTACCCCGCATGGATGAAGACACAAACCTTGCCTCAAAGGCTTTTAGATGTTCCCATTCATGGGCCAACTGGTGGTAATCCGGAATTTCTCCACGCGAAACTGTTTCTCGTGGAACATCTGCGGTCGCAGTTTCGCGACGAGAAACTAAATTTTGTAATTTATCCGGGGTAAATTCTTTGAGATTAATGCCCTTATCTGCCCACTGTGGCTTAACATTCAGGTAATCGCCATCTTTACCTTTGCGCAGTCTTACAGCACCAAACTGCTCAAGATACGTAGACAAAGAATCCATATCACTTACCCTGCCCTCAAAGATTTCATCCATGACGGTTGCTTTTAACTGCTTGGCTGTCATCGGCACAAAATCAGGATTATGTTTGGATAGCGGGGAAATGGGTTCATCCCTCAAAGAGTCATCCGGGCTCTTTAAACCAAATTGCTGATTAATAACTTCCTGAATCGCTTTGTTGTGCAGCATGTAGCTGTTATGCATTAAGGGATTCAAATACTTGTTTGTTACTAGATTGCGCATTGGTATGACAATGTGCACATGTGGTAAGCGTTCGATCGTTTCCCCGGTCAATCCATGAATTTCGTGCGTAACCTTCGGTATATGTGCTTCTGCGTAGAATGAATACTCTTTTTCATCAAAAGCAGTCATTACCCGTTTTCGATATTCTTCTGTTACAGCATTAATGATCTGCTCATTTATTTGTCCAGGGCCAGGCTTATCATTTACAGTGAATTGCTCCGCAAACCCGAGGGTAATGTGCAAATACTTTGCATCGCCCTCCTGCTTCGTTTCATAGGAATCAATAACTGTTTCCAAAACTTCCATATCGCCAGCAATAGGCAACCTAGTATCTATCAAATCTCGGTCGTACTCTCTACCCTTCTTTCGGCCTGTCTCAAGATATTCTTTTATCCCACTAGAGCCTGAACTAATTCTAACTAGCATTTTTAAGCGCCTCCATCATGGACAGCCTGATCATTTCCAGATCGTTCAACGCTTGCATTACATCGTCGGGATTAATATCGCGTTGTCGTTTAAGACTGTTGAAGTGGTGCGCTATCTGGTTCAGATTATTCCCTGCCTTGTTAACGTGGTAGAGAAGTGGTTTAAGGTCTTTGTGTGGCTTAGGCTTTGCTGTAATTTTTGTTTGGTTATTTAATATGGCGCGTTCAAGCCAGTCTCGGGACGAAAGATTCGCCATAGAGGCTTGTTGATATAGCTTTTCGTGAGCTTCAGCACTAAGTCTGAACGAAGCAATACGTGTTTTGTTTGACGCCATAATTTCATGAATCGTAGATTACCGGTTTCAAAGGTGGGAACCTTTGGCACTAGCATTTTACAACGGGCGTAGCCAAGTGTAAACATGCACATCGTGCCTATTGGCTATTAATCCATAATCGCTCAATTTTTAAGTATTTTTGATCTATTTTTAGGATTTATTAGGATAAATTAGGATTTAAAAGGATTAATATAAATATACTGATATTATTATTTACAATTACGGCATCTTTAGGATTAAAAGCATGATGCAAATATTATTATTTGGATAATTAAGGATTAGGAAATACAATGGTTAATAAAATATTCCATCTAATTTATACAAATTGGGATTTATCAGGAGTTTTGGGATTAAAAAATGAACTATGACGAAAAACTGCAAGAATATAAATCAAGCCATCTGCCTAAATCATCAAAAGCGTTATTCAAAATTCAACCTCAGATTGCTGATCTATTAAACAGTGGCTATACAAAGCAACAGATCTTTGAATTTGTTGAATTCTTGGGCTTGGATCTTTCACGCTCAGTTGTATTCAAATGGCTAAAGGAAAATGCATCTGTCACTACGACTGTTAATTCAACGGCAGAAACACCAACAGAATTCGATCCAAAGGTGCAAGATTTATCGACCCCATTGGTAGCAGATAAGCCAGATGAAGTAATAACCCCTTCTCCCCTTCCAAAAAAAATAAGCCCTAACCCTCGAATTGCCCAGGTTGAAATTGAACAGACTTCACACCAGGCACGGTTAAAACAGTTCCTTGGAAAATCACAAGAAGAACAATTAAAAGAAATGCGAGATAATTAGTTTCGCGTGGAGAAACTATTAGGGGCGAGAAATGTGTGGTCGATATGATTTTTCAAAACCGAATCAAAATGAATTCCAAGGTGTAGATTGGAATGGATTTGAAGGGCAAAAAGAAATTTGGCCGACAAACCCGGTACCAGTACTTTTGTTTGACGAAAACAACGGGTATCAAATGTGCACAAAACACTGGGGTTTTATTAAATATTGGCCAGGAAAGACAGGCCGCATCATTGCACATAATCTGATCAATGCTAAATCTGAAGAGATAACATTCAAACGGAATTTCAAAAAAGCATATGAATCTGCAAGATGCATAATTCCGATGAATGGTTGGTATGAATGGCCGGTAAATGATGAAGGCACAAAAACAAAAACTTGGATCGGAATAAAAGACCGGCCATTGTTTGGTGCAGCAGGAATCTATGAGACTGAGACTGATAAAGATACCGGAAAAACAATAGAAGTTTTTTCAATGCTGACTGTAGCGCCTGGAATGAATACCCCATTAAAACAAGCCCATGATAGAGCGCCATTGCTTCTTGAAAGAGACAATTACATGACTTGGCTTACTGGTTCAGAAGGCGATAGACAAAGCCTGATACAGCCAATCGAGGATCAGGATGCTTTCATTTTCAAGCCGGTTTAAGCCAAAGATTAGAGTACTGAAACATATATAAAAGAGTAGGGCAGTTTCGCGACGAGAAACTACAAATTACATTTATTAATTTACAAAACAGTTTACTTTTCCATTTACTAAAATTAGAATAAGCACTAATGATTCATGTCAAAGGTGCAAGTAAATGAAAATCGCAGTCCTAAACAATTCAGGAAATGTAGGCAAATCAACCATTGCAAAGCATTTGTTGATGCCAAGATTGACCGATAGCATCATTATCCCTATCGAGACAATCAATGATTCAGACATTGAATCGCCGCACTTCAAGGGTAAAAATTTTAAAGATGTTCTGGTTGAACTCGCTATTCATGACAATGTAGTTGTTGATATTGGTAGTTCAAATATCGAGACAACAATCAGTGAAATGCGAAAGCTCAAAGGCTCACATGAAGATTTTGATTTTTATGTTGTTCCTACCGTGCCAAGTCAAAAGCAGCAAATCGACACAATGCAGACTATCGCGCAACTGCTCGATATCGGCATACCTGCTAATAAAATTCGCATCATTTTCAACATGGTTGACCAGGACGAAACCGTAGAAAGCCTATTCCCAAAATTGGCTGCCTACTGCAAAGAACTCGGCCTGCAAACTGAGTCTGTTATCTATCAATCTGACCTGTTCCCGATGCTCAAAGAATTGAGTATCCGCGAAGCGGCAGAAATGAACGAAACCATCAAAAGCAAACTTAAAGCAGAAACTGACACCGATGAAAAACGTAGATTAGCATCGCTGCTTGCGGCATCCCGGCTGGCCGTTGGTGTTGAAGACAATCTGAATTCAGTTTTCCAAAAGGTGTTCCATGAATAAGCAACCAACAAAGTTGTTGGACGCTGTTCATGCCGAAATGCTGGCTGAAATACTTCAGATTTCAAAGTCACTTGAAAAGACTACCGAAGCTGTCAATGAACATCGCGTAAATCTGGATAAGCAAATCGAGAGTTCAACAAAACATTTTGATGATCTATTTGCAAAGTTCACTGGTTTAGCTGGTGCATTGAAAGAAAAAATAGGGAAGGAAAAAGAGGCACATGCCGCCTCAATGAATCGTGCTTTGGCTCCTTTTACAAAATACTTTTGGTTGATTATCGCATTATCGGTATTCACAAACCTGATTGCACTCAGTGCAATTGTCGTTCTTCTTCTGAAGTACTAACGCGCTCACGCTTGTTACCGTGGCCTTTTTTGCAAAAGACCCCGGCCTGTTGTAGGTTTTTATCAATTTACAGATCAGTTTACTTTTTCGTTTACTTTTACCCAAAAACAAGAGATAATTTATTTACCAACATTAGGATTAAACAAAATGAGTGTTGATCTACCTCCTGACTGCCAAACAGCATTAAATGCGCCAGTGATGCAACAGATATTCCATGTTGAATCATCAAACAACCCTTTTGCAATCGGCGTTGTTCGCAACAGGTTGGTTCGTCAGCCTCAAAACCTCGATGACGCAGTAGCTACCGCAAATTTTTTACAAAAAAGTGGCTATAACTTCTCGATTGGAAAAGGCCAGGTCAACAAAACGCATTTCGAGAGATTAGGGTGGGACGACCTAACTAAAGGATTTGATGTTTGCAATAACGTAACTGCAGCCCATCAAATTTTCAAAGACTGCTATGCATCAGCCATATCCGCTGGTTATCAAGAAAATTCAACTGGCTATACAGCAACCCACGCTGCTTTGTCTTGTTATTACAGTGGTAAACATGCCTGGGGGACTTCCGTTCCAGATGTTGCACGGTATGTAAATGATGTTTTAAGCGTTAAAACAAAGACCACTGCGGAAGCACCCAAAAACGAGAAGGGCAATGTGATCCCTCTAGCAAATGCTAATAAATCGGCAATCGTAAAAGTAAAAAAGGTTTCAGTTTCGCGTGGAGAAACTTCATCAAGACTTACCAAAACCAAGCAATCAGTATCAATGATGCTTAATTTTTTTCTTAACTAAAGAGGATATTCAATGAAGAAACAGCCTGTGTCAAAAACTCTAAAGCATATCTATGCTGCGGCACTGGTTACAGTGTTGTCATCACCAGCATATGCGCAGCTCGAAAAGGGCACAACCATGTTGAACAACGTTTCAACTTGGCTGATTGCTATTTCGGCAATCGTCGTCACCATCGCGGTCATGTTTGTAGGCTTCCGGATGGTTTTTCAAGCGGCCCAATGGAAAGACGTTGCACCCGTTTTTTGGGGCGGGGTTTTGATTGGTGGCGCCGGTGGTATTGCATCGATGTTGGTAGGGTAAACAATGCAAGACAGAATTTTCAAAGGCGCAAGCCGTCCTGCAATGGTAGTAGGAATACCAATCGTTCCGTTTGTTCTGTTGGTTGGCCTTCATATCATTATTGCAATGTGGCTTTTATTGATCATCAACATACTGGCTTCAATCGTAGTGTTGCTTATCTTGGTTTTTGAAATTCTGGCCTTGCGTAAGCTCTCAGAAAACGATGCTTACCGATTGAATATTTTTCTGGCATGGGTGCGTAACTCAGGGTTTCGCAGAAACGCAGCAAATTGGGGTACTCACTCTATGTCACCAATCAATTATAAAAAGAGGGTAGATGACGATGACGAATATTAAGCGAAACGCGAATTTAGAAGATAGCCTTTCAAGGGTAATTCCGTTTTCCAGTTCACTAACTGACTCAATCGTCACTACCCGCCAGGGCGATTATTTAGCAACGTGGAAGATCCACGGCCTTTCCTTTGAAGGTTTAAGTGATGCTGATGCCTACATAAAAATGCAATCACTCAATATGTTTGTCAGAAGCGTTTCTAACGGCAAATTCGCCTTTTGGGTACATCGTGTACGCCGGTACGTGTCTGATCGGCTCTCAGTGCCGGAAAATGGCTATGCCAAGGATTTTCTGAACCGATATTATGATGACCTGAGCGAATCAGGGATGATGGCAACTGAAATTTATTTAACAGTTGTGTATCGTCCATATCCACAAGGCAAGGGCAGTGGCCTTTTCTCTAAAGTCCGACGCGGCATTGAAGATATCCGCTCTGAAAATATTAATGCAATTGAAGAACTGAAAGAAATTGATCGCAAGATCAAAACTACCCTTGATGAATACAATACAAGACTCCTTGGTGTGTACACCCAGGGCAAACAAGTCTTCAGCGAACAATTAGAATTCTATTCATACTTAATTAACGGTTTCTGGTGGCAAATTCCCTCCAAAGATATTCCTTTATATAACTATTTACCAACGACCCGCCATCTTTTCGGAGACAAAATTGTTGAGTCCCGCGATGCATATGGTTCCACGTTTTCTACATTTGTAGATATTAAAGATTATTGTGATTTCTCTAGCCCAGGTGTTCTCAATACACTATTGGCGCTGAACTGCGAATATGTGGAAACGCATTCGTTTTCTCCAATGACAAAATTGGATTCGCAAGCTGCAATTAAACGCCAACAAAAACAATTGATAAGTAGCGAGGATGATTCACTGTCACAAATCGAAGATTTGAATGTGGCATTAGATCAACTTGTTGGTGATGATATTTCGTTCGGACAATATCATTACTCATTGCAATTAAAAGGCGATTCAGTCGAACAAGTCTCAGCAGCGAGAAGTCAGGCGATCGAACTGTTGGCTAGTTCTGGTTCCGGCTTCTTGGGTATACCGATTGATCTTGTTGTTGCAGATGCTTTTGCAGCGCAACTACCTTCAAATTTTAAATATCGCCATAGAATCGCAAAGTTATCAAGCAGAAACTTTACAGGATTATGTTCGTTCCATAATTTTGCATCAGGCAAGCGTGATAACAATCCATACGGCGAGGCAGTAGCAATTTTGCGGTCACCTGCTGAACAGCCTGTCTACTTTAATTTTCATGACACACCAGCTATCGAAAATTCGTACGGCCAACCATACCTGGGCAACACCCAAATTATCGGACAAGCGGGCTCTGGTAAAACGGCATTAGCCATATTTCTACTTACCAATTTGCTGAAGTACAAAACACAAGTTGTTTACTTCGATAAAGATAGAGCGTCAGAAATAGCAATTAGACGACTCAATGGTCAGTATTTGACATTAGAAAGAGGAAAAAAGACTGGATGTGCCCCGTTCAAACTTGAACCCACAACCGAGAATATTCTCTTTTGGGAAGAGGTAGTAATTTACTGCTCTAAAAGTGAAGCTCTGCCACATACACCAGCAGAATTGCAACAAATTCATCACGCAGTTAATGCCGTTGCTGAGTTACCAATTGAACATCGTAACTTTGATACGCTGCTCGAAAATCTCCCAGACGACAATGATAATTCCATATCTCAAAGGCTTAAAAAATGGGCTTCAGGTGGGTCGTTGGGTTGGTGCTTAAATAGCGACGAAGATATTATCAACTTTGAGCCAGGACGGCCTTACGGCTTTGACTATACCGAAGTGCTAGATAACCCTGAAATTTGCGGTGCAATCATGATGTACCTCATGTTTCGCGTGGAGAAACTTATCGATGGGCGAAAATTCGCCTTCTTCATGGATGAATATTGGAAAGCGTTAAGCGTTCCATATTTCAAAGATTTTGCCAAAAACAAGCAAAAGACAATTCGTAAACAAAATGGTTTTGGTGTCTATATGACCCAAAGTCCAGAGGACACATTAAGAAGCGACATTGCAAGAGCTCTAATTGAACAAAGCGCGACATTCATTCTGCTGCCCAATCCAAAAGCCGATTATGACGATTACGTCAACGGTTTTAAATTGTCAGAAACAGAATTTGAAATCGTAAAAAATTTGAATCAAAAAGATCATGTATTCCTGATTAAACAGGGACATTCATGCAGCCTTGCAAAACTCGATTTAAGTAATTACCCCGATGATCTCAAAATCATTTCAGGTACAACCGCAAATGTAGAACGTTTGGAAAAACTACGTGCGCGCCTTGGTGATGATCCGGAAGCATGGCATCACCCTTTTATTAACGATGAATCTTAATGTATGGCCTTTTAAGACAGGTGAAAATTATGCATATCCAAAAATCTTTTCTAAGTGTAGCTTTATCCGTTGCTTGCTTGTTTTCTGCTGGAAATACATTTGCACAGATCCCTGTAACCGATACTGCAAGCATTGCTTCTCGGGCACAAGAAGCTGCTGCGCAAATCACAAAATGGGTTGAACAAGCAAACCAAATGCAACAGCAAATTGCTCAAGCAAAAGCCCAATATGAAGCCATTACCGGCATTCGCGGAATGGGTGATTTACTCAACAATGATTTAGTCCGCCAACAACTACCTGAAGGATTCACTGATACCTATAACAAACTAGCTAATTTGGGTAGCGGCGGAGCATCTGCCGGTGCAAGGTCAATTTATTCCGAAATTAAAAAATTCGGCTGCGATAAGCAGTTTGCCGACTCAACATCTATCAGAGATTGTGAGGCCAAAGCTCTGTTAACACCATCCAGTACAGACTTTGTAAATAAAGCATTAGAGTCGTCTCAGAACCGAGTAGACGAGTTGAAAAAACTGATTACTAAAGTGGATCAAGCGCCGGATTTAAAAGCAGCTACTGACCTGCAGAACCGTATTCAAGCTGAACAAACTTTATTGCAGAACGAGCAAACAATGATGACATTAGCTTTGAAACAGCAAGAGTTTCAAGCCAAATTGTTAAGCCAAGGACAGGCTGAAGCTGACAGACAAGCGTTTTTAACTAATACTGAAAACCCTTTTAACCAAATTAAATAGGTCATTGAATGAAAAAAGCATCATTACTTTGTTTATTGGTAGTCGTCGGACTTACTGGTTGTGGCGAAGGAACCAAAGACGTTGCTTACTGGAAAAGTCACATTCCTGAACTTAGTAAAAAACTTGCAGAATGTAAGAATGATCCGGCAAAGGCAACGACTGATGGCAATTGTATAAATGCTAAAGCAGCAAAAATTGAGTTCGACAAGCAGCAGTTTTTAGGTAACCCAAACCCACTCAGTGATTACCAAAAGCAGCATAACAATTAAATCGGAAAGATGATCTTATGTTTCATGTATTTGAATCAATCTCTGCAAAGCTACTCTCAGCCTTTTTAAGCTGGGTTTTCATACCTGGCGTGATCATGAGTTGGGTAGCTCCGATAATACTCGTCGGGCTAACTATCCAGATCATGATGCAAGGTTATGGCATCATGCGTGGCCAAGGCGGACAAGATCATCTTTTAGATGTATTTTTCAAATCATTACGTGCATTTTTAGTTGTCGCGCTATGTCTGACGGGTGCGGCATATTTCGACAACATCATGGGTTCAGTTAATGATTTAAAAGACGGGCTAATGAATTTGTTTGCTCCTTCGGGTGGTGCAGACAAATCAGCATATGCAAAACTTGATAGTTCTGTTGGTGAAGCGATTACAGCATTTAAGAAAATCTGGATACTAGGCGAAGAAAAAATTGATATTTCAATCTCAAATATTAATTTAATTGGTCTGTCCTATATTGCAAGCGGAATAGTCCTTCTTTTTTGCTTCGGCTGCTATGCGATAGTAGCAGCCGTCAATCTTCTGATTATTGATTTCTCTCTACATTTTATTTTTGCCGTGGGCCCACTTTTTGTTGCGTGCTTTGCTTTTCAAGCAACCGCAGGATTTTTCAATACTTGGGTTGTGGCGGTTCTCAAATACGTATTTACTGCTGTCGTTATCGTTTCAATTATAGGTCTAGGGAACGTTGTACTAGCCAGTTATGCGGCTCAACTTAGAGGCGTAAACGATGCAACTGATTATGTTGCGCTTGCTGTGGGTGCTTTTGGGGCTACTGGTATTCTGATTTTTCTGTCCATGAGAGCAGCATCACTTGCCGCTGATATGGTGGGCGGCGCAGCGATGAATTTAGTATCTGCCACACCACTTGCAAAAAACATAACGAACACAGTGGGTTCTACAGTCGCAAACACGGCACAAGGTGCAGCACGAACTGGGGCGTATGGTGTTGGTCGCGCAACCGGCGCAATGGCAAATACACAAGCAGGACAGAGCTTTATGAATGCCACGTCCGGCGCACGTCAAACCGCGTCTTCAGTCGGCACTGTAATGCGAGTTATGCAAGGCAAAACTGGTGCTGCATATAGCACTCCAGAAAGACGCGCAGCGATGAACAGACGCGCGGGGAATGTCAGAGGGGCGTACAGCTCAGGATATAACGATTCAAGTAGATCTGGCATCGGTACGGTAACGAGAGGCTAGGTCATGCAAATACATTTCTAAGACTCCGAAAAATATAAATTCAATCTAATTTTTTTAAGGAATTTTCGTTATGAAAATTTTGTCAGTAGCCCTTTTTTGCCTTTTTTTCATAGTTGGCTGCTCATCACCGCCAAAAGTAGGCTTTCCAACAGGCGATTCAGCTCGTATTCCAGTGAATCAGATTCAGAAAAGTCCTGCCCAAATAATTGAGGATTGATTATGTTTAACAAGACAAAGAACCGTGGCGGCCAACGGCCTGAACCAGAAATGCATGATTTAAGTTGGGAACACACTATAGTGTCCAACGATAGAAAATCAAAAAAAACGGCATGGTGGGCGTTTTACGCTCAAAGCGTTGTATCAATAACACTCGGTGTTGCGATTCTTTTTATGTTGCCTTTAAAAACTGTAGTTCCTTATGTGATCGCAGTTGACAAAATCACAGGGGAAACTTCTGTTGTACCAACATCCGAAAATTACACAACTAATGAAGTTTTGAATGATAAACATTGGGTTAAAGAGTTCTTAATCAGCCATGAGCGATACAACTATAGGTTGCTTCAATATGATTATGACAAAATCAAAAATCTAGCTGGTGATACTGTTTGGCGGGATTATTCATCAAAATTTAATGGTGAAAAAGCCTTAGATAAAGTCTATGCCGACAACATCGAAATTATCCCCAAAATCCTTTCAATAACAATTCAGGATGGCGGCATTGCGACCGTGCGTTATGAGCTCGCAACAACGGATCGCCGGCAAGCTAACTACGCTCCAAAGGTAACACGCAAGGTTGCCACAATGCGTTTCAGCTACGAGAAGAAGTTATTCCAAAAGGAATCTGATGCCATAGATAACCCTCATGGGTTCACTATATCTGCCTATCAAACTGATTCTGAATTCGTAGGGGAATGACAATGAAATTCAAAACATTACTACTTGCGGCTGCAATTGCTATGTCAGCACCAGCAATGGCAAATAGCAACTTTAATGTTGTTTATGACAACTCTAAGCGGATTCAGACTGTCACTTACAGCGATAACCTTGTTATTAAGGTTGCTGGTTATAAAAATCATCCCTCAGTTATTGTCTTTGGGGAAGATGAAACCATTAACAATGTTGCCGGTGGAATTATTGTTAATTGGGAATTGTTCAAAGAAGGTCGAAATTTATTTTTCAGGCCCCTGGACGGCGCAAAGGCAGCAACGGTCATTGTCTCAACTGACAAACATGATTATGTGATCGATCTTTATCCTTCCGGTGGCAATGTAAAAAATCGTGTCTCCAAAATAATCATGAAATACCCTGAAAAAAAGGGTGATTCATACAGCGCCGGAACAGAACAAGATTCGCCGCCAATGAATAGTGGAATCCAAAATTTCCACTATTCAATGGAAATTGTCAAAGAAGATGATAATTTCCGACCGTTGGAGGTGTTCGATAACGGCACGTTTACATATATGAAATTTGATAAAAACGTTGACGTTCCTGCCATCTATAAAAGCACTCCCGGATCTGAAAATGAGTGGTTGATTAATTCCCATAAAGAAAATGGCTATATCGTGCTGCACGGCATAAGTCCGCTTTGGAATTTAAGAATAGGGGACTCATTGATCGGGGTCTTTAATGACTCTTATAAAGCCAAAGTTTCGCGTGGAGAAACTCAAAACGACCGCAAGGAGAATATCTATGGAAACTGATAAAAACCAAAATCCCCAAGATTCGGATAAAGTGTACTATGACGAGTCTGAAAGTGTAGAAAATGAAAAATACACTTTTGATTCTGAAAAAGAAACCCGCAAAAATAATTTCATGATCAAGGCGTTGGTTTTCTTAATTATTTTGTGTCTCGTTGTTATCGGAGCCGGTTTATTAATTAAGTACATGTTTGACAAAAATGCTGCTGAGCGTGAAGCCAGACAGCGTGAACAAGAAAATGCCGCAAAAGTTGAAAACTCAAGGCGTGGTCGTGAATTTTCATTTCCAGAGCCAGTGCCCCAGGTAAGAGAACCGGCGCCCTTGCCTGTACTCCCACAAACGGACGAACCAAAGCCAATACCTTTGCAAAATAATGGGCCTACGCAAGCCAATACAGGCGCTACAGGGCAAAAACCGCCAGCACCAGCACCTAAACCAATGATGCTTGGAAAAGAAGAAACTGAGCTCTTACCGACAACAATTGAAGGGTACGCAAGACTTGAAAAAGCCCCTTTGACAAAGACTGAACAACGCAAATCCGCAAAGATTGGGGATCGGTCGAAAGTCATAACTCGGGGCAGCAATATTCCTTGCATTTTGCTATCTCAATTGAATTCAAATGTACCAGGCCAAACCTCTTGCGTTATTCCTGAAAACGTATATAGCAACAATGGCAAGCGATTGCTTATTGCTAAAGGCTCCAAAGCTATTGGCGAATATGGGCAAACATTACAAAATGGAGATAAACGAATCGGTGTTATGTGGCAGCGGATCGAAACTACTGATGGCTTCGTTATAGACGTGGATAGCCCCGCAACAGATGGTGTCGGGACAATGGGCGTAGGTGGCTATGTGGAAAATCATTGGGGTGAGCGTTTAGGAGCTGCATTACTGCTCTCATTGATTGACGACAGCGTAAGTTATGCCATCGCCAAGGAAACTCAAGGGTCGGCAGGGCAGCAAGTCTATGGTGAAAGAACAGGCCGCCAATCTAAAGAAATGGCTTCTAAAGTCCTGGATTCGACAATCAATATACGCCCAACGCTAGAAGCTAATCGCGGCGCACGTCTTATGATTTTTGTTAACAAAGATCTATGGTTTGAATCATGATTACAGAACAACCGACCTCAGTGGTGCACTTTCTTAAACCTTTTCAGCCATTTTTCGATGATGAACAAGTTACTGAAATTGTAGTTAACGAACCCGGCAACGTTTTGACGCTCAAAAATTCATCATGGCAACCAAACAGTGTTGAACAGGTGACAACGAGCCATCTTACAAAGTTAGGTGTTGCGGTTGCAAAGTTTTCCAATCAAAAGTGGGATGAGTCAAACCCACTTTTATCGAGCTCGATGCCTGATGGTTCGCGTATCCAGCTAGTGATGCCGCCTGCAGTGGAGAAAAATAGGATTTCGTTAACTATCCGTAGACCTTCAAGAGTTGATTTTGATCTTGATGACTTTGAAAAACAGGGCTTATTCAGCGAGATAGCAGTTTCAAAATTTGAAACCAATGCAAAAGAGAATGAGCTTAAAAAGCTGTTATCCGATAAAAAATTTAAAGAGTTCATTAGTAAGGCGGTTATCTATAGAAAAAACATCATTTGTTGTGGTGCAACTGGATCTGGAAAAACAACGTTCATGAAAGGAATTGTTAAAGAAATTCCTTTACATGAACGGCTAATCACAATCGAAGATGTTAGAGAATTATTCTTGCCCCATCAAAATCAGGTGAACCTGCTGTATTCAGCAACTAAATCCGGTAAAGCGAACATTGATACACAAGACTTATTAAAAAGCTGTCTACGCATGAAACCAGATCGTATCCTGCTGGCCGAAGTACGCAGCGAAGAATGCTTGTATTTCATTCGTTCCGCTGCTTCAGGTCATCCAGGCTCTATTACGTCATTACATGCCGATAGCCCAATGCTGGCTTGGGAACAGCTTGTGATTATGATTAAAGAATCACAGGCTGGGAGCAGACTTGATAATGAAATGATTCGTCGGCTTCTATTTATGACTATCGACATAATCATCCACTTTGAAGAATTCAACGGAAAGCGGCGAATCACCGAGATTTACTACAACCCGGAAAAAAAATACGAGTTGATGAAATGAGCAAACCAAAGATAATCTACGGCATTTTATTCGCTATTGTTTCTTTGGTTATCTATATCTTGATAGCCAGTTTTATCGCCGGGTTTGTCCTCTTTATCGCGTTTAAACAGATCCCTGGCAGCATTTCATTTTTCACCATCTATGATGCGTTTAATACTTTTCAGGAACCGCATATTAAGAAGGTATACATTGCACTTGCTGTTGGCTATATCGCACCAGTAGCTGCAATTGTGGCCATGATCTTGACTGGCAAAAAAGGGCCTGAACTATACGGTAAAACTCGCTTTGCAAATCGCTCTGATCTAAATAAAGAGGGATTATTGAGTGATAAGGGGATCATTCTTGGCCGTTTGAAAAAAGATTTCTTAAAACTCCCTGGCTATGAGTTCGTAATGTTGGCCGCTGCAACAAGGACAGGTAAGGGCGTAGGGTTCGTTATACCAAATTTATTAACCTTCCCTGACAGTACAGTTGTTCTGGATATCAAAGGTGAAAACTATCAAATAACATCACAATTCCGGAAAAGGCATCTGAAAAACAAAATATATTATTTCAATCCTTTTTCTGAAACTAGCCATAGGTGGAATCCACTTTCCTATATATCGGATGATGAAAAGTTTCGCGTCAACGATATTATGAATTTGGCGAATATGATTTTTCCATCCAATTCCGGAAATGACAACGATGCATTCTGGAATGATATGGCTCGGGACTTTTTCCTGGGTGTCGTTCTATTGGTGTTTGAGACCCCATCGCTGCCAAACACACTCGGGGAAGTTGTTAGACAAGCATCAGGAAAAGGACAAAAAACCGTTGATTATCTAAACTCTGTCATTGCGCTTCGTAAAGAGTCAGAACTGCCACTGTCTAACCGATGTGTGAACGCCTTAAATCGTGTTCTAACTGGCTCTGAAAATTCCATTGGCAATATCTTACAAACATTCAATGCCAAACTTAGCCGTTGGGAAAATGCCGTTGTCGATAAAGCAACAAGTGGTGACGACTTTGATTTGCGTGAAGTTCGCAAAAAGAAAATGAGCATTTATATACATATTGATCCTGCAAATATTGTTCAAGCTGATTTTCTGATTAATTTATTTTTTACTCAATTAATCAATGAAAACGTAAAGGAATTGCCAGAGCAGAATCCGGCTCTGAAATATCAATGTTTGTTGATGCTAGACGAATTCACAGCAGCTGGAAAAATATCAATTATCGCAAAAGGCGTTGGATTCATGGCCGGATATAACATGCGCCTGGCTCTCATTATTCAAGACAAAACACAGTTGGAATCTACCTACGGAAAAGACGCTGAAAACTTGATCAGCAATATGGGCGCTGTAATTTACTACACGCCTCGAAAGGTCAAGGAGGCAGAAGAATACAGCAAGATGATTGGCTACAACACGATAAAGTCAAAATCTGTGCAACGGTCATTTTCACAGTCTGGCCGATCTGAAACCGAATCACAGCAGCAACGAGCCTTAATGCTGCCTCAAGAATTGCTTTCTTTAAGCATTGAAAAAGAGCTTATCAGTCGGCCTGGAATACCCATTATTTTGGCTGAAAAAATTCGTTATTTTAAGGAGGACTATTTTAAAGAACGTTTGGCTGCCGTCGATTGTGAAGATGTTCAGATAGACGGAACCACCCGCACAATCCCGATTAAAGAAGTTGTCCCTAAGCCCAATTGGCGTATTTACAAATCATCAGTTTATCGCAGTGATTATTACCAGGAAGGTGAATTTATGGACTTAAAAAAACCGGAGCAAAGCCCAGATATGCAGAAATTGTTGGATATTGTCAACGAAGAAGATACTGGCAACGACTCGCCTGAAAGTGAACAGGCACGGATCGAAGCAGTTGAGAAACTAGCTGAAGCATATAAAAAGGAATATCTTGAAAAATTGGATACGCCTTATATGGGAACTTCTGATACAACGTTAGACCCAAATGCTTAACTGCCGAAACAGTCCGGACTCTGCCCACGATACGGGTGTTGATTAATTACCTCGATAGGAATTTAAATTATGTCTAATGAAGAACGCAAAACCATCGGCAATCTACTTCCTAAGCCTGATTTTGAAACAGCACGCGAAGCCGTTATGCGAGAAGGGCAGGGCTATGTACATTTACCGAAACGAAATAGCGACTACACTGGACGGATACTGTTGATGACCGATAGCCACCTGATTCAACAGGTTGGCTATCGGACTGCTATTGCTCATGATTTGTCTAAATTGGATAAAGGCAGAGAAATAGGAGAACGGTTTGACCGTGATGAAATTAAGCCAAAAACGACTATTTCCATTAAATACGACAATGAACGCGGTTTAACTCAACTGATGAACCCTGAGCAAGCAAGAGTTGAGCGTTACAGTAAAGACGCTGAAAAATGGGCCGAAAAGAACATTACTAATGAACAGTCTCGAAAATTGTTCTTGGAAAACATTGAGAAGTTTAAAAAAGATGTCAGCAGGGAAAAAGGCCCTGAGAAAGCTCAGGAACGGCCTCCAGCGACCAGAGAAGCAGAGAAACAGCGGTAACCCTTGGAATACAAATAAAGGCCCTAGGGGCCTTTATTTCGCTTTAGAGAAAGGAGACAAAATTATATGACTGAATTGGATAACCTTGTGCCAGGCACAATGTACGAATTCCATACAAAAACATGGATTTCCCCTTTTGCCGAAACAATACCTGCAGCTCTTAAAATAAGAAAATTTATACGTATTGTTTACATCGAAACCCAGGAAATAGGGCCTGTGCCATTTGTTGAACTTGGTAAGAGCAATGGTACAAGGGATCTGCTTGCAGTTGAAATCATCATTAACGTGGTTCCGTTGACCAGTCATTAAATTAATTATCGTTTTTCAAATCCACTACAGCCGCTGCGATTTCATCCAGAACAACATCATCGTCAATTACCCAATCGGCAATCGTTACATTACCTCCAACTACCATTCGTTCATCAAGTGATACGGTCGGCAGCGCGGCATCTTCGTCAATGACAAGCACATAGTCACCATGAAGGTGAACTACATCGGCATCTTCAGCGAGCTTAGCTACATCGAGGCGATACGAGCCAGGCCAGACGGAATATAGTCGGTTAAGAATCTTGGATGTTGTCTGTTTCATTTTGTAGACTAGATATTTTTAGCCTTCTTAAAAGATAGAATTGCAAAAAAGGTGAATATTACAATCGCAGCAAAAAAATACCAACGTCCATTTACAAGCCAATCCCTGTTATATCCCAGAATAGTTCGGCCAAACCCTATTTCTTGTTCCAAGGATTCGGCCCAAAAAGACATTATGAAAGTCGCGATCGAAGCAATAACACATATAGAACTGGCTATTGCCGAATGCCGGTGGGCGCTTTCTAGTGTCCGCTTTATCCTCATGTCCAAACCTCTTAATTAAAATCCTGGGGTCGATGTTTTTTATAATCAACAAATACCGCTATAACTTCGGCCAAATCATCGTCTGGCATGTTGCTTACTTTGCCTGTAGGGCGGTGTATCAGGGTTTTCTTAGTCAGATTGTAATCAAACTCTTTGTGGCTTTTGAGAATGAATTTTTCTATCTTCGATGGGTTATGAAGACTGATATAAAATGGAATTAAAGTGCCTGCAGCGATACATAAAACTACAATTGGAACTCCATACAGAAGAAGTTTATATTGCTCCAATTCGAGCATATTCAGCATAAACCAAGTTGTAAAGAGAGTTAAAAAACTGACGCAAACACACATGATGATTGCTTTATTGAAAGCAGATTTTCGTCGCGTGAGCGCTGCAGATTCCTTATCGTCGTTCATATCAATGAACTGTTTGATCAATACCGATAAGGGCACAATGGAATCTTCTTTTTCCACCTGATCACTATTCTTCATTTAATTTCTTTAAAAAATACATTTAATAGATTGATTTTAAACACAATTATATTAATGTTGTAATGGGTTCAGAGTTTCGCGTGGAGAAACATAGTTTAATAATAGGGAGATGTTGCGTGGTCGATTGCTCGCATAACATTAAAAAAGCACCATAAAACCGCCATAGTAACAGGCGACCACATTAAAAATAATATTGCGACAACAAAGGTGGTTGTATCCTGATTAGTGATAATTTCAGATACAGCCAAAGCACAAATAAACCAAGCTAATACACAAAATAGACAAAAACAAACGAAGGGACGAATGGGAAATTTCCAACGCAATTTCTTACCTACGCATATCGCCCAATAAAAGAGCCCAGCTATTAATATGCCAAGAGAAAAACAAAGCCATACATACCCGCCTGTTTTTACAAAACCAACAAAAGCGGAATAAGTTTCCCCGATAACAGCGGCTACTACAGGCCCAAATTCAAATATTAAAAAGAAAGCGCCTACGGCAAGGAAAAGGATAGTACCTGCTTTCGCAACACTTTTAACGCAGGTAACAGCGACACAGCTAAAAGTAGGAGGCATTGGACCAACAAATTTTTTTTCACTGTTAACTTCGTTGACTTTACTCATGCTTATCTCCATCATTAGAAAACATTTTGGATCGCAAAGCATCCCACTGTTTTTTTACAGCGGGTAGATCATTTTCGATACGCCCCTGTCTTTTAAGGTCGTGTTGATGGAGTTCAACTATTCGGGCAGAATTTTCAGTTTGAACCTTTTTCAATGTCTCCAAAGTGCCTGATCGGTCATTATCTTCAGGAAAAGCAGCACAGTCGATTTCGGTGCGAAGCGACTCAGCTACAAGCCAGTCATCAAATTCACCTCTAAATGTGATTTCAGCATCAATCTGCGCACGGCATTTCTCTAATTCTTGTTGACTATCCCGATAACTGATACGTGGCGTAAAAACCATCGTATAAGCTGCAAATATAAAAAAGACCAGTGCCAATATAGGAATTGTGGACAAGAGCATATTCTCGATATGATCCATGGGAATGAGATTTTCTACCTGAGAAGTCATCCTGCCAGCAACTTGTGCAACCGCTGTGCTATAGAACAGAAGGCCGGACACAGATACTACTAAAGTTAGAAATGATTTTTTGATATTCATAATCACACCTCTTAAACGGGGGTTTGCACTTTGGCTTTAAGCGCGGCCAGACGGTCCGCAACTGGGGTAACACTAAGATTAGATAGCTCAAGGTCTATTTGTTTAAAGTTACCGTCCTCAGCTATTTCCTGTAATGCTTCAGCACCGGCCTCGATCTTATCCACACGCTGGCGGACACTATCAAAATCGACAGGATTATTACCAACGCCACCAAGAATACGAGCGGCCTTACTGGTAGCATTTGCGGCTTTTGCCCTGGCGTCAAGTAATTGTGCCTCGTTATCAGCGTTATCTTTCTTCTTCCGGAGCTCCATAAGTTTTGATTTCAGAGCATTCGCCTTTGGTGACAGAATAGACAGAGATTTATCAAAAACAGCACTGTTCGTTTCGGCGCGTGACGCCCGTTCAAGGGCTTCGGTAGCCAGGTCATCACGACCAGCTCGTATAGCCAATTCGGCCTTTTTATTCCACTCGGCCAGCTCATGCTTGGCTGCGTCGCTTTTTTTAACCAGCAATATTTGATCACCAAGAATAGATGCCACTGCTTCCTCATACTTGGCAATTTCGGTTGCCAGTTCACGCACCATCTGACGTGCGAGGGCGCCAGGGTCTTCAATTTTATCGAGCACATCGTTAGTGGAAGATTTAAACAGTCGAGTGATACGTTTTACAATGGAGATAGCCATGATCCAAATTCCTATTCAGTTTGGGGATGGTTAGGTGGGTTTTGGCGTTGGCGCGCCAGAGCCTACCGATATCTAGCGTTTTCGATTAGCTACTGTGATCAACCGATTTTGCTATGACTTTATTATAACAAAAGTAAACGTTAAAGTAAACTGTTTTGTAAATTAATATACTCGGATATTGAATCTTAGAACCGCTGCAATTCCAGGATAAATACGTACCTCAAACTTCATGATGAAGTTTGAAGAGAATTAACTTTACATACCTTACCCTTCAGACTGTACAAAAAAGCCCACACAAGCCCGCTACACAATCGAGAAGACACTTTTAAAACTGACGCATGCCCCTCTTACTGCAGAACCGAAGGGAAAGGGGTGCCGCTTGCGGGGAAAACCGCAGGTTTTCACATAAGGGGTCGAGGCCGCGACTGTAGCGAAGCGAAAGGAGGACAGGGGAACCGGCACGGTTCCCGCGGCCATAGCCTTTCATGTTTATTTGTTGTTACTAGCGCAGCTCAGTGTTGGGGTGAGGGTTCATATTTCCCGCTTTAGCGGGACTTGAATTTAAAAGGCTTTGCGTAGCAAAGGGCGAAGGGAGCTTTAGCGACCGGAGGGTTAGGCGAAACGGTTTCTGCCATACCTCAAAAGTCGCAAATTTTCACGGTCTATGGTTATATAGGTTATAAAAGGTTAGGGGCTGCGTAATCTGTTGATTTCATTATTGTATACCCCAAAATTGATACCTCAAAAGTCGCAAAAACGTACCTCAAAAGTCGCGGTTTTATACCTCAAAAGTCGCAGCAGTGTGGATAACTCGTACCTCAAAGATCGCAAATCGTACCTCAGAAGTCGCAAATCCATGAATTTCGAGCCATTATCACAATCAAAAATATAGAAATTGTGGAAAACATTCACGCTAAGACGCCATAAAAGCTCAAAAATGCGATTTCTGGGGTACACATAGCCGTTTTACCGTACCTCAAAAGTCGCACCAAATATAAAACCGTACCTCAAAAGTCGCGCCTCTGTGGATAACCGTACCTCAGAAGTCGCAGAATCAGTGGATATACCCCAAAAATCGCAATTATATCCAGCTCAGTAAAAGCAATCTTCGATGTGGTAAGAATGGCCGTTTACAGAACCGTTTACTTCCTTAACTATCAATTTTTGAGGTACGCCTGCGAAAATGAATAGAATCATTTTCAACAAAAATATCCTCAACAATGCCTATTTTTTTTAGTTCCTCACACTTCTGTTTTGCCCACTGGCGGGTGCGTGTAGGCGATTTAATCTCGATGCCGCACAGGTTAGCAAAATTGCTTACGCTTAATGGCAGGGGCGTTCTATGCGAGTTAACGTAGTCGGCCAGGCGGCGGGTTGCCGGGCTCAATTTTTTATAAATTTCCCAATTGTGGGACGTGAAAAGATTGCCTGCAAATAGCAGCATTATTTTTCGGTTCATGCGAACGAAGTAGGTCATTTGATCGCCGTTGTTATCGTTCAAACTGTCGTACTCGATCAAACTGAACGATCCACTGACACCATAGGCTTTTTTATTAGTAATCAGGATTTCAGTAGCGCGAAGACGGCTAATGCATTCACGCAGGCGCGAATAACCGTCTCCGCTTCGAGGCCAATTTAAATCGCGTAAAAGATCCGTCAAATCAAATTCAAAGGTGCTGCCAAAGTCGGTATCCTTGGCATAATGAACCAGTTGCATCCATACTAATTCATCGTCTACGGCCCGTAGTTCTGAACCTGTATAAAGGATTTCAACATCATGAAGATGAAACAGCCGATTGCGCAGCAGGTTCTTTCTTGGCTGATTATTGTTCCTTGCAGTAAATAAAGAACTTCTGCAATAGTCATTCGGAATATGGCGCAGGTCGGTGCGGTTCCCGATAATTTCCGGAAATTGGATGGCTAACTGAGTGTTGCCATCCGGGTCAATGCCTTTGGCTTGCAAATAATTTTTCCGCTGGATAGCTAGTGATTTCTCATGAAGCTCTGAATCGGATCGTTTTGTTTGCTGTCGTCTCATTGCATTTACCCTAAATATTGATAGCGTCTAAACTCAATTCACTAGCGAAGATACTTTCCCGATATCCTTGCTCATGATTCTGGAAAGTTCATAATTAGTCTGCAAATCCATCCAAAACCGCGCATTGCTAAGACCTGCTCTTTCGAGACGCAGCGCCATTTCAGGGCTGATTCCAATATGGCCATTTAACAGGCGAGATAGGGTGGTTCTTGAGACGCCAAGCCGTGCTGCAGCCTCTGTAACGTCCAGGCCTGAATGATCAATAACGTCAGCTCTAATCAGTTCGCCAGGGTGTGGGTGATCTTTCATCATAATGTGTACCTTTTTAGTGATAGTCCAAATAGTTCACTAATTCAACATTGGCATCGACAAATCTAAAAATAAGCCGCCAATTGCCGCTTACTGTAATTGAGTAAAAGCCTTTGTAATTGCCTTTGAGCATATGCAATCGCATACTTGGCAAATTCAGGCTTTCCGGCGTTCTTGCTGCGTCAAGGGCTGCTAGTAGTAGCTTGAGCCTAGGCGCATGAGCCGGTAAAACTCCCTTTACTGAACCGGTTTTATAAAGGACTTCTAAACCTTTGTGTTTGAAAGAAATGATCATTGAAAACCGGATTCCTAACCAATACAGGATTAAATAAATTGTAGCATGACGCTTAACGCGCTACAAGCTATTTTTTACACTCTTCAACTGATAAAGAATCGCCCGGTCTTAGCCCAACAATAGGGTATTGTCCGGCTGCGAGTTCCAACGCATAACGGGCAGGCAAGCCTGATTCATGATGTGTATCTGAATTGGGCTGCATGTCCTCGATCTTAAATAATTTCCCGGCTTCGTCAAAAAAGCCAATAGAAAGGGGAACCCAGGTATCACGCATCCAAAATGTGCGCGGTTCTGCTTGCGGCCACGCAAACAGCATCCCAGGCCCAATATCATTACGTTTTGACAATCCCTTTTCCATTTGGGGCAAGGTTGTAGCAACAGGCACAGATTTGAGTGTTTGACCATTAGAGAAATGTAGATCACATACCAGCATATCGGCGCTGGCCGCAGGCAGGTAAGACATTGACAAGACGGATAAAGCTGCGCTTGCTAAGAGACTTTTCATTGTGTTGAATCCGTTTTTAAATATTTATACACAGTGGCGCGACTAATGCTCAATGCATTCTGAATGTCCTTTACTGGAATGCTTTTATCAGCGTGCATAGCGCGTAACTGCTGGATTTGCGATTTTGTTAATGCTTTGGGTCGTCCACCATTTTTACCCCGCGCCCGGGCCGCTTTTAAGCCTTCAATAGTGCGTTCTCGGATGATATTTAATTCAAGCTCCGCAAATGCAGAAATAATGGTGAACAAAAACCTGCCGGTCGATGTACTGGTATCGATGCCGTCTTTGATAAAAACAATATCAATTTTTCGGCTTTCAAATTCTTGTAGAAGGGTCACCAGCTCCTTAACCGATCTTCCCAGCCGGTCAATTTTCCACACAACAAAAATATCGCCTTCGCGCAAATGCTCGATGGCTTTTGCAAGCTCTGGCCTGTCTTTCCGGGCGCTTTGTTGCTCGGTATATATCTTGGAACAACCTGCCTCTTTCAAAGCCCGAATCTGCATATCTAGGTTTTGTTCCTGCGTTGAAACACGCGCATATCCAATTTTCATTTATTGCCCTTATTCAAAATAGCCCGTATCTCTGCTACTTTCTTATGTACCTCTATTTTGGGTGTCACGAAAATATCTGCAGGCGGATCAATTTTTAGAATTTTGCAGATATTAGAAATATAGGGCTTCTTGCCGTTGAGTTTTGCAATTGCTGCCTGTATCTGGCCAGGTGTAGTTGTACGGGTCAACCAGGCGTGAACTTTTTCATCGCGTTCATTCAATAACAGTAGTTCGTCACTCTGCTGAGTGCCGCTGATTTGCGCCTGGCTGCTGCCAGCCCCAAAGTTTTTGTTAGCATCATTCATAAAGAAATAACCCAACGTCTATAAACATACGAAACTATACCATTAACAGACATAGATTTATAGATAAGAAAAAAGACAAAAAACCTTAAATTCTGACTGAATAGGGCAGGTTGGCCAACTGGTCTTTAAAACGGTGGTTTTATAGACATCTGGTTTACGCTATAGTCTGCAGTTCCCACATGTCTTATGTGATAAAAATTGTAGAATTCTGTTTTTCCTTAACCGTAACTTTTTAGAATGAATAGCTGGCGACCGTTCTGCCACGCAGGGCAAACATATGATCTGACCCACTTAGATAAATATGTGCATACCTATGTTCAACCTGCGAAGGGCGATAGCCCAGAAAGAAATTATGAGGTTGAAATTTCTTTCAGCTTGCATTGCTTTACCCGAGGTCCAGAATCAGGAGAGTCTAAAACGTCTCCTTATGCTTATAGTGACGCTAGAGAAACAAGAATATTTGATAAGAGGCGATATGAATTGTCCAGAAATTTAAAGACAATTATTGAGCAATTGCCCATGTCACCGTGCTTTCATACAAATTACACGACTTACTTTTCCATTAAAAATATAAACGAGCAAGGGGTTGTTGAAAATTACGAGATTTATTTTTCGGTTTCTAAACCAGCCGGTAGAGATGGAAAACTTCAGATATTTGTAATTTCTGCCTATCCACGCGATAGGGAATATTCAAATAAGCCAGGAGGTAAACGGGCTAAAAGAGTTAATTTTTTTGTGATTTTAAACAGTGCTCTACAAGGTCGAATAATTAGACCTGCACCATAAAGGAAAAGCCCCATACAAAGTATGGGGCTTTTTTGAAACTAATCGGAACCTCTTGAATATCTCCGCACATGGGCTGAGACCGTTTCCGGTGGGTCAACGCGCCTTTCGGCTTCCGTTCATACGCTGATGTAGTCATCATACCAAAAAGTTGCAAAAAACGCAACACTCCCCGGCATAGCCTCATTTGTTACGGCCGCATTCCTTTACCGTGCCAAACTAAATTTTGAGGTATAAAATACTGTATATTTATACAGTGGTAATTATATGATAATCGACTGCCAACTTATTGAAGCTGATTCCCCGGACATACAACAAGTTTTGAGTACGACGCCGGCAGGCTTTCCCTCGCCAGCAGCGGATTTGGCCGTGAACAGAATAAACATTGGGGATATTCTTGTTAAGAACCCGGTCAGTACCTATTTCCTGTGCATCAGAGGATGCAGCATGAAGGATGCGGGCATTGATGATGGCGATCATGTAATTGTCGATCGCTCGATCGAGCCCAAGCATAATCATATTGTGATCGCTGAAATTAACGGCGATTTTACAGTGAAGCGACTCTTTAAAAAAAATGGCATTATCAAACTACGAGCGGAAAATGTCACATATCCAGATATCGTACCGGTCCAGGGCCAGGAGTGGGCGATATGGGGCGTCGTCACCTACATTATCAAGTCCACGTTATGATATATCTGCTAATTGATGGCAATGCGTTTTATGTAAGCTGTGAACGGGTATTTCGACCATCCCTTAAAGGCAAGCCCGTTATTGTTTTGTCCAGCAATGATGGCTGTGCCATCGCTCGCAGTGATGAAGCAAAAGCGTTAGGCATTGCAATGGGTGATCCTTGGTTCAAAATAAAACATTTAGTTGACTCTGCAGGGCTTATAGGTCTTTCCGCAAATTTCCCGTTATATCAAGACCTCTCAGACAGAATGATGGAAATCATAGGGCGATTTTCGGCAGATCAACTGGTGTATTCCGTGGATGAAAGTTTTTTGACGCTTTCAAATTATGGTGATGATTTAACAAAATATGGACAACAGATTCGCGCTGATGTAATGCGAAACGTTGGGATTCCCACATGTGTGGGAAGTGGGTCTACCCGTACTTTGGCGAAATTTGCTAACCACTTAGCCAAAAAACAAAATCGCTGGAACGGCGTCTGTGATTTAACCGCATTAACACGCCATGAACTAGCCCATGAGATGCGCCATATTGATGTAAAGGAGGTTTGGGGGGTAGGGCGCCAGATTTCAAAACGGTTGTACCAAATGGGAATTCATACTGTTCTGGATCTCGCTAAGCTAGATCCGGAAGTCGCCCGGCATGAGTTTTCTATTGTCCTGGGAAAAACAATTCAGGAGCTACGCGGAATATCGCGCATCGAGCTAGAGCCGGACACAACGCCCAAAAAGCAAATAATAACTTCTCGCTCCTTTGGCTCACTTGTCACAACACAATCCCAATTAGGCGAAGCCATATCTGAATTTACAGCCATTGCAGCGAAAAAATTAAGAGCGCAAGCATCGATTGCTGGCGGCATACAAGTGTTTATCAGGACAAGTCCATTTAGGAAAGATAAGCAATATTCTAATAGCCTGATTGCTTATTTTCCTATGGGTGCTACATCAGATACAGCAGCGATGATTCATACTGCCTTGTCCTGCCTGAATAAAATATTCCGTCCCGGCTTTAATTATTCAAAAGCGGGGGTTATGCTATTTGATATTGATCCTGCGCAAAAGATCCAGGGTGAGCTTTTTAGCGAGGCTGAATCAGTAGAAGAGAGCAGGGCATTAATGGAAACGGTAGACGTGCTTAA
>Ga0160467_100386_pt1 | contig 45591 bp, 52 predicted proteins | sample HID1972I_E11MG_FD_108221 | JGI IMG/M metagenome (GOLD analysis project Ga0160467, IMG submission 108221) | Enriched pill bug-associated microbial communities from UW Madison campus, WI, USA - HID1972I_E11 MG | ecosystem: Host-associated > Arthropoda: Insects > Digestive system > Unclassified ... | reverse complement strand
TTTTAAATTTAGATTACTTTTCATTCTTTTTACGTTTTAAACCCATATATTGCATCAATAAGAAAGATTCTCTGTTTGATTTAAATCACCTTAGAGAGTACGAAAAGTAAGATCATATTTTACTTAGTCAGTTGAACAGGGACATCATTCGCCTGTAAACTTCCTGAGGTGGTTCTCCCCTCAACAATATATTTACCCATCAAAGCGGTCAGTTCTTTAACCACCAAAGGATATAAAGCCGCAACATTATGTGTTTCTACAATGTCTCTATCTAAATCATACAATTGTATTTGGGGTAAATTTTGTTTTATTAAATCTTTTGTTGTTGGATAACTCCATCCACCGGAACCTGCTCCAAAAACCATTTTCCATTTACCCTTTCTGATTGAAAAATTACCCTCACCTGAGTGATGAATAATATCCTTTCTTTTGTATTCTCTTTTAGAAGCTATTTGCATCAAAGGGTACATACTATGACTATCTTCACCTTCGCTATCTTGCAATGGTCTACCGACTATTTCTGCACATGTCGCCATAAAATCGGTGAGACTAATGGTTTGATTTCCTATGCTGCCACCTGTTATAACTGCTGGCCACTTCATAATGAAAGGAACACGATGTCCGCCCTCAAATATATCGGATTTGGTTCCTCTATATTGATAACTTGGATGATGTCCAAAATTTTCCAATTCTTTTAAACCTGCCGCTGGAGCAAAACCATTATCACTCGTAAAAATGATGAGCGTGTTTTTCTCAATCCCTTGTCTCTTGAATTCGGCCATAACACGTCCTACGATCGAATCTGTCATCATTATAAAATCTGCATACTCATTTATTCCACTTTTACCTAAAAATTGATCATTAGGAAGAATGGGAGTGTGCGGGGAAGTCAACGGTAAGTACACAAAAAAAGGACGCGATGAACTCGCATTTTTTTGGATATACCCCACAGCCTCATCTGTCAATGCTGTCAGTACAGCAGCATGCTTAAAATCATTGGCTATCGGACCGCTTCTCCAAAACCCCTTTCCTGTAGCAGCATCTACAGTACTTATGGATGTTCCAGTGATACGGTCATTTCGTATATAGACATATGGCGGTATATCCAGTGAAGCGCTTATACCAAAAAAATAATCAAATCCTTTCGCTATGGGTCCATCCTGAACCGGTTGAAAAAAATCTATCTGACCTAACGAATCCCTTCCCCACCCGAGTCCTAAATGCCACTTACCGATACAGGCGGTATGATATCCTTTCTCCTTTAGTATAGATGCTACCGTGACTCGTTTTGCTCCGATAAGTGGCGTATCATAACTCCATAAAACTCCACTTTGAAGAGAAGACCGCCATGCATACCGACCTGTTAGGATGCCATAACGACTTGGTGTACATAGTGAAGAATTGCTATGGGCATCTGTAAATCTAATCCCTTCTGAAGCTTATTGATCAATATACTTCGTCTTGATCTTTGATTGATGATTAAAAATACTAACATCTCCATAACCAAGATCATCTGCTAAAATATAGATAATATTGGGATGAGATAAAGTGACCTCTTTTTCTAAGGATTGAGCCATACAGCTTATTCCTGAGATCAAAGAAAAAAATATTAAAAGAGCAGATTTACTCATAATAAGCTTATTTATTGCCGAATGATATAGTAACATGAAGTTAATAATTAATTAAAACTATTAGCCGATTGGATTTTAAAATGTTTTATTTTACCAAAGCCTCACTATAATCTTTTGCAAAAGATTTACCTTTCCAAGCTTTTTTAGAAGTCCAATCTTCAGGAGCATCTACCCAAAAAGGTGCATCAGGCTTAAGCCCAAGGGGTAAAAATATCAATGAAGTCAAATATAAGCTACCATTGTTCGTATAGTAATCGGCAATATCGGGCTGATGGCCAACAAATCCAAGTTGCAAATATCCTTTTTTATTAAAGTTACCTGCTATCTCAAACATATTCTTCATCACTGTTGTAAGCGCATTTCTTACTTGGCCATTGCTGACACCGGCTGGCATTTCATACTTCCAAGCTGCAAGAGCAAGTGGCTGAAATGCCGCCATACGATATGTCAGTGATCGGCCAATTGGAGGAAAAGTACCTTCAGGAGATATCAGTCGTTCCAGATGATTATTGTAACGCTGCATTCTTTTTAAAGCCAGTTCGGCACTAACAGTGCTTGCGATCTTCTTTTTCTCGAGCACTTCCAATATCTCCAAAAACATGGGCTGAATCACAAATGAATTATAATAATCAAAAGCATACAGTGGCCCATCACCATACATACCATCTCCCAGATACCACTCATTCATTTTATTGATGGCCATCCTGGTGACAAAACCATCCACATCTTCACCTATAAGTGCTAAAAACGCTTCGATAGTCGCTCTAAATAAGATCCAATTGTTGTATGGAGGTTGAATTTTTCTCAGATTTTTAAATTCTTGTATATAGCGCTTTTTAGTGGTTTCATCCAATGGATACCATAACGCCTCTGGAGCTCTAATAAAACTTTGCGCTATAAAAGAGGCATCGACTAATGTCTGTGATGGTCCATTCCACAATAAATAATCTGGACTTTTGGGATCCACAGCATTAGAATAACTCAACAACGCCCAATTCTTAAGCTGAGCCCGCTGTTTACCTTCTGCCGAACCATCATCAGGCAATGCCAACCAGGGAGCTATCCCAGCCATTAAGCGGCCAAAAGCTTCTATATATGTTAATTTCACATCACGGTTATCCCATCTTGGACTCACTTCTACCATCATATGTTGCTGAAGCTCGCCTTTACTCATGTTTTCTAAGATTGGTGCAGAAATCTGATAACAGAGATCTGTCCAATATTTTCTATCCGGAGCAGCAGTCGTTTTTTTGTTCTGTGCATACGTGTTAAAAGCAAATAAAAATAATAGGGTTAGAAAGGTATTTCTTTTCATTTAGATGTTATTTCAGTGTATAATTGAATCCGAATATAATCACTATTAAGATTTTAAACACAAAATCCAACAATTACTTATGTAACAATTGGCTTGATAATAAGTATAAATTGATACGATCAGACTCCTATATCAATTAATTTGGTTTCTGTGATTTTGTCGATTAACAATCGCTTCTACTCTTCAACTATACGTGAATACGCGGGAAATTTCACCAAATTATTATACTGCTTTAGATCATGTTCCATATCATATAGTGTGGCTCCATCTTCAGCATGCTCACCATATTGAATATAGCTCAATTTTTAGTAGATCAAGGTTAATAACTCAATTAAACCATTCCTTTTGCTATTCACCTTTCAAAATCTTGATATCAGATCCATTAAGCTTAATATTCAACCAATCTCTCAGTTTAGTAAGTTCTTTGTTGTCCAATTTTTCTTTACCATTGTAGAACAAAACGGTTTCCATCTTGGTACTATCAGCGGTATTTACCATTAATTGCTTTCCGATAGAAAAAGGGGTTAATGTTGGAAATAATGTGGTAATTTCTTTAATTAACTCCTGATCTTCAAACTTATATGCTGTCAGCTCCTTTCTAAGATTTTGAATAGCAATATCTTTTTCAGACACATTTTCTGAACGTCTACTGATTTCTGCCAAGATATCCCGCTTTAAATCTGTACTATCTTGACGAATAAGCAATTCTGTATTATCGATATTATATAGCGAGAGTTTACTTTTTAAATCAATCAACTCAGGTTTTGAAAATTTCTTATCCAAAAATGCGAGTTCAATTTTTTTAGGGCGTTGGTTGAACTTAGTTTTTTCGTAAATCAGGGTATATCCTTTTTGCACAAGTTCATTCTGGATAAACGTATTAACTTGCTGCGTGAATTTTTTCTCTTGCAATAATGCATATGCTAAGTAAAAACTCGGCACAATCATGACTAGAATTAATAAGGTAATCGTTCTTGTAATACGCTTTTTCTTTCCTTCATTTAAAAAGCTTACGCTCGGGTATTTCAGAAATTTGACAATAAGAAAAGTTGATATACAGATAAAGAAGCAATTGATCATATAGAGATACATAGCACCTCCGAAGTAAGATAGGCTACCAATGGCTAGCCCATAGCCTGCGGTACAGAGCGGCGGCATCAATGCCGTAGCAATAGCTACACCAGGAATGGGATTTCCCTTCTCCACTCGAGTGATGGCTATAACTCCAACCATACCTCCAAAAAATGCGATCAGTACGTCATATATATTTGGTGATGTTCGGGCTAATAATTCCGATTGCGCTTCTTTAAAAGGACTTAGTGAAAAATATAAAAAGGAAACGAATAAGCTTACGAGCGTAGCAATAACTAAATTTTTTAAAGATTTTTTTAATAATCCAAAATCGTAAGTTCCCAAAGCAAATCCGGCTCCGACTATAGGCCCCATAAGTGGCGATATTAACATAGCGCCTATAATAACAGCTGTGGAATTGACATTCAAGCCTACAGATGCAATGACAATAGCACAAGCTAATATCCATAAATTAGCACCGCGAAATGAAATATTAGCGATCACATTTTCTAATACTTTTTCCTTTTGATCTTCTCCCTGATGTAGATTTAAAAAATCTTTTAGCTTGCTCAAATTATACTCTTTTTCTGATTTCACCTAAATTCTATAATAAATTTAAGTGATGACAAGATACTATAATATCTAAACATTAGCGATATTTAAATTAACAATAGAGTTTAATAAAAAAATTCTCAAGGGTGAATTTTTAATAAAACAGAAAACAATATGCATTTAGCCTAATTTTTTTAAATTTGCTAAGCATTTTCACCAAAATTATGAAATGAAGTATTTACAGTTTAATAGATCCTCAATAAGTCCAACACAACTATTTATTCTTAGTTTCATGTTATTAATATTGATAGGGACAATATTACTTCAACTACCTATCTCATTAAATAAAGACCTATCGGTTGTTGATGCACTATTTACATCAACGAGTGCTGTATGCGTAACGGGGCTGGTTGTTGTAAACACAAATACTCATTTTACTTTATTTGGTCAGACGATAATCATGATACTTATTCAAGCTGGCGGTCTTGGTATATTAACCTTTTCAAGTTACTTTAGCTATTTCTTTAAAGGGGGCTCCAGTTATGAACACCAGCTGGCGACTAAAGATTATATGAATGCGGAAAAAGTAGGTGAAGTTTTTATCATGTTAAAACGCATTTTACTTATTACGTTGATCGTAGAAGCATTTGGTGCATTGATGATCTACTTATCACTTAATGCTCAAGTAATCCCCAATTGGGAAGAACGAATATTTTTCGCAGTCTTTCATGCGATCTCTTCTTTTTGTAATGCTGGTTTTTCAACATTACCGAATGGACTTATGCAAGATACATATGTAAATAATTATAATTTACAGTTGATCATCATATTATTATTTGTTTTTGGGGGATTAGGGTTTCCGATAGTGATCAATGTGCTTAAGTACTTTAAACATATAGCAAATAGATTGATGATGCGGCTGACAAAAAGAAAACAGGATAACTATAAAGCCCGAGTTCTCAATATCAATAGTAAAGTTAACCTGATCACCACATTTTCTCTTATTGTTATTGCAACCATTATACTTTTTTTCATGGAGTATCATAATACCCTTGCTTCACATGAAGGAATGGGCAAATTCATTACTGCTCTTTTTACGGCTACCACTCCACGAACTGCAGGATATAATTCTATTAATTTTCATGAATTGCAATTTTCTTCAACTATACTGATCATCTTGTTAATGTGGATCGGAGCTTCCCCAAATTCAACAGGTGGTGGTATCAAGACGAGCACTTTTTCATTGGCTATTTTTAATTTTATTTCACTTGCGAAAGGAAAAGATCATATAGAGGTTTTTAAACGTGAGATCTCTGAACGTACTATCCGAAGAGCATTTGCAGCGATGACGTTATCTTTATTGGTCATTGGCTTGGGCGTATTTTTAATAACAACTTTTGACCCAAAAATGAGTTTACTTGATATTGCATTTGAATGTTTTTCTGCTTACAGCACAGTAGGTTTAACACTCGGTATTACTGAAGACCTAAGTACAGGGAGTAAATTGGTTATTATCATCATCATGTTTATTGGACGGGTAACAATGCTGTCCATATTGGTATCACTATTCAAAAAAATTAAATTTACTAATTACCGTTATCCAACGGAAGAAATGACTATAATATAAAATATGAAATTTATCGTAATAGGGCTAGGTAGTTTTGGGGCTTCCCTCGCTGAGAAATTAACAGCTCAAGGAAATGAAGTTATGGGCGTGGACAACCGTATGGAAAAAGTAAATATGCTCAAAGACAAGATTACGCATACCATATGTATCGATGCTACAGATGAAGCAGCATTTATGAGCCTTCCCCTGAAAAACACAGATACGGTTATTGTAGCAATAGGTGAAAATGAAGGTGCCAACATTATGGCTACAGCACTATGTAAAAACCACTTTGTAAAACGGATAATCAGTAGAGCAATCAATTCGCTGCACGAAAAGGTTCTACTAGCTATTGGTGTAAACGAAATTGTACACCCGGAGCAAGAAACTGCCGAACGATGGTCAAAAAAACTTTGTCTTAATGGATTATTAGAATCTTTTGAACTGAATGACAATTATAGCATTATAGAGGCAGTTGTACCCAATAAATATGTTGGGAAAAATCTATTAGAAATTGGATTTAGGGAGAAGTTCAATATTTTGGTTCTTACCATTCTGAAGAAGACAGAACAAAGAAATATTTTCGGAACAAATAGAATGGTTGCTACAGTACTCCAAGGTATACCTAACCCAAAAACAGTAATTCAAGAGGGAGACATATTAGCACTTTACGGCAGTAATTTAGATCTGAAAGATTTTCTGAAATAGCGTAAAATAAGTAATAAACAGAGCCTAAATATTTAGGCTCTGTTTAGTTTTTTGCTAGTAATTATTTAATAACTTCTTCGCTCTCAGCTATTATTTTTTATGCAATTGCCTTGGTTTCGTCATACTCAGCTTTACATGTTTCAGTCTAGGGTACAAAAAAACCGTTTGGCTCTCTGCTGCCAAACGGTTCTATATGCTTTGATATAGCGTGATGCTATAAACTTTCTACTTCTACGACAGTAGGGTTATGCCACCTGTATGTAAGCAATTAGATTTATTTTAATAAGATATCTCTTTCTATTTATTAAACTGTTGAATACCTGACTTCAGCCATTGTTCATACTCTTCAACATCTGGCATATATCCAGCAGCTTGATTCAAACTGTTTTCATCAATATCTAAAACAAGATAATAAGGTTGAGCATTTGCTTTATAACGGGTAATCTGGAAATCACTCCATTTACCCCCTATCGATTTTATTTTTCTACCCGTTTCTTTTGATACATATTGTTCGTTTTCTGGTAATTCCCTTTTATCATCTACATATAAAGATATCAATACTACATCATTAGTTAAGATTGGTAAAATCTTGGGATCAGACCATACATAATCTTCCATTTTTCGACAGTTAACACACGCAAATCCGGTAAAGTCCAATAGAATAGGCTTATTGACCGATTTAGCATAAGCTAGTCCTTTTTCGTAATCGGTAAAAGCAATGATGTCGTGTGGCCCTTTATGTGCTCCATCTGGTAATATCCTTGTAACGGCAGAACTATTTGCTCCTTTTGTATTTCCAACGCCATATGGGGATTCACTATACGTCATAGGTGGAGGGAAACCGCTAATTAATTTTAGAGGTGCTCCCCATAAACCAGGTATCAAATAGATAGTAAAGGCTAAAGATATTAATCCCATTGATAGACGACCTACAGAAATACTAGGTAAAGGTGGATCATGAGGCATTTTAATCTTCCCAAATAAGTATAACGTAAGTGCACTAAAAATGGCAATCCAAATGGCTAAAAACAATTCTCTTTCAAACCAATTTAATTGCAATACTAAATCTGCATTAGATAAGAATTTAAACGCAAGAGCTAACTCTAAGAAGCCTAAAACTACTTTGACAGAATTTAACCATCCTCCCGATTTTGGTAATGTATTTAACCAACCAGGGAACATGGCAAAGAGCATAAATGGCAAGGCTAATGCACTGGAGAATCCAAGCATACCGACAATTGGGGCAATACCACCTTTGGAAGCTGCCTCTACTAATAATGTTCCAATAATAGGACCTGTACAGGAGAATGAAACAATAGCCAAGGCCAAAGCCATAAATAGTATACCTAGTATTCCGCCTTTGTCAGCTTGTTTGTCTACTTTATTGGCCCAAGAACTGGGTAGCATAATCTCGAAGGCTCCTAAGAACGAGAGTGCAAAAACAACCAATATAAAAAAGAAAATTAAGTTAAACCAGACATTTGTAGATAAGGCATTAAGGGAATCTGCTCCAAAAATTAACGTAATGACAGAACCTAAGAATACATAAATTAGAATAATGGATATCCCATAAATAATGGCATTCTTAATTCCCGTTGCCTTGCTTTTACTTTTCTTTGTAAAAAAACTTACAGTCATTGGTATCATTGGAAATACGCATGGTGTAAGCAGTGCCGCAAACCCTGATAAGAATGCGATAAAGAAAATGGTGAATAAACCCGAATTAGGCTCTTGGGCTTCAGGTATTTTTTCGGAGATGTTCTTTGTATCTGCTTTTGTTTTGGCATCGGTTGCAAGAGCCGATCCTTCTATTTCTTTCGCTTCGAGTGATTTTAAATTGAATTCAAAATACTTCGTTTCGCTTATGCAGCTTTCTTCACACACTTGGTAAAATAATTCCAACTGAATAACTTCGTTTTCAGTATTATTATTTTTAATAGCTTGCTTAAAAGTAACTTGATCTACAAAGAAAACTTCATCTACTCCAAAAATATCGTTAAATTCTCTCTTAGTTTCACTTTCTGTGGCTTTGCCGACCACTTCGTAATTTCCTTGTTTGTTATGAAAGATTAATTGAGTTGGTAAAGGTCCATCTTCTGGTGTAAATTGAGAATATACATGCCAATTAGGCTCGATTTCACCCTGGAGAGTTAACACATATTCCGAACTCGACTTCTTCTCAATATGGGGTTTCCATTTTACAGGGCTCAAGATTTGTGCCTGAGCATTGGTAAATACCAACACCATAAGCATTAAATAAAATATTTTTTTCATTGTATAACTTTAATTCGCAACAGGTTGTTCCTGTTATTATTTTGATTTTAGATTTTTTAAAATCCGCAAACATATTCCATAGCAAATGCTATGATGGTAAAATAAACCATCAAAAAGCATTTAAACTATGTTTTTTAAGCTAATTAAGATACCAGTGTTGCACTAATATATAGCGAACCTATTTATTTGGTAACATTAAAAATAGTATATTCTAATTTTAAGAAGAAACCGTCTGAGGTTAGGCGGTCCATCGAACTATATAATTCTTTTTTGTATGCTAAATCTATTCTTGCCTGACTGTTAATAATAAACTGTACAGAAGGTACAATATCCAAATACGATTTACCATTTTCAGTAATTGTTTGCCCAACAAATTCTAACATGGTATTAATGTTGGTTTGTTTATAGCTCGTATATTTTTTTGGATACATTAATCGCCCAGCTGAAAGTGTATAGTTTATTGCGCTTTTACCAAATTCAGCTGGAAAATTATAGTCATTGTTATGATAAGCATGCCCGTAACTTACTGTGGAACTCAACGCAACTTTCTTAATTAATTGCGTAGCGACCAAACCAGCTTCATAACCAGAATTCATTCCCATCATATCAATGGCTTCTTGCTGAATAGGTGAATTATTCCAGCTATATCGGCCAAAAGCGGCCATTCTAAAATGACTTTGAAGATCATCTACAGAAAAAAAACGGTATTTAGCATAAACACCGCCACCTTTTAAGTCTAGACCACTATTCATGTCATTAAAATTTGTAGAAGCACGTACCATTAAGTTTTTATTGATTCCCCAGGTAACCTCAGGTGATAAACTGTAAATGTTGCCTCCATCCATTTGGTTTTTCATTAAGGATTGTCCTAGTCGAACTCCAATGGAACCCGCCGGTGCATTACTAGCGGGTTCTGTAACGACAAACAGTTCTTGTGCATTTATATTAAATGAAATAAAAAGTAAAAATACAATTGATAAATATCTCATTATTGAATAGGTTTTAGATGATAATTATTTTCGTTTTCAGCGCTATATGTCGTATATTTCGAGTAAGATTTACTGATTTTCTTATATTCTTTTTGGGTTATAAAACCCTTGTCCATAACCTGATAAGAAGCTAAATCATCAGAAATTGGATTTTTAGTATCAACAAATACAAAAGTGGCACCATCGATACTGATTAAATTATCTTTAACTTTTTCGGTATCAATTTTCATGTTTAACACCATAGATCCAACAAAGAAACCTGCTTTTTCAACTGCATTTTTCAATACTTTTGGTTGTACCATCGAATTTTCTTTGAAATGAACAGTAAAAGTGTTTGTATTTAAGTCCGTACTGATACTGTCTACTTCTGTCATTGATTTTAACTGTTTGTTGATCGCATTAGAACACATAGAACAGGTCAATCCTGTAGCAATAATTTCAGCTTTAGCGATTTGAGAGAAAGATTTTATACTAGTCAGCATCACTAAAAGTAATACAGCTAAGAATTTTATATTTAAGATTTTCATGACTATTTATTTTTTTTGATTTGTGAAATAATTTGAGATTCTGTAGGGTTGATAGCAATCAATTTTCCTGATCTATCAAAAAGATATGCTGCTGGTAATGCTTCTACTCCAAAAAGTACAGCAGATTTGGCATCAAAACCTTTTTGATCAATTAATTGTGTATGTTTCATTTTGTCTTTTTCAATGGCTTTTAGCCATTTCGTTTTGTCGGTATCAATTGATATGCCTACAATCTCTAAATTTTGATTTTTGTACTTATCATACATCTTGACCATTTTTTTATTTGCCACCCGGCAAGGAGCACACCAGGATGCCCAAAAATCTACTAAAATGACTTTCCCTTTAAATGAACTTAAATTTACAGGTGTATTTTTCTCGTTTTGAAGCTGAATATGAGGTAAGCTATCTCCTACTTTCATTTGTGCATTGGCAAACGAAATGCTACAAAATAGTATAATTGCGATTATCGTATTTTTAATGGTAAACATCATTATTATATTTAAAATGAATGAATTATATAAATTACTTCTTTAACTTAGGATCTCTATCATACTGGCAACATCCATGAAGCTTATGATAAATGGAATCTGGAGCTGTGAATTTTTCATTATCATACCCGGCAGTGGCAACACGCTTTAATACCTCATCTATGTTGGTTTTTTTAGAGTTATAAGTAACAGTAGCTGTTTTGGTATCTGCATCCCAGTTTACTTTTGCGGTTTTAGAATTTGCAGCAGTTTCAATGGTTTTTTTACACATACTGCAATTTCCATTGATTTTCACCGTCTCCGTAACTTCTTTTTTGTTTTGTGCAATGGAAAAAGTAAAAGATAGCAACATGATCATTGCCATCAATAATTGATATATTGATTTCATATTATTTAATTTGAATTGAATTTATTCGTAAACATACCAGAATGATAACACAAAATGTTATATCTGAAAATAGAAACGAATTTAATTTTAAGGATTTTATGGCCGAATAAAGCCTGAATTTGACGCATTTATAGCTATCAAAGATAAATTTAGCTTATTTTGGGAGGAAGCCAAATCGAAGCTAAATCAGAAGAAATAAAAGCTTCAGAATAAAAGAAACTGTGTCTGTTGTTTGAAAAATCCAAAAAGAAAAAATTGTCTTCTTGAAAAGTAACCATCAGATTGAAGGTATAACAAAATACTGGGCAAGCACAAGAAAAACCAAAACAACTATTATTACAATTGCGGTTATCTTTCTCTTCCTTCTTTTCTTTACAACACGATTTATCAGAATCAGAAGATTCTTTTTTGCAACATACCATTTCACTCTTATTATTCTGCGCAAAAGATTGTACTGATCCTGTGAGAAGACCAACTATAAGAAGAAATAATATGTAAATATGTTTTGTCATAAAGTATGTGAAGATACTATATCTTTTTTTCCGTTGTTAATTTAATGTAAAATATCTAATTGATATGACAAAGACAGTTGGTATTTGGACAGGAATAAAAAATCCTTGTCCATTATTATCAGTCATATTCCGATTGTTTTTGACAACACAAAATTGGAAAGAAAGTTGGAAATAACTATTGTAGAATTATAGATGTTTTTTGTAAAATTTTCTTATTCTTTGTTTCAAGTATAAAGAAATTGAAAGAAAAATATCATCTTGTGGATATTTCGATGCCAGCAGTTCCATTATCTCTTGGTAGCGAAGACCTCAATGAACAGGCTTGACATGCTGTGCTGCAAATGTGTTATCTAGTTATGTAAATCGAACAAAAAAAGTGATTGATTTTTTAAGTAAACAATCTTGGGATGATCAAGATCAAATTACTTTATTTGGACATTCACTGGGGGCTAAAGTAGCGATCGTATCAGCTTCACGGAATAAACAGGCACTGCAAAAGCTGGAACCACTGTATGAACAGCTCATCTTGGACAAAAGATCAAAAGGATACTTACAAGTAGACGAATTGCCACCGAAGAATCCCTAAGGGATCTGCGAAGCTAACGCAAGAAAGCTGGCTCCGAATTGCACTCAAAGCATTGACTCCAATAGCAGTTGTTGCTGAAATGGGATTTTTGTGGTGATCGGTTTGATTAAAAAATACGGGAAGCCGTCAGGACAGTATAAAAGATATAAAGCCATTCTGTCAAGAATGGCTTTATACGTTTTTTATGATCATGTTCCCACTGCATTTTATTGATGTTATGCTTGATTATTCTCAAACAGCTCGTGCAGTTTTTGCTGTAGTAATTTTTTATCAGGTAATTGCATTTGGTATTCGGCAACCATTGTGGGTGAAAGGCTTCTACTTAGAGCATATTCTACCACTTCGCTATCTTTATCTTTACACAGTAAAACGTCAATACTAGGATTTTCATTATCTTTTTTTACATCACGGTCTAGAGCTTCGAGATAGAAATTCAATTGTCCTAAATGTTCGGGTTTAAACTTGTCGGCTTTCAACTCAAAAGCGACCAGACATTGTAATCCTCCATGATAAAATAATAAATCAACATAAAAATCACTATTCCCAACTTGTACTTTATATTCTTCGGCAATAAACAAAAATTCTTTTCCTAATTCTAAAATGAAATTTTTCATTTGATGAACTAAACCTCTTTGTAAATCACTTTCGTTATATGGCTCTGGAAGGTTCAGAAAATCAAAAATATAACTATCTTTAAATGCATTACTTACACCAAAATTAAATTCTCTCAACACTGTTGAGAGTTTTGTATTCCCAATCATGGTACGTTCAAAATAACCTGTTGATATTTGACGTTCTAATTCACGAAAGCTATAGTTTTCTTGCTTAGAAATATTAAGGTAAAATTCTCTTTCTTCTATGCTTTTGCAACGAGAAAATATAGCCAAATTATGCGACCAACTTAATTGTCTCGACAGTGCTGAGAGTTTCGGAAAATCTTTATAGGTTTCATAAAACTGCTTCATACGCCAAAGGTTCTTATCAGAAAAGCTTTTTATTTCTGGTTCCGTTCTTTGGATATATTGTGCCAATTCTTTTACAACAGATTCTTTCATTTATTTAATGTAAATAGTTACAAATTGAAAAAGGGATAGCATAACACTATCCCTCTCTAATTGTACGCTATTGCATTTTCAGCGTTTCATTAATAAAACCTCTTATTGGAGCATACCTTTCGCCAACAATTAGATATAGATTATCGTATTGTAATACAACACTCCCACCATCTTCTAAAGTACGAGTTCCCTCACTTATAATAGCACTACCATTATCATTAATATTTCTAAAAGCTGTAAAAAATGATTTAATAAATTCATTATCATCTTGATTAAAATCAATATTAAGAACACCCTTAATACTGAGAAGTTCATTCATTAAAGGAATAGCAATTTCTCTTTTCATACATTAATTATAATTTTGATTAATTTCAAATAAACAATAAGTAAACTGAAAAAACAAATAAATTATATCCCTCTTTTATGTCATCAGTTTTATCATAATTCTTGTTCGGCCATATGAGTTAAGCAGTTTTTATTTGCAAATCCAGATGAAATATTTTTTTTGTAAATTACCTTCTAAATATTGTATAATCTATTTTACAGTTGAATTTCATAAATTAGGCAAATTACCGTGATAGTGTCACGAAGATATCTTGAACCTTGGTCGAAGTTGTCTCCACCACCAAACCTTATAGAATTGGTAGATGGAATAAACCAAGTTGGTGCATCGTCAGGTATAGCCCAATCGTCCTTGTCTACCAAAATATTGTTTTGTTTTATAAATTCAGTCCACCACTTTTCAGTCGGTTTAAACTTTAAATACATTATATATTCATTTGACCAATTTCCAGATTGCCAATACTGTCCGTTCAGTAGCTTTAAATCTTTCGATGGTTGTGTTCCTGACCAATATTTAAAAGTTTCAAGTGCGTCATTCGAATTTTTCTCAGAACAACCAGTCAGAAATAAAAATGTTAAAAATAAAATTAATAGTCGATTCATAGTTTATTCTACTACATCATGGGGATTTTTACTATAATAATTCATGACAAAGCTTTTACATGTTATTAAAGATCAAGAATAATATATTATTTTTTCTATCAAAAAGTAGTAACGCTACGAAGCTGGCTCTGTATTCATTCCTAATGTAATGGTTTCCAATTTTCTTCTCGTTCTTCGCCCTTTACTGGCTGTCTTACATTTTTTATCATCTCTCTTTCACAAGCACCAAATTCAATAAAATTCTTTTGTGCTTGTATTAGTGAAACTGGGTTTGCACCACCTTCATAGTTTGGGTCATCAAGTTGAATTGGATCGTCTTCCCAAAAGCAAACTTCACAGATATCATATGAACCATTGGGTCTTTCTATAAAAGTCTTGTAGCCACAACAAGGGCAAGCAAACTTTTCTGTTACCATATTTTCCACCAAGGTTTTTTATTCTCAAAATGAATAAAACTTCCACCCGTCAAAGTTTTTGTGTCAAGGTCATACTGAAACTCAATCCATTCGTCAGCATCATTCATTGGATAAAACGCTAATCCCGATACTAAATTATTTTCAACTTTAATTTCTTTTAATCCATCACACGAAATTGGTTCTGTATTCCAATGTGTTCCATCTTCCTCAAAAATTGTCAGGTCGATCTGGTCTTGAAATACATATCTATTTTTACTTGCTTTAAAAATATCGCAATAGCCAACTCCGAAAACGTCGATAGGTTTTGTGTCGTTGGGATTCATTATGTAACAAGTGCCACGAGCAATTACTAACAAGTTTTGAGTTTTTTCAAGTTCTATAATTTCTGCAAAGTCTGTCCAACCTGGTTGAAAGTTCGCTACCCATTTTGTACCGTCATTTTTATAGAAACGAACAGGAAAACCTTCGGAATAAAATGGTTCTCCATTTTCTGTTACTGACACATACATTGGTCCATAAACTGGCAAAGATGCCAATATTTCATATGCCTTTTTTGTCGTCATTCAGTTTTTTGTAGTGCAATACCTGCCGCTAAGCATATTGTCAAAACTTTTTTGTTATTTCATCCAAATCATAATTACCTTACCAGTTATTTCTCTTTGAGAACCACTTCAAGTTCAAATATTGCATTTTCCTTTATAATTGGGTCATCAACTTGTGTTAACAACTTTAACTTTTGAAGTGCTTCAGGTGTATTAATTGCACTAAATGCCCATATACATTTTTTTGCTATAGCTCTCATTTCATCGTAATCAGGAACGTCAAGAGCAACTTCATATAATTTGTTCACATTTTTAGGGTCTTTAATTAATTCAAGAACGGTAATAATGTTTTCTTCAGAAATGTGCCATTTCTCATCTAAAAGTTGTAGCAAAATATCTGTATAATCGCTGTCTGCTCCATCACTACAAAGAACTGCTAAGGTATTAGCTAATCCCTTTTCATCTTTATTTGCAACATTGTTTTTCAGTAAAGAAAGTGTTTCTTTTTTTAAACTGTAAATTTTCCCCCTCAGGGAACTTATCCCAATAATTATCGAAATGGTCATCCCTATTAAATAGTCCTTTATAAAATTTCCAAAAATTAAACATTACTTAATTACTTTAAAGCTCTTAATCCAATTATTAAATGTAAATCCTAATTCAAGCCGGTGGCCTAACAATATTACTTCTTTTTTATTAGACTTTCACTTTTCTTAATATGGATATCGGATTGTACCATAGTAACATCATGTTTGCTAAACCATTCTCTTGCCCGTTCTTGATCTAGGCAGATCAGGGAACTGGTTAGATCTTCAAGATCTAGCATCTCATCGATGATATGAGTGGGATAATTTACGCCAATATAAGCTAAATACAGAAGATGATTGCCTGTACGTAAGGCATAATTGCGTATTAAGACCCGCTTTGGATCGAATGAAAAAACATAATATTCTGGATTGGAGATAAACTTATACTGCTTGCCGTAAAACGGGATTTTATCCTCCAATTCTTCTAAATGATCTATTTCTATAAATACTTATCCTAAAAGCTGCCCCTCCTCTATATTGGCAATTGCATCGTCAATGACCAATAGTGCTTGCTCTTCCATAGGAACAATGCTTTCACTACAATCTAGGTGACTATTAAGAAAATGATCATCGCGACACCTACTCCACTTGGCTTGATAACACATTTATAATAAAATGATAAGCTATCTATCTTTTTTAAAGTAATCACTCCCAAGTAAATAAGAAGTCCATACACAAAATGAATTCTTAGAGAAATTATTGCGTATATTTAAATCAAAGTAATTTATTTACAATGTCAAATCCGATTGAACATTTATGGTTATATAATGACTGGGCCAATAAATCAGTCATCAGTACAATAAAATCTCAAGGAAGTATAATTCCTCCCTCCTGTTTACGACTAATGAGTCATATTGTTAATGCACAAATAATCTGGTTAAGCAGATTAAATGGTGAAAAACCATACCTAGGCGTTTGGGATGAACATAGTATTATGGAATGTGAACAATACCATAATTTGGCTTCAGCTGGCTTAGGTGAAAAGATCAAAAAACACAACGATTATGACAAACATAGCATTCAATATAAAAACACTAAAAATGATAAATTTGTAAACTCCATTGAAGAGATATTGCTACATACCTTTAATCACGGAACCTATCATAGAGCTCAAATAGCAACAGAGATGAGAAAGAATGGTCTTGAGCCGGTCAGCACAGATTATATTGTCTTTGTCCGAAAGCAACATTAGCATATTCACTATCGCTTTACCCTCAAAAAGATTGACCTCTTACCTCCTCCAAAAAATTTGAAAATTTTAAAAGTATAGAATTCAGAGATGAATTACTAATTCTAAATAGGAGGAAATCAGATGAAAAGATCGAAGTGGACCGAAAAATACCTGATCCTCCCCTGTTTCATTCTTCCCTTTGAATAGCAAGGGTAAAAATTCGGTCAATCGGGGCTGTAAAGTGAATTTGCAGAACTCTCTCCTGCTTTAATCCAATTATTGAACAGGATGAACAAGCAAGAATATTGAGCAACAGAGTTTTATCACACTAACTACTGAACTCAAGTTAAAATACACGCTTGCGTATTCTGCTTAGGGCTTGTGGAGTTATTCCAAGATAAGATGCAATATCTTTTAGTGGTATAAAATTTAATACACTACCATATTCAGCCATCAACAGTAAATAATACTGCTCAGGTGAATATTTAATCAAGTCAATATTTCTTTTTAAGATTCTACTTAACAATATAGCCGTCATATCATCAAAAATTGCTTTTAAGTGGGGAATTTCTTCATAAATTTGGATTACGCTATCTTTGTCGATTCTATAAATTATACTATCTACAAGAGTTTGTACGTTGAAGTCCGATTTCTTTTTTAAGGTAAAGGATATATTCGACATGGAAAATGTTCCTTCTTTACAAAACCAAAAAGTTTGTTCTTCGCTTTTATCATTTAATGTCCAGCAACGTGCAATTCCATCAAAAATAAAATAACTGTACTTTTCTAACTCCCCCTCCCGAATTAAGAAGCCGTTACGTTTGACAAGTATTTTTTCAAAAGAATTATCAAATAATTCTGCTTCTTTTGAAGTAACTAAGCTCGTATCAACATCAAATTCCTTAAATAATTTTTCTAAAATCATAAATTTGATAATCTAAATGTGCCAAAGGTAAAGCTTATTTTCTATGCATATAGTATAGTACGAGTTCGTTTCTCTCGCAGATTGTACATTTTTCCATTACTTGCATGATCGGAAATTACTATTGATAGGTACTAATTGAATACATTTATTCCCCTAAATCTTTTTCAATAGTTTCCAGAGAATAGATAATCTTTGATATCTTTTGGTTCTGCTTTCTGATCTGTCTGGGTCTCAGGAAAAACCATGCGATTGCCAACCATAAGAAAGTTGATCCATAAGCTAAAAACGCAAACGTTGTTGACATGAATAAAGCAAATTCATAAAAATAAAAGGCAAAGCCAGCACAAAGCAAAATGTAATAGATACTGATACCTTTCGTCTGCATATAAAGCTGCTGACGCTGTAGTTTTTTTAGAGAAGAAAGGTATTCCTGATTGCTGATCGATGGATTTATTGTCCTAATCACGTTGACGTTTTGATAAGATAAATAAATGAAAAGAGCCAGCGCAATAAGTATTAATATAATTCCTAAACTGGTTGTAAACATTTTGAAATTAATGACATTCCAAATGAAAATCATTCCGAATGCTGTTGCCAAAAAACAAAGCATCATTAAAACTGTTCCGCTCAATTGTTTTTTTCTGTATTTTTCTGCAGTAGTTTTTATTTGCTGAATATTAGGAATATCTGCATTTTTATTGTTCCAAATATCTCGGAAATTGATGTTATCGGTTTGCATAATTCTTAAATTTTTTGGTTAATTTTTCTTTGATTCTGTGTATTTTGACTCTGACATTGGCAGGCGAAATTCCTACGACTTCAGCAATTTCAGCCTGTTTCATTTCTTCCAGTTCCAGAGAGATGATGATCCTTTCCAATTCAGGTAATTCTGAGATGCATTGATAAAGAAAATCGGTCATTTTATCTTGTTCCAGTTTCTTATCTTTTTCCGAATTATCTTTGATCTCAACAGGGAGCTCGCTTTTTGGCATTCTCTTGTCGATATTCATCTGTCTTAAGCAGATATTGGTAGCAATTCTATAAATCCAGGTTCCAATTGATGCTTCCTGCCTGAATTTTGGCAATTGCTGAAAAACAGCCACAAATGTTTCCTGACAAAGATCTTTTGCCGCATCATGATCATTCACATAACCCATACAAAGACGAAATATTCTCTTCCAGTACTCGTGGTATATCTCTTCGAAATTTAAAACCTGCATTGCTGTTTTTAGGATTTAGAGCATAAGAAACAGAAAATGTTACACATTTAAATAAAAAAAGCGTCTGAAATTTCATAACGCTTTGATTTTCTTATAAGAATATCTTATTTTTTCAGATCAGCTGACCGCACATGTTGTTCTGAGTTTTCATGATGTTTTCTTTGCTATGAAGCACTAAAGTTCAAGTTTACAAAAAATATCAGAGAAACATTTCAGGTACGAAATTCTTAATTCAACGTTGTCAGTTCGCTTTTTTATATCATATATTTTCCAAAATATGTATTCAGAGCTTCTTCATTATATTTGTCTTCTCCACGCCAGTATTCAACAAAAGTCCAATCGTGCTTGCCTCTACTCGGTCTGTCGTAGGAGGTTGGTTTAAGAATGTTAATACAAGCTAAAATTTCAATTAATATTTTTCGCTCATCTTTCGTTGATTTCAAAACAGTAGATAAGTTTTTTTCTAATGCACTTGGATAATCGTTAGGTTGAGAATTTTTGATAATCGATAATATATTTTTAAAAATCTCAACATCTTCCGTAGAAGGTTCCGGGATTTCTGCTATTTGTAGTTGTTGAAGGTCGAACAAAGTGTAAATAAGGTTTCCGTGTCTAATTCCGCCCCATTTTATTCGTTCAAAATTCAATACATTTAAGTCTTCATTGATATAATCCTTGTCTCCTATAATGCCATATTTTAAATCTCTGCAAATTCCACAAGTATAACTCTCATGTGTTACTTCTCCATTTTCTCCAAAACTTTGTCCACTTACTGCTTTTGTATATTGATGAGGAACCAATTGTTTCGCTATAAAATAGGAAGCCAAACTGGAACGCCAATCTAAACGCCTATTAGAAAGACTACTTAAAAATGCTGTTGAAACTTTGTTGATTGAAATTGTTGGAAGTATCTCAAAAATCTTGTCCAAACATTGGTCATGAGAAATGGTCAAAGGTTCAAACATCAAACCTTTTGATTTTGCATACTCAAAGTCAGCAGCATCTATTTGTATTTCATTAGCATCAATCCAACCATTTTTCCAATACGTTTTGAACAATATGTTTTTGGCTTTTTTATCCATAGATTTCTTTAAATTTTGTTTTTGTGTTCTCTTTTAAAGTGGCTCAAAACCCTTATTAGTGGAGTTTTTTATCGTTATGTTTCTGCAATTCCACCAACATCTTTTATTTGTCCACCTACAAACTTAAATTCAAGTCCATGTTCTGAATCCAATTTGTAACGAATAGATACTTTAATTGTCTTATCATCTAAAACTCTCAAATACATAATCTCTTTAATATGGTCATTATGTTTATCGGCGTTGTCAATATTCAATGCTGGTTCACCTGATTTTTCAAAATTTTCATAGAAATGTGCATATAATTTTAAATATCTTTCATAGGCTTTGTCTTGAATACTGTTGATATTCTTCTCAATATCCGCTATAAAATTTTGATAAGTTTCTGCAAATTCTTTCAGCTGATTTTCGCTCGGTAGTTCTTCAATTTCTTCTCCATCTTCATCATATTCATCTCCCAAAAAAACTTCAACATTTTGGGTGTCAAAAAAAGGATTTGAGAAAGTTATGTCGGACGAAAATCCAGCCCAATCTGCTTCAACATTTCCCCAATATCTATGTGTCATAATTTTTATTCTTTATTCATTTTTCCTGTCATTGTCGTCAGTTCTATAAAAATACAATTACATTTCGGTGGGCGGCATGCCGAAATTAATTATTCTTACAGGCCAGTATTCATGAGAATACAGATAAACAATATAATTCTTTTTTTCTTTTTATATCTCCTTATTGAATTAATAATTTATGAAATCACGAAGGAAAACCCTTTTATTGACATGAGCGAGTTCTCCGCACTGATTTAAAAAATAAAGTAAAAATTAACCAATATCTATAGATTAGAAAGGTCAGATAAGCCTCCCCTGCTTTGTTAGTCTTTTTCTTAAGAACATGTCATTATTCTACATAATGAAAAGTTTCTGCTAAAGACGAAAACTCTCCCATTATACATGTTAATCAACCATTCTCTTCTTGAACAGTTCCAACTCTCCTGCTATTACATCTGGCCAACGAGCAAAACCTTGTCTAATAATCTCTTCCCCATCAGCTATGGTAAATAACTGAGAAATGCTAAAGGCAGACTCTCGGATACCGGCAATCTGTCTAAAAGTTAGCTGTGATCTACTTTTACCTGTTCTTACAGCTGTAGGATGATTGAGTATATATTCTTGGTGTATTTGCTTTAAATTCATCTGTATAGTTTTTAAAAATTAATAGAGCAATCAGAAAACCCTTAGGAATTTTCCTTTTAACACTTCTTCGGGCACATCTAGGATCTGCTCGATCACGACTGTCGCAGACTCTTCCTTAAATTCACTCATAAACGCCCATAGGTCGTTTACTTTTGTCGGGACAAAATGCTGAATAACATCATCCACACTATTGTCAGACTTCAGGATATTATATCCCTTATGCTTTAAGTCCATCAAGATCTCGGTTGTCAATGGTACATTCATCGCAATTAGTATTTATCATTTTCACCTCATTGAAACAGGTCTAAATTTTGATCTTAATTCCTTTACTATAAAGTGAACTTACAGAACTCTCTCCTGCTTTAATCCAATTATCGAACAGGATGAACACGCAAGAATGTTGAGCAACCGGTTATCTTTTAGCGCATCCATCCTTATTCAATAATCCAAAGATAAACAATACAACTAAATATATTAGCTTTTATTTGCTATAAATTTTAGCTTTATTGAGTTTTATTTTGTTCGCCTTGAATATCAATGATTTGTTATATTTAGATAAATTTTAGTTGCCCTCCTTTATATGAAAGAAGATATTAACAGCTTTAAGGTCACGGATAGAAAAAGTTTTGTCGGATTCCTTGATTTACTAAAAAAAGACTTTGTGGAAAATAACGAGAGTTGGGAAAATAAATCAATACCTGATTTACTGGAAGCACTAAGTATGTACGCAGAAGACATACAGGGATATTATGATAACACGAAGCAAAATAAAAATGCTGACCAAGCAGATTGGTCAACATTTGCCGATATTTTTAAAGGAGCTAAAATATACGAGTGATAGAATTCTAATGTAATGACATATTACTTGATTGATTGAATAAGATTATACTAATGGAAAGAAACTTACTTATTGCTAACCGACTTCGTGAGGTTCTACTTAATGGGCAATGGATTGCCAATACAAATTTTAAAGAACAGATCCTAAGTCTAAATTGGAAGCAAGCAACTCAAAAAGTTGGAGAATTAAATACTATCGCGGCCATAACCTTTCATATCAATTATTATTTGAAGGGACTGTTGCATGTTTTTAATGGTGGAGAACTTAATATTAGTGATAAATATAGTTTTGACATTCCAGAGATTCACTCTGAAATGGACTGGAAAATTCAAGTAGATGATTTTTTAAACAATTCTGAAAAGTTTGTGCAACAGGTGGAACAATTACCTGATAATCTTTTAGACCAACCTTTTGTTGATGAAAAATATGGAAGTTATTTACGAAATATTGAAGGTGTTATTGAGCATAGCTATTATCACTTAGGTCAGGTTTCTTTATTAAAAAAGATAATTTCTAATTTTGAATAGCGATAAATCAGTTAACTAAACGATTCCTCCGCCATAAGGATTAGATTCTTGTTTCAGATAAACGGACAGCTTCCTTATTTATCTTTCCTTTAATGAGAGTATTGGCCACTTGTTGTGCAACTAACGGAAAATATAGGATCGCACTGAATAGTAAAATAAATATTTTGAGCGTTTTTTCATAACACATGTTTTAAATACATAATGAATAAAAATACCACAACTAAAATGACAACTGCACTAATACTACATAATCCATAACCGATTCTACCTTTTATAAGATGATTAAGCCCTTCAATAATTAGAAAAGAAATATAAATTAAAATTAGGCAAACCGGTAAAAATTTCTCCAAATTTGGTGACATACCATTGTTACCACTCTGTCCTTTAGCAAACATTCCTATTGCAAAAAAAAACAAAGGTGCTGCACCAATTAAAAGTCTTACACAAAAATGCTTGATTAGTTCTTCTCTCATTTGCTTTTTAATGTTTAACGTACCACTAAAATACAATTAGTTTTATTCATTTTTTAAAGAGATATCTATTCGCATGATGCACTTGATTATTCGATAGATGAAATCTTTTATTTACTAAAGCTTGACAAATATAATAACTAGCAATTCATCTAAAGTTTAGATGAATACTTTTATCAACCATTCCACATCAACAAAAAATAGTTATGCACCAACAAATATCTTGATATCCCCCACGAATAATCATCTTTCCGAATTGCTTCATTGCTAATCTGTACTTGCCATAGCTTGATCTTTGTTCAGGAAATCGAAATAACGAAAGAGCGCAGCTTGACGATATATAAATATTTGATCCTCCACTATTTCATTCATCTCTTTGAATAACAGGGATACAAATTCGGACAGTTGAGATATGGATAAAATCCGGCTGTAGTATTGTCCATTTGTATAGATAAAGGCATAGGTCTTTACCCCAAAATAATATTTTAAAAACCAGTATATATAAATTAATTATCTTTCATATTTTTGTTTGTAATGAATTCCCAAGAAAGTCCAAATATGATTCCCTTTAGCTCTGATTTAATTATTCAGGCACTGGCATCCTCACCCTCACCTACAGCCATTTATAGCGGTGAGAATATGATCATCCGTTTTGCTAATAAAGGAATGCTGGCTGTTTGGGGCAAAGATGCTTCGGTGATCGGCAAACCTTTGATAGAAGCAATACCTGAATTAGAAGGACAGCCTTTTTTAGAGCTGTTGCAAGAGGTTTGGCGGACTGGGAAAACGTACTCCGTTTCTGCGGCTCCTGCAAAGTTAATAAAGAACGGAAAGGAGACGCTTGACTATTTCGATTACGAATATACAGCTCTTGTTGATGAAAACAATAAAACATGGTGTATACTGAATACGGCCCTGGAGGTGACCTCTCGCCATGAGTTTTTAGAGCAGATCAAACTTAAAGAAGAAAGAGAGCAGATGCTCAACGAGGAAATGGCCGCGACTCTCGAAGAATTGACGTCTACCAACGAAGAGCTCAACAGATATATTAAACAACTGGCCGACAGCAGGGAATACATTCGGACAATTATAGAACAGGCGCCTGTTGGTATCGCCATGTTAAAAGGGCCTGAACATCATATTGAAATCGCCAATCCTGCGATTCTTAAGATATGGGGTCGAAAGGAGTCTGAAGTCATTGGATACCCGCACGAAATTGCCCGTCCAGAAATGCGTGGACAGCCTGTTAACAATTGGTTTAAACAAGTATACCAAAGTGGTGAGCCTAAAATAAACACTGAATTTACAGTAAAACTGCTTGATAAAGGCGGATTGAGAGAGGCAATCGTCAATTCCATCTATCAGCCTATATTTTCTAATGACGGCAGTATTTCAGGTGTTTTGGTCATTCTTGAAGAAATTACCCAGCAGGTAATGCTGCGTAAAAAGAATGAAAAGGATCAACAGATGCTGAACCTAGCAGTAGATGCGGGCGAGCTCGCGACCTTCTACTACCAAACTGAAACAAATCTCTTTTCCGGAAATACGCTTCTTAAGAAATGGTTTGGACTTTCATCGGACGAAAACATAGATCTTTCTCTGGCCATCGCAGTTATTTTGCCGGAAGATCGGGATCGGGTTTCGCTGGCCATCGAGCACGTGTTAAGTAAAGATTCTGATGGTCAATATTTCATAGAATATCGGATTCAAAATAATGTTGATAAAAAAATTAGATTGCTGCAGGCCAACGGAAGAGTGTTCTATGACAGTAATGGTAATCCACTCAGCTTAAATGGAACCTTGAGGGATATTACTGAACAAAAAAAAGAGGAACAGCGAAAAGATGATTTCATTGGAATGGTAAGCCATGAACTTAAAACACCACTTACCTCTCTTAAGGCTTATCTGCAGATATTGCAACGGATGGACTTACCTACAAAAGATCCTATGTCGCAAAATATGCTGGGGAAATCTGTAAAGCAGGTACACTATATGAACACCATGATTAATGGGTTTCTTAACGTATCCAGGCTTGATTCGGGTCAGCTGCATCTAATGAAAACTGTTTTTGATTTTCAATCACTGTTTGCCGAAATTGAAGATGAAGTGCTGTCGACGATCAAAACTCATCATTTTCTGTTTAAAGCACCTGGAAAAATGATGATACATGCAGATCGTGAAAAAGTAGCGCAGGTACTCCATAACCTTGTTGGAAATGCGGTCAAATATTCGCCTCTCAGATCGACGATTAGAGTAGATTATGCTGCCAATGATAACAGTTTAAAAGTAAATGTTCAAGATCTTGGAAAAGGGATTGCAGAGGAAGATCAGCAACGGATATTCGATCGCTATTATCGGGTGAAGGAAACGAGTGGCGGCGTGATATCGGGGTTCGGTATTGGACTTTATCTTTGTAGAGAAATTATCGAACTGCATGATGGAACCATTCAGGTTCAGAGTGTAAAAGATGAAGGAAGTATATTCTCCTTTACCTTACCATTCAACCCATAACGCTGTATGAACTGCTGATAGTTTTGCAAATTAGCTTAAACTGTGCACCGGTTAAATCATCCGTCAGCAATTGTGCATAAAGTGTGGCTATAGCTTGATCTTTGTCTAGGAAATCAAAAAATAGGAAAAGTATGGATTGAAGATCTATAAATACCTGATCCTACCAAGTTTGATTCATCGCTTTGAATAGCAAGAATTCAAACTCGATCAATCGGGATGTGGCTTTAGACTCGGCTCTTATATAGCTCCCGTTTTTGTGTTCATAATTGCGGGAGCGCCCACCGAAAAATCCCGAAGGAATCTGCGAAGCAAATGCCAGAAAACTGGTTCCGGATTGCACTCAAAGCATTGGTTCCAATAATAGCTGTTGCTGAAATAGGTTTTTTGTGATGATCGGTTTGATTAAAAAAGCTGGAAGCAGTAAGGAAGGTAGGTTTACGGTAATTCGGGAATGATTGTGCTATCATACTTCATACTGAATTTTAACCCCATATTTATTGTGTTCCGACATAAAATCTTTGGTAATAAAACTACCAAATGCGGGATGATTGACTTCTGCCAAGTCTATATCTATAATACTTAATGACTCTTTGTTATCAGCTTTGGCTATCACTTTTCCGTCAGGACTAACAATCTGACTTTCGCCACGATATGCTTCTTCCTCTCCTTCAAAAAATTCAGTTCCTACTCTATTGCAATTGATATAAAAGCACTGGTTTTCGAGGGCGCGAACAGGAATAATGGTTGGAGTAACCTCACCACCAAAGTTTGCAGAGTTGCAAATAATATCTACACCTTGATTTTTTAGCAGGGACGAAAGTGGAGCAAACCAAGCATCGAAACAGATGGTCAGTCCCACTTTTGCGTCTCCGCATTGTCCCCATATCGGTTCATTGCCTGCTGTAAAAGCTCGCTTTTCATAGTCTGTGACATGAATTTTTCGGTACGATGTGACTAATCCGTTTTGACCTACGAGGATAGACGAGTTGTACAACTTGCCATCGTAAAGTTCTGGTATGCTACCGGTGATGTAACCTCCGCATCTTTGCATCAATTGAGTGAAGAATTTTATTGTTGGACTGCTTGATAAATCTTCGCCAAAAGGAAGTAATTCTTTCTTGTCATCATAGGCATAACCACTTGTGAACAATTCGGGCAGCACTAATAAATCGAATTTCTCATCCTTAATTTTCGATTCTATATAAGATAAATTGGCCTCTCTATCACGCCAAACAACTGCATATTGAAAGAAACCGACTCTCATACATCATTCATTCTAATAAGTAAAATAAAACAAAACTAGTATTATTTATGCTATATAACAATATCCTAGTATGTTATATGCAGTCTACTCATTTTTATTTTTATACGTAAAACACATATCAACTTATTTTACAGTAAATATATAATCAAAGACAAAATGAAATTTGCGAACGAAATTAAAGACAGCTTGAAAACAGTCGCAGAGTGAAAACTGGAATGATTAATATAGATCTAAAAATAGACCAATCAGATATCAAATAAACACAATCAAGGTAGGTTATTTTATCAAAATTTCATCGCAGGCAATAGAAACTTTTCGCGTAGTATGATAGCGCCATTCCGGAAGCGAGGAAAATGGCATGGCATATACATGAATTATTTTAACATCGTCGGCAACTTGAGCTTTAAAATTGACTTTCTGCACCGTATAGTCTTCCTCTATTTTTTCAATTTTAGATGAAAGTAATTCCTTGAAATTTTTACCGTCTTTTGAAGCTGTAATACGAATCTCTTTTGGAAGAAAAATCCAATGCCGTGCATCCTGAAGGAAATTTAGTTCCAAGCTATCAATTCTTTTTATTTTTTCAAAGTTAAAGGTAATTTCCATAGGTTGGCCCGTCCATAAAAGCCAATTATAACTAAAATCCAAATAACCGGGAACACTGTCTGTCAACGTATTTGCACCATTGGCAGGGAATGACGGATCAAAAGGGTATTTCATTATCATTTTTGCATCAGAGGCATTATTGGAGAGTACTCCTGTCTTAAATATTTCGGCCCATTCCGCCGCATACTGATCCGGAGAGGCTCCTCCCTCTGCTAGCTCAATTACGCCTAGTTTCTTTGCGTCATCTACAAACTGCTGCAGCTTGCGTTGTAAACTTGGTTTTACTATCCATTTTCCATTATCTTTGGTAAATATCCCATGCTGACGCGGCCCATAAAATCGCGCTTGTTGCAAATAGGTATAATCTAACCCTAAACCCAATCTTCTTATGCGTTGTTCTAAAAGTGTGTTGCCTTCACTGATAACTTCAGCTTTCTCCAATAACGTACTATAGTGATCCATTTTCTCAGGACTTAAATAATCGCTCCTATTATCAATTGGATTTCCGTATATGGACAAGGCTGATGAAACGGCAGGCAATGCTTTTCTTCGGTCATTTAGATACGTTTTAATGACGGGACCAGCTTTTTTATAATAACCACTTACAAATTCATCTATAAGTTGATCTTCGGAGATGTTACTGTCCCATACCAGATGGGCTAAAATATAAGCATTTAATTCAGCCATGTCACTATAGCTAGATCCTCCCCCTTGCAAAAATACTCCCTCGGCTCCCTGTTGTTTTACATAGTTCAGGTTTTTCTCCAAAGTTCCCTGAACAGGAAAAGGAGCAAGATAATTCGTAAATTGAGTTAAATAATCCCATACGAAGACATGCTTTGCTTTGCTTTTCCAGTCACGCAACTGTCTTCGGAATGTCGCTGCTGAAGGTTCAGTGCCGATATCTCCTTTCCGAAAAGCATCAATATTACTCAATATGATCGAAACGTTGTCGGCTACGCGGAGATGGACAGGAGCATTAGCGGTCTGTAAGTACGCGAGTGTTGTAAATTTTTTATCCGCAAATTGAGCTGCCACCCTATTCACAAAATGGATCAAAGAACCCTGAGCACCGCCTTCTCGTTTATCAATAGCTTGACAATGTTCACAGGTACAGCTGCCAATATCATCATTTGGAGCTATAGACCAATAAGTCGCTTGCGGATTTTCAAGTACCCTTTGTTTAAAATAAGCGACGGCATGCTCAAAAACAGCTTCATTAGAAAGACATAGCTGGGTAGCTTGCCGTTTTCCATTATATAATGAGTAGTATTCGGGGTGCTCTTTAAAATAAACGGATGGTGGTAATATCTTGTTGAATGTATGTCCCCAGTCCCCCCATTTTTCTTCTAAATTATGTAATCCATACCAATCCAAATATTCCTGATCCAGCTCGATTGGAAAATAAACTTCCCTAAACTGAAATTTGGGTTTCGAAAAAACATAAAATGCGGCATCAACCTGCAAGGAAGATAATTTTGGAATGGATGTATTTTCCCTGCCAGTATACCATTTTCGTCCACCGATCACATCTCTCACGTAACGGTAGGCGCCATAAAGAACTCCCTTGCCACTACCTTTAATATACATATTAGCCCCACTAAACTGTATTGAATAACTGTCTTCGGGATATGTTTTATCTATTGGAACCTGCTCCAGTACGATTGCTGGTAAATCTCGCACATCTGTTTGAAACTCAAATGCTGTCCCTGTACTCAATCTTGTAAATTCATTAATTACATTTGCTGCTTTCAGCAGCGTCGAATTGTTTTCGTCGGTACGGATAACATACTTGGCCACACCATCATTCACCAATGTAATGCGCTCTTTGCCCTGAGCAATTGTTGCGATAAAAAGCAGACATAACATATACTTCCACATATTAAAAATATTTCCTTAATGAGAGATTCAGATCATACTGATTCATAAATCTATTTTCAGCAACTTTGTAATAACTCCATCCACCCATTAGCATAAATCCCCAGCTTTCAATACGATGCTGCCATCCAGCGTTGACTGATCTCGACAAAAAACCAAAACTGTTGTTTAAAAATTGATACCGCGAGGGGTCGTCCGGGGATGTTCCAATGTTACCAATGATAGTGATATAGGAATTTGGTTTTTCGTTATTGTAATAGTGCCTTATTGCCAGCGAGTATGCTTGATTCCAACGTTGTTCATCGTGAAGTAAAAATCCCCGAAGATAGACAAAGGTCGGTCCAAAATAACGGCCTGCAGAGGCAACCATTCCATAATTATTGGTATGATCGGCAGATTTTACATAACGCCCACCTACATCAAAAAGCCAGGGACCTGTTTCTTTATAAATACTATATGCGGCCCGCCATGTCGGAAATACTGTTCCATCGGCCCAAGCTAAATGATGGTAAGCATAAATTTTTTCACTATAATTCAACCAGGCATCAAGTCCCACCTGATAACCTTTTTCTCCTCTTCTATTTCCATAATTGAACTGACCAATAAGTATATTTTTTTCTCCCACTTTTTTTCCATATTCCACACCAGAAATAAAGAAGTGTCCGTTAGGTCTGTCTTGTGCGCTTTGGGTGTGATTTAATCCAACATAGAAACTATAGGGTAAATTTTCCCGATATACTTTTGCAAGTTGACGATAGCGCTCTACTTCTGGTAATTGCTGCTGCAGTTGTTGCACATAAGTCAAAGCAGTCTGATAATCTTTATTTGCAGCAGCGATATTCGCAAACTGCTCACGTATAAACACTGTACTATCACCTTTAGCCCAAAGCAACTCATACCCACTTTTTGCTTTATTATATTCCTTTCCAGACACATAGGCATTGGATCGGAGATACAAATAGCGATTATCATTAGCGTCTGATTGCTGTATACTGTCCGAAATGGCTATGGCTTTTTGAAACTCGCCCTGTTCAATTGATTTTAAGCCTTCTTTGTACCAATTGTCGATATTGCGATTGACAGCATTTTTCATATCCCTTGCTTCAAATTCCCGGAAAGCTGCTGCCAGCTCCATATCATCAGGAAATCGCGTACGTGTCAGCTGCCAAATTTTTCTGGCTTTTTCTATATCACCTTTCGCTTCATACAATAATGCCAGGGGCGAGTAGCTGTCTTTATACTTTGGATCACTTGCTATTACAGTTTCGAAATACGGAATGGCCCAATCACCGCGCCCCATTTTTTGGTAACTCAACCCCAAGATATAGTTAAAATCAGTGTATTGAGGGTATTTTGCCAATACCGTCCGGCTCAGCATAACCGACTGATCCATCTTCCCGTCGCGCAGATAGCTTATTGCCTTCGGCACCAAACTATCCACATCGCATTTTTTATTTTGCCAGACCACCTGTGCTGAAATGGTATCCGCTAACAAGAACTGACAAAAAACGACTATTAATATCAATAATTTTTTCATTGCTCTATTTTTTAGCCCCGTCCAGTGGTAAGGGTGTTAAGGTACCTTTGCGCTTCATCTCTCCCCAAGTGTGTTTTTTACCAAAAAGCTCCTGTATATATCCTTTGATGGAACTGTACACAATGATTGGATGATATATAAAAGGTTCCAAGAAGGCGGTGAGGCATAAACGAACAATATCCTGCCTGCGTTTATAATACTTATAGACATAATTGTCCAATAAGATCGAAAAGCTGGTTAAAAAAACCGAAAACATATAAACAAAAACCAGCAGCAGGATGGCCATGTGCCAGTTAATCCCGTTTGTCAGGATCAGATAGATATAAAAGAAAATACCTAAAATTTCCATAATCGGCGCAAAGAATTCAAAAATTGCGTTATATGGAAATACCACAAGACCAAATTTTTTATAACGGGGATTAAAGAAAGCCTTGCGATGGGTACGCATAATCTGCATCAACCCCCTAGCCCAACGGATCCGCTGGCGGGTCAGCATTTTCAGACTATCCGGTCCCTCCGTCCAGCATAATGTCTGCGGAATATATTTGACCTCATATTTTTCGTTATTGTCGCACATCTTCATACACATCCTGGTCACCATCTCCATATCTTCTCCCAACGATTTTGGATCATATCCGCCTGCTGCAATAAGAATCTCCTTGTCAAATAAGCCGAGGCCACCGGATACATTCGGAATACAATTCAGATAATTCCATCCCATTTTACCAAGAAGGTATGATCGGATATATTCCATTTCCTGAAATCGGGCTAGGATCGGTTTAGGTAATGCTGCTTCGACTAACATTCCTGAGTCCACATAACTCGAATTGGACATCCTTAAAGTGGCTCCCACAGCAATGACGCGCTCCTTAGCATCCAATACAGCTTCCATTAGATATACCAATGTATCATTCGCAAGCACACAGTCAACATCTGTATTCAATATGTATGGAAAAGCAGCGACATTTATTCCTGCATTGACAGCATCAGCTTTACTTCCACCGTTTATCTTATCAACGACAGTCAAGTGTTTATGCGAAATATCACGTGATTTATAAATTGCTTTAATTTCTTTGCATGGAACTAAATAATCGACAAGAAAGTCAACCTCTACCAGATCAAATTCTTTAATCAACTTTTCTAAAGTATCATCTTTACTTCCGTCATTAACGATCACGACCTCATATCGTGGGTAAAACAGCGTCATCAACGAACGTACATTATTTACGATAGTCACTGACTCATTATAAGCAGGTGCGACTATGCTGACTCCCGGTGCAATTTCAGATTCCATCAACGTTTGAACCCGTCTGGAATTACGTTTTCGGAGATTCTTGCGAATCGAAAGTGATGACAGCCGAAATAGCATCACATACACAACTAAAAGCAAGAGACAGTACAATCCAAAAACAAACTCTACTGAAGAAATAAAATGTGTCATATCGAAACCTTTCCTTTTAACTGTTAAATGTAATGGACCATTGGGTGATTGACATAGTGGATAAGTTTGTGATCTACAAAATCCACCTGTTGATCAATTTTTCGCAAAAGAAGTGTACTGTAAGGCTTTTGAGCGACCAAGGAGCGATAAGCATGTTTTCGAAGGCTTAAAGTTAAATTGGTATCCATAAACAATCCGTTAAGGAAATCAATCGATTTTCCTTGTCCCACACGACCAAGAGCTTTCAGTATTTCAAGCTTACCTGCCAGGCTACTTTCCTCCTTATATAAATCCAGTAATCCCTCCTCACTATCCTTTGCCAACAGCTTTCCCAAAGAGTTAACAGCTTTTAATGCCGTTTTTGATTCTTTATTGGAAGTAATTAATTTCCAGAGATGTGGTTCATTTAACTCCTGATAGTAGACCATTAAATCCATAACTAAGCTGTTAAAAGCAAAGGATTTTGACACATCCAACCATTGCGAAAATGGATAATCACCAAAATAATCGGTCTGAACAATTACCTGAAAGATATCAAGCGCGTGAAGTTGATTAATTCCATATAGTCCTTCAAATACGCTGTCAAAAGCTTTTTCACCCTCTACCTGTAACAGGTATTTAGATGCCTCGACACGAATTTCAGTCTGTGGGCTTTTTAGCAGCTGATCAAGAATCTTTTCCTGAATGGATACCTTCATTAAAGCCAGATTGGCCAGTGATCTCACCGTTGTCACCATGTTTGTGGCCGAATGTCTAATTTCATATTGTGCTTCTTTATCAAAGCCCATCTCATTGAAAAGATGCCGCATGCTTTGCCCTTTCTCTCCTCCGATCGTGAAGATGAACTCGTGTAAAATATGACGAACAACCTTATTCTCAAATTTATCAGGCAAATCCAACCCCAATTTTTCTACTGGGAAATGATTGGTTCTGTTTTCCACCAGAACCTGTTCGTAGATAAAATCACGTAATGCCGGATAGATTCTGAAATAGGTTGTCCGATAGCGATAATCGCGGTAATAAAAAATGGCGATTCCAATAAGACAAACAGTCCAAAACAGCACGCTCAGGACTAGGGCAACGATAACAAGTACCGGCCAGCCGTCACCTTCGAAAAAGGCACGAATATCACGAATGATATGTGTTAATGTACTAAGCATGGCCGATTCTTAAACGTACACGGGAAATAAGTTCAGAGGGAGATATTGGCTTTTTCATATAGTCATTTGCCCCCACATCAAAGCCCTCCACTATACTATTGTCATCGTGATATCCTGAAATAATAATAACTGGTACCTGATTATTGGTATCGCTTTTTCTGATACGGTCTATAATTTCAAAACCATTGGCAAAAGGTAGTGCCAGATCAGTAATAACTAAATCAATCGATTCGTCCAAGACAAGAGAAAGGGCTTCTTTACCAGATTTGGCAAGTATTAGGTCATATCCTTCCCGCAAAAGAACAAATTGCATAGTGCCTAACAGAATCTCATTATCTTCGACAACAAGTATTCTCTTTTTTTTGTCCCACATAGTGTGTTTGTTTAGTTTTTCTTAGTGAAACAAAATTTCATAAAAAAAAGAGAAGTCACTGTAGTTCCTCAACTACAGAGGTTCCAAAGCCGTTTAAATACACTTTTTCACAAAAAAACTAAGTAAGATGACATTAAAATGACCAATAAAATTAGTTTTGTAATAATTGAACCGTTGAGTTACTATATAAAAAATTATACTTTTAGGATCAAAAATATCACCATATCCCTCTTCTACAACTCCTATTTGTGATCTATCACTACATTTATTTCGATAAATATCCTTTTTGATGCTTGCTAAACTATTATTAAACCGAGAGATATTTTAGGATTTGCTTAAATAATTAATGTTGCTAAGCAAACATCAGCTGTATTTTCTCCGATATATTCAGTTGGGTTGATTATATATTTTTTCTAACCCTTTTATAAAAGAAACCAGTCCAACATCCATATGGTCCAAATGTGAATAGATTTCTACATCGGTGATCACCTCCTTTATATCAGGATCAGCTAATTGTTTTAACAAATCCTTAACGGGCTGAACCGACCACTTAGGTTCTTCCTTATCTTCTACGCTTAAAAAAACATTGACAGTGTCTTTTAGATCTTAAGCTTTCAGAACTTGGGACAGTTTAAAAAGATAGTGATCATTATACCATAAAGATGGACTAGCGGAAACAAATCCTGAGAAATCATTTCTTTTATCTTCAACTTGTGTTAAGAGCGCCAAAAGAGAGAAGTTTCCGCCAAAGAAATGTCCTAATAAGGTTCTTCTATCCTTATCTACGCTATAGCTATCATCTATTTTTGGCAAAAGCTCGTCTGTTATAAAATGATAAAATTTTTGTCCTCCACCGGTAGCTTTCATTTCATCTGACGGAATGGAAGCTTTGCCCACAATTGAAAAATGGATCAGCGATAACAATTCCAATGTAAAAAGAGCCGTTATTGAAGGGTTAAGAATTTGGACAAATAGACCATACTTCAAAGATAACCCTGAAAATGCCATTAAGCTGATTGCAAAATTTAGATCATATGACAATGAATACTTACGAAAATCTATCGGTAATTCATTGCGGGATATCAGTAAAAAGCATAAAAAATTATTAGATCAAGAAATTTCAACTTGGGATTCGGCGGACAAAAAAATAGTATTTATCCAGAAATTGATCTACAAGTAACATGTCTGTTAAAATAAGATCATTATAATTTACATTATACCTACGCACCGGTTTTAGATGTTAAAACCGTCGTACTGATTTACAAAGAATTTTGTAAATATCAAATAAACCTGCAGCATGACTTTTGGCTGTTAAAGATATTTTTGATACAGAGCCAATTGCTAAAAAATTATTGACAAAAAAAGGAGAACATAGTAATGTCTCCTAAATAGTAATTCTTATAGAAAAAAAATTTAAAATACTTTCAATCCGATAATACCAACAACTATTAGCAAAGCAGAAAGAAGTCTAAAGATACTTGCTGAGTCATTAAAAAATAAAATGCCAACTACGAGAGTTCCTACTGCTCCGATTCCTGTCCACACGGCATAAGCTGTCCCAATAGGAATAGTTTTCTGAGAATAAAAAAGAAGTAAACCACTGATCGCCATACTTGTAATTGCCAATACAATCCATCCAAACTTGTCAATAGGAGATGTCTGTGCCATCTTCATACCCAACGGCCATCCAATTTCAAAAATGCCCGCAAAAAATAATGCTATCCAATTCATCTTAAGTATTTTTTAATATTTAATACGAAGGTAGCAGTTAGAAATTCTTAAATATTTTGCAAATGTTAAAAAATTATCAATTGATTTCACTCCTTATACGACTCAGATTTGCCTGATGGCTTTTGCTAAAAGGGATTGTTTGCTGATTAAAAACCTATCATACAATATAATCTTCAACTGATTTAGTTATATTCGTGAACTATATATTTCAAATAATTTCATCATATTCAAAAATAAAATAGGGAGCAGTTTTTACTACTTATACTCATATTGACCGAAGAGTCTCTGAATAAATACGGGCTTGATTATTGGACATCTCTGTCAATAGGTTTGCAAAATAGCTAATTCCTTTTGCGAGCTTAACAAAATCAGCCAAAGAAGTTAAAAAGAAGCAATAAATATAAGAGGATTTACGAATGGATTTTACAGTAGAAATTAAAGATATGGTAGCAATGGTTATTTCTATCATATGTGGAGGAGTCATTGGCTTTGAAAGGGAATACAAAAATAAGTCTGCCGGCTTTAGAACAATAATTCTAATTTCACTGGGTTCGACCATTTTCACCATTGTTTCCCAGCATGGTGCAGGTACTGATGACCGAATTTCGGCAAATATTATTACAGGTATTGGATTTATTGGGGCAGGTGTAATTTTTAAAGACAAAATTTCTATTCGTGGCTTGACGACTGCTGCTGTAATCTGGACTTCTGCAGCAATCGGAATGACAGCAGGAATAGGTTATCACGCGCTTGCTCTATGCCTAACTTTAATTACTCTTGGAGTATTATTAATGGTTACCAGGGTGGAACGAATGATTGCACAACTACAAAAAGAACAGCTCTTGAGTGTAACCTTTCGTGATCCTGACTTTAATCAGATCCCACAATTGGAAAATATTTTAAATACAAAAGGACTTACTTTAGAACGGATGGAAATTGTAAAAGAAAACGATCATTTAATAGTAAACTTCAAAGTATCAGGCAAAAAGAAATACTTATTAGAGATGAGCGAAACACTTGCTACCCGATCAGAAATCTTAAGCTTCTCTTAATTCCACAAAAAGCTGATCGTTAATGTTAACGCTAGATGGGTTCAAATACTTCCCTTTGCAAGGTTTGTCACAGATAACGAATTAAAAATAAATCGACTGCTATTACTTTTTTTTATAACGTTTGCAAGTCACTTATCAATTTCACAAATGTAATCCAAATGGATTAAGCTTTTTTGGGAAGTATAAACTGATCAGTGTAGTCAATTCCTTTGAAACTTGGCTTCCATGATAAATTTTTCAAATATGATGCAATAGTCGGAAACCTCTGAATGCTACGATTACGAAGACAATTTAATCTACCTTATTTTAAAATTTTCTCAAAGGCTTTTCTTGGACTTCCTCTGAATATTACTTCACCACAATAGTGATAGCTCATTTTTTGCAATATCCAAAGCATGCCCGTATTATCAAAATTAGTATCAACCTTTACACTATAAATATTATGTTTAAGTGCAAAATCTTCGATATGCTGCAACATTATCTGAGCCAATCCTTGACCAAGATACTTTTCAGAAATTGCAACCCTGTGGTAAACCACAAAATCACCATTAGTCAACCAAGCACCCTTTATGTTAGCATACGCTGGTTCATCATTTATCAAAATAGCACAATAACCAACGATAATATCTTCATCTACCAATACGTAACCAACACTGTTTTTAATATCATTTTCAATAACGGATAGATTAGGATAGCCATCTTGCCATTGTTTACTACCCTCTTCTTTTCGTCTCTTGATCGCTTTTTCTAAAATTTTCCAAATTTGAACAGCATCTCCTGCTGTAGCCTGTCTAAAAGAATATTTCATATTATTCATGGATTGAAATTAATTTATACTGTTCTATTGCTTGTTTGATTAGTGCAATTAAAAAAATATTTACGATTGCCATAAAACTGATTACACATAAAAAAAATACCATACCAAATTGCTGAATAAGATATCCTCCTAGGAAAGGAGCTGTTGCTTGTGCTAGTAACGGCATCCTGGCAAGTCTTCCAATAATCAAGGCATAATTGTCCCTCCCATAAACCGACAATGGCAAGGTTCCTCTCAAAACTGAACGCATCCCGTTTCCTATTCCAAAAACTATTACTCCTGGTATTGCAAGTATTGGTGATGCAAAAATCAATACCATACCCAAAAAAATGATTGTGGTAGAAATAAAGGACATTTCAATAGCGGTCTTTTTTCCAATGATCAACTCCATGACTCGTGCCATGGCTTGGCTTGGTCCTAAAAAAGAAATTACGATTAACACCATTGACATCTCGGTCTTGCCGTGTAGTAATATTTCAATTAAGTGTATGATAATGGTAGTAGTTATGACCGCACCAAGAGTAAAATTTGCTGATAATAAATAATACAATTTAGAACGGAAGAGCTCGACTGAGGATTCCAAGGTCTCATCCTTTAATATGCTTTTGTTTCCTGCTTTATTTTTGAAAACATGCATATGAATCGGAAATATAGTAATGATCAACAATATGGCATATATATAGCAGGTATTCCTCCATCCAAAACTATCCAAAATATAGCTGGTAAATAACCAAGAAACAGAAGGTGCTAAACTGGATACCAGAGTGATCCAAACGATTGACTTTGCTACGTTGAAACTGTATCTTTTACCAATTGCAGCAAACAATGCATCATATAAACCCATTGCCATGGCTGTACCGATAATCACCCATCCTGAAGCAAACATTAGAAAATTACTTGAACTGCCGATGATGATCAAACCCATCGCCATCACTAAGCCCGAAAAAAGTAGTACTGCATTACGATCAGTCTGCTGTATTGTCCTACCCACTAAAGGCAACAGCAAACCTGACACCAAAAGGGCTAGTGAGAGGCAGCCATAAACTTGCTGATAAGACCAGCTCATTTCCGCTATAATGTCCTTCGCTAAGACTGACAGTAAAAAATACGAACCTCCCCAAAGTATGATTTGCGCGATGCCCAAATTCAGAACTTCTAAAAAATTCAACTTTCCGCTTTCTATAGACTGAGGTACTGATTTCATATAATGACAAATCTCCGTTCTTTTTTCAAATCGGCAAAACGTTTTTATTCGATAGCATCGATCGGTTTTTTCGATAGGTTAATAATACTTTTTATACCTTTGGAAGAGCAAAATCATATAACTAAAATGGAACTTAGGCAACTTAAATATTTTCTAAAAGCACAAGAATTACTGAGTTTTACTGAAGCAGCAAAGTGCTTAAATATAAGCCAGAGTACTTTATCACAACAAATCAAGCAACTGGAGACGGAATTGGATGTGTCTCTTTTTAACCGTATCGGTAAGCAGATAACGCTAACAGAACCTGGGCGATTATTTACTGAATATGCCGAAAAGAGTGTCAGAAAAGCCGAAGATGGAAAATTGATGCTTCAGGATTTAAAAAAGATGAAAGTGGGCACTGTAACCATAGGTGTTGCTTATGGTCTTAAGGATTTCTTTGTAGAAACTTTAATAGATTTTACAGAGAAATTTCCTCAAATAAAAATTAAAGTTATTTATGAGCCATCCCACAGTTTGTATGAGAAGCTTCAACAAGCTCGGGTAGATTTTGTTTTGGCTCTTCATGAAGCCGAAATGGTCCCCTATTTTACCTATAAGAGTTTATTCAGTTGTCCAATGGTACTGGCGGCATTAGCTGGTACGGAAGTATCCTATAAAACTAATATTTCACTTGAAGAGATTTGCAAACTTCCTCTGGTTATTGCAACAATGGGGTATGATATGACTCATACCGTTCACAGGGCTTTTTCAGCAAAAGGGCTAAGTCCAAAATTTACGATTGAAGTCAATGATATCCCCACAGCTATTAGACTTGTCAACTCCGGAAATTGGTACAGTATATTCATTAAAACAAGTGTTCTGGGGACTACTTTGGCTTCTGTTGCCATTCAGGGTGATGGTTTGATGAGATGTGCAAAGATCATTTCATTAAAAGGTACTTATGAAACGGAAGCTATCAAAGAATTTAAAAAAATGTTAACCTTATCTGCTAAAACTTTAAAACTATCATGATAAAAGCACCCTTTACAAATGAACAACCTAAAAATGAACAGATGTAAAAGGTGCTAACACCATTTTGAAAACCAAACTAAAGGTATTTATCCATCTTTTTAGATGGATTGCACCACTTCTTCAAATTCAAAACGTGATTTTGGTAAAACAGTCGGGTGAGCCCAATCAGTTTTATCGGCATAACCTACCGTAACAGCGAATAGCGGAGAAAAACCATCTTGTGCTAAAATCCCTTTATAGGCACTGCGGTCAATACCTTCCATCGGTGTAGCATCCAATCCCATACTTATACACGCACTCAAAAAGTAGCCCAAGGAAAGATAGACCTGATTTTCCATCCATGATTTTGTGGCTATATCCCCATTGGACTTTATAATTGGTTCGTAAAAAGCCGTCCGCCACAGTTCCGGCAAAATGGAAATATTGCGTTGCTCAAAATGTTCAATATCGTCCATTACACTGAACACAACTAAAAGACCAACATCGTTAATCGAATTTTCGTTCATATAGGATTTAGAAGCCAGTTCCTTTTTTACAACTTCGTTTGTAACAAATGCAAATCTCCAAGGTTGGCTATTAATGGAAGACGGACTTAACCGTATTATCTCTTTCAGTTCCTCAATTTGGTCTGCCGAAACTTTTTTCGCCGGATCATACATTTTGGTTGCGTATCTACGTTTCGCAAGGTCTAAAAAACTCATCATTTTTAAATTTAAATTAAACTATACTTTTTATTGTTGCAAAACTAAGTATAGTGTTTTACCTTTGCAATAACGGTCAAAATTGATAGTAACTGATGTATAATATAGACGATAAGCAATATCCTTGCAATACCAGCCTCACCATGAAGTATATAGGTGGAAAATGGAAAGCCACAATACTCATTCATTTAATCAAAAAAAAACGATACAGCGAACTGAGAAAAGCGTGTTATGTTATAACCGAAAGAACGTTGAGTCTGCAACTAAAAGAAATGGAAGCAGACGGACTGATTACCAGAACCGTTTATACCAACAAACCACCTCTAAAAGTGGAATACGAACTGACTGATTTTGGCAAAACTCTTATTCCCTTACTTCATTCTATTGCTGAGTGGGGAAATGAAGCGGCAAAAACGAATAAGAGAATAACCATGGTAGAATATGAGTAGCCATCAAATTGATCTATGCAATATTCAGAAAAAAACATATCAAAACAGAAAAACGAAAATAGTCATTTGGGTAGACTTATGATTAACGAATAAAAAGAAAAACGATGCTCTTTTAAGAGAATACTCTTCGCTTAAATTTACTTTAGAAACGCAATCAGTTTATATAATCTCATTCACAATCTTAATTTCAAATATTTTATCCCAGTTTTTTCCTGTTATAAAGAACGTATCCGACTTTTTATTATATGCAATACCATTCAGTACATCAAGATCAATGTGCTGGGTTACTTTTTGACGTAGTTCTGAAAGATCCAGCACCGCTTCAATAGTGCCGGTTTTTGGCTCAATAATGCCAACCATATTGGTCATAAAGAAATTTGCATATATCTTACCTTTTACCCATTCCATTTCATTTGTACCGGTAACTAGGCCTTCATCTGATGCTACGTTAATTTCGTTTCTTCTATTAAAATTACTCGGATTAATGGTATATATCTTTTCTGACCCATCTGTCATATAGAGGTTTGTCCCATCATTAGTAAGGCCCCATCCTTCCATATTTTGAAAATATGGGAACCGCCCTATTCTTTTTAAGGTATTAACATCATATACATAAGCTTCATTATTTTTATAGGTCAATTGATATATTTTATTATTCAGCACGGTAGCACCTTCACCAAAAATAGTTTCATCCAGTTCCGCTATTTTAAGTACTTCTCCTGTTTTGGGATTTACGATTCGAACACTTGAGATACCATGTTTATCACTTACAGTAGTCCCGTTGCCAGTACTCTCAACTAAATTATCTTTATAAAACTCAAGGCCCTGGGTAAATCCTTTAATATCGTGTGGGTAAATATTTATAACTTGATAGCTAAGCTTACTGGGTGCTTCTGCAGGTAAAATATCGAAGTTGACAGCTACATCTTCTATTTCGCTTTTTCTGTACACTTTAGCTTTTAAAACCTGTTTTCCAAACTTTTCGTTTTTTAAGCTATACTGAATAATATCATGTACTAACCCGGTTGATAAAGGTTTATCATTAATGGAATATTGAACAGAATCAATCGGAACTCCTTCTAGTGCTTCAATCTGAATAATCAATTCATCGGTTAGAGCATATTTTGCTTTAATATTCACAAAATTAATTCTATTTTCCTCATGTTTATTAGTTATTGAAGGTGTTTTGGTGTTGTTGTTACCCCCACATCCATAAATTATACTTGAACAAAAAATCAATAGAACAGCATTTAATCTCATATACAACTTATTTTACAAGTGCTAAATATATCAATAAATGTTTTATAAAGTACAATTATTAAATTTAGACTTAAAAACTACCGAAACAATGAGAAAAGAAACAACTTTTTTATAAAATTGCAAGTAAAACATCTGAAGATTGATATTTGACCGAAACACATTATATACAATAATTCCGAAACAAAATAATGAAGTATTAATCTATCCGCGGATCTATCCAAAATAGATCACGAATTTGCAACAGGTCTTCTATATGCATCAGATTATAAATCAGCTCATCTTTATCTTCTAAAGGAATCGTTATTTGTAGATCCTTTTTAAGTAAAAAAACGGTTAAAATAGCATCTTTGTCATATATCGAGATATCTGATTGCACCATAGTAATCTCATATGTCTGAAACCAATCTCTAGCCTGGTCTTGATCTAAGCAGATCAACGAAACGGTAAGATCCTCAAGATCTTGGATTTCATCTAAAAGATGATTGTTATAATTTAAGCTGATATAAGCTAAATATAGGAGATGATTGCCAGTCCGCAAGGCATAATTACGCACGAGAACCCGCTTTGGATCGAATGCAAAATCATAATATTCCCGATCGGAAATACATGTGTATCGCTTGCCATAAAAATTAATTTTATCCTGCAATTCTTGTAAATGGTTTATTTCAATAAATACTTCGCCCTGCAGCTGCACTTCATCTATATGATTAAGGGCATCTTCAATAACTAATAGAGCAGACTCTTGCATTGGAAAAATGCTCCCCTCACAGTCCAGGCTTAACAAGTAGTCATTAACATCAGCCACAGTTAACGGATACCATGTTGGGTTTTCGTCTTCAACTGTATTTTTAGATGTCAAAATGTTATAACCGCTCCGCTTTAAATCTAAAAGTATGAGTTGGCTCAAGGGTACAAACTTCATAAAATCTTATTGATATAATTAAAACAAGTTTTGCTTTATCAGGTCATCTTGTTCTAAAGGAGCAAGATTTGATCATTGATAACGTCCTGGGTTATAAAAGATTTCTTTTCTTTTGTCTCCCATGAAATAGAAACCTTTCTTGTTCCATCCGTGCACTTTTCGAAGTTCAAAGAGACCGGATATGTTTACTACTCACCACTCCATTTCACTTAATCATAACTCCGCTCCTTCATTGTCTTTATAATAATGGGATATTCGGTAAAAGTGATGACCTGATCGTTTTCAAAGTAAGGTAGTCATATTCGAGTGGCTTAGGCTCTTCTCGCAACTTAGGGAATGCTTTCTTTACGATCTGCAGATCAGTATGGAGTGATATATTTCGGCTCATTGTTACTTTAATTGATAATATATTTATTATTAAACAAACTAAAGTGTACATTTGTTTTTTCTACTGATAAGTTAGAGCCTTAACGTTCTCTTGTATCTGGCAGTCGCTGATGAAAGTCCATACGCGACCATGTTCAAGGGTAAAGAGGATATATGGATCAGATCTTTCCTTGTAAGGTAGTTGTGTACTTAGGTAGCCCTATAATCTTAGTTTCGTACATACGCTTATCCTACTTTTCTTCTCGAAAGTGGTTGTTGAAGATCCGATAGCCGAAATTTATTTCTAATAACTGTTGTATACCATGGCATTTGCTGTTATCTGTAAAGACAGCTTCTTTCAACCCTAGTTCTACGGCATGTACATGAGCGGATTTAGTAAAATCATCCTTCAGAATATGGCTATCCAGATATGAATTTCAGAAAATAAAAAAGCTGTTATTTATTCTTTGGACAGTTGCACCATATTGTCCGGTGTAATTGTCCAGCGAATCCATTTATTGTCAGGGTTTGCTCCAATGCTTTGATAGAATTTTTGGGCATCAACATTACTTCCGAGAACAAACCAGTTGAATTTTTTATATCCATGTTTCATGGCATATTGTGCAAGACCCCTAAGCAATTTTCGACCTACACTTTTTCCTCTGTGATTGGTATCAACGTACAGCCATTTGAGCATCAATGAGGGGGTGTGGTTATGCATAAAAGGAATGTTATAGTGAACTGCTATGCCTATGAGCTGGTTCTTCTCTCCTTGTGCAACCATTGCCCCAAACTCGGGTCTATCACCAAAACCACGTTTCAAAAGGTCATTTTCCGTAAGACTAAAATCGGTGTCCCCCTCAAAAACAACTATTGCCTCCATTAATCTTAATACTTCGGGGATGTCCGCCTTTTGCATTTCCCTAATTATTACAGGCTTTTCCATTATCCTTTGACAACTTATTTTAAATCCTCAACATTATCCAATACGTAGCATTGTTCCCATTGGGTCATACCAATTTTAGGATAATAACCCACAGCCTTTGGTGCTGCTAATAAAATAAGTTTTGCTTTTGGGCTATGTTCTTTTGTAAGACGTATTAATTCTTTTCCGATTCCCATCTTTTGATAGTTCTCATCGACTGCTAAGTCTGAGAGATAGGTGCAGTAAACAAAATCAGTCAAAGACCTTGCTACACCTATCAATTTTCCAGAATCTCTTGCGGTGGCAATAAGATTTGCATACTTAAGCATTCCTGCTATTCTCTCAGGCTCATCGACTGGTCGTCTCTCTCCTAGTGTGGAATTTATTAATACTTCTTTAAATTCCTCTACTCCGACTGTTTCTTCAATTTGGTATGTTAGCATTTTCAGTTTTTTTTATGGTTACGTTAAAAAATATTATCTGCAGGAGCTTCGTCTCGTGGAGTCATACCATAATCCCTAATTACCGAACTTCTCCCTGCTTGCTGTGCGTTTCTATGATTCGTAAGGTTACGCCATTCTCTCACACTTTCTTCATTTTCCCAAAATGAAAGCGAAAGAATTTTTTTGGGGTCAACAAGACTTTGAAACCGCTCTATGGAGATAAATCCCGGAATATTGTCCAACTCTGGTCTTAATGCCTTTGCTATGTTCAGGTACTCTTCTTTTTTTCCCTCTTTGGGAACTACCTCAAATATTACTGCTATCA